>WBZP01000183.1_pt1 | contig 90212 bp, 84 predicted proteins | sample 5204301 | NCBI WGS metagenome assembly WBZP01 (sample SAMN12412401, study PRJNA552823) | activated sludge metagenome | isolation source: activated sludge from nitrification reactor of wastewater treatment plant... | place: USA: Pennsylvania | collected 2017 | reverse complement strand
TGCCTTCATCACCTGCACCCACTGTGGGCCGCGTTACACGGTAACGCGCGCGCTTCCCTACGACCGGCCGCAAACTAGCCTGGCACCGTTTCCGCTGTGCCCGGCCTGCGCTGCCGAGTACGGTTCTCCCGCGGATCGTCGCTTTCATGCCGAAACGACGTGTTGTCCGCAGTGTGGCCCCCGGCTATCGCTCACTGATCTTCAGGGCAACGCCGTTGACGGCGACCCGATCACCGCGACCCTGCAACTGTTGCGCTCAGGGTCCATCGTCGCCATCAAGGGCCTCGGCGGTTTTCATCTGGCCTGCGATGCACAAAGTGCCGCCACGGTGGCGCGGTTGCGCCAGCGCAAGAACCGGGAAGAAAAGCCCTTTGCGGTGATGACCGCCAACACCCCCAGCCTGGAGTACTACGCACATTTCTCCACTCAGGAACAGGCTCTGCTCGAAAGCCGCGAGCGCCCGGTCGTCCTGCTTCGGGCACAGCCTGGGTGCACAGCCACCTTGCCCGGCGTGGCCCCCGACCTGCGCTGGCTGGGGGCCATGCTGCCCTGCACGCCGATTCACTTTCTGCTGTTCCACGAAGCCGCAAATCGCCCCTCCGGGCGCCAATGGCTGGCGGCACCCCAGGATTTGGTTCTGGTCATGACCAGTGCCAACCCCGGTGGCGAACCCATTGTCTACACCAACGCCGAAGCACGCACGCGCCTGATAGGCATCGCCGACGCCATTCTGGATCATGATCGCGACATTGTTTCTCGCTGCGACGACAGCGTAATTCGTGTTATTGACCGAAAGCCACAGTTCATCCGGCGCAGCCGGGGTTACGCGTCCGATGCGATCCGCCTGCCACGCGCCGGCACTTCGGTGCTGGCCTTTGGCGCACATCTCAAGAGCAGCGTTTGTCTGACTCGCGGCAACGAAGCCTATCTGTCGCCGCATATCGGCGATCTCGACAACGCCGCCACATGCGCCTTCCTTGAGGAGACTGTGAGCCGCATGCAGGCCTTGCTGGAAATAAAACCGGAGATCATCGCCCACGATCTTCACCCCGATTACTTCAGTACGCGAGCGGCCATCGAATTTGCCGGCCGCCACAACTTGCCGGTATTCGCCGTGGCGCATCATCACGCGCACATTGCTGCGGTCTGCGCCGAGCATGGTCAATCTGCCCCTGTGTTGGGCCTGGCACTGGACGGCGTCGGGCTCGGCCCGGATGGCGAAGCGTGGGGCGGTGAACTGCTCCGAGTGGAGGGCGCGAATTGCCAGCGCCTGGGGCACCTCAGACCTCTGCCATTGCCCGGTGGCGACCGCGCGGCACGCCAACCGTGGCGCATGGCGGCGGCCATTCTGCATGAGCAGGGACGTAATGCCGAAATTAAAACGCGTTTTCAGCAAGCCGGGGCCGGCACGGTGGCGACCATGCTTCAACGGCAACTGAATTGTCCCCGCACCTCGAGCATGGGACGCCTCTTCGATGCCGCTGCCGGCTTGCTGGGCCTGTGCGCGGAGATGAAATACGAGGCCCAGGCCGCCATCCTGGTTGAGCAGGCGGCAAGCCGTCATATCGAAAAATACGGCTGGCCGCGGGCGATCGAGGAGGGCTGGCGCATCCGCGCTGACGGGCAGCTCGATCTGTTGCCCGCCCTGGCATCGCTCGACGGGGCGCATGACGTTGAACTAGCCGCGGCCCAGTTTCATGCCACGCTGGTTGCCGCCCTGGCCGCGTGGGTCGAACAGGCAGCAAAAGCCAGTGGTTTGGAGACGCTGGCGTGCGCCGGAGGCTGCTTCCATAACGCCTTGTTGTCCATCGGACTAAGGCAAACTCTCGAGCAACGCGGTATCATCGTCCTGGCGCCGGCGCGCTTGTCGCCTGGCGATGCCGCCATCGCTCTCGGGCAAGCCTGGGTGGCGATTGAATCTTTGGAGTCGTGATATGTGCCTCGCACTTCCGGTCAGAGTGGTGGAACTTGGCCCTGCCGAAACGGCCATCGTCGATCTTGGCGGCGTCAGGAAGGAAATATCGCTGTCGCTGCTCGATGACGTCAGTATTGGCGATTACGTAATTCTGCATGCCGGCTATGCGCTGTCGAAACTTGACCCCGAGGAGGCCGAGAAAACCCTGGCGCTTTTTGCCGAGTGGGATGCGCCTGAGCTTTCCGCGTCGTGAAGTATATTGACGAATTCCGTGATGGCGAAGTCGCCAAGACTTTGGCGGGAAAGATTGCTGCGCTCGTGGAACCGGGCCGACGTTACAGTTTCATGGAGTTCTGTGGCGGGCATACCCACGCCATTTCACGTTATGGCCTGAGCGATCTGCTGCCCGAGAGCCTGCGCCTGGTCCATGGTCCCGGTTGCCCGGTTTGCGTATTGCCGATCGGACGCGTAGACATGGCGATCAAGCTGGCCCTTGATCAGCAAGTGATTCTATGTACCTATGGCGATACCCTGCGCGTACCGGCGTCCGATGGTCTGTCGCTGATGAAGGCCAAGGCCGGAGTGGGCGCGCGAAGCGGGGATATACGCATGGTATACTCGACGCTCGACGCCTTGCAGATCGCCCGGGACAATCCCGAACGCGAAGTGGTTTTCTTTGCTATCGGCTTCGAGACCACCACCCCACCGACAGCGCTGGCGATCCAGCAGGCGCAACGCGAGCAACTGAGCAACTTCAGTGTGCTGTGCTGCCACGTACTGACGCCGGCGGCCATCAGCACGATTCTGGAATCGCCCGAGGTCCGCCAGTGGGGTACGGTGCCGATCGACGGCTTCATCGGACCGGCGCATGTGTCGACCGTAATTGGCAGTCGACCCTACGAGTTTTTTGCCGAGGAATATCGCAAACCCGTGGTGATCGCCGGTTTTGAGCCGCTGGACGTGATGCAGGCGATTCTGATGTTGGTCAGGCAGGTCAATGAAGGTCGTGCCGAGGTGGAAAACGAATTCTCGCGGGCAGTCAACCGGGAGGGCAACCTCAAGGCACAGGATCGTGTCGCCGAAGTCTTTGAACTTCGCCGAGAATTCGAGTGGCGTGGCCTTTCGGTGGTGCCGTATTCAGCGCTGAGGATACGCGAGCACTATGCCGCGTTCGATGCCGAGCGGCGATTCAAGCTCGACTATCGCTCCGTACCCGACAACAAGGCGTGTGAATGCGGCGCAATCTTGCGCGGGGTCAAGCGACCTCAGGAATGCAAGATTTTCGGCACGGTCTGCACCCCGGCAAATCCGATCGGCTCGTGCATGGTCAGCAGCGAAGGGGCGTGCGCCGCCCATTACAGCTACGGGCGTTACAAGGAATTGAGCTGATGGCTGGCGCAAGAGGCGTCAGAAGCGATTACGTGCGTTCACTGGACCTGAAACACGGCCGGGTCGATCTGACGCATGGCTCGGGTGGACGCGCCATGATGCAACTCATTAGCGAACTGTTTGCCCGGCATCTGGGCAACGAGTATCTCGGTCAGGGCAATGATGGCGCCCTCCTGCCGGCACCAGTGATTGACGGCAAGCCATGCCGGTTGGTGATGTCCACCGATTGTCACGTGGTGACGCCGTTGTTCTTTCCGGGAGGTGACATCGGTTGTCTCTCGGTACATGGCACCCTCAATGATGTGGCGGTGATGGGCGCTACGCCGCTTTACCTGGCGGCGGGGTTCATCCTGGAAGAGGGCTTTCCATTGGGCGATCTGGCGTGCATCGTCGAATCGATGGCCAATGCCGCCCGTCAGGCCGGCGTACCGGTAGTGACGGGCGATACCAAGGTGGTCGAGCGCGGCAAGGGCGATGGCGTATTCATCACCACCACGGGTGTCGGCATCCTGCCTGACAGCGTGCAACTTGGCGGTGAGCGGGCACGGCCAGGCGACGTGGTGCTGGTTTCCGGAACCATGGGCGACCATGGCGTGGCGATCATGAGCAAGCGCGAGAACCTTTCCTTCGACGCGCCGATCGAATCCGACACGGCGGCATTGCATGGCCTGATTGCCGCCATGCTGGCCACCCAGGCCGACATCCGTTGTCTGCGCGATCCCACGCGCGGCGGCTTGGCGTCCACGCTCAATGAAATCGCCAGCCAGTCGGGCGTGGGTATGATGTTGAACGAGAAGGCGATTCCGGTGAAACCAGTGGTTGTTGCCGCCTGCGAATTCCTCGGCCTCGACCCTCTTTACGTCGCCAATGAAGGCAAATTGCTGGCCATCTGCGCGGCGGCCGATGCCGGGCGTCTGCTGGAAGCGATGCGCGCCCATCCACTGGCGAGGGAAGCGGCGCTGATCGGCGAGGTGATTGCCGACGACCATCATTTCGTGCAGCTCACCACCGCTTTTGGCGGCCGACGTATTGTCGATTGGCTGGCCGGCGATCAGTTGCCGCGCATCTGCTGAGGGTCGAGCGATGCGTATCCTGCTGCTCACCCACGCTTTCAACAGCCTGACGCAGCGACTTTCCGCCGAACTCCAACTGAGAGGGCACGAGATCTCGATCGAGTTCGATATTGCCGATTCGGTGACCGAAGAAGCCGTGACGCTGTTCCGGCCGGAAATCATCGTCGCGCCCTACCTGCGTCGCGCAATTCCCGAATCCGTCTGGTCGCAATACCGCTGTCTGATCGTCCATCCCGGGGTCGTCGGCGATCGGGGGCCGTCGGCGCTCGACTGGGCGATTCAGGAGGGTGCAAGCGAGTGGGGCGTCACCGTCTTGCAAGCCGAATCGGAGATGGATGCCGGGCCGGTTTGGGCGAGCGCAAATTTCCCCATGCGGGCGGTGAAGAAGTCGAGCCTCTATCGCCACGAAGTGACAAAGGCCGCGACCAGCGCCGTACTGCTCGCGGTGGAACGGGCTGCTGGCCAAGACTTTCAGCCGCAACGCCCGTGCAGCAGTCAGTGGCGGCCCTTGATGCGACAGGCCGAGCGCCGCATCGACTGGCAGCTTGACGGCAGCGCGACCGTATTGCGCAAGATGGGCGCCGCGGATGGATTCCCCGGCGTGGCCGACCACCTTTTCGGCCAGGACTGCCATCTGTTCGACGCCTGGCCTGAATCGGAACGGCGGGGTTCGCCCGGCACCGTGATCGGCCGGCGCGCAACGGCCTTGTTGCGGGCAACAACCGATGGCGCCGTATGGATCGGCCATGTCAAGCTTGGCCACAGCATCAAGCTGCCTGCGACCCTGGCCTTTCAAGACGAATCGCTGACGGTGCCTGAATTGCCTTTGGCTGGGTGGTGGCGCGCCGCTGCACCGACCTGGCAGGACATCGCCTACGATGAAACCGGTGTCGTCGGTTTCCTGCATTTCGAGTTTTACAATGGCGCGATGTCTACCGCGCAATGCGAACGCTTGCGTGAGGCATTGGCCTGGGCCAAACAGCGCCCGGTGCGAATCCTGGTGCTGATGGGCGGAGCCGATTTCTGGTCAAATGGCATTCACCTTAACGTGATCGAAGCCGCCAGCCTGAACAATGGCTCTGCGGCTGACGAATCCTGGCGTAACATCAATGCGATGAACGATCTGGCGCGGGATGTGATAAACACACAGCAACAGCTTACCGTAGCCGCACTGGGCGGCAATACCGGAGCCGGCGGCTGTTTTCTGGCGCGCGCCGCCGACCTGGTCTGGGCACGCGACGGGGTGATGCTGAACCCTCACTACAAGAACATGGGCAATCTGTACGGTTCGGAGTACTGGACTTACCTGTTGCCGCGCCGGGTGGGGGAAGACGCAGCGCTGGCCATCATGCGCGACCGCCAGCCCTTGACGGCGCAGCGTGCCGTGGAGATTGGCTTCACCGATGCCTGCCTGAGTGAAGACTCGGGTGTCTTTCGCGCCGAAGTGGCACAACGCGCCGCCGAACTGGCGAGCGATCCCCACTTTGAAGCAAGACTTGGCGAGAAACTTGCCGCGCGCACCAGGGACGAAGCCGTCAAGCCGCTATCGGCCTACCGCGAGGAAGAGCTGATGCACATGCGACGCAATTTTTACGGCTTCGACCCGAGCTATCACATCGCCAGGCATCATTTCGTGCGCAAATCGCCGCTGTCCTGGACGCCACGTCATCTGGCGCGCCATCGCGATCTGGGATGGCGCATTCCGTGACGATACCCGCCCCTTTGTCCGTTCTGGTGGTCGACGACGAACAGCGTTCGCTCGAAACACTTCGGCGTACCCTCGAAGAAGACTTCACCGTATTCACCGCCCTTTCCGCCGAAGAGGGCAATGCCGTGATGGAACGCGAGTTCGTGCATATCGTGTTATCGGACCAGCGCATGCCTGGCACCTCCGGAGTTGAGTTCTTGCGGAGAGTGCGCGACCAGTGGCCGGACACGGTGCGCCTGATTCTTTCGGGATATACCGAGGCCGAAGACATCATCGCCGGCATCAACGAAGCGGGTATCTGGCAATATCTAATGAAACCCTGGCATGCGGACCAGCTGTTGCTGACCTTGCGTAGCGCGGCCGATCTGTGGCGCTTGCAGCAGGACAATCAGCGACTGTCGCTGGAATTGCGCGACAGTCCCGAGTATCTGGCGCGCCAGGTGGCCGGCCGGCGTGCCAAAGTCAAGGCGCGGGCCGGTTTCGAGCGCCTCACGCGTGCCGCTGACAGCCCTTTGAACGACGTTTGCGATCTGGCCAAGAAAATTGCCGGCCATGACCTGTCGGTATTGGTCACCGGCGATTCGGGCACCGGCAAGGAACTGCTGGCGCGCGCCATTCACTATGCCAGTGCGCGCGCGGAAGGTTCGTTCGTCGTGGAGAACTGCAGCGCATTACCCGACACATTGCTCGAAGGCGAACTCTTCGGTCACAAGCGCGGCGCGTTTACCGGCGCCACCGAAGACCGCGTCGGACTGTTTCAACAAGCCCATGGGGGAACCCTGTTCCTTGATGAAATCGGCGAAACCTCGCCGGCATTTCAGGTCAAGCTGCTGCGCGCTTTGCAGGAGGGCGAAGTGCGACCGGTCGGTAGCCCACGCCCGGTCGCCGTGGATGTGCGCATCATCGCCGCCACCAATCGCGATCTTGAGGACGATGTCGCCTGCGGTCGCTTTCGGGAAGACCTTTATTACCGAATTGCCGGCATGACGCTCTATCTGCCCGCCTTGCGCGAACGGCCACAGGACATACCGCTGATCGTCGACGAAATACTCAAGAGGTCGTCGCCCGAAAGTTTTCGCATGTCCGACGAGGCCATGAAACGGCTGATCGGGTATCCGTGGCCCGGCAACGTTCGCGAGCTGCAAAACGAAGTGCGCCGGGCAGTTGCTCTGGGTAGCGGGGCGGTTCTTGGCCCCGAACTCTTTTCGTTGCGCCTGGCCAACCCGGCAAGAATTCCCGGCCTCCATGCACCGAAGGCGGAAAGCGGTTCAGGCTTGCTCAAGCAGCATCTGGATCGCCTTGAGGAACAGCTCCTTCGCGATGCCATGCGACGCCACAAGGGCAACAAGACGCGCGTGGCGGACGAACTGGGGCTGACTCGACTTGGTTTGCGCATGAAGCTGGCGCGCCTTGGACTGGAGGAAGCATGAAACTACTCTGGCTGCAGTCTGGCGGGTGCGGCGGCTGCACCTTGTCCTGGTTGGGTTACGAGCACGGCCCACTGTTCCAGGTGCTGGCGGACGAAGGTGTCGAACTGGTCTGGCATCCCAGCGTGTCCGAAGCCAGTGTCGATGAGGCGCTGGAACTGATCTCCCACTGCGCCGACGGTCAAATTGACCTGGATGTCTTGTGTATTGAAGGCTCCCTGCTGCGCGGGCCGCAGGGCACGGGGGCCTACCACCGCTTTGGCGGCGGCGACCGGTCGATGGCCGAATGGGTCAGGCAGATCGCCCGACGCGCCCGGCATGTTGTCGCTATTGGCAGTTGCTCGGCCTTTGGCGGTGTTACGGCAGCTGGCATCAATCCGACCGACGCCTGCGGCCTGCAATACGATGGCGAACTTGACGGCGGTCTGCTTGGCCCTGACTTTCGCGACCTGTCGGGACTGCCGGTGATCAACATCGCCGGTTGCCCGCCGCATCCGGACTGGATCACCGAGACGCTGGCGATGCTGGCGCGCGGCCAACTGAGTGCCGGCGATCTTGACGATTACGGCCGCCCGCGGTTTTATGCCGATCAACTGGTGCATCATGGCTGCCCGCGTAATGAATACTATGAATACAAAGCCAGCGCGGCCAAGCATTCGGACCAGGGCTGCCTGATGGAACAACTGGGTTGCAAAGGGACGCAGGCCCATGCCGATTGCAACCAGCGCTTATGGAACGGCAGCGGCTCGTGCCTACGTGGTGGGTTTGCCTGTATTCGCTGTACTGGTCCCGGGTTCGAGGAGCCAGGACATCCCTTCGAAACCACACCCAAGATCGCCGGAATCCCGCTCGGCTTGCCCTCGGATATGCCGAAAGCGTGGTTTGTCGCCCTGGCGGCCTTGTCGAAGTCGGCAACGCCGGCGCGCGTGCGCGAAAACGCCCGCGCCGATCATCTGAAACGTACGCCTTCCGTCAAGCGAGGACGAAAATGAGCACGCGCCGCGTTGTCGGGCCGTTCAATCGGGTTGAGGGCGATCTTGAAATAACGCTTGAGATTGCTGCTGGCCGGATTGACGCGGCATATGTCAATTCTCCCCTGTACCGAGGTTTCGAACAGATCTTGCAGGGCAAGATGCCGGCCGATGCCTTAACGCTGGTGCCGCGCATTTGCGGCATCTGTTCTGTGGCCCAGTCGATGGCCAGTGCGCTGGCGCTGGCCGACGCTGCGGGAATCGTTGCGCCGCCCAATGGCCGCTTGTCGGCCAACCTGACCCTGGCTACCGAGAATCTGGCCGATCATCTGACGCATTTCTACCTCTTCTTCATGCCGGATTTTGCGCGGGACGAATATGCCGGCCGGCCGTGGCACGCGGCAACCGTCGAACGCTTTCGCTCCACGGTTGGAACGGCGTCGAATGAAATGCTGGCGGCGCGTGCGCGTTTCATGCAGATGATGGGCCTGCTTGCCGGCAAATGGCCGCATACCCTGGCTGTACAGCCCGGAGGCTCAACCCGACCGCTGCAGGCCTCGGAGATCTTCCGCTTGCACCGCATCCTGCGCGATTTCCGTCTCTTTCTCGAACGCGTGACGTTTGCAAGCACGCTCGAAGACGTTGCCCGATTATCCAGCCGAAGCGAACTGAGTGCCTGGCAGCAGGGTTCGGGCGGCGGTGATCTGGGTCATTTTCTGCGCATCGCCGACGATCTCGATTTATGGCACCTGGGTCGCGCGACCGACCGTTTCATGAGCTATGGTTGTTACGATGAAATTTCAGGGCGATTGTTTCCAGCTGGCGTTTGGGACCAGCAGCATCTGCCGCTCGACACTGCCTCGATCAGTGAGGATATCTCGCATGCCTGGTATGCTGCGGCAGGCCTGCCGCAACATCCGGCCGAGGGCGGTACGGTCCCCGTGGCCGACAAGCTGGGCGCCTATTCATGGTGCAAAGCGCCGCGCCTGGCGGGCCAGGTTGTTGAAACGGGGGCGCTGGCGCGACAGTTGATCGCCGGGCATCCGCTGGCGATCGACATGGTGCTGGCTGAAGGCGGCAGTGTCGCTGCCCGGGTAGTGGCGCGTTTGCTTGAATTAGCCCTGGTGATTCCGGCGATGGAACGGTGGCTGGCCGAAATTACCAGCGGTGAGCCTTGGTGCTTTCCCGCGGCCCTGCCTGAAGAAGCCTCGGGTGCCGGTCTCGTCGAAGCCGCACGCGGCTCGCTCGGTCACTGGTTGAACGTTAAACGCGGGCTGATCCACAGCTACCAGATCGTCGCGCCGACAACCTGGAATTTCTCGCCGCGTGATGCACATGGCCAAGCCGGCGCGCTGGAGCAGGCGCTGGTCGGCCTGGCGGCCACCGCCGACGAATCGATCCCGGCAGCGATTCATCATGTTGTGCGCAGTTTCGATCCGTGCATGGTCTGTACGGTGCATTGACGTACTCGGCTCAACGTTATGCCACACCAAGGGCACGCCAGACACTGCTGTGGCTGGCGCTGACCCCGGTGTTTGTTGGCGTGGGATTGTTGCCAATGAATAATGGGCTGGCCGAGTGAGCATTCCGCATCGCCTTGTTCTTCTCGTGATCTCCCTGGCTGCCTTGGCCGGGGGGCTGTCTATCGCCTTGGCGCATCCACTTGCTCCTTTATGGGCGACGCTGGTCTTTCTGGGGCTGATCGTTCTGTTTGTCTGGCAGCCACGGCTTGGGCTGGTTGCCTTGCCGGTCTTTCTTCCGCTGTTGAATTTTTCACCGTGGACCGGATGGCTGATTGTCGATGAATTCGACTTGCTTGTTCTGGCCGTTGTGGCGGCCGGATACCTGCAGATGCAAGGTGCCGGATCGGGGCCTCAGCGCGGGGATTTCTTTCCCCTTCTGCTGATCGTTGTATTGTTGATTGCTGCCCTGGGAACGAGCAATCTCGCCTTGCCGGATCTTGACGGATTCGCCGGCTACGACAGCCCATTGAATCGTTTCCGGGTCGGCAAGAGCCTACTCTGGGGTGCTCTGCTTTTTCCCTTGCTGGCGAGGGTTGGCTCCCGATCATCCGCCGGCCCGACCACGGCCGGGTTTTCTTGCGCCTGCGTTCTGGGCTCGGTCTGGATTATCCTCGCTGCCTGCTGGGAACGAGGGTTCTATCCCGGATGGTTTGAGTTTTCCACCCCTTACCGAACGGTCGCGCTGTTCTGGGAGATGCATCTGGGCGGCGCGGCGCTGGACGCTTATCTCGTACTGATCGCGCCTTTGCTGGTGTGGGCATGGCAATCGGTGTCGACGCCCGTGCTCCGATTCACACTCGGTATCTACATTCAAGCCTACGTCTATGTTTGTCTGACGACCTATTCGCGCGGCGTACTGGGTGCTATCGCCGGCAGCATGGTCCTGCTCAGCGCATTGTTGTTGAAGCAACGGGGAAGAATTGGACAAGCAGCTCCGGTATTCAAGCCCTCCAGTATTTTCATGCTCTTACTGGTGGCATTGGAGGTTGTGCTGGTCCTCGGGTCGGATTCATTCATGAACCGGCGTCTGGCAGAGAGCGAGCGCGATTTCGGTAACCGTTTGCAGCACTGGAGTCAGGGCATCGGACTGTTGAAAACACCACAGCAGTGGTTGCTCGGGATCGGCTTGGGCAGCTTGCCGGCGCAATGGGCCAGCGACGCGTCCGGACCGGTGCTCTCCGGGGCTTCCTACAGTCGTCGGGACAATGGCCTGCACACCATGGTGCTTGAGGGTCCCGACGATCGGGCCGGGGATAACAATAGCCGCAAACTTGGCGGGCTCTACGCGCTGTCGCAACGCGTCGATCTGGTCTCCGGGCAGCGCTATCTCTTTGCCATGGATGTTCGCGGCAAGCCGGGGACGGAGATGATGGTGCAGGTGTGCGCCATGCATCTCTTGTATCCGGGAAAATGCCAAACTCGGCGGATCCGGTTGGATTCGGACGGCTGGCAGCATTGGGAATCGGCACTGTTTGGCTATGCCTTCAAGCTCACTGACTGGCAAAGTCTTGGTCATGGCGTATTTGCGTTATCGGTGCTGACGCCGGGAGCGAAAGTGGAGATGAGCAACTTGCAGCTCTCCGCGGGAGGGGGGGATTTGCTGCGCAATGCTCAGTTTCAGCACGGCGGGGCAGCCTGGTTTCCGACGGCGCGTTCGTATTTCCTGCCCTGGCACATTGATAATCTGTACCTCGAAATCCTGATCGAAACCGGCTTGATCGGTTTGTCGGCATTTCTGGCGTTTGTTTATTTGCTCGCCCGCCGTCTGATCGCAGCGTTCGGTCAAGGGCTTCCTCTTGCCGCCTACTTCCTGTCGTGTATTGCCGGCCTGCTTGCCCTGGGTCTGCTCGTCAGCGTGCTCGACATGCCGCGCGTGGCGACGCTTCTGGCGCTGATGCTGCTTTGGGCCTGGCGCTACGCTGCGCCCGAGCGGGAGTGCGAGACCTCCCCGTAACCAGGAGTACCCTTCAGCGCCCGTAAACATCCTCGAAGCGAACGATGTCGTCCTCGCCGAGGTAGGAGCCCGACTGCACCTCGATCATCTCCAATGGCAGACGGCCCGGGTTTTCCAGGCGATGTCGGGTGCCGAGCGGAATGAAGGTCGATTCGTTTTCGGAAACCAGGTAGGTGGACTCCTCGCGCGTCACGCGCGCCGTGCCGCGCACGACGATCCAGTGTTCGGCGCGGTGGTGGTGCATTTGCAGCGACAGGCAGGCACCCGGATTGACGATAATTCGCTTTACGAGGAAGCGGTCGCCGCCATCCACCCCGTCATAAGAGCCCCAGGGGCGGAACACTTTCCGGTGCAACTGGCCCTCGCTACGGCCTTCGCTTTTGAGTCGATCGACAATCTTCTTCACTTCTTGCGTCTTGTCCTTGTGCGAAATCAGGACGGCGTCAGGCGTCTCGACCACCACCAGATCGTCGACGCCGATGCAGGCCAACAGGCGGCCTGCCGACATGGCCAGGGTATTGCGGCAATCGTGCAGCAAGACATCGCCCTGCAATACATTGCCATCGCTATCTTTCGGCAACACCTTCCACAGGGCATCCCAGGCACCGACATCCGACCACCCCGCCGACAAGGGGATAACCATGCCCGAGGGCAAGGCGAATCCTCCGGCGGCAATGCGCTCCATCACTGCGTAATCGATCGAATCCGCAGGACATTGCGCGAAGGCTTGCGGGTCAACGCGCAGAAATTCACCGTCGGACGAACCCTGATCCCAAGCCGTTCGGCAGGCTTTCAAGATATCGCTGCGGCAAGCCTCGATCGCCGCCAGCCATACGGATGCCCGCATCATGAACAAACCGCTGTTCCAAAGATAGGTGCCGTCGTCAAGATACGCCTGTGCCGTGGCGTGATCCGGCTTCTCGACAAAACGTGCAATTCTGAAAGCGTCGCCTTGGCCCGACGCTGGCCCGGTCTGGATATAGCCGTATCCCGTTTCGGGTGAATCCGGCGTAATGCCGAAGGTTACGACGGCGCCATCGTGCGCCAGCGCGGCACCCTGGCGCACGACCGACTGAAAGGCCGGCGTGTCCAGAATCACATGGTCGGCCGGCATCACCAGCAGAATCGGGTCGCCGCCGTCACGCATCGCCGCCAGTGCGGCCAGCGTCAACGCAGGCGCTGTATTGCGTCCGATGGGTTCAAGCACGATGTCTCCCTTTTTGCCCATCAGCCGCATCTGCTCGGCGATGACGAACCGGTATTCTTCGTTGCACACGATCATCGGCGGCGCAAGTTGCACCCCGGCAATCCCCTCGACCCGGCGCACCGTGGCCTGCAGCAACGAGTCTTCGCCAATCAGTGGCAGCAGCTGCTTAGGATATTTTTCACGCGAAAGCGGCCACAGGCGTGTGCCTGAGCCTCCGGAAAGCACTACGGGTTGAATCAGCACGAATTTCTCCCGGTGAATAGTTCTTCAAGTAGCCAGATTCTGGCGATACGTTTCTTTGATAGCATGGCTTCAAATATGAACCGGACGCTGCGATGCCAGGCGAGCGTTCATGCGCTGCAAGCATTCCTGTACCAGCAATCCGGCTCGTTCCTGAGTGGTCGACTCGGCATAGCAACGCAGTTCCGGAGCATTTCCCGACGGTCGAAAGAAAACAATCTCGTCGTTCGCCAGATAGATACGCAGACCTTCGGTTTGGTCGAGACTGCGAGGTTCGCCGCACAGGCCGGCCAGCAATTCGGCAAGGGCCTCGGGCGAAGCGGCAAGCTCACGCAGCATCGCCTGGCTTGTTTCGGTCGGAAACGACTGAAGGCGGTCGCTTGCCGTAAAACGCGCTGGCAGTTCACGAGCTAATTCGGAAACTTTGCACCCCTTTTCTCGGGCCATTGAAAGCAGGCAAAGGATTGGCAATACGGCGTCGCGGGTCAGCAATGGCGCCAGCGTTCGGCCATTCTTTTCAAGCCGCGATCCGACCAGAAAACCGCCGTTTGGCTCAAAGCCGACGACATTTCGGGCGCCGGATTCAACCAGCTGATCGATGCCTTCGATCACATAAGGCGAACCGATGCGTGTTCTCAAGACTTTCAGGAACGAGCCGCACAATTCAACTGCCGTGTTGCAACTGATCGTCGTGGCCACGGCCAGCGCCCCCAGATACTGGGCGCATAGAATGCCGGTAATGTCGCCACGCAGCCAATGGCCGCGCTCGTCGCCGATCAAGGGTCGGTCCGCGTCGCCATCGGTGGATAGGATGGCGTCGAAGCCGTGCTGATCGGCCCAGCGGCGCGCCAACTGCACATCGTCATCACTTACGGCTTCGGTATCGATGGGTACAAATTCATCGACACGGCCCAGGGGAATGACCGTTGCACCCAGCATTTCGAGAAGCTCTTGCAGCAAATCCCTGGCTACGCTGGAATGCTCGTAAAACCCGAGCTTCATGCCAGACAGGCAATTTGGCGGAAAAAACCGCAGATAACGATCGATATAGTTTTGTGAGGCGCTTCGGTTAACCGGCGGCAGACGCGATGTCAAACCGCCTTCGGGTACGTCGACCACGGCCTGGCAGATGCAATTTTCATCGGCCTTGGTGATCTCGCCCGTCGGGCTGTAGAACTTGATGCCGTTCCGGTCGAACGGAATGTGGCTGCCGGTGACCATGATGCCTGGAACGCCCTTCGACTGGGCGTAGAGGGCCAATGCGGGCGTGGGGATGGCGCCGCAATAATCTACTTCGAGCCCGGCATGGGCAATCGCTGCGGCACAGGCGGCAGCAATCTCGGGGCTGCTCGGGCGAAGGTCAATGGCCAGGGCGACAGCCCCGGAGGTCGCCGATACGGCGTTCAGGAAAGCCGAAGTGTAAGCAAAACAAAGCGTGCGACTCATCTCCCCAACCGGGCCGCGCACGCCGCTGGTGCCAAAACGTATCCCGCTTGCATCCATCAATTCCTTGATTGCCAGGCGTTTTTGCGAATGATTCATCGGCTTCCTTGGGGATCGTTTTAGTGGGCAGAACGGGTCGGAAACGCCACGTGCGCAATTCTAGCACCGGGTCGGCGGCACGGGCTCTCTGGTATACTCTGCGCTCCATTCCGAACTCCTAGAAAACAAGAAATGCCTCTAAAATATAAAATTGTTCCGGTGACGCCGTTCGAACAGAATTGCAGTGTGCTGTGGTGTGATGAAACGCAACGTGCCGCTGTTGTCGATCCGGGTGGCGACATTCCGCGCATTCTGGCCGTGGTGGAAAAAAACGGTTTGGTGCTGGAAAAGATTCTGGTTACGCACGGGCATATCGACCACGCTGGTGCCGTTGCCGAACTCGCCGATCGGTTTTCCTTGCCGATAGAAGGGCCGCAGCGCGAAGACCAGTTCTGGATCGATGGCATGCCGCAGCAAAGCCGGATGTACGGTTTCCCCGAAGTGCGCGCTTTTGCGCCGGGTCGCTGGCTGGAGCAGGGCGATAAGGTTGGTTTTGGCCATGTCGAGATGGATGTGCTGTATTGCCCTGGCCACACGCCCGGGCATGTGGTCTTCTTCAATTCGCCAGCCCGGTTGGCCATCGTGGGGGACGTTCTTTTCCAGGGCTCCATCGGGCGTACCGATTTCCCCCGGGGCGACTTCGACACATTGATCGCGTCGATCCGCGACCGACTGTGGCCTCTGGGCGACGATGTGGCCTTTATTCCCGGCCATGGGCCGATGTCGACCTTCGGCGCCGAACGGCGTAGCAACCCGTATTGCTGCGATTGATCCGGTGTCCGTCGTTCTGTGCGACGGAATGCGATGATCATCGATCGTCGCGACCCGGGTAAGAATTCCTGGGCCGGTTCAGCCGGCGTTTTCGATGTTGATCCGGCAGGCCCAGTACAGGGCGGCAACCTGTGATTTTGCATGCGCAGCCGCGCTGATTCCCAGGCAGGAAAAAATCGATGCTGCTTTGGCATAGGCGCCGGATTCGCCCGCGATAACCCCTGACAGGAGTTGTCCGAGGATCCCGTCGTCGTCGGGGGAACTCAAAGCGTCCTCCACTTCGCTGTGCAACGGGAGTTCGGCCAGAATCTCGCTCATCGGCATATTGATCAGAATGTCGAGAAGAGAAAATAGACCGGTCATGAAAGCGTTGTCGGTCAGCTCGGGAAGGCCGGGAGGCGGATCGATCTCCGCACTGAGCAGTTCCATCTGACGGCCGCGTGCGGCGGCAAGCTGCATCAGCGGGTTTGGCGCATTGCCGTCGGACAGGTTATTGGCATAGATGAGCAGTTGCAGCCAGCGTTGCAACTGGCGACGACCGAGTAGCGCGATGGCTTGGTTAAAATTGCTGATCGTGCTTCGTGCGCCAACCGCAGCCGAGTTAACCAGACGAAGCAGGTTGTAAGAAAGCTTCGGTTCTTCGCGGAAGATCCCTTCGATCTCGCGCGTGTCAGCATCCTGCTGGACCAAATTGAACAGTTTGAGCAATTTAAGGCGGGTCATATCCGGCTCAACGCCCGAAGGATGTTTGCGCTTGGTCAGAAACTGACTGTCATACCAGTCAAACCCCTGCCCAGACAGCCAGCCGAACATTTCATGCGAATTGACCGGGGTCGCGATTTTCCGGAACCCGGCGTCCTTGGCGTAAGTGAGGTCAGCCGCTGAGAGTTTCTGGCGGGCAAATGCCGCATCAAGGCAAAGCGTGTCAAATGCGGCAAGCGGAACATGATGGAGAAGATTTGCCCGATCCAGACGCAAGCCGATATGCTTTCCCTTGGTGTGAATTTCTTTGCATCGGTCCAGGACCGCTTCGTTTTCAGCACATGAAGCGGGGAGAACGAAAACCACCTGTCGGTTATCAAACCCATCAAGAAACGTGTTGTCTTCCAGATACTCCGGATCGATGGGCGTTACCAGAGGCAGCATACTGGCCAGTGGCGCGGCTCCGGACTCGATAAAATAGCGCTTAAGGTCGATGCTCTTCGTTGTCAGCGGTTCGCCAGCGTGCCAATCGAGAGCAACCCAGCCACAATCTGCGGCGAGAAGGGGACGAAGAAAGAAGTAGGGGCGGTCTGTGTCTATCATTTTGCAATCTGAGTCAAGTCTTGTGCTTATTCTGAAACGTCAGCATGAACCATGCGTGCGGGATTTTACCTTGGATTGCCTGTCGCGAGCAGATCGCTGGTTTCTCGACGTGCAATAAGGCGTAGACTGTCACGTCTGGATTTGGCGCGTATTCATTGACAGAAATCCAAACCAGAGCAACTCAAGATGACTGATACGGATGACTGATACTTCGAAGAAAACAATCGCCGTTGGTGCAGGTGAACCGGCACAGCCGCCGGATTTCAATCGCTTGTTCTCCGAGCGGGCTCGCGCCATGCAAAGCTCGGCCATTCGTGAGATTCTCAAGATCACCGAACGTTCAGATGTCATCTCCTTTGCCGGTGGGCTGCCGGCCCCATCGACGTTCCCGGTTGAAACGATGCGAGTCGCTCTGGACGGGGTTCTCACGTCGAACGGCCGGGAAGCGCTGCAGTACAGCACGACCGAAGGCTATGCTCCTTTGCGCGAGTGGATTGCCGCACGCGTCGGTTCGCCGGAAGCACCGGTATCGCCCGATGACGTACTCGTGGTTTCGGGCTCCCAGCAGGGACTTGATCTGCTGGCAAAGGTATTGATCGACGCGGGCGATACGGTGCTGGTGGAAACACCGACCTACCTTGGCGCCTTGCAGGCTTTCTCGATGTTCGCGCCGAATTTCGTCTCAATCGCAACCGACAGTGAAGGCCTGCTGCCCGAGACTCTGACCACCGCTGTTCGCGGGGCAAAATTTATTTACACCTTGCCGAATTTTCAAAACCCTACCGGGCGTCTGCTATCCGAAGATCGTCGCTATTGTCTGGTCGAGCGTGCCCGTGCGCTCGATTTGTTGATTCTGGAAGACGACCCCTATGGCGCGCTTTCGTATTCTGGCGAAACCCCGCCATCGATTCGCTCGCTGGCGCCGGAACGGACGGTATACCTGGGTTCGTTCTCGAAGGTGCTATCGCCGGGGTTGCGTATCGGCTACCTGATTGCCCCCGCGATCCTACGCGCCAAGCTGGTGCAGGCCAAACAAGCGACCGACCTGCACACGGCAACGCTGCCGCAAATGGCCGTTTACGATGTGATCAAGGATGGTTTTCTCGATACGCATATCCCGACAATCCGCCAGCTGTATTGCGAGCAGTGCGCGACCATGCTGGCCGCGCTGGCGAAATATATGCCAAATGACGTTCGTTGGAGCACGCCGAGCGGCGGCATGTTCCTGTGGGTTGAGCTGCCGAGCGGTATGGATGCCTCGGCGTTGTTGGCCTTGGCCATCGAGCGAAACGTTGCTTATGTTCCGGGAGCGCCATTCTTTGCTTCCAATCCAAAAGTCGAAACGCTGCGCCTGGCCTTTGTGACCGTACCTCCACCACTGATCGAAGAGGGCATCAAGCGACTTGCCGAGGTAATACGGACCCATCGCCTCCCGCGATGAAGTTGAACGGAAATGACTCCTGAATACTGGCAACGAGCCTCAAGCGAATTGGCGCGGGCCGATCCGGTGATGGCGGGCTTTGTCTCCCGTTTTTCCGGCGCGTCGCTGGTTTCGCGCGGTGATCCTTTTTCAACGCTGGCGCGGTCCATCGTCGGACAGCAGATCTCGGTGAAAGCAGCGGACAGCGTGTGGTTACGTTTGACGGCCTTATTGCCGGTGATGGCTCCTGCCGAGGTACTCGCTTGCGACAACGCCATGTTGCGGAGTTGCGGACTCTCGACGCGCAAGGCCGAGTACCTTGGCGATCTGGCGCGGCACTTCAGTTGCGGTCGGATTCACTTCGATTGCTGGTCATCGATGAGCGATGCGGAAATCATCGCCGAGCTAACGGCGGTGCGCGGAATCGGCGTATGGACCGCCGAGATGTTCCTTATTTTTAACCAGTTACGCCCCGACATCTTTCCGCTCGACGATATTGGACTGCAGAAGGCAGTAGCGCTCCATTACTTTCAGGGCCAACGTCCGCCAAGAAAGCGTCTCGCCGACCAGGGCGAATTTTGGCGCCCCTGGCGATCGGTGGCGACCTGGTACCTCTGGCGCAGCCTCGATCCCGTTCCGGTTGAATACTAATGTGTTGGCGGAAGAACAATCACCGCCTTCTTTCCTTCGGACAACACCCGCCATGAATCACTGGGTGGCATCGTTCAGTGTTAACTCTCGCCAGGACGGCGACGTCTATACTCATTCATCCTTGGCAATGGCTTTTTTCTGCAGATTGACCTCTTCAGCGCTGGACCAGCCTGTGGTAGCCGTCTGTTTCACCAGATTGAGCGCGGCATGGGCGGTAGAGAGGCGGAATACTTCCACGGCGATATCCGGAGGAAACCCTTGCCGGTCATGACGATCGGTGAACATCAGGACATCCAGGTAACGGTCAAGCTCAGGTTTGCCCCAAAGGTCGGCTATTTTTGCCAGTATTCGCGGGAATTGCTGCTCGATTAATTTCGGGTAGGCTCCGGGATCGTCTTTCATCTTCTCCAGAAGTTTCGCCCTGATGGCCGGAACATCGTAGACTTCCGATTGATTGTCCATACCCACCTCCCGAGTTGACCAGAATTCATGTGGATCGTCTTGGCGCTGACCGTTGCCAGTGTTCAATTAGACGATCAACGGCGGTAAGAAGTTTATACCACATCGTCGACGGCACAAAAAACATTAGCATCCCGGCGAACGAGGGCGAACGCATTTGGCGCTCGCTGGGAAATCAGTGGCAGTCATAGCGATGCACATCAGCGCAGTAGCTCACTGGCCTGATCCCGCCAGTAACTCAGCGCTTCAAAGTACCCCTGCCATACGCAACCGTTACAGCCGCGCCCACAGCATGTGTTCGGTACGGGCGGTGGCTGGCGCATGCTGAGTCTCCGCGCGGCCAGCAAAGCTTCGATTTCGCTCACCAGCGTTTGGCAGTCTGCCAGGTCATTCATGGGCAGATTGAACGGATCGGGGGACTCGTGTGTATCGAGGATCATGGCTTCAGTTAGCTACGGTGTAAGTGGTTAACCGTAGTTTCGCACAGCCGACTGTCTTCCATGCACAGGCTCGGCAATCAGTTGGTTTCGAGCTCCGTGCATACCGGGAAAAACATGCGTTCCTACAGGGGAATCGATGATGCAATTCCGGCAAAGCGCAAGTCTTGCTATAGTTCGCTCTGCGCGCCGCCTGCGGGTTGTTTCACACCTCCCGACCGGCGGCTTTTGTTTTTAGCAGCAGAAAGAATGCCGATGAGTTCCGCCTCTCCCGCTTCCTCTCCTTTTCCTCCCGAAATCCTGCGCGACGTTGCCAAGCGGCGCACCTTCGCGATTATTTCCCACCCCGACGCCGGGAAAACGACGCTGACCGAAAAGCTGTTGCTGTTTGGTGGCGCGATCCAGCTCGCCGGCACGGTCAAGGGCCGCAAGAGCACGCGGCATGCGACATCCGACTGGATGGAGGTGGAGAAGCAGCGCGGCATATCGGTGACCAGCTCGGTAATGCAGTTTGAATATCGGGAACACACCATCAATCTGCTCGATACACCGGGCCACGAGGATTTCTCGGAAGACACCTATCGCGTACTCACCGCCGTAGACGCGGCGGTCATGGTAATCGACGCCGCCAAGGGCGTTGAGGCGCAGACGATCAAGCTGCTCAACGTCTGCCGCATGCGCAACACGCCGATTATCACCTTCGTCAACAAGTTCGACCGTGAGGTGCGCGAGCCTTTCGATCTGCTCGAAGAAATCGAGGAGGTGCTCGGCATCGAGTGTGCGCCGATTACCTGGCCCATTGGGATGGGGAAGACCTTCCGTGGTGTCTATCACCTGCTCGAAGACAGTCTGCTGCGCTTCGCTCCCGGTGAGGAGCGGCGCAGCGAAGCGGAGAAGCTCGACGGCATCGACAATCCGGTGCTTGACGAACAGTTTCCGCAGGAGATCGGTAAATTGCGCGAGGATGTTGACTTGATCAAGAGCGCAAGCAGCCCGTTTAACCTGGTCGACTTCCTGGCCGGGCTGCAATCCCCCGTGTTCTTCGGCTCCGGCATCAACAACTTCGGCGTGCAGGAAATTCTTCAGGCGCTGCTCGACTGGGCGCCGCCACCGCAGGAACGCGATGCCGGCATCCGCACCGTGCTGCCGGCCGAACCGACATTCACCGGTTTCGTGTTCAAGATTCAGGCCAACATGGACCCCAAGCACCGCGACCGGATTGCCTTCTTCCGCGTTTGCTCTGGCCGCTATAGCGCGGGAATGAAAGTGCGCCACGTGCGCTTGAACCGTGAAATGAAGCTGGCCAATGCGCTGACCTTCATGGCCAACGAGCGTGTGTTGATGGAAGACGCCGTGGCCGGCGATATCATCGGCATTCACAACCACGGCCAGTTGCATATTGGCGATACGCTCACCGAAGGTGAAACGCTGGTTTTCAAGGGCATTCCCTATTTTTCGCCGGAGCTTTTTCGCGCTGCCCGTTTGCGTGACCCATTAAAAAGCAAACAGTTGCAGAAAGGTCTTCAGGAATTAGGTGAAGAAGGGGCGATCCAGGTGTTCGAAAACCTCGCCAGTGGTGCGCTACTCCTTGGCGCCGTCGGCACCTTGCAGTTCGAAGTCGTCGCCCAACGACTGCAGACCGAATACAAGGTCGACGCGATTTTCGAGGCCGCCGACATTTACACGGCGCGCTGGCTCACCTTTCCCGATGAACTGACGCGCAAGAACTTCGAACGCGAGCAGCAGCACCGCATGGCGAAGGATGTGGATGGCAATCTCGTCTATCTGGCCAGCACACGCTACAACCTCGACGTGACCAGCGAAAAGTGGAACAAGGTCGGTTTCCATGCCTCGCGCGAGCATGGGCAAGTTCTCGGTTGAAGCACTCGATACCGCAATGATCACGCCTGAAACAGACGCCAACTACCTGATCGCGCTGTGCAGCGGTGAAGAACGCCGCTGGAGCTACCTCGGTCAGGATGCGCGGGGAGCAACGTGGTGGCGCGACCTTGAAACTGAACTGGAATTCAGCGAAAGCAGTCTGATGTACGCGTGGTCGATTGTCGAACGCCTTGAGTGAAAGCAGTCGGCGTACTGCAGTTGGCATCGTAGTGTGGGGTCGGACTAGCTCCAGGGCCGCGCCTCGATGCGCAGGGTGCCTTTCAGACCGGGGCTGGCTCGCTGCGCGATAGGGATATCGATGGCAATACCCTCTTCGCCGTCCAGCTTGCGTGTTTCAGCGGCAATGCCCGGCTTGCCAGGGTTGTCATCCTGGTAGCCGTATTTGATTCGCCAGCCGCCCTGGGCCTCCGGGTCGGGGAAGGCTTCAACCAGAATCAGTTCGCGCAGGATGTAGCCGCCCTCGTAATGGCGTTTCATGAAAAGCAGACCATCCACCTCGTAGTCCGGTACCAGAACCTTCAGATCGAAGGCGAAACTTACCGAACCCGATGCCTTGACGCTCTTGCTGGGATCGAGAAACACGGAAAACAAGTGCGGGCTGCGCGTGCGGTCCGGCGGTCGGTGGCTTCCTTCTTCTCCCGGAAACAGTTCGTCATACGTGCGGAATATCGCCGAGTTTTCGCGCACTTCCTGGCGCGTCATTTGCCACTGGCAGCCACGCACGCTGACGGCAATCTCAAACTGGTAGGACGAGCGCACTTTCTTCCCCGCCTTCAGCTCCTTGTACACTTCAATCGGCAAAGTGATGTCGTCAATGTCGAGAAAACCATCCGCGCGAAGCGCACCAAATAGGAAGCGGGTGAGATTCTGATAGCCTTCTTCCGAGTTCACAATCCCGTACTGCCCTGAATGGCTGCGATTGACGAAAGCGCGCGGCGAGGGCACATCCTTGCCATTGGCATCGGGTCCATGCGTCGTCGCGTTCTCGATGCGCACCAGTCCGTCGCTTGCGTCTCCCGCCCCCCAGGCCGAAAGCCCGGCAGCGACCGTGTAGTCGCGCGGATTGGTGCCGACCAGATTGAACATGCGCTCGGGCTGAAAGTTCTTAACGATCGAAACGTCGTCGCCTGTGGGTAGCGCGAGATAGCCGGCCATCCGCTCACGGTTGAAGTTGTTGGCATCGCCGAAGGAAAGCCAGCCCGGCACATTACGGACGATGCGCATGTCGATGCCGTTGTGCGGCGTGGCGTAGGTGAACACCTTGTCCACCGCGCGGCGCGCGTCTTCGCTACCCAGAGACGTGTTCTGCAGAAAGGCGCGGCAGATCAGCCCACCCATCGAATGCGCGACGAGATACACGCGGAAATTCCCGGCCGCCATGGCATTCTTGGGGTCGGCGCAAACCTTGTCGCGCAAGCGCAGGATCAGCGTGCCCAAACCTTTGGCGAAGTGCTCGATGGGCGGCGTCTCGCCTGTGCCGAAGTCCTTGCTGGCTTCATCGTAATAACGGTAGATGACGATGCTGCGGTAAGGGATCACGCAGTCCGGACGATCGGTGGCGACAAGATCTTCACCATCGACAAACACGTCGCCGTAATCATGATCGCTCATCAGGCGCACCAGCGGCGACTCGAAGAAATAGCGCTTCACATCGCCGGTCCAGGCCATGCGCGCCTTGGTCGAGCCAACATTGAAGCCCATGTACGGGTCGGCAACGGTCTCCTCGATTTCGCCCTGGGTGCCTGCGAAACCGCGGACGTAGATGATCGGATGGTAGGGATGTTGAGCGTTGGTCGCCATGAAAGCCTCCGTAGTTTGACTGATTATGTTAGGCGTGAGGTGCGTCGTTTATTCGGTTGATCGCCTGTGGGAAAGCTCCAGCCCAGGCGGATTCGCCAGGGTTTGGAACACGACGCAATACCTTTCAGTCAGGCGAAGCAAGGTCGCAACTTGCTCCTCCGATGCGTCGGTGTCCAAGGTGACCCGCAAACGTATGTTCTGGAAACCGACGGCAACTTCTTTTGACAGTCCCAGCGTTCCGCGAAAATCGAGGTCGCCTTCGGCGCGCAACCAGGCGTCTCTAAGCTCTATGCCAAGCGCCGTGGCAACCGCGTTGAGTGTGACGCCAGCGCAGGCTACCAAGGCTTCGAGCAGCATGTCGCCAGAACACGCAGCGAGTCCGTTTCCACCAGTAGCGGGGTGCAGGCCAGCGCTGACGAGCGCTTTGCCGGTTTCTATCTTGCAACTGATCCCGTCGCCAATGCGACCTTCCGCATGCAACGTAAGCAGGGCCGATTCAGGAACCTGGCGATAGTGTTCTTTCAACGGTGTCTGGGCTGAGCGCAATTCATCGGCATTCATTGGCGTGGCTCCTTTGGCAAATTGTGTCAGGTCCTGCTAGACAGTCGGCGTCTGTTTTTCGCTTGCCATTCGATATCCCATGCCGAATCAATGGGAATGCGGCATATTTGTGGCGTTATCGAGTGCATGGAACATTGGTCGTCAGCACGTAGCCTATTGGACACCGCGCAATATCCGTGCATGGTGAGCCAGATGGTCGGCGATGAAGGTCGAGATGAAATAGTAGCCGTGGTCGTAGGCCGCGTGGCGACGCAGGGTGAGGGGTTGCCCGGCCTTGGCGCAGGCTTTCTCGAACAGCTGCGGATGCAGTTGTTCGGACAGAAATTTGTCGGCCAGCCCTTGGTCGATCAAGATGCCTTCGGGGTAGGGCGCTTCAATGCATGTGCTCATGAGAACGCTGGCGTCATGGTTTGACCAGAGCGTCTTGTCAGCGCCGAGATAGCCGGCAAATGCCTTTTGTCCCCAGGGGCACTGCATGGGAGCACAAACGGGGGCAAATGCCGAAACGGACTTGAACAGTCCCGGGTGCCTGAGCGACAGGGTCAGCGCGCCATGCCCGCCCATCGAGTGGCCAAAAACTCCCAGTCGTCGCGCATCAATGGCAAGTTCGTGCGTAACCAGAGGGATCAACTCGGCAACGAGATAGCTCTCCATGCGATAGCGGGTCGACCATGGGGCTTCGGTCGCATCGAGATAGAAACCAGCGCCGACGCCAAAATCCCAGCTCTCGGTTTCGCCGGCGATGCCGGCCCCGCGCGGGCTGGTGTCCGGTGCAATCAGGGCCAGTCCCAGTTCGGCGGCAATGCGTTGCGCGCCGGCCTTGATCATGAAGGTTTCTTCGGTGCAGGTCAGACCGGCCAGATACATCAAGGCCGGTACGCTGTCTTGTGCGGCCCGGGGTGGAAGGTACACCGAAAAGCGCATTGGCAAACCGATCTCGGTTGAGTGATGCTGATAAAAGCGCTGCATGCCACCAAAGCAGGCATACTCGCTCAATAACTCCAGTGCAGCCATCAGTACAACACGACACCGCGAATTGAATCGCCGCTCTTCATCAGATCAAAACCCTTGTTGATGTCCTCCAGTGGCATGGTGTGGGTGATGAGGTCATCGATGTTGATTTTGCCTTCCATGTACCAGTCCACGATTCGCGGGACGTCGGTGCGGCCGCGCGCACCGCCAAATGCTGTGCCTTCCCATTTGCGTCCGGTAACCAACTGGAACGGCCGCGTGCTGATCTCGGCGCCCGCTTCGGCAACGCCGATAATGATGCTGCGGCCCCAGCCCTTGTGCGTGCACTCCAGCGCCTGGCGCATCACTTGCGTGTTGCCGATGCACTCGAAGCTGTAGTCGGCGCCGCCATCGGTCAATTGGACGATAGCGTCCACCACGTTTTCGGTGTCTTTGGGGTTGATGAAGTGCGTCACGCCGAACTTGCGCGCAATGGCTTGGCGGGCCGGATTGATGTCTATGCCGATGATCTTGTCCGCGCCGACCATCTTCGCGCCCTGGATCACGTTGAGGCCGATGCCGCCCAGGCCAAATACCGCCACGTTGGCACCAGCTTCGACTTTGGCCGTAAACAGCACGGCACCAATCCCGGTGGTCACGCCGCAACCGATGTAGCAGACCTTGTCGAACGGAGCATCCTTGCGGATCTTGGCCAGCGAAATTTCCGGCGCGACGGTGTAGTTGCTGAAGGTGGAGGTACCCATGTAGTGGAAGATGGGTTTGCCGTCCAGGCTGAAACGGCTGGTGCCGTCGGGCATCAGCCCCTTGCCTTGTGTGCTGCGGATGCTCTGGCACAGGTTCGTCTTGCGACTGAGGCAGAATTTGCACTGACGGCATTCCGGGGTGTAGAGCGGAATGACGTGGTCGCCTTTTTGCAGCGTCGTGACCCCAGGCCCTACTTCCACAACGACGCCCGCGCCCTCGTGCCCTAGAATCGCCGGGAAAATGCCCTCCGGATCGGCGCCCGAGAGCGTGTAGTAGTCGGTGTGGCAAATGCCTGTGGCCTTGATTTCAACCAACACTTCGCCAGATTGCGGGCCTTGAAGATCGACGGTTTCAATGGTCAGCGGTGCACCGGATTTCCAGGCAATTGCAGCTTTGGTTTTCATCGTGGGTAGGCGCCAAGAATGGGATGGGAATCGATAGACCCCAATCCGAAAATGAGAGTTCATTCGATGCGTGTGATCTCTTGTTGTTTTTAGTCCCGGGTTTGTCAGTCACCGCATTTTAGCCAATCACGCTTTCCGGCAAAGGGCTTAGGTCCCAAATCTCGGCATTGGGTGGCGCGGGAATGCGCTCGGGAGCCTGCCCGAATCGATTGCACCACAGCACCTGGAAGCCAAATGCTTTCGCCGAATAGGCGTCCCAACCATTCGAAGACAGAAAACAGATATGTTCGGCATCGACGCTCAGACGGTCGACAGCCAGACGATAGACCGAAGGGTGCGGTTTGTAGACGCCAACCTCCTCGACGGACAGCACTGCATCGAACAAACCAGTCAGACCGGCGTTGCAAACGGCGGACTCCAGCATGCGCGGCGTACCGTTGGAAAGAATGGCCAGGCGCATGCCGCCATCCTTGAGTCGACGCAAGACTTGCGGCACTTCCCGATAGGCGCTCAGTCCGAGATAAAGACGCATCAATCGTTCCCGCAGTGCCGGATCATTGATTTTCAAGGTTTCGAGAGCAAAATCGAGCGCGTCGCCGGTTACTTGCCAGAAGTCGGCATGACGTCCGCCGAGTCCGCGCAACCAGGTGTATTGCAATTGTTTGCCGCGCCAGAGATCGGACAGAGCCTGCCACTGATCGCCCAGGGCATCCTGGGCGCTGCGCGAAGCGCTCGACACATCGAATAGGGTGCCGTAGGCGTCAAAAACACAGGCCCGGATGCCGTCGAGCTTGACTGGTTGCATGGGTGTTCTCCCGCGGTGCTGAGTGAGTCAAAGTATAGTCTTTCGCGCTGACGATATGAAATGGGTGGTATCTATGCTTCATGTCGGAATGGCAGATGATCCGCTGCCTCGTCGCGATAGGAGTCGACCATCAGACTTTGGCGCTGGAGATGTGTTCCGATCAGTTCGCGCATGGCCGGATCGACAATCCAGTGCGCCGAGCGAACGATGATCGGCGTGAAGCCGCGGGCAATCTTGTGTTCGCCGCCGGCGCCCGGTTCAAACCGCTGTAGCCCTTCGCGCAGGCAATAGCCGATGCCCTGATAGAAACACAGTTCGAAATGCAGGCTGTGATAGTTGCCGTGGCACCCCCAGTAGCGGCCATACAGTGCTTCATCGCTGCGGAAACAGAGCGACATGGCAACCGGCCGATCCTCATCGAGTGCCATGAACACGACCATGCGACGGCGCAATGCCAGCGCCAGATCGGCCAGACATGCCGGCGACAGCACTGCGGCGTTGTTGAACTTCGCGAAGGTCGAGGCGTAAAGCGCGTGCAGGGCAGGCCACTCGCCCGGATCGATTTCATCGCCGTGGCGGATCACGATGCTCAGACCGCTTTCTTTGACCCGCCGCCGTTCGGCTCTGACCTTGCGCCGTTTGTCTGCCGAAAAAGTCGCCAGGTAGCCGTCAAAGTCGTCATAGCCTCTGGCCAGCCAGTGAAACTGGACGTTTCGGCTGGTCAGTAGTCCCTCGGCTTGCAGTGCCGTGTGATCAGCCTCGTTCGGGAACGCCACGTGCCACGACGACGCGCCGTATTCCGTTGTCAAGGCTTTCGCGCCATCGATGAGTGCCCGGCGAATCGCCGACGCGTCGGGCGCAGCGGGACTGCCGGTAACCAGCATGCGTGGTCCGGTGGCCGGCGTATGCGGGAGGCCGCTCAGCAGTTTGGGGTAATACACCCGTCCGAGCTGCTCATAGGCCGACGCCCACGACCAGTCGTGAATGAAATCACCGTGCGAATTGGCTCTGACGTAGAGCGGCAGCACGCCAACCACGACGCCCTGGTCATCTCTGGCTTCCAGATGCCGGGCCAGCCATCCCCACTGTCGCCCCGCCGCGCCATGCCGTTCAAGGATCGACAGAAAGTCGGCGTTGAGGAAAGGGTGGTTCGGCGGACACAATCGATCCCAAACGTGGCGCGGGATGCCGTCGGCAGAAGTATGGGTAGTGAGGGCAAGTGTGGACATGGCCAGCAGAATACTGCGGATTGTCTTGTATGACAGGCATCGCCTTGGGAGAATGCGACCATCGACCGATACGGAAACAACACGAAAGCGAATCCGAGATGAGCCACGAACTGCCGCTATTGACCCTGCTGGAAGCCCGCATCCTGGGCGTTCTGGTCGAAAAAGAGAAAACCACGCCCGACGCCTATCCGCTGACGCTGAACAGCCTGACCGCAGGCTGCAATCAGAAGAGCTCGCGCGAACCGGTAATGAACGCCGACGAAAGCGAGGTGCAGAGCGCACTGAAGGAATTGCGCGGCCGCTTGCTGGTGCTGGAAACCTATGGCGCCTCCGGTCGCGTGCTGCGCTATGCGCAAAATTTCGGCAAGTGCTATGGTTTGCCGATGACCAGCGTCGCCTTGCTTTCCGTCCTGATGCTGCGCGGAGCGCAAACGGTCAGCGAATTGCGCGCCAATTGCGAACGGCTCTATCATTTCGACGACGCTTCCTCGGTCGAAGCCTATCTTGAGGAACTGGCAGCACGCAGTAACAGCGCACTGGTGGCCCGCCTGCCCAAGCAAACCGGATCGCGCGAACATCGCTGGGCGCATCTGCTTTGCGGGCAGCCCAGTGTGCCGACAGGCCCGGGGAACGGGCGCGATGGCGACGTGGGCGACAGTGCGCTTGAGGAAAGAATTTCCCGCCTCGAAACTGAGGTCGGCGAGTTGCGCAACATCATCAGCAGGATTACAGCCCACACCCAACGCGATTCTTGACCGGAGTACTGCCATGAATATCGCGAAATGCGACCTGGCTGCAAAACGCTGCAAACCCTGCGAACGGGGTATCCCGCCACTGGGCCGGCAGGAGATTGACCGGTTGCTGAAGGGGATCGGCGGCTGGGAGCTGTCGGGCGTCGAACTGATCAAAACCTTCCAGTTCAAGAATTACTACGAAACGATGGCTTTTGTGAATGCGACGGCCTGGGTTTCGCACCGCGAAGACCATCACCCGGACCTTGAGGTCGGCTATAAGCAATGCCGCGTCCGATATACAACGCATGCCATTGGCGGCTTGTCCGAAAACGATTTCATCTGTGCCGCGAAAATTGACGCACTGATTGTTCCACTCGGCAGCTGAATTCCGTGAATTCGATGCTCGATCTCGACAAGATAAGCGCACTGACGCTGGCGCATTACAACCAGCGTGCCGACGATTTCCGCGAAGGAACGCGCGACCATGACGTGAGCCAGAACATCGGCGCGTTACTGCGCCATATCACTGGCATACCGCCATTCGCAATTCTGGATTTCGGTTGCGGGCCGGGTCGTGACCTCCAGGTTTTCACCGGACTTGGCCATCGCGCCGTCGGGCTCGAAGGCGCGGAGCGTTTTGCTCAGATGGCGCGTACCGAAACCGGCTGCGAAGTATGGCAACAGGATTTTCTCAAGCTGGATCTTCCGGACCAGTATTTTGACGGCGTATTCGCCAATGCGTCCCTGTTTCATGTGCCGACCCAGGAATTACCGCGCGTGCTACGGCAACTGCATGCCACTTTGAAAATCGACGGCGTTCTGTTCTGCTCGAATCCGCATGGTGCCAATGTTGAAGGCTGGAATGGCGGACGCTACGGCGCCTATCACGACCTGGAGACGTGGCGGGTCGGCATGATCCAGGCCGGTTTTATTGAACTTGAGCATTATTACCGGCCCCAGGGACTACCGCGCGAACAACAGCCGTGGCTGGCCAGCGTATGGCGCCGGGTGACGGCATAACCCCGCGTTGCTCCACAGGGTAGACCTTACAAGGCCAAATCGATATCGGGTTTGTCGTAGCCAAGGAAAGGCGCCAACACGGGGCTCTCCTCGCCGCGCAACAGTTTGCGCAACTCGATTCGCGCCAGTTCCTGTTCAATGCCGTGGTCAATCAGCCGTTTTAGCAATTCATCGAATTTGACCCGGCGCCGCTCACCGTTTTCGGAGTAGTCCCGACGTTCGGCATAAAGACCGTACAACGTCGACCCACAAGCGCAATTTCGAAAAAACTCGAGTACGCGGGCGTCATCGTCGTCGAAACCGAGCTTGACCCCTTTCTTCGGACCAATGCCGACCGTGCGCTCGATGAAATCCTGAGAATCCTGATACACATTGCCGCAGGTCCGGCATTCCTTGGGGAAGGTCGTTTCGGCCATCACCCGCAAACCGCGCAAAAATTCGGCATCGATCACCTGTGCCTGATTGTCTAAGGCTGTGGGTGGTGACGCCGCTAATTTTTTCTGCTCATCGGTCATTGTCGAATTGTCCAGCCTTTTCAGCAGGATGTATAGCTCGATCCCGCCAGGGCAACACTGTATTGAGTCATAAGGCGCCGAAGATCAGTTCGGGAACCTTATGGCTGAAGTTTTTTCATGCGTTGGGTGAGATTTGACCATTTGCCCGATCGTCATTGAGGAAATATATTCCAGTCGAACCTTCGACGACAAGGCCGCTCGCACCGATACCGGACGCATCTGCAGGCAGGGATTTGAAGGTTGAGTTCAAAGGTGAAATTTTTCACTGTCTTAGGAGAATGAAAGTGGGAACGGGTATCTCGGTGTTGGGCGCAGGTTTTGCAATCGTGTTTATGGTGGCCTGCTTATCGTCGCCATGCGCTGGTTTGCTGGTTGATTGGATCGCTCGCCGTCGGCAGGCCGCGGCAGCAGCAGCGGCAAAGCACGCCATAGCCTGACCCGTTTGGGCCACAAAGTTTCGTGGCCGGCATTTTGTCGATGGGCGCCGAATGCCGAATGTCTCGGTCACGCCCGAGTCGGAAGTCCGAAGCATCAGAACTCGGCAAAGTGCCTGACGAACCACTGCGACGCTTCGTTAGCCGCGGCTTCAAAGCCGGTGGAAGTGGCGTAGTCGATACCGATTTCCGGGATCAGCCTGAGTTCTTGGATGCAGTGTATTTCCTGCAGTGCACGGCGGTTGCTGGCGGTGTGTTGCGTATCCGTTTCTTCAATCAGCAGCAGTAGCGGCGATTCGAGCGAGCGTAGATAGAGCACGCCGGCCAGATCGATCAACCCACCACGACAAACCACGGCGGCAATGTCATGGTCGCGCTGGGCGGCGACGCGAACAACCACGGGTGACGTGGCATTGGCCGCGCATAGGCCAAAGGGCAGCGTCTGGAGTTCTCCGAGCAGCATGCGTGTCTTGATCAGACCGAGAAAGTCAAGCAATCGTCTGGTGAGCAGGGGGACGTTGTTATGCACGTCGGCAAACCGCTCTTCCTGCCGGGCCAGCAGGTCGACGCTCAGCGTTGAAAGACCCGCGTCGCGCATGTGCTTGGCCAGCAGCTCGTCCCTGGCGTCGAGTGCCACGGCGGCGTGCGCCAGGACGACAAGACCATGGGAAGCGGGCTGCAACGCCAGTTGCCCATGCAGCAGGCCGTGTTCGGACGGTATTGAAACCGGAATGGCAAAGCCGTCGGGAGTGACCTCGATCATCGCCGCGCAAGTCTGACCGGAATGCGCTGGGCGCCGAAAGGTTTGCCGAACTTCCCGAAACGTCCGGCAATCCTAGTCTGGCAATGCGGGCAACACCCGTCATCCGGCAGGTCAAAGCGGCGGATGTTATACCAGTCACGCTCGATCAGCGCCGCATGGCAAGCCGGGCAGAAGGTCGTGCCGCCTTCCGTATCGTGTACGTTCCCGGTGTAGACGTAGTTCAGCCCGGCATCCCGGGCGATGCGGCGAGCATGGGTGAGCGTCGACGGCGGCGTGGGCGGCAGATCGCCCATTTTCCAGTCGGGATGGAAGGCGGTGAAATGCAGTGGTACGTCAGCACCCAGCTCGCGCACGACCCACTCGGAGAGGACCTTGATCTCGGAGACCGAATCGTTCTGGCCGGGAATCAGCAAGGTGGTGATTTCCAGCCAGCATGAGGTTTCGTGATGGATATAAACGAGTATGTCGAGAACCGCTTGCAGGTGGCCGCCGCAGAGTTTGACGTAAAACTCGTCGGTGAAGGCCTTAAGGTCAACATTGGCTGCATCCATCACGGCGTAGAACTCGCGGGCCGGTTCCGGGTGAATGTAGCCGGCGGTAACCGCGACGGTCTTGATGCTGCGCTCACGGCAAGCCACCGCCGTGTCGATGGCGTACTCGGCAAAAACGACCGGGTCGTTGTAGGTAAATGCCACCGATTGCGCCCCATAGGCCGCCGCCGCGCTGGCGATGCCGTCCGGGCTGGCCGCATCCATCAGGCGGTCCATGTCCTTCGATTTCGAGATATCCCAGTTCTGGCAGAATTTGCAGGCCAGATTGCAGCCGGCGGTGCCGAACGAGAGAATCGACGAGCCGGGGTAAAAATGATTGAGCGGCTTCTTTTCGATCGGATCGATGCAAAACCCAGAGGATCGGCCGTAAGTGGTCAGCACCATCCGGTCGGCAATGTTCTGGCGGACGAAACAGGCGCCGCGCTGGCCTTCGTGCAGCTTGCAATCGCGCGGGCAAAGGTCGCACTGGATGCGCTCCGGCTTGCCTTCCTCGTGGGGCAGGGTGTGCCACCAGCGCGCGGGGTAATTGGATTCCGGGGTTTTCAGGTTTCTTTCCATTTTTGCACCCCATAACGGGAGAGAGTGATTTTCTTGTCCCAGAAGTCGGCTGGCAATCCGGCCTTGAGTTTGAGCTGCGCCAAAAATTGGCGGGCGTTCGGCAGCGTTTCCCAGACTTGCGGCAGGAAGGTTGCGCGACGCAAGCCGTGCGTCAGAATCAGCCCATCGCGGCCCGGCCTGAGGCGGGCGAGGGCATCGTCCTCGTCGGCGAAAACAAATGGTTGCGCCGGCTCAAGCAGCGAGACTTCGACTCGGGTGCGGTCCAGCTCATCGCTGGTTAACAGTGGGAATCGCGGGTCGCGAAAAGCGGCAGCCACGGCATTTTCGGCGACGTCGTCGGCCAGCGTGCGATGGGCTTCCAGGCTGCCAATGCAGCCGCGCAACTGGCCGTCCTGCGTCAGCGTGACGAAAGTCGCGCCCAGATCCTGCAATGACGGGTGCGCAGCAACCGCGCATTCTGCCACGCCAAAACGCTTGCCGATGGCGTTGCGGGCCAGGGTCAGGAGGCTCGATCCGAGCGGGTCACTGGGCATCGAATTCTGCCCGGTGGAAGGCAAACGCACCGTAACCGACGACGCGCGACTTGTCGCCGGCGGTATCGCCCGAATTGCGTAGATCAAGGAGTTGCCCCTGCAAGCCATGCTTGCGGGCGGCCAGCAGCAGGCCATTGATCGGCGTAGCGCCGCAGGCCATCTCATGATCGATGGCATAGTCGAGATCGAGAATGCGCCGCGCTGTGCCCGAATCGACCTGCCGTGCCGTGTGGTAAGGCAGATAGTGCGAAAGGTCGGAGCTGACCACAATCAAGGTCTCGTCGCCGCCCCACAGCCGTTCCAGCACCTCGCACACCGCTTCCGCCGAGGCATGCCCGACGGCCAGGGGAAGCAGTGAAAACTCGTCGAACACCGTCTGCAGGAAAGGGAGTTGCACTTCCAGCGAATGTTCCTGCGCGTGCGCGGCATCGCTGACGATGACCTGTGGTAAATCCATGATCGCCGCAACCGCCTGTTTGTCGATCGGCACGTTGCCCAGCGGCGTGGCAAAGGCTGTGGCCGACGGCAGGGCCAGCCCATTCACCGCGAACCGGTGCGTCGGGCCGAGCAGGACGACGCGCCGCACGACGTCGCGCAGGGCCACAAGCGGGGCGTAAATGCTCGCCGCGACCGGCCCCGAATAGATATAGCCGGCGTGAGGAACAATGACCGCCTTGGGACGCAGCACCTGTTTCCGCGCCGTCAAGGACAGCATTTGCGCGATATCGTGGCTCAAAACGGCCGCCGATCCTGGGTAGAACATCCCGGCGACCGCTGCGGGGCGTAAGCTGGCATTCATGGCTGGACTCCTCTCCTACCACTATATGAGAGGGGGTCGGGCAAGGCAAGGTCGAGTATCGGCTAGGGCCGTAGCGAAGGCACGGCACTCCAAAGGCAAAGCACAATCCTCGCTCTCACGAAGACACAAAACCAAATCTACGCAACCCAGCTTCAATCCCGAACCAGTGGAACAACCAGGCCTGAATTGGAGATCGCTAGAGAGGCATCCGACGCGTCCGATTGGGAGCAATCACTTAAGAGGACTGTCTTGAGAGTCCCCTGGCCGCCCAGAAGCGGTAGATGTCGGTGACGGCCTGCGGCAGATATTCTTCGCAGTCGCTTTCAATTTGTGCGCGTGCTTCGCCCTGCGGCCATTCCTCGCCATTTTCGAGGGCGGCGGCCTCGGCTTCGCCGGTGAGTACCATCAAGGGAAGTAGCCGCTCGTCGATGAAGGCGACGTCTTCGCGCACCGTTTCAAATGCTTGGCCGTCGCCGATTTCGCCGGATTCCTCATAGTCTACCTCGCCGAGAAACTCGAACCAGTCGTCGCTGGCGGCGTCGACGCCCGCCAGATAGGCCTGACACCAGGGGCGGTAATCGCTCGGGCCGCTTTCGTCGCCGTCCTTGGCGTAGAGCAGGAGCACGGGCGGCTCGCCAGCCGCCAGTTCAGCTTCGAGAGCGGCAGCAAATGCGTGCAGCAGCGCTGCGGCTTCTTGTCCGGCGGCGCAATCCACTGCATCTTCACCGCCCAGCGCATCAGCCAGCCATGCCGCTTCAGGAATCGGCAGCGGGCCGGACAGGGCGGCACACAGGTAGCCCTGGATTTCGTCGAGTCGCATGGTATTGGGCAGCGCCGGGTCGTCGAGCAAGGTTTCCAGTCGCTCAAGTTGATGATCGACCAGTTGTGCCTGCACAGGGGTTTCAGCGGCCATCGTTTCAGCCCCGGCGACTGGTCGTTGGGTGAACATCGACCAACGCGATTTTTGGCGCCGGTTTCCAGCCTTTTTTCCGGTGTTCGACGACGACGTCGGTAAATATCCCGCCGCGGACGTTGAAGCGTGCGGTCAGGCGCATGAATCGGGGGCGGGTGGCTTTGACCAGATCGTCGAGAATGCGGTTGCTGACTGCTTCATGAAAGCAGCCCTGGTCACGAAAAGACCAGATGTAAAGCTTGAGGCTCTTGAGTTCGACGCAAGCTTTTTCCGGAATGTAGTCGAGGGTCAAGGTGGCGAAGTCCGGCTGGCCGGTTTTCGGGCAGAGGCAGGTGAATTCGGGAATTTCCATGTGGATGTGAAAATCCCGCTGCGGCGCGGGGTTGGGAAATGTTTCAAGTGTTCTGGCGGATGGGCTGCTCATGGTGGGGTCCGAATTCCGGCGAAGTGATGACGAGGTGGAGGCGAGGTTCAGGCTGTTCGATGGCCCGGATGCTATTATAATCGCCCGATTGCACCCGCGCGGCGACATGCGCCGCTGATGGGGAACACAACTCTCGCCGCCTTTCGGCGGCGTGCCATTTTATGCGTCTGACGAAACTCAAACTCGCCGGTTTCAAATCCTTTGTCGATCCGACGACGATTTCCCTGCCAGGTCAACTGGTCGGCGTGGTCGGGCCCAACGGCTGCGGAAAATCCAATGTCATGGATGCGGTGCGCTGGGTTCTGGGCGAATCGAAAGCCTCCGAGTTGCGTGGCGAGTCGATGCAGGATGTGATCTTCAACGGTGCCGACAGTCGCAAGCCGGTTTCGCGGGCAGCCGTCGAACTGGTTTTCGACAATTCGCTCGGGCGTATCTCCGGACAGTGGTCGCAATACGCCGAATTGTCGGTCAAGCGCCTGCTCACGCGTAACGGCCAGTCCGAGTACTACATCAACAACCTGCATGTCCGGCGCAAGGATGTTACCGACCTGTTTCTCGGCACCGGCCTCGGGCCGCGTGCTTACGCCATCATCGGGCAGGGAACGATCTCGCGCATCATCGAGGCGCGACCCGATGAGCTACGCGTTTTCCTTGAAGAAGCGGCTGGCGTCACCAAATACAAGGAACGGCGCAAGGAAACCGAAAGCCGCATCGCCGATACCCGTGACAACCTGGCGCGGGTTGAGGACATCCGCCTGGAACTGGGCGCGCAGATGGAACGTCTGGAAGGGCAGGCCACCGTGGCGCGGCAGTACCGCGAACACAGCGACAAACTGGCGCGCACGCAGCACTTGCTGTGGCTGCTCAAACGCAATGAGGCGCAGATGGAACGCGAACGGCTGGCCCGCGAAATCGATCGCACGGCTACCGAACTTGAGGCCCAGAACGCCGCCTTGCGCGATACCGAAGCCCGACTTGAAGTGGCACGGGAAAGCCATTTTTCGGCCAGCGACGGGGTGCATGGCGCGCAAAGCGCCTTGTTTTCCGCCAATGCCGAGGTGGCGCGTCTGGAAGCCGAAATCCGTCACCGCCGCGAATCCAAGCATGAATACGAGTCCCGGCTGGCGCAGCTTTCCGATGACAAGGTGCACTGGGCAAACGAAGTCGAGACGTTGGGCGCCGAACATGCTCGCTGGCTGGCCTTGGCGACGCAGGCCGATGAGCGCGTCAAGCAGGGCGAAATGCAGCTGCAGGCGCAGCAGGAACGACTTCCCCTGGCGGAAGCGGCCCACGCCAGCGCTCAGGGAATCGCGAATGCGCATCGCGCCGAAATTGCTCAGGCCGAGCAGCAACACCATCTCGAGCAGGCCAACCGCGGACATGCCCTGCGTTCGCTGCAGATCATCGCCGGTCGACGCGAACGACTGGCCCAGGAGCGTGAGGCCTTGCCAGTCCCCGATAGCGGCGCGCTGGAATTGAAACAAGACATGCTTGCCGAACTGCGTGACCGCATCGTTCGGGTTCAGGAAGGCCTGGCGCTGAAACAGCAGGATTCGCCCCGGCTCGAACAACGGCGCCGAGAGGTGTTGGCCGAACTGCAGCAGGTTCAGAAGGAACGCGCCGAAGCACATGCCCGACGCGCCGCGCTGGAACAATTGCAAAAGCGCGTCCAGGGCGATGGCAAGCTCGGCGACTGGCTGCGGCGGCATCGGCTGGAAAACCGCACGCCCCTGTGGAAGTCTTTGCATGTCGAGGCCGGATGGGAAGATGCCGTCGAGGCCGTCTTGCGCGAGCGGATCAGCGCGTTGACGGTCGAGACGACCGACCCGGCGTGGAGCAAGGACCGTCCGGGCAGCAAACTGACCTTACTCATGCCGCTCGAAGAAGCCCTGAGCGGTGCCGGTGCGAATCGCGATGCGCCAGAGCGGCTTCTTGCACGTATTCGTTGCGACGATCCGCAACTGGCCGCCATTCTTGCCGACTGGCTCAACGGAGTATCTGTTGCGCCGGACCTGGCGTCGGCGCTGGCGCAACGCGAACGCCTGTCCGGTACGGCCTGCTGCATCACGCCGGAGGGCGATATCGTCAACCGCCAAAGCGTCACTTTGTTTGCGCCGGACGCCGCCGAGCATGGACTGTTGGAGAGGCAGCGCGAGATCGACGATCTTGGCGCAACGATACATCAGCATGAGGATCGGGTTGATCAGGCGCAGGCACGGCTGGCTGACATTGAAACAAGCATGGATGACGCCCGAAACGCCTTGCAGGAAGCGCGACAGGAGCTTGAAAACCTGCAGGAATTGGCGCATGGGATCCAGGTTGAAACCCTCAAACTGTCACAGGCGCTCGATCGTTTTCGCGAGCGGCAAGAGCAGATCGACGCCAGCCTGACCGAAATGATTGCCGAAGAAGCGGGCGAAAACGGGCGCTTGCGCCACGCCGACGCAGCGATCGACGTACAACGCGAACAGATTGGCCAATTGCAGAGAGTGCTGGATGCGGCCCGGGCGCAATCCGAACAGACCGAACAGGCGCTGGCCGACGAACGTCATCAGGTCAACCAAGTCGAACGCGCATTGCGTGAAGCGCAGTTTACGCAGCGTGAGTGTCGCAACAAAATAGAGGAAATCACGCGCGGTCGCGAACTTGCGCTCAAGCAGGTCGAGCGTATCGACGATGAGTTCACGCGCTGCGCCGAAAATGCCGAGGCCATGCAGGCCGAGGAACTCGAGCCCCAACTGCAGGAGGCGCTCGATCACAGGGTTTCCCGCGAACAGGCCTTGGCCGCGGTACGCGACGCACTGGAGGCAGCGACGAACACGTTGCGCGGCCTGGAAGAACAGCGCATGCAGCTTGAACACACGCTCGAACCCCTGCGCGAACGTATTGGCGAACTCAAGTTGAAGGAACAGGCGGCCAGCCTCAATGTCGACCAATTTGCAGCGCAATTGCACGAAGCGAAGGCCGACGAGTCCGGTCTGGCCGGCGAACTGGCCGGCGCGCGCGTTTCGGCGCTGCAATCGACGATGACCGGACTGCAGCGCGCCATCGAATCGCTGGGCGCGGTGAACCTCGCCGCGCTTGAAGAACTTGAAGCGGCACGCGAACGGAAGACCTACCTCGATGCGCAATCCGAAGACCTGACGCAGGCAATGGAAACGCTGGAAAATGCGATTCGCCGCATCGATCGAGAAACACGCGACCTCCTGCAGAACACATTCGATTCGGTCAACCGCAGTTTTGGCGAGCTGTTCCCGACCCTCTTCGGTGGTGGCGAAGCGCGGCTGATTCTGACCGGCGAGGAAATTCTCGACTCCGGCCTGCAGGTCATGGCGCAGCCGCCGGGCAAGAAAAACACGACGATACACCTGCTTTCCGGAGGCGAAAAAGCCCTGACCGCAATTGCGCTGGTGTTTTCGATGTTTCAGCTTAACCCGGCGCCGTTCTGTCTACTTGACGAAGTAGATGCGCCACTGGACGATACCAATACCGAACGTTTTTGCGCGATGGTGCGACGCATGGCCGCCAATACCCAGTTTCTTTTTATCAGCCACAACAAGATTGCCATGGAAATGGCGCAACAGCTCATCGGGGTGACGATGCAGGAATCCGGGGTTTCGCGCATCGTCGAGGTGGACATGGAAGAAGCGTTGCGCATGCGCGAGCAGATCGTTTAGGAAGAGACATGACTGAACTGCAAACCGGCTTGATCGGCCTCGGCGCTGCTGCCGTCATCGGCGTGGCCGCCTACAACAAATGGCAGGAATACAGGCACCGCAAACTTGCCGAGCAAGTCTTGCAATCGCACCATGCCGATGTGCTGCTGGATGCACCACAAGCAGGCGGCGCGGGTGACTTGAGCAGCGGAGTTGAAGAGGATCGGTTTGAAGCCGACGAGGAGACGACAATTCATGCGGCGTCGACAACCGTCAATTCACCAGCGATTGACGAGAGCCGAGGAGGCCACGCGCTCCGCGGTGAGCGTATCGAGCCTGTCATGCACCCTGACCCGGAACCGCAGGAGGAGGAGGCTAGCCCGATCCGCCATGAACCCACGGTAGCTCCCGGGGAAGGAATGGCGACTCAGCGGGCCGAACCGGGCACCCTGCCGGTTCCTGCGCGGCGCCCCGACGAGCCCAAGGAAGCGCGCAACGATGCCGAACCAGTTGATCTGCTGTCTCCGCTGATCGATTATCTGGCCTCGTTTGAAACCGTCGAACCCGCAGCGGCCAGTCAAATCCTCGAAGCGCAGCGCGATGCTCTGGCGCGTATCCGCAAACCCGTGCATTGGGTCGGCTACAACGAGCTGTCGCGCGAGTGGGAACCAATCGTCGAGGATAACGAGGGCGAATACCGACGGTTTCGGGTTGGCCTGCAACTGGTGGACCGGCAAGGCCCGCTCGACGAGAGCGATTTGTCGGTTTTTCATATTGCCATGCAGGATCTGGCCACCGATCTGATGGCCATTGTCGAGCTGCCGACGCGCCAGCCGGCGCTTGATACCGCAGCCAAGCTTGATGAATTCTGTGTCAGTGTCGATATTCAGATCGGCATCAATGTCATCAGCCAGGAACGGCCTTTTCCGGGAACCAAGCTGCGCGCGCTCGCCGAAGCCGCCGGCATGGTGATCGATGGTGACGGGTGTTTCGTCCGCCGCGACGACGAAGGCAATGTGCTGTTCACGCTGCACAATCAGGAAGCACAAGGGTTTTCGGCCGAATTGATGAAGTCCATGAGCACCCATGGCATTACGTTCCTGCTCGATGTCCCGCGCGTTTCACACGGAGAACGGGTGTTTAACCAGATGGTCGATCTGGCGCGGCGCTTCTCGGACGTCCTGCGCGGGTCGCTGGTCGATGACAATCGCCAACCCCTCTCCGAAGGTGGGCTGGAACCGATACGCCGTCAGGTTGGACAATATCAATCCGTCATGGCGGGACAAGGCTTGCCAGCCGGCGGGCCGCTGACGCGGCGTTTGTTCTCCTGAGGCTGGGCGCTTTACGCATGAGCGATAGCGAACGCATCGGTGCGTTGCGGGCGGAGATCGAGAAACACGCGTATCAGTACTACGTCCTGGATGCGCCGCTGATTCCGGACGATGAATACGACCGACTGTTTCGCGAATTGCAGGCACTTGAGCTGGCGCATCCTGAGCTGATGACGGCAGATTCGCCGACTCAGCGCGTCGGCGGCAAGGCGCTCGACGCCTTCGCCCCGGCACGTCATACGGTGCCGATGCTGTCGATACGGACCGAAACCGATACCACGGCACAGGGCGCATTCGCTTTCGACGCGCGCGTGCGCCGCGATCTCAAGCTGACCGACGACGATCCGCCGGTTGAATATGTCGCCGAACTGAAATTCGACGGCCTGGCCATCAGCCTGAGATACGAAAACGGCGTGCTGGTTTGCGCCGCAACCCGTGGCGACGGGGAAACAGGCGAGGAGGTCACCGAAAACGTGCGAACTGTCGGCCAGATACCGTTACGCCTGCGCACGCCGACGCCGCCTGCCGTGCTCGAAGTGCGCGGCGAAATCTTCATGAAACGCGCCGACTTCATGCACTTCAACGCCCGCGCGGAAGCGGCTGGCGAGAAAACCCTGGTCAACCCGCGCAATGGCGCGGCCGGGAGCATCCGCCAACTGGATTCGCGTATCGCGGCCAGCCGGCCGTTGTCCTTCTTTGCCTACGGGCTTGGCGAGGTTCAGGGCTGGCAGGTGCCGGAAACGCATAACGCCATGCTCGACGCCTTGTCCTCCCTGGCCTTGCCGGTCTGCACCGCACGCGCCGTTCTACATGGGCCGCAGGCCTTGGCCGATTTTCACCACGGCATGGGAGTGCAACGCGCCAGCCTGCCGTTCGACATCGACGGTGTCGTCTACAAGGTCAATAGTCTGGCATTGCAATCCAAGCTCGGGTTTGTCTCGCGCGAACCGCGCTGGGCAGTGGCACACAAATATCCTGCCGAGGAAGCCAGCACCACGGTTCTGAGCATGGACGTCCAGGTCGGCCGTACCGGCGCATTGACGCCGGTGGCGCGTCTGGCGCCGGTATTCGTCGGTGGCGTGACGGTAACCAACGCCACACTGCACAATGAAGACGAGATTCGGCGTAAGGATGTTCGCATCGGCGATACGGTTGTCGTGCGCCGGGCCGGCGATGTGATACCGGAAGTCGTGCGCGTGCTGTTCGATCAGCGGCCGAGTCAGGCCAGCGAATTCGTCATGCCGAAATCCTGCCCGATCTGCGCATCGCAGGTGGTTCGTGCCAGCGATGAGAGCGTGGCCCGCTGTAGCGGCGGACTGTATTGTCCGGCGCAACGCAAACAAGCGTTGATTCATTTTGCATCGCGCCGGGCCATGGACATCGAAGGGTTGGGCGACAAACTTGTCGAGCAATTGGTCGATGGCGGCATCGTGCGCACCCCGGCCGATCTCTACAAAATGGGTGTGCTGGCGTTGATCAACCTGGAGCGCATGGCTGAAAAATCGGCAAACAATTTGTTGGCCGCGATTGAGAAAAGCAAACAAACGACCTTGGCACGCTTCATCTACGCGTTAGGCATACGCAATGTGGGAGAAACGACCGCCAAGGATCTGGCGCGCCACTTTGGATCGCTGGACCGGATTCTTGCGGCGGATGAAGAAGCGCTGATGCAGGTTCATGATGTCGGGCCTGTCGTGGCGCAGAGTTTGCGCCAATTCTGTGCTGAGCCGCATAATCTTGAAGTGGTTGAACAGTTGCGTGCGGCCGGAATCGTCTGGACCGAAAGTGAAATAGATCACAATGCATTGCTCGTGGGTGAAGGTAAGCTGGCGGGCAAGGTGTTCGTGCTGACCGGAACGTTGCCAACGCTCACGCGCGACGAGGCCAAGGTGAGAATCGAAGCCGCTGGAGCCAAGGTCAGTGCCTCGGTCTCAAGGAAGACGGACTATGTGTTGGCCGGCGCAGATGCGGGTTCAAAATTGGGTAAAGCGCTTGATCTGGGCGTACAGGTCATTGACGAGAGCCAATTCTTCTCCATGATAGAATCATAAAAAGGGATAATTCGATGAAAAAGGTAAAAAAAGCGGTATTCCCTGTTGCCGGTTTAGGGACGCGTTTTCTGCCGGCGACCAAAGCCAGCCCGAAGGAAATGATGCCGATCGTCGACAAGCCGCTGATCCAGTACGCGGTCGAGGAAGCCGTCGCGGCTGGCATCAGCGACATGATCTTCGTCACGGGCCGGACCAAACGCTCCATCGAGGATCATTTCGACAAAGCGTACGAGCTTGAAAGCGAACTGGCGCTGCGGAACAAGGCGGAAATGCTCGAATTCGTCCGCAACTTGCTGCCAAGGAATATCAATTGCATCTATATCCGTCAGTCCGAGGCCCTGGGACTTGGCCACGCCGTTCTGTGCGCCAAGCCGGTGATCGGCGATGAACCCTTTGCCGTCTTGCTCGCCGACGATTTGCTCGTCGGCGAACCGCCGGTCATGAGGCAGATGACGGATACTTTTGACTACTATCGCTGTTCGGTACTGGGGGTCCTTGACGTACCACGTATCGAAACAGGAAGCTATGGCATAGTCAGATCGAGTAAAGTTGCCGAGCGCGTCGAACGAATCGAAGGCATAGTCGAAAAACCGAAACCCGATGATGCGCCTTCGACCTTGGGGGTCGTTGGACGCTATATTCTGACACCGCGGATTTTCCATCATCTGGAGAACGTTACACCGGGTTCCGGCGGCGAAATTCAGCTCACCGATGCCATCGCCTCGTTGATCCTCGAAGAGCAGGTTCTGGCTTACCGCTATGTGGGAGACCGCTACGACTGTGGATCAAAATTGGGCTATCTGCAGGCCACCGTTGAATTTGGCCGACGTCATCCGGAAGTAGGTGCCGCCTTTTCCGACTACCTGGCCAAGCTGTAGTGAACGCTACAGAGCTTCAGTTGGCGAAGGATATGCTGGCCACGGCGGATTTGATTCATCCGTCGGAGACAGTCCAAGCCGCGGTAGCCCGCGTGGCCGCTGAAATTACCGCAAAACTTGAGGACACCTACCCTTTGTTGCTCTGCGTGATGAGCGGTGGCGTGCCTTTTGCCGGACATCTGATGACCCAGTTGAGTTTCCCCCTTGATTTCGATTACCTGCACGTCACGCGCTATGGCCAGGATACGACCGGCGGGGCGCTGACCTGGCGTTCGGCGCCGTGGACATCGGTCAAAGGGCGTACTGTCCTGGTGGTCGATGACATCCTCGATGAAGGACTGACGCTGGCGGCCATCGTCGAGCGCATCAGGCAACTCGGCGCCAAGGAATGCTACACCGCCGTCGCAACCGACAAACTGAAGGGCAAGAAGAAACCGATAACGGCGGATTTCGTTGCCTTGACGGTCCCGGATCGGTTTGTCTTCGGTTTCGGCATGGACGTCCGCGGCGCCTGGCGAAATCTCCCGGCAATCTACGCCATGAAGGAAGAATAAGATGCTGGCCGTCATCGGCGGAAGTGGTCTTTCGCAACTCAGCAATCTTGATATTTCACATCGCGAGGTGGTACGGACCCCCTACGGCGAACCATCGGGGGCGGTAACCTTCGGGCAGATCTGCGGCCGCCCCGTGGCCTTTCTGGCGAGGCACGGTTACGGGCACACCATTCCGCCCCACGAGGTGAATTATCGGGCGAACATCTGGGCGCTCAGCAAGCGCGGTGCGGTTGGCATCATTTCGGTCGCCTCGGTCGGCAGCATTCGCCCTGACCTCAGGCCCGGCGATCTGGTCATTCCGCATCAGATCATCGACTACACCTGGGGACGTAAATCCAGCTTCCACGAAGGGCCGGAATGCACGCTCGCGCATATAGACTTTACCGACCCTTATGACAACACCCTACGCGAGCAGTTGCTTTCGGCGGCAAGAACGGCTGGAATTCCCGTCAGCGACAACGCGGTCTATGCGGCGACACAGGGGCCTCGTCTCGAAACGGCGGCCGAAATCAACCGTCTTGAACGTGACGGCGCCGATGTGGTGGGCATGACGGGAATGCCGGAAGCTGCCCTGGCACGTGAATTGGCGGTGCCTTACGCCGCGATCAGCGTGGTTGCCAACTTCGCGGCGGGCCGGGCGGACAGCCGTGACGGCATCAGCTTCGAGTCGATTCAGGGAGTGCTGCACCAGTCGATGGGCCAGGTACGAACGATTATCGAGAGCATGGTGGGCTATGGCGATCCGGGCTGTTCTTAGGATGGGCGATGCGCGCCTGTGGGCGCAGGCACAACCGGTGGAGACCTTCGATTCACCGGAATTGCACGATCTGGTCGCCGACATGGAAGACACCATGCGCCATCTTGATGGCGCGGGTCTGGCGGCTCCCCAGATCGGCGTCGGACGGCGCGTGGTCATTTTTGGTTTTGAACAGAATCCGCGCTATCCGGCTGCCGGCAGCGTGCCATTCACGGTGCTGATCAATCCGGTGTTAACGCCGATCTCGGACGAGACCGAAGAAGGCTGGGAAGGATGCCTGTCGGTCCCGGGACTTCGTGGCTCGGTGCCGCGCTGGCGGCATCTGCATTACACCGGTTTTGACCCTTTCGGCCGACGCTTCGAACGCACGGTCGACGGATTTCATGCCCGGGTGGTTCAGCACGAATGCGATCATCTGGATGGGATTCTTTACCCGATGCGGATTAAGGATTTCACGAGCTTTGGGTTTATCGATGCATTTGGCCCGGAATCGACGGGCCTGCCAACGGATTGAAGCCCCTCAGAACTTCAGTAATTCCAACAATTCCGTCTCCAGTTTGATCCGGCTGTCACGTACATCTAGATCCCCACCGCTGATCAGAAAGGTATCCTCAGCCCTTTCGCCAAGCGTGACGATCTTTGCGGTATGCAGATTGGCGCCGTGTGCCGCCAGCGCCATGGCCACCGTATAAAGCAGGCCCGGACGATCGGAAGCAATGATCGAGAGAACGAAGAGCAGGCCTTTTTCATCGGGCTGCAGCGTTACCAGTGGTTGAATGGTCACCAGCGGCTGGATCGGGAAATGCTTGACCTGACGTGATATACGCCCGGTCGCCGGCGCTTCGGGGGGGGCTTGTCGCATCAACCGGTCGATCAACTCATGCTCGATATAACTGATCATGTCGCGATCGTTGTCGCGACCGCTGACGTCGTGCAGCATGAAGCTGTCAAGCGCATAGCCATGGCTTGTGGTGTGAATCTTGGCATCCATGATGGTGTAGCCCGCGCGGCTGAAAAAGCCCACCAGTCGGGCAAACAGATCACGCTGGTCTTGCGTGTAGGCCATGACTTCGATGCCGTCGCCATGGGGATTGATGCGCGCTTTGACGATCGGTTGCTTGCTGTCAATCCGGTAATACAGGGCACGAGTATGCCAGGCGATTTCCTCGGCCGAATGGCGCAGGAAGTAGACGGTATCGAGCTGCCCCCACAACCGTTCGTGCGCGGCGTCAGGGACCGCGTAGTAACGCAGCAGACGCATGGCTTCATCTTGTCGATCTTCGATGACGCCCTGCGTTACAGGCACTTTCCCGCCTGAACGCAGGAGCCGGCGCGTTTGCTCGAACAGCTGCTCGAGCAGATGGCCTTTCCAGCTATTCCAGACTTTTGGACTGGTGCCGCGAATATCCGCGACTGTAAATAGATAGAGTGCGGTCAGGTGACGCTCATCCATGACCGTGGCGGCAAACGTGCCGAGCACGTCCGGGTCGGAGATGTCCTGCTTTTGGGCGACGTTTGACATGATTAGATGTTGACGCACGAGCCAGACCACCAGTTCGCTGTCTTCGGCATTCAGGCCATGGCGGTCACAGAAATCCTGCGCATCAACCGCGCCCAGCTCGGAGTGAGCGCCGCCGCGCCCCTTGGCGATATCGTGAAAGAGGGCGGCAATGTAGAGCAGCCAAGGTCGATCAAATCCGCTGATCAACTGACTGCAAAATGGGTATTCGTGGCCAAAACCCGTTTCCGAAAACCTGCGCAGGTTGCGCAGTACTTGCAGGGTATGCTGGTCGACCGTGTAGGCGTGGAACAAGTCGTGTTGCATCTGGCCGACGATGGCCCCGAAATTGGGCAGGTAACAGCCAAGAATATCGAACTGATTCATGCGCCTCAACGCATGCAGCACACCCTGCGGCTGCTTCAAAATTTCGAGAAATCGAGTCTTGTTCTCCGGGTTCTCTCGAAAGTCATTGTCGATCAGGTTGGCAGACCGCCACAGCGAGCGAATGGTGCGCGCCGTCATGCCTTTCAACTCGGCGTGCTGCTGCATGATCAAAAAAGCCTCAAGAATCGCACTGGGCATGTCGATGAAAACGTTCTCGTGCTGGACGTCGAGCAGTTGATTGGCGCTCTGGAAACGCTCGTTGATTGGCAATGGTTCTTGATCGGGTGAGGGAAAAATCGCGCTGCCGATGTTCTGCAGAAGAATTGTGTTGAGCTGGGTCACCGTTTTCGCCGTCTGGTAGTACTCCTGCATCAAGTGTTCGCTGGACCGTCGGGTTGGCGTCCCGGCAAAGCCCAGTTGCTCGGCGAGTGCCGTCTGATAATCGAACAGGAGACGGTCTTCACGACGGCCCACATGGAAGTGCAATTGGATACGCAATCGCTGCAAGAAAGTTTCCCTGCGTTCCAGACCTTGCGCTTCCTCATGCGTGATGAAGCCGTGGCGCTCAAGATCCTGCCAGCTCTTGCCATAACCCGCCGCCTGGGCGATCCACAAGATGCTTTGCAGGTCACGCAAGCCCCCCGGGCTTTCCTTGCAGTTCGGTTCGAGACTGTAGGGCGAGTCCTGAAATCGCAGGTAGCGTTCGTCCTGCTCCATCCGTTTGGCATGGAAAAACGCCTGGGGGTCAATACTGGCCCTGAAATCGGAAGTAAATTTCGAACAGAGTTCTTCGTTTCCGATCAGCAGCCGAGCTTCGACAAGCGCTGTCTTGACCGTCAAATCGCCGGCCGCCTCAGTGAGGCACTCCTCGACCGTCCGTACGCTGTGGCCAATCACCAGGCCGATATCCCAAAACAGGCCAACCAGTTGCTCGAGGCCTTCGGTGAGCGCCGCGTCGGGCCGATCCGTTAGCAACAAGAGCAGGTCAACATCGGAGGCTGGCCATAACTTACCGCTTCCGTAGCCTCCGACCGCCAGCAGCGCCAAGGATTGCGGGAAGCGCAATTCTGTCCATAATTCGCACAGCAGCTCGTCAATGAGCGTGCAGCGGTCGTGCAGCAGGCGGGGCGCGTCGGCGTCGGCCTGATAGCGTTCTCGAATGGCCGCCTGGCCCGTCTGAAGCCGTGATTTGTAGCGGTTGACCAGCAAGTTGCGGTCAGCGTAATCGAGTTTCATGCGGATGGCCTGATCCATGCCGGGGGCTTGCGCGCGCCTGCGGAGAGCGTCAGGACCTCGTACCCGTTTTCCGTAACAAGCAGCGTGTGTTCCCATTGCGCGGACAAGCTGTGGTCCTTGGTGACGATGGTCCAACCGTCGGCCAATTCTCGGATCGCAGCCTTGCCGGCGTTGATCATGGGTTCGATGGTGAAAATCATGTTGGCTTTCAACTCGATGCCGGTTCCGGCCTTGCCGTAGTGCACCACTTGCGGATCTTCGTGGAATTTTGCGCCGATACCGTGCCCGCAAAATTCACGGACTACCGAATAGCCGGATCTTTCGGCATGCTGCTGGATGGCCTGGCCAATATCGCCCAGATGTGCGCCCGCTCTGACCTGGGCGATGCCGAGCCAGAGGCATTCAAAGGTAACTTCACACAGGCGCTTGGCCTGAATCGATACATCGCCAACCTGAAACATGCGGCTTGTATCGCCGTGATAGCCCTCCTTGATGGTCGTGATATCGAGATTGACGATGTCGCCATTCTTCAACTGTCGGTCGCCGGGAACCCCATGACATACTTGGTGATTGACCGAGGTGCAGATGGATTTCGGATAGGGCTTGTAACCTGCGGGTGCGTAGTCCAGCGGAGCGGGGATACAACCCTGAACATCGACCATATAGTCGTGGCAAAGCTTGTCCAGCGCACCGGTGGTAACTCCCGGTTTGATGAAAGGGGTAATGTAGTCGAGCACTTCCGAGGCCAAGCGACCGGCGACCCGCATCTTTTCGATTTCTTCGGAGGTTTTGAATGTAATGCTCATGTTATTAAGGGCCGAGGAGTTCCATGATCTGGCGAAGGATAGAGTAAGGCGACCGCTTAGGCAATTTTCCCGGTTGAAAGATCGAGGTGCCCGGGCCGGTTCGCTTGAAAATGGAGGTTTGTTCGTTTGACACGGAAGCAACACCGTCGTCAGTAGAACTTCGTCGCGTCCAATGGTACAATCGCCGGGTTTTGCCGACCTGTGTGGGCAGAGCTTAAGTGTTGGATATGTGCCATCACGATACATGAGGCGCGCCGGAAACGGTGCGTATATTACGCACATTCGCCTTATCAAGGGTGCCTGTCATTTTTTCTGGGCAGGCTGTTAGCGGCGAATGGTGGTTTAACCCTGATATGAAGGAAATGTATGTCCGCAACCATGCGTCAAATGCTGGAGGCCGGTGTTCACTTTGGCCACCAAACCCGTTTCTGGAATCCCAAGATGGCTCAGTACATTTTTGGTGCCCGGAGCAAGATCCATATCGTCAATCTCGAAAAGACACTGGCCAAGTACAACGAGGCCATGGCTTTCGTGCGCAAGTTGTCGTCCAACAAGGGCACTATTCTCTTCGTCAGCACCAAACGGCAGGCGCGTGAGATCATCGCCGAAGAGGCCAGCCGTTGTGGTTCCTCCTATGTTGATCAACGCTGGTTGGGCGGCATGCTGACCAACTTCAAGACGATCAAGCAGTCGACCAAACGGCTGAAGGACATGGAAACCATGAGCGAAGATGGCTCTCTTGAAAAACTTGGTAAGAAAGAGGCACTGATGACCCAGCGTGAGTTGGCCAAGTTGCAGAAATCCATCGGCGGCATCAAGGACATGAACACCTTGCCGGATGCCCTTTTCGTCATCGACGTCGGCTACCACAAGATCGCCATAACCGAAGCCAACAAGCTGGGGATACCGGTCATCGCGGTGGTCGACACCAATCATTCGCCGGAGGGCATTGACTACGTCATCCCGGGCAACGACGACTCATCCAGTGCGATCCGTTTGTACGCGCGTGGCGTGGCCGACTCGATTCTCGAAGGGCGCAGTCAGTATGTTGAAGAGATTGTCGCGGCGACCGGTTCCGGCGATGAGTTTTTCGAAGAGGCCGAGTAGTCTTTCCAAGACATTGCCATCCATTAACATGTTGAAGAATATGCTTTTGGACGTGCGACAAGACATTCGTGGTTTGATTTGAATTGATGAGGTGCGGCCGGTTTTCCGGCCGTGTCCGCAAGTGGAGAATAAGATGGCGGGAATTACCGCGAGCATGGTGGCAGAACTACGAGCCAAAACCGATGCACCGATGATGGAATGCAAGAAGGCTTTGACCGAAGCTGACGGCGACCTGAACAAGGCCGAAGAAATTCTGCGCGTGAAACTGGGCAACAAAGCGACCAAGGCCGCTGCCCGCATCACGGCAGAAGGCGCAGTTGCCATCAGCATTTCAAAGGACGGCAGACTGGGTTCGATTATTGAAATCAACTGCGAAACCGATTTCGTAGCGAAAAACGACGAGTTTGTACGACTGCTCAAGGATTGCGCTGAACTGGTCGCCGACAAGAACCCGGCGGACGTGGCCGCTTTGTCGCAACTGCCGATGGGCGATGGGACCGTCGAATCGACCCGAGCTGCTTTGGTAGGCAAGGTCGGCGAAAACTTATCGATCCGTCGGTTTTCACGTGTCGAGTCCAAGGGAAGACTGGCCTCGTACGTCCACGGCGGTTCCAGGATTGGCGTACTACTTGACCTTCAGGGTGGCGACGAGCAGTTGGGCAAGGACTTGGCCATGCATATCGCGGCTTCCAAACCGAAGGCGCTGGATAACACGGGTGTTGCTGCCGAACTCCTGGATACTGAACGACGCATTGCCATCGAGAAGGCACGTGCTGACAATAAACCGGAAGCCATGCTCGAGAAGATTGCCGAAGGTACGGTGCAGAAATTCCTGAAAGAAGTCACCTTGCTGGCACAGGTGTTCGTCAAGGCGGAGGACGGCAAGCAAACGGTTGAACAATTGCTCAAGGCCAAAGGTGCGTCGGTTGCCGGGTTTACGTTATATGTCGTCGGCGAAGGGCTGGAAAAGCGTTCGACCGACTTCGCCGCCGAGGTTGCAGCCCAGGCGGCGGCCGCAAAGAAATAAGCTGAAGGGCCTTACTGCCATGAGTGAAGCTGTTACCCCTAAATTCAAACGCATCCTGCTTAAGCTATCAGGCGAAGCCTTGATGGGTTCGGATGCTTACGGCATCAATCGTCAAACCATCGCCGAAGTGGTCGGTGAAGTTAAGAGTGTCGTCGATTTAGGGGTGCAAGTTGGTGTGGTTATCGGCGGCGGAAATATCTTTCGCGGCGTGGCTCCGGCCGCTACCGGCATGGACCGCGCACAGGCCGACTACATGGGTATGCTGGCTACGGTGATGAACGCCTTGGCGCTTCAGGATATGATGCGCGTCGCCGGGATGGTTGCCCGGGTCCAGTCGGCATTGAATATCGAACAAGTCGTCGAACCCTATATTCGTGGCCGGGCCATCCGTTATCTTGAACAGGGCAGAACGGTTATTTTTGCCGGCGGCACGGGGAACCCGTTTTTCACGACGGATACGGCAGCCGCCTTGCGCGGCGCCGAAATTGGGGCGGAAATTGTGCTCAAAGCCACCAAGGTCGACGGGATCTATTCCGCTGATCCCAAAAAAGATCCACTGGCGACACGATTCGATCGGATCAGTTTTGACGAAGCGATTTCATTGAATCTGGCCGTGATGGATGCGACAGCGTTTGCCTTGTGTCGTGACCAGAAGCTGCCGATCAACGTCTTCTCGATCTTCAAACGTGGCGCGTTGAAGCGGGTTGTACTCGGAGAGGGCGAAGGAACGCTGGTGTATAGCTGAGGGAGAGTGAAATGTCGATTGCTGAAGTGAAAAGCACCACAGAACATAAAATGCAGAAGTCGCTAGAGGCACTGAAGGTTGATCTGACCAAAGTTCGTACGGGACGCGCGCATATCGGGCTTCTGGATCACGTTCAAGTCGATTATTACGACTCCATGGTGCCGGTCAACACCGTGGCCAATATCACCTTGATTGATCCTCGCACCCTGGGTGTCCAGGTTTGGGAGAAGGGGCTGGCCGCCAAGGTCGAGAAGGCCATTCGCGATTCCGATCTGGGGTTGAATCCGGCGTCACAGGGCGAACTCATACGTGTTCCGATGCCCGCACTGACTGAAGAAAGACGCCGTGATCTGATCAAGGTGGTCAAGCACGAGTGTGAAACCGCACGCGTCGCCATGCGCAATTTGCGCCGGGACGCCAACGCCACACTGAAAGACCTCCTTAAGAAGAAAGCATGCTCGGAGGATGACGAGCGGCGGGCGCAGGATGACATCCAGAAGCTGACTGACAAATATGTCGCTGAGGTTGACAAGCAGTTTGCACAAAAAGAAATCGAATTGATGGCCGTTTGAAGTCCGTCCAAAGGGCCTAACAGATGGCGATCTTCACCAGTTCAACCCAGGATATACCGAGCGCGGCGGCCGTGCCGCGACATGTCGCCATTATCATGGACGGTAACGGGCGCTGGGCCAAGAAACGATGCCTGCCGCGCTTCGCCGGGCATCGTCGAGGCGTTGAGACGGTACGCGATACGATCAAGTACTGTCTTGAAAACGGAATCGAATACCTGACGCTTTTTGCTTTCAGTTCGGAGAACTGGCGGCGACCCGAAGAGGAAGTCACGCTGCTCATGCAGCTTTTCTTCCGCGCCCTGCAGCAGGAGGTATCCAAACTTGAACGCAATGGAGTTCGGCTGAAAGTCATCGGGGATTTATCTCCTTTTGATCAGGAATTGAAGTCGCTGATTCTTGCTTCAGAGCGGCTGACGGCGGGAAATGAGAAGTTGACGCTGACCATTGCCGCCAATTACGGCGGGCGTTGGGATATTTTACAGGCGGTCAATCGCATGGTTCTGGACCAGCCGGAAAAGAAGGGGGCGTGGAGCGAAACCGACCTCGCGCCGTATCTGGCCATGCATTACGCCCCGGAGCCCGATCTTTTTATTCGCACCGGTGGCGAACAGCGAATCAGCAATTTTCTGCTTTGGCAACTTGCCTATGCGGAATTCTACTTTACCCATGCCCTCTGGCCGGAGTTCGATGCAACTGCTTTCGGCGCCGCAATAGCCTCATACCAGAAGCGTGAACGTCGTTTTGGCCGGACCAGCGAACAACTGAACCTTAACCTTCCTGCGGTGGCGAATACGGACCCAATCACCGACAGGGCGGGCTTGGCCCAGGCGACAAATATGAAGATCAATGCTTAAAACGCGGATCGTTACCGCGGTTCTGCTTGCTACGGCCTTTTTACTGGCGCTGTTTTATTTGCCACCACTCGGCTGGGTTATTTTCATTACCAGTATTGCCACGGTTGCCACCTGGGAGTGGGGAGGGCTGATGGCTTTTGGAGCAGCTTTTCGCATCAAATTGGGGCTGCTATTCGCTCTCCTATGTGTTGCCATTGCCATTTTGGAACCTGCAGCGCTAGGACTCGCTACGGGATTTGAAAATGCGGCCTGGAGCCTGGGGCGCTGGCTTTATATACCGGCTGCTGTCTTCTGGTTGCTCGTCGCTCCCCTGTGGCTAAAACATCGTTGGCCACTGGCCAAATCCGTACCGGGACTAGCCGTTGGCCTCCTGCTGATTCTGCCAACCTGGTTGGCCTCTGTGCAACTGCGGCAGGCTGGCGCGCCTACGCTTATTTCCGTCATGGCTGTCGTCTGGGTGGCTGACATTGCCGCCTATATGTTCGGTCGCACCTTCGGGCGACACAAGATGGCGCCAAGCATCAGCCCCGGCAAGACATGGGAAGGCGCACTGGGCGGAGTCGTTGCGGTGGTTGTCTATGGTTTCTTGCTGTCGCCAAAAATGCCTGCGGTCCTTTCGACCCATTACGCCTTGTTGTTGCCCGCGCTTGTCCTCCTTGCCGCGATCGGCATTATCGGCGATCTCTTTGAGTCACTGCTCAAACGCCAGGCCGGACTCAAAGACAGCAGCAATGTGCTTCCCGGACATGGCGGCGTGCTGGATCGCATTGACAGCTTGACCTCGACGTTGCCCCTGGTGGCGCTGGTCTGGCTGACAAACCTGTATTGACCCGGCGATGACTCTGCAGAACCTCACAATCCTTGGTTCAACCGGCTCGATTGGCGTCAATACACTGGATGTGGTTCGGCGTCACCCGCAACGTTATCGGGTCGTTGCCCTTTGCGCCCATATTCAGATCGAACGCTTGTTCGATCAATGTATCGAATTTCAACCACGCTTCGCCGTCGTTCAAAATGCCGAACTAGCTGCGACACTGCGGCTTCGCCTGGCAACAGCCGCGTGCTTGACCCAGGTCGAGTTCGGACCGGATGCTCTGGTGCGAATGGCGGCATTGCCTGACGTAGACACGGTCATGGCCGCCATCGTCGGCGCAGCGGGGCTGCAACCTACACTTGCCGCAGCAATCGCCGGCAAGAAAGTCCTTTTGGCCAATAAGGAGGCCTTGGTCATGGCCGGCCCCGTCTTCATGCGGGCCGTCAGGGATAATCGTGCCACATTGCTACCGATCGACAGTGAACATAATGCTATATTTCAGTCACTTCCGTATGATTTTTCAGGTGATTTATTAAAAAGCGGTGTACGTGGTTTGATGCTTACGGCGTCGGGAGGGCCTTTTCTCAACACCCTGAAAGCCGACCTCGAACGGGTCACCCCCGAGCAGGCGTGCGCGCATCCCAACTGGGTCATGGGGCGAAAAATTTCAGTCGATTCAGCAACGATGATGAACAAGGGACTCGAGATGATCGAGGCGCATTGGCTATTCAACGTCCCTGCCGAACAGATCGAAATTGTGATTCACCCGCAAAGCGTCGTTCATTCGCTGGTACAGTACGTCGATGGTTCGGTCATTGCCGAACTGGGGAATCCGGATATGCGCACGCCGATCGCCCATGCCTTGGCTTATCCGGAGCGGGTCGATGCGGGTGTCGCGCCACTTGATTTATTCAAAATCGCTTCGCTTCAATTTTTGCGACCGGATATGGAGCGTTTCCCCTGCCTCGATCTGGCCTACCGAGCGCTGCGTGACGGGGATAGCGCGCCGACAACCCTCAATGCAGCCAATGAACTTGCCGTCCAAGCCTTTCTTGCCGGTCGGATCGGATTTACCGCGATCCCCAGAATCATTGCCACCGTCATGGATGAATCGCCGTCAGCCAAACTGTCTTCACTCATGGATGTGCTGGACGCTGATCGCGCCGCGCGTATGATCGCCGAGCAAATTATCGACGGGATGGCCTTGCCATGAGCGGCATTCTGTTTTATGTGCTGGCGTTCGTTCCTCTTCTTGGCGTACTTATCATCGTCCATGAGTACGGGCATTACCTTGTGGCACGTTTGGTCGGTGTCAAGGTGCTGCGTTTTTCGGTCGGTTTTGGTCGTGCGTTATGGTCAATAAAGATCGGCCCGGATGGCACGGAATGGTCCATTGGCATGTTTCCCCTCGGTGGTTACGTCAAGATGCTCGATGAGCGCGAAGGCGTTGTCAATCCGGATGAACTCCATCGCAGCTTTAACCGCCAGAAAGTCTGGCGTCGCATGGCCATTGTTGTTGCCGGACCGATAGCCAATTTGTTGTTGGCGGTATTGGTTTATTGGGGGCTCTTTTGGCACGGCACAGAAGAGCTGAAACCTATATTGGGCACACCGGTGGCAGCGAGTCCAGCGGCTGGGGCCGGGGTTGAGAACGGCGAACGGGTGCTCAAAGTAGGTAATGAGATGGTTCAAACCTGGCAGGATATGCATTGGGCGCTCATACGGCAGGCAGTGAACCAAAATGTCATCGAATTGGAGGTGGTCAATCAGCGCAGCGAGATCGCCTTTCGTCACCTCGACGTTTCTACAGTCCGTGCCGGGGGTTGGGAAGGCGATGCGTTTGAGAAGCTCGGGCTCGGATTTTATCGTCCCCGGATTCCGCCGATACTCGGAAAAGTCAGTCCTGACGGTGCCGCCGCCGCTGGCGGCCTGATTCCTGGAGATGAGATCCTGGCGATCGACGACAAATCGCTCAGCTCGTGGGCCGATGTAGTTCACAGCGTCCGCAATGCTCCAGGGAAAGCCATGATTTTTCTGATCCGGCGTAATGAGGCACAACTTGCCATTAGCATTACACCCGACACTTTTGACGACGGCGGACAGCGAATCGGCCGGATCGGTGCAGCCGTCAGCAATTCAGGGGTTACGCGTAGCGACCTGATGATCACGGTTCGGTACGGACTGGTGTCTGCGCTGGGCAAGGCTATCGACGAGACCTGGAACAAATCTGCGTTCAGCCTTGAAATGATCGGAAAAATGATTGTCGGCGAGGTGTCCTGGCGCAATCTCAGCGGTCCGGTGACGATCGCCGACTACGCCGGGCAGTCGGCCAGACTCGGAACAGGCCATTACTTGAAGTTCCTGGCACTCGTCAGCATAAGTCTTGCCGTCCTGAATTTGCTGCCCATCCCAATTCTGGATGGCGGCCATTTGCTGTATTATGTCGTCGAAATCATAACGAAAGCACCACTGTCCGAGCGTAATATGGAAATTGGCCAGCAAATCGGGCTGGCGCTGATGCTGATGTTGATGGCCTTTGCTTTCTACAATGATATCAATCGATTGATTTCCGGCTGACCCTATGAAGAAAAACCTGATAGCGGGGCTGATCGCCACGCTTTTTGTTTCTAGTGCCTACGCTTTCGAGCCGTTTCCGGTCAAGGATATACGTCTTGACGGTATCCAGCGCACAGAAGCCGGTACCGTGTTCAGCTATCTCCCAATCAAGGTTGGGGATACCATGACCGAGGATAAGGCAGCGCAGGCAATCAAAGCCTTGTTTGCTACTGGTTTTTTCAAGGATGTGCGCATCGAAATCGATGGCAACGTCGTGGTTGTTGTCATCGAAGAGCGGCCAGCCATAGCACAGATCGATTTTGTCGGTCTCAAGGAATTCGACAAGGAGCCACTGACCAAAGGCCTTAAGGAAGCAGGCTTCGCTGTCTCGCGCTCCTTTGATCGCAGCATGCTGGAAAGAGCCGAGCAGGAATTGAAACGCCAGTATTTGACCCGCGGAAAATATTCGGTTGCCATTACGACGACGGTGACGCCGCTTGAGCGTAACCGCGTGTCAATCAACTTCAATATCGATGAAGGCGAGGCCGCCAAAATCAGGCAAATCAACATTGTGGGCGCCAAGTCATTCAAGGACAAGGACCTGCTATCGATTTTCCAGCTGCAAACACCCAATTGGATAAGTTGGTATACCAAGAACGACCAGTATTCAAAACAAAAACTTGCCGCCGACCTTGAGACTTTGCGTTCGTATTATCTGAATCGTGGCTATCTGGAGTTCAACATTGAATCGACCCAAGTGTCGATCAGCCCCGACAAGAAGGACATCTTCATTACGATCAGCGTTTCCGAAGGAGAGCGCTACATCGTGTCTTCGGTCAAGCTGGCAGGGGATCTTATTTTGCCTGAAGAAGATTTCCGAAAGGCGATGAAAATCAAACCGGGAGACGTCTTTTCTCGCGAACAATTGAATGAAAGCACTAAAGCCATCAGCGACAAGCTTTCCGGTAAGGGTTATGCATTTGCCAATGTCAATGCCGCCCCTGAGCTGGATAAAGAGAAGAGGCAAGTGGCTTTTACCGTATTTGTCGATCCGGGCAAGCGTGTTTATGTCAGACGTATCAACGTCAGCGGAAACACCAAGACCCGGGATGAAGTGATTCGACAGGAAGTGCGCCAGATGGAAGGTGCTTGGTACGACGATAGCCGGGTAAAACTATCGCGAGAACGCATCGACAAGACCAATTATTTTGGCGAAGTCAATGTCGAAACGCCGCCGGTACCGGGAACAACCGACCAGGTTGACGTAAACATCAATGTCACTGAGAAATCAACTGGAAGTATTTCCCTGGGAGCCGGTTACTCTCAATCCGAAAAATTTATTATTTCGGGCGCCGTGTCGCAGTCCAACATTTTTGGTAGCGGAAAATTTCTGTCATTGCAGGTCAATACTGGCAAGATCAATCGTACGCTTGGAATCAGCTACACCAATCCCTACTTCACGGTGGATGGCGTGAGTCAAGGCTTCGATGCCTATCACAGAAAATCCAATCCGACGACGCTAGGTTACGAGTACAACACAGTGTCAACGGGAGGCGGTATCCGTTTCGGCTTTCCGATCGGGGAGAAACAATCACTTAATTTTGGCCTGGCCATTGACCAGACTCGAGTTGAAATCAACCCCACGGATACGAACACACCAAACCAATACAAGCGATTCAACAATGAATTCTGCGGTTCAGGGAGTTCCGTTCTTCCATCAAACCTGAATAGTATTCCAAAATCATGTTCCAACATTACCTTGCCGGCGACGTTTGGCTGGGTCAATGACACCAAGGACAGTGCGCTGAACCCGACGCAGGGGGCCTTGCAAAGAGCTTCTTTTGAGCTTGCGCTTCCTGGTGGAGATCTGAAGTACTACAAGGCAAACTATCAGCATCAGCGCTATTTCCCGGTGACACGAACCATGGTGCTGATGCTCAACGGTGAGCTGGGGTACGCCAAAGGCCTGGCCGGACAGGAGGTTCCTTTCTACAGGAATTTTTATGCCGGCGGTGTTGGTTCAGTACGAGGCTACGATACGGCGAGTCTTGGACCTTACGAAAAGAGACCAGGTACTGGAGACATCGTCAGGCTTGGTGGTACGCGGCGTGCGGTTTTCAATGCGGAGTTGTCGATGCCCATGCCCGGTTTTGGCCTGGACAAATCGGTACGCTTTGGACCGTTTTTCGATGCGGGGCAAGTTTATGCTGATGGTTCAAAAGACTCAACCGTATTCGACGGCGGGTCGGTGCGCATGTCGACTGGTCTTGCGGCGACTTGGATTTCTCCGTTTGGTCCGCTCAAGTTCAGCTTGGCCCTACCGCTGAACGATCAGAATAGTGATAAACTTCAACGGTTCCAGTTCCAGTTTGGACAGTCCTTTTAACTCAGGAGAATCATCTTGAAAACGAAAATTGCCACGTTGCTGGTTGCGTTGATGGCTTCGCTACCAGTGTCCTGTGCGTTGGCATCCGATACAACAAAGATTGGTTACGTCAATACCCAGCGGATCTTCCGCGATGCGCCTACTGCCGTCAAGGCAGCGAAGAAGATCGAGGCGGAGTTCACCAAACGCGACCAGGATTTGCAACGCATGGCCAAGCAGCTCCAGACCTTACAGGAGTCGCTTGAGAAGAACTCGGTAACCATGGCCGAAACAGAACGCCGTACGAAAGAAAAGGACCTGAACGAGCTTTCCCGCGAATTTCAGCGCAAGCAGCGTGAATTCCGTGAAGACCTGAACCTCCGCCAGAACGAAGAGAATGCCGCTATCATTGAAAAGGCGAACAAGGCGATCAAGCAGCTCGCTGAGAGCGAGAAGTACGATTTGATCGTCCAGGACGTTGTGTGGGTAAGTCCTCGGCTTGACGTGACGGACAAGATAATCAAGGCACTCTCCGAAGGCAAATAATAAGCGTGCCTGCGCAAGAAGGTCAGCGGCTCGACGAAATCGTTACTCGCCTTGGCGGCACGCTTGAGGGTGATGGTTCGGTTGTCGTGTCGCAGGTCGCCAGCCTGGCTGCAGCATCACCCGAACAGATTTCTATCCTGGTCAGTGCAAAGTACCGGCAGCAGTTGAAGACTACCCGCGCGGCAGCGGTCATACTGCCACCGCAGTTCGCCGGGGACACAACACTCCCGCGGATCGTTCACCCAAACGCTTACGCCTATTACGCCCGCGTTGTGGCTTTGCTGAACCCGCTCGACCTTCGTCCGTCAGGCGTCCACCCTACTGCGGTTTTGCATAGCCCGGTTCCTTCCTCGGCGAGCATTGGCGAAAACGTGGTGATTGGACATCACGTGGTCATTGGTGAAAACGTGACTCTGTACCCCGGTTGTATCATCGGGGATGGTGTTTCGATCGGAAACGATTCCCTGCTCTATCCCAATGTCGTGATCTACGGTCGTTGTGTGGTCGGTCAACGGGCTATCATTCATGCCGGAGCGATTATTGGGAGCGATGGTTTTGGTTTTGCCAAGGAAGGTGAGCGTTGGGTCAAGATTCCGCAAATTGGACGCGTGCTCATAGGCGACGACGTGGAAATAGGCGCTAACACATCGATTGATCGTGGAGCCCTGGATGACACGCAGATCGGCGATGGCGTGAAACTGGACAACCAGATCCAGATTGCGCATAACGTGCGTGTCGGCGAAAACGCCGCGATGGCTGGTTGTGTTGGTGTTGCGGGAAGCACGATCATTGGACGCCGCTGCACGATAGGTGGCGCGGGAATGATCACCGGGCACCTTGAACTGGTTGACGACGTCCATGTTTCGGCGGGTACGATGGTGAGCAAGGATTTGCGCAAAGCCGGACAATACACCAGCATATTTCCGCTTGAAGCACATGAAGATTGGCGACGCAATGCTGTTCAGATCAAACGTCTGGCCAAGCTTGCCGAGCGGGTGTGCGATCTTGAGAAAAAACTCGAACAATTGGAGAAAAAACCTTGAATGCAATGGATATTAAAGAAATTCTCGAGCATCTTCCTCATCGCTACCCTTTCCTCTTGGTTGATCGCGTCGTCTTGTGCGAACCTGGAAAATCAATCCATGCATACAAAAATATTACTATCAACGAACCTTACTTTGTCGGCCATTTCCCGCACCATCCGGTAATGCCGGGCGTGCTGATCATGGAGGCGTTGGCACAGGCGGCGGGGATTCTTTCTTTCAAGACCATGGGCATGAAGCCCGATGCCAATTCCGTTTTCTACTTCGTCGGCATTGATAACGCACGCTTCAAGAAACCGGTGAGTGCGGGTGATCAGCTGCATTTACACGTCGAGATACTGCGTCAGATGCGTGGCATCTGGAAGTACAAAGCCGTAGCGCGTGTTGACGGGGAAGTTGTTGCCGAAGCCGATTTAATGTGCGCCAAGCGCGACGTGACATGACAATGAGGTCCGAGATTTGAATACCGCCATGATTCACCCCAGCGCAATCATTCACCCCGATGCCCGGCTTGGAAGCGGCGTAGCGGTCGGCCCCTATTCGATCATCGGTGAACACGTCGAGATTGGCGATAACACTTCAATCGGTGCACATGTCGTTCTATCCGGACATACGCGTATCGGACGCGACAACCGGATTTTTCAGTTCTGTTCGATTGGAGAAATACCGCAGGACAAGAAATATGCCGGTGAGCCGACACGGCTTGAAATCGGCGATCGCAATACGATTCGCGAGTTTTGCACATTCAACCTCGGCACCGCGCTGGATGCGGGAGTAACCCGGTTAGGCGACGACAACTGGATCATGGCCTACGTGCATGTGGCGCATGATTGCCAGGTTGGCAACCGCACTACGTTTGCCAACAACGCTCAACTCGCCGGGCATGTGCATATTGACGACTGGGCCATACTCGGCGGGTATACGGGTGTGCATCAGTTCTGCCGAATTGGTGCGCACGCCATGACGGCCGTCGGTACCGTTGTTTTGCAGGACATTCCGCCTTACGTGATGGCCGCCGGCAACACCGCCACGCCCTACGGTATCAATGCCGAAGGCTTGAAGCGACGCGGTTTCTCTGGGGACGCACTCACTGCACTCAAGCGGGCTTACCGGACTCTCTATAAATCGGGACTAATGCTTGATGAAGCGCGCGCCAAGCTTGCCGAAGATGCCAAGGCACACCCGGAAATTCAGCCCATTCTCGACTTCCTAGCGGTGTCCAGGCGCGGCATCATCCGATGATTCCACGGGGGCTTCGTATCGCCATGGTGGCGGGCGAGACTTCGGGCGATCTTCTGGCCAGTCACCTGATCGATGCATTGAAGGCGAAGCTGCCAGACTCCGTGTTCTACGGTATTGGCGGCCCGAAAATGGAGGGCCAGGGATTCGATGTCTGGTTCCCCATGGAGAAACTCGCCGTGCTTGGGTACGCCGAAGCGCTGAAGCATTACCTTGAAATTTCCTCAATTCGAAGAAAACTCAAGCGCCGGCTGTTGGCTGATCCTCCCGATCTATTCATCGGAGTAGATGCGCCTGACTTCAATCTGGGGCTTGAAAAAGCCATCAAGCAGCGTGGGATCCCCTGCATCCACTATGTCAGCCCATCGATCTGGGCCTGGCGCGGTAAGCGAATTTACAAAATTGGTGCCGCTGTTTCACGTGTGCTCGCTTTATTTCCCTTTGAGCCAATGCTTTACGAGAAACAAAGGATTCCCGTCAGTTACGTTGGACATCCTCTGGCAGATATCTTGCCGCTTGAGGACGGTCGACAAATAGCGCGCGAACTGCTTGGATTGCCGCATCAAAGGCCGGTTTTTACGCTTTTGCCGGGCAGCCGGCAATCCGAATTGCAGTATCTGGCCGATATTTTCATCAAGACGGCGTGCGAGATCCACCGCAGGATGCCTGACGCGCTTTTCCTGGTTCCTCTGGCGACCCGTGAAACACGCCTGCTGTTCGAAAACGCGTTGTACCGTTGCCAAGCGCGCGACAGACCGATCAACATGCTGTTTGGACACGCTCATGAAGCGATGATGGCCTCCGATGTTGTTCTGGTTGCCAGCGGGACCGCTACGCTCGAAGCAGCACTTCTCAAGCGACCCATGGTCATCGCTTACAAGATGGCGCCCTTTTCCTATCGTCTAATGCGGCGCATGAGTTATCTTCCTTATGTCGGTCTACCCAATATTCTCGCCGGAAGATTTATTGTTCCCGAATTCATACAGGACGACGTGACGCCCGAAAACCTAGTCCAAGCCATGCTCAACCTCTATGCCGACAAGTCGACCTGCGTCAGCTTGAGCAGGGTGTTTCGCGAGATGCATCTCCAACTCAAACAAAATACGGCAGAAAAAGCAGCGCTGGCGGTTCTGGATTGCCTGCCGGTTGCCGCTGGCGATCATGCCTAGGCTACTGCCGCCTGAAGGTCTGGTCTGCGGTGTAGACGAGGCCGGGCGTGGCCCTCTGGCCGGCCCGGTTGTCGCCGCTGCGGTGATCCTCGATCCCTCTTACCCGATTGAAGGACTTGATGACTCCAAAAAGCTGTCGGCCAAGCGCCGTGCAGCATTGGCGATCAAAATTCGCCACCACGCACTGGCTTGGGCGATTGCCGAGGCGACGGTCGAGGAGATCGACCTCATCAATATCCTCCAGGCCAGCCTGCTCGCCATGCGCCGCGCTGTGGAATTGCTTGGAACCCCACCACACCATGCTCTGATTGACGGCAATCACTGCCCGCAATTGCCATGTACGGCACAAGGCATAATTGGCGGCGACGGCAAGATAGCGTCGATCGCTGCGGCGTCCATATTGGCCAAGACGAGTCGCGACGCCGATATGCTCAAGCTTCACGCCCAGTATCCGCACTATGGTTTCAATCGCCACATGGGGTATCCGACCGTGGCACATCTCGAAGCCTTGCGGGAACACGGCGTTTGCCCAGCGCATCGGCGAAGCTTTGCGCCTGTGGCTCGATTGCTACGCCGATGAAGCCGATTACATCGCGTGAGAATGCCCACTACAAAGCGCTCAAGAAGCTTTGCCTGAGTGGTCGCGAACGCCGCAAGACCGGTCGTGCCGTGCTCGACGGCATGCATTTGATCGAAAGCTATGTCCAACGTTTCGGCGCTCCGGAAGAAATCATTGTCAGTGAGAGTGGCGCTTTACGCGTTGAGATAGATACTTTCCTACGCGGGGCAAATTCCGGAAATACGATCTTCGTGCTGAACGACGCACTGTTCGACGACCTTTCGCTACTTGAAACACCCAGCGGAATCCTGGCCCTGGTCTTTCAGCCGCGACCGCACAATGGCCTGAACCTGACAATCGACACCGTGATACTGGACGGCGTTCAGGACCCCGGCAATGTGGGTTCGATTCTACGAAGTGCGGCGGCAACAGGCTTTCGGCAGATCCTTCTCTCTGCCGATTGTGCTCAGGCATGGTCCCCCAAAACCCTGCGGTCGGCCATGGGCGCTCATTTCCAGATTGATATTCACGAAAGCTGTGATTTCCCGGCATTTCTTGCGAGTTACTGTGGCCAGGCAGTCTTGACTGCCCTCGATGCGTCCGTTGACCTCTATTCGCTTGAGCTGAAAGGGCCGGTGGCCTGGGTATTTGGCAGTGAAGGGCAGGGCATACGACCGAGCGTGGCGAACACCGAGCATCTGCGGATTCGCATCCCGATGCCCGGGCCAACCGAATCGCTCAACGTGGCAGCGGCCGCGGCCGTTTGTCTGTTTGAAACGATACGTCAGCGACGATAGTTGGAGTGAGTGATCGGGGTTTCGCCGGAGATCGAAAAGAAACCGATCGGGTAATATTCATCAGCTTGCAGCGGCAGCGGAGGAGGGTTGAAATGCCTTTTGGTAGCGTTCAAGACTATTGGTCGAACCACAAACGAAGAGAACGTCATCCGGACGCAACGTAAAGTCATCGGCAAATTCGACGAGCACGTCCCCTTCGCGCTCTACCGCAATGACCTTGGCCCCCGTTTGATCCAGTGCCTGGCTTCGCCAGGGATGTACGCCCGACAGGTTGCCAGCGGACAGGCGACTGAACTTTATCCGGTTCTGAACGTGCATCACCTGTTCCTTGAGCAGGTGATAGGCGAGTATCTGCCCCGCGACTTGTCCGACCGAAATGGCAAAATCAGCACCTGAACGATAAAGACGCGCTGTGTTGGGCGCTCGCAATACCCGCACAATGAGCGGTACTTCAGGCGCATAGTCACGAACGGCCGCGGTAGCAAACATGGATTCACTATCGTCGCTCAAGGCAAGAATCACCGCACTGGCCTCACGAACTCTCGCCCGATCCAGGATGCTCTGCTCCAGAACGTTACCGACTACATCAACACCAGGAACAGAAATCCGATCAATCACGGCGCATTCCTCACCCGCGTCATGGAGCATTTCGGCGACTTTTTTTCCAACCGCTCCATAGCCGGCGACCACAATCGGGCCGGATCGGCGGATCGGCATCGCCATGCGCTCAACCTTCTCCAGATTGGCGTGCAGACCGACCGCGACCAGAATTGCACCGGATTGAACTCTTGTCTCCGGTCCTTTGGTGGTCGTAAAGACGCCACCATACCACTGTCCAATGACGGATACCCCATGCTCTTCGCGAAGATGTAAATCACCGAGTTTTTTTCCGGCCAGCGGGCTTCCGGCTCCCACCCTGAACTCGGCCATCCCGACCTTGGTTCCGAGCAGATGCATCCCTTCCGCTGGCGGGCTGATGCGTGTACTGGCGCGTGAAGCCAAGGCGGCGCCCAGCACATGCGACGGCGTAAATACTGCTGTGGCACCGATCTGAATCAATGGCTGCCGGTAAATCGGATCGTCAGCCAACGCATAAAGGGGCCCAATGAAACCGTGCTCACGGACAATCAGCGTTAAGCTGGCATTGGCGTGATCATCCGCGTTGGTCACCACCGCCTGTGCCTGATTTACCCTCGCCAGAATTTGTGGATCGTCGACCAACTTGCCAAAAACCACATCGAACCCACGATCGCGCAGATTGCGAGCTAGCTCGACGTCCTCTTCGAGAATGACAAAAGGGCTACCCGTACTGTTGAAGTCCTCCAAAAGTGATTCGATCGCCGGCCCATAGCGGTAGAAAAGCACCTTCCCGGTCATAGGCGGCAACACGTGCTGCAGGCGGACTTCGAATCTCTCTTCGAAATAAGGCAATACCAGCAAGGGGAAGATCAGAAAAACAAGAAACTGCCCCATAAATTGGCCGAAAATGACGAACAGGGCCAAAACGGGGTGGTTCCAGCGGCTATCGGCGCCATACCCGGTGGTTGTAAGTGTTTCGGTTGCCCACTGAATGCTCTGCAGAAAAGTGCGCGGGCTGTCTTCTAGATACTCCATGCCCAGCATGTAGATCGTTCCAAGAATCAACACCACCATGGGCAGGATGGCGAGCAGCGCTAAAAATCGCTTGCTTGAACGCTTAAGCTTTGACAGCATGCAAATGGCTCTGAAAAGCAATCGCACAGTATCTACGGCGTTGTCTGCTTGGTCAAACGTTTTCAGGCATCTTTGACGCATGTCATATCAAGGTCGGTGTTTTGATCGAGCTGCGATACGCTGGCGTTACGAGTGTGTATTGATTCCAAGTTATACTTCGCCGCACGAGCTGGAACCTTGGCGCGTGATGACCTCGTGCCGTATGCTCCAGCCAAACACTTCCGTCCTTTTTCATTTTTACTGACCGAGAAATCATCTTGGAATTACCTACTCAAGACCCGCAATGGGAACGTCAGCTGCTCGAGAAGATTGCTCTTGAGGCGCTAAAGGAACAAAAAGCAAAGCGTCGCTGGGGCATCTTCTTCAAGCTGGCCTTCCTGGCTTACTTAGTCGCCGTTCTGGTTCTCGTCGTCGATTGGGGCGGTTCAGAAAAGCTGGTCGACGGCAAACACACCGCGTTGATTAACTTGCGCGGAACCATTGAGGCTGGCGGTGAAACAAGTGCCGAAAAGATCAACGGCGCCCTTCAATCCGCGTTTGAGGACAAGGGAACGGCAGGCGTAATCTTGCGCATCAACAGCCCCGGCGGTAGCCCCGTGCAATCGGGCATTGTCTATGATGAAATCCGTCGCCTGCGGACAAAGTATCCTGAGGTTCCATTGTATGTCGTCGTCGAGGACTTATGCGCCTCTGGCGGGTATTACATTGCCTCTGCCGCAGACAAGATTTTCGTCGATAAGGCCAGTATCGTCGGCTCGATCGGGGTATTGATGGACGGGTTCGGATTTACCGGGACCATGGACAAACTCGGCGTCGAACGCCGTCTATTGACGGCCGGGGCAAACAAGGGATTCCTCGATCCCTTCTCTCCACAGGACGAAAAGCAGAAAGCCCATGCTCAGCTTCTGCTCGGCGAAATTCACCAGCAATTCATAGAGGTGGTTCGTAACGGGCGGGGAAAGCGACTCAAGGAAACGCCCGAGATGTTCTCCGGGCTGATGTGGACCGGCAGTCAGAGCATCGCCTTGGGACTCGCCGACGATTTCGGAACGGTGGATTCAGTGGCCAGGGACTTGATCAAGGCTGAAACCGTACTTGACTACTCGGTAAAAGAGAACATCGCCGAACGTTTTGCCAAGCGCCTAGGTGCGGAAATGGGTCAAAGCATCGTATTCCGCTTATTTGGTGGCAACCGGACGGGGTTCCATTAGAAGAGAGGCCACTCGATACTTCGCAGGCGTTCTGCTTTCCTTTACGCCTGGATCAAGAACACCGAAGGGCGACGCTCCAGGTTCGGAATCCCCTGTTTACGCCATTCAGCCTGAGTTCGCGTGGTGATGCACTCGGTATGGAGTGTGAGGTCAGTGGCAACGCAAATTTTCGTATCAGCCGCACAATTCTTGATCAGCGCCTCGAGCATCTGGCGATTGCGATAGGGGGTTTCGATGAAGATCTGCGTCCTTTTTCCCCGACGCGAGTCCTGTTCAAGTTCAAGAATGGTTTTTTGAAGCTGCTCGCCATTTTTTGGCAAATATCCGTGGAAAGCGAAGTTCTGGCCTGACAAACCTGAACCCATCAATGCGAGGAGAATGGACGAAGGCCCAATCATCGGATAAACGGGGATACCCGAAAGATGCGCCAAGGCAACCAGACTGGCCCCAGGGTCCGCCACGGCCGGGCAACCCGCCTCGGAAATCAATCCAACGTCACTGCCGGCATGAAGTGGCGTCAACAGGTCCGGCAACATCGTGTGCGAGGTGTGCTCATTGAGTTCGCAAATCTCGATTTGCTGCAAGGGCGTATCTGAAGGTAATGACTTTAGAAAAGCTCGAGCCGACTTGGCATTCTCGGCAATGAAGTGCGTCAGACTCTTGGCACGATTCTGAACCGCCGACGGCAAGACGATGTCGGCCGGCACCGGCCCGAGCGGGACCGGGATTAGAAACAAGCGGCCTTTTCTAATATTTAACATTAAGTTTGTAATATATAATATTGTTTATATTACAAATACTTTTTCATTTCTTAAAAATTCACAAAGCGTGATCAAGGGTAAGCCAATCAGTGCGTTAGGGTCCTCCCCTTCAAGTTTGGCGATGAGGGAAATCCCCAGACCTTCGGACTTCGCACTGCCTGCGCAAGCAAAGGGTTTTTCCTTGTGAACGTAATTTTCAATCTCATTATCCGTCAAACGCCTGAATGTGACCCAGGTTGGCACGCCGCGTATTTGGATTTTTCCTGTTGAGGTATTGAGCAGACACAACCCGGTGCAAAAATTGATCGTATGCCCGCGCATGGCTTTCAACTGCTTGACGGCGTTATCGTGGGTGCCCGGTTTGCCGAAAACCTGACCGCCAAGAAAGGCAACCTGGTCGCTGCCAATGATCAGTGCGCCCGGATGTTGACTGGCGACTGCACGTGCCTTGGCTTCCGATAGACGCAACGCCGTTTCCCCCGGCGCCTCGTCATGTCGAGCGGTTTCGTCGGTGTCAGGGTTGGCCGTTTCAAAGGGCAAACCCAGTCGAGCCAACAGGTCGCGTCTGAACGGGGAGGTCGAAGCGAGAACGATCGGGGGACTTGACATGACGATAACCACAAAAAAGTATTCATTTTCACGTGGATATAGCACATCGATAAACCCGCATTCGATTGCAATGCCACTTTGACTTCGAAACCCAAAAATAATATCATGCGCCCCTTATGCCGCAACGGATTGTTATTGACAGTCTGGTTTTTGTCCGGGAAGCAAGCTCGCTGCAAGGTAAATTGCTGATCGCCGACCTGACTCGAATTCTCGACAAACTCGTCGACTCGACGGGTTATATCAGCTTTCAGGTGATGGGCAGGTTCAGCCCGCGCAACAGGCCTCAATTGTTGCTGCAATTGCATGGCGTTTTGTCTGTTTGCTGTCAGCGCTGCCTTGAGGGAATCGACTACCCGCTCGAGGTATCCAGCGTGCTTGAATTGGTCGATGACGATGAAGATTTGACGCAGGAGGAGATTGAAGATGATTCACTCGATTTTCTTCCGGCACAAGAGGAACTCGATGTTGTTGCGTTGATTGAAGATGAAATCATTCTTGATCTACCTTCGGCGCCGCGTCATGAAATGTGTTCTTTGCCCGAAATGAGTCACGGAAATGGTTATGCCTCACCTTTTTCTGCGCTGAAGAGCTACAAGGGCAAAGCATAGTGAATTTGATATCTGGAGTAATTTATGGCCGTTCAACAGAACAAGAAATCCCCTTCCAAGCGTGGCATGCATCGCGCACACGATTTTCTAAACAACCCACCACTGGCTATTGAGCCGACGACCGGTGAAGTGCATCTGCGACACCACGTCAGCCCTTCCGGCTATTACCGTGGAAAGAAGGTCACCAAGGGTACAGGCGAGTAAGGTTCCAGGACTGGGCAGGCAATTCCCCGTGGTGGGGGTTTGCCTGCCTTTTCTTTTGCCTCTCAAAGAATGACTGTTACTGTCGCCATCGACTGCATGGGCGGAGACCATGGCCCCGCGGTCACAGTGCACGCTGCGCTGGATTTCGTTAGGAATCAGCAAGATGTGTGCGTGATCCTGGTTGGCGTCGAGGAGAAGATCCGCCCTCTACTGGCCAACACCTACCACAGTCGCATTACTGTCCGTCACGCCAGCGAGATCGTGGCGATGGATGAGTCGCCGGCATTGGCCTTGCGTAACAAGAAGGACTCGTCAATGCGCGTTGCCATCAACCTTGTCAAGAATGGTGAAGCGGATGCCTGCGTTTCTGCCGGCAATACCGGCGCGTTGATGGCCATTTCACGGTTTGTCCTCAAGATGCTTCCAGGCATCGATCGGCCAGCGATCTGCGCCATCCTTCCCACGGCCAAAGGTCATTCGCATGTACTCGATCTGGGAGCCAACGTCGATTGCAGCCCTGAACATCTTCTGCAATTCGGCATCATGGGTGCCTCGTTGGTTTCCGCCATCGAGCACAAGGACCGGCCGTCGGTCGGGATTCTCAATATCGGCGCGGAAGACATCAAGGGAAATGAAGTCGTCAAGCGCGCTGCGGAACTGCTCAAGGAATCCGGCCTGAATTTTATCGGCAATGTGGAGGGCGATGGAATTTACAAAGGGGAGGCCGAAGTGGTTGTTTGCGATGGTTTTGTCGGCAATGTCGCACTCAAGGCATCCGAAGGCTTGGCACAGATGCTCGCGGCTTTCCTGCGGCAGGAATTCAAGCGTAATCTGCTGACCAAACTTGTCGCCCTGATTGCCATTCCGGTGCTGAACAACTTCAAAAAGCGTGTCGATCATAGACGCTACAATGGCGCCACGCTGCTCGGCCTAAAGGGCATTGTCGTCAAGAGTCATGGTTCCGCCGATGTGTTTTCATTTACCAATGCACTTGCACGCGCAGCAGAAGAAGCCAGAACCGGAGTTTTGTCACGCATCACCGAACGCGTCGCATTGCAACAACCCTCGCAGGAGATTTCATAGCATGTTTGCCCGCATCGCAGGAGTAGGCAGTTATCTGCCCGGACAGCCTGTCAGCAATACCGATCTCATTAAACGGGGGGTCGAAACAGATGACGAATGGATCTTCAGCCGAACGGGTATCAAGACACGCCATCTCGCCGAAACCAATTGCACAGCCAGCGATCTGGCGCTGGAAGCCAGCCGACGCGCGCTGACTGCGGCAGGTATCGAAGCTGATCAACTCGATCTGATAATCCTAGCGACCTCGACGCCAGATTTCATCTTCCCGAGCACAGCTTGCCTGTTGCAGGCAAAACTGGGAAATCATGGTGCCATGGCCTTCGATGTTCAGGCTGTTTGCAGCGGATTTGTCTACGCCTTGAGCGTTGCCGAAAAATTCATTCGTTCCGGCAGCCACAAGAAAGCATTGGTTGTCGGTGCGGAAGTGTTTTCTCGGATACTTGATTGGGAAGACCGCACGACCTGCGTGCTGTTCGGCGATGGGGCTGGCGCTGTCGTTCTGGAAGCCTCTGAAACTCCTGGTATTTTGGCTACCGCGGCCCACGCTGATGGTTCGCACCACGGCATCCTGTCGGTACCTGGCAGTGTGTGTCGTGGAAAAGTCATCGGCGATCCCTTTCTACGGATGGATGGGCAGGCAGTATTCAAGTTCGCCGTCCGTGTGCTGACCGATGTGGCAAAGGAGTGTTGCGAAGCCGCCGGCATGTCTTCCTCTGAAGTCGACTGGGTGATTCCACATCAGGCCAATATCCGAATCATCGAATCGACGGCCAAGAAACTGGGCATGGGGATGGAAAAATTCATTGTGACGGTCGACCACCACGGGAATACCTCCGCTGCATCCATCCCGCTGGCACTCGATGTGGCGGTTCGCGATGGGCGCATTCAACGCGGACATAAGGTCATGCTCGAAGGTGTTGGTGGCGGTTTTACCTGGGCCGCAGTCTTGCTTGAATTCTAGAAGGAACAGTCATGGCATTTGCTTTCGTTTTCCCCGGACAAGGGTCGCAGTCAGTTGGCATGATGGCCGCTTACGGTGACGCTGCGGTTGTGCGCGCCACATTCGATGAAGCATCGGCCACACTCGGACAAGATCTCTGGGCATTATTATCAGAGGGTCCAGCCGAAGCATTGGCGCAAACCGTCAACACCCAACCGATCATGCTGACTGCCGGAGTTGCCGCCTATCGCTTGTGGCTGGACAAAGGTGGCCGGCATCCTGCTGTCGTCGCCGGACACAGCCTCGGAGAATATTCGGCGCTGGTTGTCGCTGGAGTCATTGCCTTCAAGGATGCCGTTCCACTCGTTCGTCTTCGTGCTTCGGCGATGCAGGAGGCGGTGCCTGTCGGTACAGGCGCGATGGCGGCCATCATGAACCTTGACGACGACAAGATTCGCGAAGCTTGTGTCGAAGCTATGACTGAATTAGGGAATGGCGAGGTCGTTGAGCGGGTTAATTTCAATGCCCCAGGCCAAACAGTTATTGCCGGCAGCAAGGCTGCCGTGGAACGGGCCTGCGAAGGCTGTAAAGCGCGCGGCGCCAAACGCGCCTTGCTATTACCGGTTTCTGCGCCCTTCCATTCCTCGCTAATTCGGCCAGCAGCCGAAAAACTGAGCGCCCGTCTGGCCGAACTGGACTTTGCTGCGCCAAAAATTCCGATGATCAACAATGTTGACGTTGTCATCGAATTGGATCCCGCAAAAATAAAGGATGCACTGATCCGGCAGGCATTCTCGCCAGTGCGCTGGGTCGAAACGGTGCAAAAAATCGCGGCAATGGGTATTGCAACCGTCGCCGAGTGTGGCCCGGGGAAAGTATTGGCCGGACTTACAAAACGTTGCTCCGACGGGCTGAGCAGCCTTGCTCTGGCCGACTTGGCGGCGATTGAAACGGCTATCCCGACACTGGAGTAAGTGGGATATGCTCAACGGACAAACCGCGCTCGTTACCGGCGCCTCACGCGGAATCGGACACGCCATTGCGCTCGAACTGGGGAAGATGGGTGCCAGAGTCATTGGTACGGCCACCAGCAGCGAGGGTGCGGCGACGATCTCGCGGTACCTCGAAGCGGCCAACATCGGCGGAGAAGGCACAGTCCTGGAAGTGCGCGACCAGCCGCAGGTTGAGGCGCTGATTGCGCATGCCGAAAAGAGATATGGTCCGGTTTCAATTCTGGTCAACAATGCCGGAATCACGCGAGACAACCTTTCGATGCGCATGAAGGACAATGAGTGGGATGAGGTTCTCGATATCAATCTGAAAGGCGTGTTCCGTTTGTCCAAAGCCGTGATGCGCGGCATGATGAAGGCGCGTCAGGGTCGTATCGTCAACATCACGTCGGTAGTGGGTCATTCAGGCAATCCAGGCCAGGCTAATTACGGCGCGGCCAAGGCAGGGGTGGCCGGCCTGTCGCGCTCGCTGGCGCGAGAATTAGGGAGCCGTAACATCACGGTGAACTGCGTCGCTCCGGGGCTTATAGACACCGACATGACGAAGCATTTGGATGAAGCACACCGGACGGCCCTGGTGGCCGCCATCCCGCTTGGTCGTCTCGGTTCGCCCGAAGACGTGGCAGCGGCCGTTGGTTTTTTGGTTTCGCCTGCTGCTGCCTACATTACCGGGGTAACAATACACGTCAATGGCGGTATGTATATGGATTGACAACTCAGCGGAACGCGGGCCAGGACAACCGGCTCATCCGCTTAGTTGGTAAGAGCCGGTCATTTTGGTAGAATAGCCCGGTTTTGTTTCGTACATGAACCTTGGAAGGAGCACATAGATGGAAAATATCGAACAGCGCGTCAGGAAAATTGTCGCAGAACAACTTGGCGTTAATGAAGCGGATATCAAGAACGAATCCTCGTTTGTTGACGACCTTGGCGCGGACTCGTTGGATACCGTTGAACTCGTGATGGCACTCGAGGAAGAATTCGAGTGCGAGATTCCGGACGATGAAGCCGAGAAGATCACCAACGTTCAGCAAGCCATTGATTACATCCTGAGCCACAAAAAGTAATACGCCTGCGTAACATGGCTGCGGGGGGTGGCGTGGTGCTGCCCCGCAGGACTTCTTTCCAAAACCATTTATCCCCGTCCAGCATTTTTTCTGTTTTCCCCGGAGACAAATTTGACACGTCGCAGAGTCGTCATCACCGGCCTAGGAATTATTTCGCCGGTTGGTAATACCGTCGAACAAGCCTGGCAAAACATCCTCGCTGGACGCTCTGGAATAGACCGGATCACGCGCTTCGATGTTTCCTCATTTCCGGTACAAATTGCCGGCGAAGTCAAAGACTTCGATGTGACCCAGTACCTTCCCGCCAAGGATGCTCGGCGAATGGACATATTTATCCATTACGGTATGGCGGCGGGCATTCAGGCGATCAAGGACGCTGGACTCGAAGCTCACCCCGACAATGCCGATCGGATTGGCGTGTCCATCGGTTCCGGCATTGGCGGCTTACCATTGATAGAGGCTACTCGCGATGAATTCGTGGCCTCTGGCGTGCGCAAGATTTCTCCTTTCTTTGTCCCCGGTTCGATCATCAACATGATTTCTGGAAATTTGTCCATCATGTACGGTTATAAAGGGCCAAATATTGCCCTGGTCAGTGCCTGCTCGACGGGAACACACTGTATCGGCGATGCCGGGCGACTCATCGAATACGGCGACGCCGACATCATGATCGCCGGTGGAGCCGAGTGCACCGTGTCGCCCCTCGGACTCGGTGGCTTTTGTGCGGCCCGTGCGTTATCAACACGTAATGATGATCCACAGACGGCAAGCCGACCCTGGGATAAGGACCGCGATGGTTTTGTGCTGGGCGAGGGGGCTGGCGTCTTGGTGCTCGAAGAGTACGAGCACGCCAAGGCGCGCGGCGCCAGAATCTATTGTGAATTGGCCGGTTTTGGAATGAGCGCCGACGCCAATCACATGACGGCGCCCTGCGAAGATGGCGAAGGCGCTGCGCGATGCATGACAATCGCACTACGAAATGCCCGCCTCAACGAGCAGGAGGTGCAATACCTCAATGCACACGGCACTTCAACACCCCTGGGCGATAAAGCTGAAACCATTGCCGTAAAGCGTGCCTTTGGCGATCACGCCAAGAATTTGGTGGTCAATTCAACCAAGTCGATGACCGGTCACCTGCTGGGAGCCGCTGGTGGCATCGAGGCCATATTTTCAGTGTTGGCCATTCATGAGCAAGTTTCACCGCCGACCATCAATATCATCAATCAGGATGAATTGTGCGATCTTGATTATTGTGCCAATGAGGCGCGCAACATGAAGATCGACGCGGCCATATCCAACTCTTTCGGCTTTGGCGGCACGAACGCCACCGCGGCCTTCAAGCGGATCTAAGCGACTCTGCCCATTCCGTGCGGTTCCCTGTTCTCATCGAACTGCATCGTTCATACCGGCTTTCGCTACTGCTCGTTCTGTTTCATATCGCTGCCTCAGCAAGCATCTTCGTTTTGCCTTGGCCGCTATTTCCTCGAACTGTGGCGCTGGCCCTTGTCGCCCTCTCGGCATGGCGCTCGCTGCGTCCGAGCGAAGTGGTCAATCTGTGCCTATCCGGGAAAGATCGTCTGGAATGCACGCTGAAGGACGGTACGCATTGTGAACCTGCCGTTTTGCCGGAGACCACGGTGTTCGCAGCCTTGATTGTACTAAGGCTGCGTTTTGGCGAAGGAAAGCGCACAAACAGTCTGGCGTTGCTGCCAGATCACATGTCAGCCGATCAATTTCGGGTACTTCGTCTATGGCTGCGCTGGCATGCCGTTTCGACAATCGAAGCAAAATGGAACTGATAGAACTCTAAGTCGTTCCCGAGCGCGTGGCACGTCGGGGGCGCTTTCTGATCAGCGTGTTTCTGGCTTTCTGGAGCATCTCCGGATAATCCCGGCTGAAATGCAAACCTCGGCTTTCACGACGTTGCAAGGCGCAACGAACGATCAAGTCTGCCGTCACCACGAGATTGCGAAGTTCGATCAGATCGTGGCTGACGCGGAAGTTTGAATAATATTCTTCGATTTCCCTGGCCAGCAGGTGAATGCGGTTCTGCGCCCGCTCCAAACGCTTCGTCGTACGCACAATTCCGACGTAATCCCACATGAAACGGCGCAGCTCGTCCCAATTATGCGATATGACAATTTCCTCATCGGGATCGACAACGCGGCTGGCATCCCATTCGGGTATTTCGGGGCATTCGATGCCAGCTTGTTCGAGGATGGTCTCGACAGCCGATTCGGCAAAAACCAGACATTCGAGCAGCGAATTGCTAGCCAGCCGGTTGGCGCCATGCAAACCCGTGCACGACGCTTCACCAGCAACATAAAGCCCCGGAATGCCGGTGCGTGCCTTGAGATCGGTGACAATTCCACCGCAGGTATAGTGCGCAGCGGGAACCACCGGAATCGGTTCGCGCGCGATGTCGATGCCCAGTTCGAGGCAGCGCGTCATGATGTTCGGAAAGTGCTCGACAAGGAAACTGGCCGGTTTGTGCGAAATATCGAGATAGACACAATCGAGGCCACGCTTTTTCATTTCAAAGTCAATCGCCCTGGCGACGATGTCGCGTGGTGCGAGTTCAGCCCGCGCATCATACTGCGGCATAAAGCGCGTACCGTCGGGCAGGAGCAGGATTCCTCCTTCACCGCGCACGGCCTCGGAAATCAGGTACGACTTGGCCTGAGGGTGGTAAAGACAGGTCGGGTGAAACTGGATGAATTCCATGTTCGCCACTGCACAGCCGGCACGCCAAGCCATGGCGATGCCATCGCCGGTGGAGGTATCCGGGTTCGTCGTATATAAATAGACTTTCCCGGCGCCACCGGTAGCAATCAGCGTATGAGGCGCACCGATGGTCAATACTTCACCACTGTCATTGTCGAGCGCGTAGGCGCCGTAACAACGCTTTTCGGTCAGGCCAAGTTTGTCGCTGGTAATGAGATCAATGGCAATATGACGTTCGAGAACGGTAATGTTCGGATGCTGACGTACCTTTCGCGTCAGCGTGTCTTGAACCGCCAGACCCGTTGCATCGGCGACGTGGATAACGCGACGGACGCTGTGTCCACCCTCGCGGGTTAAATGGTACCCAGCTTCGTCGCGGGAAAACGGAACACCTTGTTCGATAAGCCAGTCAATTGCCCGGCGGCTATTCTCGATAACGAAACGGGTGGCCTTAGGGTCGTTGAGAAAAGCGCCTGCATCGAGTGTGTCGCGAATATGCGCCTCAATCGAATCCTGATTGTCCAGAACGGCCGCGATACCACCTTGAGCCCAACTGGAGGCGCTGTCCTCCAGGGCACGTTTGCTGATCAGGCCAACCTTCTTGCTTTGGGCAAGCCGAAGCGCCGCCGACTGTCCGGCCAAGCCACTTCCAATAATGAGAATATCGAAGTGAAGGGCCACGTTGCCAATCTTGAAATAGGGGGGCTTACTATAACACGCACAATTGGCGCAACGAGCCTGACAGGAAGCAGAACATCGTCACGATGGTGCCCAATAGACAAAACACGAGCGCAACCTTGGCCCGAGGTTACGCTATACTTTCGCGAAAAATACAACTTCGTGTCCGACAGGAAATACATAAAGCATGAAAGAACGCGATATTGACCGGGAGTTGGTCAAGCAAGCGCAGGCAGGCGACAAACAAAGCTTCGATAGACTCGTTGAAAAATATCAGCGTAAACTTGGAAGACTACTGTCACGCTATGTACGCGACCACGCCGAAGTTGAGGACGTTGCGCAGGAGGCGTTCATCAAGGCCTATCGCGCGCTGCCATCGTTCCGGGGCGAGAGCGCGTTTTATACCTGGCTGTACCGGATCGGTATCAACACCGCCAAAAACTATCTCGTTGCGAAAAGTCGCCGTGCGCCGACTTCGACCGACTTTGATTCCGATCAAGCGGAATCCTTTGACGATGCGGACCAACTCAGGGACATCAACACGCCCGAGCGTCTGCTGCAGACCAAACAACTCGGGCAGACGGTCAATGCCGCGATGGAAGCCTTGCCTGAAGAATTGCGTAACGCCATTGTGCTTCGTGAAATTGAAGGATTAAGCTACGAGGAAATCGCTGAAGAGATGAACTGCCCGATTGGCACGGTGCGCTCGCGTATTTTCCGCGCTCGCGAGGCTGTCGCGGAGAAGCTGAGACCGTTGCTGGACACGTCTCCGGACCACCGATGGTAAACCGAGCGCTGAAAATTCTGTCATAACAATATTTTTCCCATGCGCGGATCTGTCAGGCTTTTCCAATGATCGATGCACCAGGAATCGTTACGGCTCTGGATGGCGATTTTGCGATTGTCCGGATGGAAGAATCCGGTTGCGGCCGCTGCCATGAAACAGGCGGGTGCGGTGGAAACAATATTGGCCGGCTGTTCTGCAGTGCACCACGAAGCTTCCGGGTACTGAACCCCGGGAAATCATCCCCCGGCGATAGGGTGGTCGTTGCGATCGACGAGGGCGCGCTGCGGCGTAGCGCACTCATGTGCTACGGATTGCCGCTCCTGGCACTTTTCATTGGCGCGTTCTGCGGATCGGCACTGGCCGGGGAAACGGGGGCAATCCTTGGAGCGATCTGTGGTTTGTTTTCATCATGGCTGCTGCTGCGTTATGCTCTCCGACGCCAAACGCCTGACCAGCGATCGCAGCCTTTTATCAGGTCGTGAGTTCAGTTCACTATTGTCGATTTACAGACACACCCCAGCAACTCATTGGAGGAATTCTGCGCCATGAATAAAATTGTTATGGCATTTTTCATTGCGGTTTTTTCTATAACGACCCAGGCGCAGAACAAAGCACTGCCTGATTTCACCGAACTCGTTGAAAAGCAGGGGCCGGCCGTCGTCAATATCAGTACGACGCAAACGCTTCGTGGCATGGAACGGGGTGCTCAACCTTTCCCGTTTGACGAAGACGACCCGATGGCCGATCTATTTCGCCGCTTTTTTCCAAGGCAGCCCGGAATGCCGGGGGTGCCGCGCGACTTCGAAAGTCGCTCGCTGGGTTCCGGTTTTATCATCAGTGCCGACGGATTTATCCTGACCAACGCTCATGTCGTCGATTCGGCGGATGAAATCCTGGTCCGATTGACCGACAAACGCGAGTTCAAGGCCAAAGTTATCGGCGCCGACAAGCGGACTGATGTTGCCCTGATCAAGATTGTCGCGTCGAATTTACCGACAGTACGGATGGGCGATCCTGGGATGCTCAAGGTTGGTGAATGGGTCGTCGCGATCGGCTCTCCATTCGGCTTCGACAATAGCGTTACTGCGGGCATCGTCAGCGCCAAAGGGCGTTCTTTGCCTCAGGAAAACTTCGTGCCCTTCCTGCAAACCGATGTGGCGATAAACCCGGGTAATTCGGGTGGGCCACTGTTCAACATGAAGGGGGAAGTCGTCGGCATCAACTCGCAGATCTACAGCCGGTCCGGCGGATTCATGGGTATCTCGTTCGCCATACCGATCGACGTGGCGATGGATATCCAGAACCAGCTCAAAACAAGCGGCAAAGTCCGCCGTGGCCGAATTGGCGTCGTCATTCAGGAAGTCACCAGGGATCTGGCCGAATCCTTCGGCATGAACAAACCCCAGGGCGCCGCCGTGAACGCTGTCGAACGAGGAGGGCCGGCCGAAAAGGCGGGGGTCGAACCGGGAGATGTCATTCTCAAATTCGATGGGAAGCCCGTTGGCAATTCGAGTGACTTGCCGCGGATCGTCGGCACAACCAAACCGGGGATGAAAGTTTCAATTCAGGTGTGGCGTAGTGGCTCCACCCGGGAACTGACCATTGTCGTCGGCGAAACGCCTGAAGACAAGTCATTGACCCGCAATGGAAAAAGCCGGAGACCGATCGAGCAGCCGGCGAATCGGCTTGGCCTTGTCGTATCGGAACTGAGCAGTGAGCAAAAAAGAGTACTGAGGCTCAATAGTGGTTTGCTGGTTGAAGATATTCGTGGCAATGCCGTTCATGCCGATCTGCAGCCAGGAGATATCATCCTGGCTCTAATTGCACGCGGCGAAAGCTCCGAAGTCAGGAGCGTCGATCAATTTAACAAGCTGCTTGCCCAGTTCGACAAAGCAGCCAGCATAACGCTGCTGGTGAAACGCGGCGACTTGCAAACCTTTGTCACGATTAAGGGATTATCCGAGAAGAAGGCAGAATGACTTGTCCAAATTGACCTTGATGTCGCGGACGTATTGCCATCTCTGCCACGACATGGAGGCAGTCTTGCTTCCGCTTGCAGCCGAGTTCGGGGTAGATGTTGACGTTATCGATGTGGACACCGATCCACGCCTTGAAGCGCTTTATGATGAATTGGTTCCGGTGTTATTGCACGAAGGCGCCGAGCTTTGTCATTACTACCTCGATGTTGCCAAAGTCCGTGATTATTTGAGCAAAATCCGTTAAAATCCGCGCTTTCTGGCAAAACAAACAAGGGTGCCCGCCGGCACCCTTTTTTTCAGGCGCGGCTATGCTGCGGCAGTGCAAACACGATGCAAATGCAACACATCCGCAACTTTTCGATCATCGCTCACATTGATCACGGAAAATCAACACTTGCAGACCGCATCATCCATTTTTGCGGTGGTCTGTCCGATCGCGAAATGGAAGCGCAAGTGCTGGATTCGATGGATATCGAACGCGAACGAGGTATCACCATCAAGGCTCAGACCGCAGCCTTGAAGTACAAGTCGCGAAGCGGCGCTTTGTACAACCTGAACCTCATCGACACACCGGGCCATGTTGATTTTTCATACGAGGTATCGCGCTCCCTTTCGGCGTGCGAGGGGGCATTGCTGGTCGTCGATGCTTCGCAAGGGGTTGAAGCGCAGACGGTAGCCAACTGTTATACCGCCATCGAACTCGGTGTCGATGTACTGCCTGTGCTAAACAAGATAGATCTTCCTTCGGCCATGCCGGAAAACGCACGTCAGGAAATTGAGGATGTCATCGGTATCGATGCGTCGCACGCCATCCTGGCGTCTGCCAAGACCGGCCTTGGCGTCGAAGATATTCTGGAAGCGATCATTGAGCGCATCCCTGCACCGCAAGGCGATCCCGATGCACCGCTTAAGGCCCTGCTGATTGATTCTTGGTTTGACAACTATGTCGGCGTCGTCATGCTGGTTCGGGTTGTCGACGGTACCCTGCGATCAAAAGACAGGATTCGCCTGATGGCCAGCGATTCGACCCATCTGTGTGAGCAAGTGGGCGTCTTTACGCCCAAGGCCATGCCAAGGGAAACCTTGAGCGCCGGCGAGGTGGGTTACATCATATCCGGCATCAAGGAACTGCAAGCCGCCAAAGTGGGCGATACGGTCACTTCAGCAGATAACCCTGCAAAGGAGGCGCTTCCCGGCTTCAAGGAAATCAAGTCGCAGGTCTTTGCCGGACTCTATCCGATCGAATCCAATCAGTACGAATCACTGCGGGAATCGCTGGAAAAACTCAAACTCAACGATGCGTCCTTGCACTATGAACCCGAGGTATCGCAAGCGCTTGGATTCGGGTTTCGCTGTGGTTTCCTGGGCTTGCTGCACATGGAGATCGTGCAGGAGCGGCTGGAGCGTGAATTCGATCAGGACTTGATATCCACGGCACCCACCGTTGTTTATGAAGTTCTGATGCGCGATGGCAGCATCGTGCAGGTCGAGAATCCGGCGAAACTCCCGGAACAGTCAAAAACCGAAGAGATCCGTGAGCCGATCATCACGATTACGGTTTTTGTTCCGCAGGAGTATCTGGGCAATGTCATCACGCTATGCAACCAGAAGCGTGGCAACCAAGTCGATATGACCTACCATGGTCGTCAGGTCCAACTGATCTATGAAATGCCGATGGCCGAAGTGGTCATGGATTTTTTTGACAAGCTGAAATCCGTCTCACGCGGGTATGCCTCGCTTGATTATGACTTCAAGGAATTCCGCGCCGCCGATGTCATCAAGCTGGATATTCTGATCAACGGCGAGAAGGTCGATGCCCTATCGATGATCGTGCACCGGGCCAACTCGGTTTACCGGGGCCGCGAACTGGCCTCCAAGATGCGCGAATTGATTCCGCGCCAGATGTACGACGTGGCCATCCAGGCGGCGATAGGTTCAAACATAATCGCTCGTGAAAATGTCAAAGCCATGCGCAAGGACGTGCTGGCCAAATGTTATGGCGGAGACATATCACGCAAGAAGAAACTGCTTGAGAAACAAAAGGCCGGCAAGAAACGAATGAAACAGGTCGGTTCGGTCGAAATCCCGCAGGAAGCGTTTCTCGCCGTACTGCGTGTCGGAAAGTAAGGAGCATGAGTGTGAATTTTGCGTTGATCCTGTTCTGCCTGTTAATTCTCAGTGGCGCCATCTGGGTAGCCGATATTTTCTTCTTACGAAAACACCGACCGGCCGACGCCAAGGATCCCTGGTGGGTGGAGTATGGCGCAAGTTTCTTTCCGGTAATCCTGCTCGTTTTCGTGCTGCGTTCGTTTATCGTCGAGCCGTTCAAAATCCCGTCCGCCTCGATGTTGCCGACGCTTCATGTCGGCGATTTCATCCTGGTCAACAAGTATACCTATGGCATTCGCTTGCCGGTAATCAACAAGAAAATCATTGCCATCAATGAGCCGCAACGAGGCGACGTGATGGTCTTTCGCTACCCTGAAGACCCTTCGCTTGACTATATCAAGCGCGTTATAGGGATTCCGGGGGATAAAGTGGCCTACCAGAACAAGCGGCTCAGCATCAACGGAAAGCCGCTGGAAACGACGAGGGTAGACGATTATCTCCACCCGGAACGGCTTTACTACTCGAAACAGTTCATCGAGAAAATCGATGGAATCGAGCACTCAATGCTCAACGACGCCGATGCGCCCAGCTTTATTTCCAATGTCGCACAATTTCCACATCGGAATAATTGCCTCTACAATGACGCTGGTGTGATCTGCACGGTACCGGAAGGCCATTATTTCATGATGGGTGACAACCGAGACAATAGCCGTGATGGCCGGTTTTGGGGATTTGTTCCAGAAGAAAACATTGTCGGCAAAGCATTTTTCATCTGGCTCAATTTCAGTAACTTGAAACGAATTGGCTCATTTCAATAGAGAGGGTTTGCTATGAAAAATCAGCGTGGCGTGGCGATTTCGGGTTTGTTGCTGTGGGGTTTTGTCATTGTGTTGATTGCCCTGCTGGGCATGAAGGTCGCTCCAGAGTATATGGACTACTTCAAAATTCTGAAGAGCGTCAAATCCATATCCGCGGGAGCATCCGATCAGACCGTCCCGCAAATTCGCGCGGCCTTCGACAAATATGCCGATGTAAATTACCTGAAAACGATCAACGGCTCCGATCTCGATATTTCCAAAGAGGGCAACGCCGTCGTCATTGCCTTTTCTTACGAAAAGCGCATCCCGTTGTTCTATAACGTCAGCCTGTTGATTGACTTCCAAGGCTCATCCTCAGGGAACTGACCGGCCGAATGACCCATCAACTTGAACAGGCTATCGGCCATCGATTTTCCAATTCGTCCCTGCTTCTGACGGCATTGACGCATCGGAGTCACAGTTGGCCGCACAACGAGCGGTTCGAGTTTCTCGGTGACGCTATCCTCAATGGTGTCATTGCGCGCCAGCTCTTCGATGGCTTCCCCGATTTACCGGAAGGCGACCTGTCACGGTTGCGCGCCAATCTCGTTCGGCAGGAAAGCCTGCATCAACTGGCCTTGTCGCTGTCGTTGGGAAATTTTCTTAAGCTGGGGGAAGGGGAGCTGAAAAGCGGCGGCGCACACCGCCCGTCAATTCTCGCCGACGCGCTTGAAGCCTTGTTCGCGGCGATCTGGCTGGATGCCGGTTTCGATGCGGCAAGTGCGGTTATCGTGCGACTCTACGCTGAAAAACTCTCGGCAATCGTTCCCGGTCAGCCGATCAAGGACGCCAAGACCAGACTCCAGGAAGCACTTCAAGGCAGACGTATGCCGTTGCCAAAGTATTCACTGACCGGCACCGAGGGAGAAGCACACGCGCAGCAGTTCAAGATTGCCTGCGAGATCGATACCCTGAATATTCGGACCCAGGGTAGCGGCGGGAGTCGTCGTGCCGCTGAGCAAATGGCCGCAGAGCGCGCACTGGAACGTTTTCTACAAGCATGAACGAACGCAAAGCCGGTACCGTCGCCATCGTCGGTCGCCCGAATGTTGGAAAATCGACCTTGCTCAATCGCCTGATCGGCGAAAAAATCAGCATCGTCTCGCGCAAAGCGCAAACGACCCGTCATCGCATCATGGGAATTCTGACCCGGCCCGATGCGCAGTATGTGTTTGTCGACACCCCGGGGTTTCAGACACGGCATGTCAACGCGTTGAACCGGACGATGAATCGTGTTGTGACGCAGGCGCTGGCCGAAGTCGATGTCGTCGTTCTGGTCATCGATGCGGATCGTGTTGATGTCAATGACCAGACAGTCTTCAATCTTCTGATACACAATTGCCCGGTTATTTTGGCCATCAACAAGCTCGACCGGCTCAAGGACAAGGCCCGGCTCTTGCCAATGATCGCCAATCTGGCTGAACAGTATTCGTTTGCCGCCATCGTCCCGATCAGTGCGGCAAAGGGTAGCCAACTCGATGTTCTTCTGACTGAAATCCGCAAGTTATTGCCCGGCAGTGAATTGCTGTTCGACGAAGACGAGATCACCGACAAGAGCGAACGCTTTCTCGCCGCCGAGTTCATTCGTGAGCAGCTCTTTCGTTTGACCGGTGACGAGTTGCCCTATGCCGCCACCGTCAATGTGGAAAAATTCGAACTTGATGGAGCCTTACGCCGTATCAATGCAGTCATCGTGGTCGATCGTTCGTCACACAAGGGCATCATCATCGGTAAACATGGCGAAACGCTAAAACGGATCGCCTCGGAAGCGCGCCTTGAAATGGAGCGCTTGTTTGACGGCAAGGTATTCCTCGAAGTCTTTGTTCAGGTGAAATCCGGTTGGAACGATGACGAACAACTGCTCAAGAGCCTCGGTTACGAGTAAGCCGCTGCGAGGGTGCTGAGGTGACGCACAGGAACAAGGTCGATAACCAGCCTGCATTCGTCTTGCACACCTACGCATTTCGGGAAACCAGCCTGATCGTCGAAGTATTTTCCCGCGACTATGGCCGCGTAGCACTGCTGGCACGTGGTGCTCGTCGACCGCGCTCCGCTCTGCGCGGCCTGTTGCTCGCTTTTCAGCCGCTCGAGCTGGCGTGGGCCGGCAAGGGCGAAGTACAGACCCTGATCAAGGCCGAGTGGCAGGGTGGGCAGCCCTTGCTGGCTGGAAAGGCACTGTTTTGTGCCTATTACATCAACGAACTGTTGATGCACCTCCTTCCCAGGGAAGACGCGCATACGACGCTCTTCTCGGCTTACGCAAAGACCTTGCGCTGCTTCGCCGATAGCCTCAAGGAATCGGATTTGCGTTGCTTTGAGCGCGCGCTCCTGCAAGAGCTGGGCTATGGTCTAACGCTGGATAAGGATGTTGAGGGCGTGCCCATTGACATCGATAGACACTATGCCTACCAGATCGAAAGCGGCCTGGTGAGGCTCGAGCGGCAAGGCAATTCTGCATTGTCGATCAGCGGCAAGACCCTGATCGACCTGTTGCACGACGATTTTTCCGATCTGCGTTCCCTGGGCGAAGCCAAGCAACTGATGCGGGCGCTGATTTCACATTACACTGGCGGAAAACACTTGGAGACCCGCAGGATATTTAAGGAGCTACAGGAACTGTGATAACGCCACCAAATTCAATCGTCGCTTGAAAAGAATCCGCCAGCCTGGAACTACTCGATATTGAATTCTCTTCGTAACCGCCAAACCCTGCTCGGCAAACTTAGCCCACCACGGCTTAGTCGTGTTATTGGTCGAAATCGATTATTTTGCGAGATAGAGGCACTTTCCACTGCGCCGGGCATGTGGATCGCGGGACCGCCAGGAATTGGCAAAACAACGCTCGTTGCCACCTACCTTGACACGTACTCCTTACCCTATCTGTGGTTGCAACTTGATGCGGGCGACGTTGATCCTGCCACCTTCGTCCACTTCCTGCGCTTGGCGGCAAAGCGACTGGCGCCACGACGCCAGTTACGCTTGCTATTGCCGAGTGCAGACGACCTACGCGATGTATCCGGATTCATTCGCCGCTGTTTTCGGCGTCTGGCGCTCACGCTGGATCGGCCATGGGTTCTGGTGCTGGATAACGTTCAGGAACTCGGCAATGCGCCGCTGCTGCATGCCGGCATAGCCGCCGCGCTGGCGGAGTTGCCCGAGCACGCCCGCTTGATTGCCATCAGTCGCGAGCCGCCGGGTGCCGAGTACGCACGAGCACTCGCCGGCCAGCAGCTTTCGCTGATTGAGGCGTCATCGTTACGTTTTAACGAAGACGAGACCCGGCAACTCGTGCATTTGCATAACCGAAACTGGTCTGCAGACGCATTACGCCAAGCCACCGATGGCTGGGCCGCGGCCATGATCTTGTGGCTCGCCGCGCGTAGCGAGCTGGGTGCAAACGACGCCATGCCCGGCAGCACGGCGCGCGACCGCCTGTTCGCCTACTTCGCGGATGAAGTAATGAAAAAGATGGCTCAGTCGGATGCCGCGTCGCTGATGCACATCGCTTTCCTCCCTAGCGCTACCACGGCGATGGCTGTGGAAATCAGCGGAGATGCACACGCTGGTAAATTGCTTGCCAATCTGGCGCACCGCAGCTTGTTCACCGATCGCCGTGACAGTAAGCCACCGGCCGACACGCCGGCGTACGCTTTCCACGCCCTCTTTGGCGAGTTCTTGCGCGCGCGTGCGGCGGATTCATTGGATGCCGATGCACTGCACGCGTTGCGCCTACATGCTGCGGAGATGCTTGCCAGGCACGGTCGTGCCGATGCGGCCATTCCCCAGCTAATTGAGGCTTGCGCCTGGGACGAAGCGCTGGGCCTGCTCATGGCAAACGCCGAACGCTTCGTTTCACAAGGGCGCAGCGCCGTTGTTCGGGACTGGATTCTGTCGCTGCCCGACGCCTCGCGCAACAGCCCGTACGCGTGGTACTGGCTCGGCTACTGTGAACTGGCTGTTAATCCGGCTGTCGCCTTGCAGCATGTCGAGCGGGCGTACCGCGGTTTTGTGATGGCGGGCGATGTCCCTGGCGCCTTCTACAGTGCAGCGGCTGCCGCAGATGCCATCATATTCCTCGGCACCAGCCTTGACGCACTCGAACCCTGGATGCCAGTGCTCACGGAATACGCACCGGGTTACCTGAGGCATCGTAATAACGACACCGACCTGCGTGTGTTGCCTGGTCTGCTCGCGGCATTTGTTCATCGCGAGGCCGCACACCCGATAACCGCGTCTCTAGCCGATCTTGCAGAGCGTTTGCTCAACCAGCCGCTGGGCGCCAGCCAGCGCATCTTGCTGGGCACCCTAGCATATTACCTACTGTGGACGGGACAGATGCTGCGGCTTGAGCGCATCATCATCAAGATCGACCGTATGTGCACGGGGCTTGACGTAGCGCCCGCGACACGGCTGCGCTGGTACAACGTTAGCGTGCTCATCCGATCCTTGCTCGGCCGGGTCGACGAAGCCCTTTTGCACGCTGGCCGTGCGCTTGAACTCACAAGTCAGAGTCCGGCGCCGATGCGCGTGAAAGCGCAGCTGTCAATGGTGCTGGCGGCGATCTCGGCGCGCGATGCCGATCTGGCTCGCCGGCATCTTGTAGAAGCCACAGGACTGATCGATCCGAACAATGCCATTGACACAACGACCTACGAGTTTCAGCGCGGGCTGCTGATGTTGCTTGACGGTGACTGGGGCAGCGCGGCTGCGCTGATGCGCTCAGCGGTTCTGAGTGGACAGGCCAGCGGATGGCCGCTGCGCGAACACATTGCGCTGCTCGGCCACACGCTCGCAGCAACCCAGCTTGGCGCCTTCGACGAAGCCGAAGCAACACTGCAGGCAGTGCTACGGCATCGTTTTTACACCGTGTGCCGCTGGCACCACTGGCTTGCCGCTTTGATTGAGGCAAACCTCGCTGATTGCATCGGTGACCGAGCGCGGTGCCTGTCGGCTTTGGGCCGGGCTTTCTCGCTTGGGCAGAAGTACGGCTACGATTTTGGTCCGCTGCTTTACTGCTGCGGCGACGTCATGTCACGTCTTGCGTCACTGGCCTTGGCCCACAACATTGACTCGGCGTTTGTGCAGCGCCTTATCCGCCGCTACGCACTCCCGGCCCCGCACAATGCCGACGAACATTGGCCCTGGATCATCCGCATCCGTACGTTCGGCTGCTTTGGCATCGTGCGTGATGGCACGCCAGCGGCGACAGAGCGCAAAGAAAGCCGCAAACCGCTTGAGCTGTTGAAGCTAGTGATCGCGCTTGGCGGTGAGGCCGTGCCGGTGGCACGTTTATGTGCGGCGCTTTGGCCAGAGGCGCAAGGTGATGCAGCGCGCAATTCGTTCGATAATACCCTGCACCGGTTGCGCAAAATGCTTGGTGGAGACCGCCATGTACTACTACGGTCCGGTGGTCTGTGGCTCAATGCCTCCACCTGCCGGACTGATCTGGCGGCCCTAGACGCTTGTTTTCATGAGGCGAACAAACTTGCGCCCGACGCCGATCCCGAGCAGGTAACCGCATTGGCAGACCGCACATTAGCGCTCTGGCAAGGCGAGTTTCTTGCGGGCGAGGATGAATTGCCTGACGTGCTGGCAGTTCGATCTCGCTTTCAGGCCAGAATCGCCCGCCAGATGGCTGCGCTAGGCGCCAGGTTAGAAGCTGCCGAGCATCACAGCGCGGCAGCGCTTCTTTACCAGCGCGTCGTCGAGCAACAGCCTCTCGCCGAAGACATTTATCGCCGGTTGATCGTCTGCCTGGTGAACCTGGGTCAACCCGCCGAGGCCTACGAGGCCTATCGCCGCTGCCGCCACCAACTGTCGGTATTGCTTGGCATCTCACCGTCACCCGAAACTGACGCGCTGGTCGCGTCGTTGCGCAATCTCTAGGCAACGGTTGATCGAACGCTACTGGGCATAGTCACGCAAAAGCCCATCTTGTTTCATGCGCCGAAAGAAACGGCTAGAACGCTTATCTCTAAGCCATTTCTAAGATCGAGCCGCTTAGCCTTCGTCTTGTCAGAGTGCTGCTGTAGTACTCAGATCACTGAAGGGGGTGCCATGCACCAAGAGCCGATCTCACCTGCCACCAAGCGAGCGCGCATCACCAGAACGCATCGACACAAACACGAGCTGGCTATCCGTAACGCAGGCATCCTCGGCCGAAAAATGAAAACGCTGAGCCACGAAATACCCCCACATCTTGCGACTACCGGGGCGGTTAAGTTTCGTGAAGAAGCCGACCTGCCAGAAGCATCCACTTCAACGACGGAGAAAATTATGTCAACGATTTCGAAGGCTCGCTGCACCGTCGCAATTTGCGTAGGACTCGTACTCTGCGCAACTGGGTCAAACGCTTCTGCGGCCATGATCGGCGGAGTGGCAAGTGTTCATGCGGGTGGCAGCCCGGGCTGTCAAGATGCTAAGGCAGTCCCGCTTACGACCTTGCAAAACAACCTTGCAATGAGCGCCAGTGTGGCCTGCCTGGGCGAATCAGCCTCGGTTGATCTATACGCGGACGCTGCCACGACATCCATAGGAATGCAAGGATTTGCCGACCCGGTCTTCAAGCTTGGCGCGCAAGTGAACGCCTTCGTCGGTCTGATTGACCGATGGATCTTCACACTTCCCGCCAGTGTTCCTACCGGCACTATTCTTTCTTTCCCGGTGTCATTCACGCTGGACGGAAGCGTAGCGCCCGGGTCAAGCTACCGCAGCAGTTTCTCAAGCTTCATGAACTACGTTTTTACGATATCCGATCCACAGCAAGGCTATTCACCGTTTCAGACTTTTCAGAAGACCGGGAGCATTACAACTCCCGGTGTGTACGCGGATACATTCTCCGGGATCATCAACCTGATCAATCGCGGTCCGTTCTTCGGAATGATGGCGGATATCGAAATGAATCTGTGGATTCCCGGTCTGGAGTCCGGTTCGATTGATTTCTACAACACCGCGAAGATATTTATTGATCTGCCGGACGGGGTCAGCGTGACGACCTCGACCGGCCTGCCGCTGACCTTCGTCACACCACCTGTGGTGCCGGAACCGGGCAGCGTGCCCGAACCAGCCACCTGGATGCTATTGACGATTGGTTTGGTCGGGGTGGTCGGTAGCAAGCGCCGTCAAGGCAAAAAATGGATAAGATGATGCGCTGCGCCGGCGCAGTCCTAGGCGTGCTCATCAATCTACCGTCGATGGCACATGAGCAAGGTACTGTCGAACCCCGATTACTCTTGAAAGAAGTCGTGCAAGGCATGCCCAGAAGTGAGCGGCAGGAGGTGCGCGTCCTCACCGCGAGCTTCAAACCGGGCGACAAAACGGTATTTCATACGCACCGTTTTCCTGTAACCGTCTACATTCTGGCAGGCGCGTTCACGTTGGAACTGGAGGGACGCGCGCCCATCACGGTGAAAGCTGGCCAAGCGCTTGTGGAGCCGCCGAATGTGAAGATGACAGGCTACAACCGCAGTGCGAGCGAGCCGTTGCGAGTCGTTATTTTTTATACGAGCGATCCGGACACGCCGTTTCTTGACCTCATACATTGAACAAATCCCCAATTTCAACCCTGCAGTTGAATCCAGGGCATAACGGACAGCGATTTCCAAGGAGTCCCCAATGAGAGCGCTTCAGCCAACACTTTCACGTCTGCCCACCGCTGGAGTACTTTGCGCAT
>WBZP01000182.1_pt1 | contig 90665 bp, 88 predicted proteins | sample 5204301 | NCBI WGS metagenome assembly WBZP01 (sample SAMN12412401, study PRJNA552823) | activated sludge metagenome | isolation source: activated sludge from nitrification reactor of wastewater treatment plant... | place: USA: Pennsylvania | collected 2017 | reverse complement strand
CCGACGACGTCGCGGCCCAGCTCGGCGACGCGACCGTTGTGCTGCGCGGGAGCCTCGCCCGGTCGTCGTTGCAGCTGTCGGTGATCGACGGTCTCGGTCCGCTCGAACGCTACGCCTGGGTCGACCAGGCGCTCGCGACCCTGCCGGGGTCGGGCATCGTCTACGTCCCCACGCGCAAACAGGCCGAATCGCTCGCCTGGTTCTATATCAAGGTTCAGGTTGCTGAAACAATCTGTATGTTGCCCCGGGTGCCTGAAACTGAGGTCTTGTATGCTTACAGCAGCCGGTTTCATGGCTTCCAGTTTATTTTAGACAGGGCACGGAATGCACTTTTTTCTATTTCGGAAATTTCCAGCAGGTAGTCGCCCATGATATCAAAATCAGCCTGGCTTCCAATCCTTCCTTTATATATGCCGGCTGCCTGTACAGCGGCATTTCTCCAGATATCACCGGCATGGGTAAACGTTTTTGAAATATCAAGCAGTTCATCTTTGGGGTGATAGGCGTGGGCCTGCTGCAAAAAAGCTGCGTATATGTACCGGAAGCCGCCGCCGCCTGTGCCAATTTCTTCCTGCATGCGTACGAGTTGGGCGAGGTACAGGCCTGCTTTTTGCTGCCCCAGTTTATCGCGCCATTTTTTTATTTTTTTCCCGGTATCTGCAATGGCTTTAACGCCCACAACGGTACCGGGTATATGAATCATATGAAAAACATTCCGTTTTATACCGGTGGCAATCGCTTTACGCATCATATCATCGGTAACCTGTATGGCTTCTTTTGGGTAATATATTTGTCCGCGTGGTGCAAATGGCCCCTTGGCGAACCGAACCCTTTCCAGTTCATATTCCGACAGGGATGTAACTTCTTCCATTACCGGGTCGCTGATTAGGTACCTGCCGTTTTCCCTGCCAAACACAATCATGTTATGTGCATTGAAATGGAACCTGTATTCTTTGGGAAAATAGGTGAGGTAATAAACGCCAACCTGGCAACCAACGGGTTGGCCGCGATCAAGGCAATCATCCAGGAATTTTTTCCCGCTTTCTTTGGAACTGAATTTCTTTCTGAAAACAGGGATATCCAGCGCATTGCATGTTCTTTTGAAAATAAGGCCGGGCATGGTACGGAAGGCGATGGCGGGCCCGTTATTTATTTTAAGGAAAGGCAATAACACATAAAACAAACCGGATCCGATACCGAAGGTCATGGGTTCGGTCATATGTTTGATTCCAATCGTCCTGAGCAGGTTGGTGGTTACGCCATTCTCGCAATGAGCCGCCTGTAAATGGTTAAAATCATACTTCATGCACATTCATTGTTTTTAGCTCTTGCACAGTTACGTTAAATGCTTCGGCGTATTTCTGTAATTTATCCGCTGATAGTTTTCTGAAAATGCCTGGTTTCAGGTGTCGTTTGATACGCCATTTCCAGAAACCGGTATAGGCGCTTACGATGCCGATATCCATCAGCCTGAGTTCGATGAAATATAGTATCGGGCTTGCTTCATTGTTAAGCACTTTCTGCCTGGCAGCTTCTATCCTTTTTTCAATATCCTCCCAGGCCACATCAAGCGCCTTCGCTTTTACTTCCCAACCTGAACTAAGTGCAGTGGTATAATTACCGGAACTGTCAACTGCATATACCAGTTCTTTAGTAAGCTTGTTCAGCGCTCCGTTATCCTGGGGGATTTCTTCTTTTTTCACTTTAAAAAGTTTAAAGTTTATGGTTCATAGATTGTTCAACGCATAACTATAAACTATGAACTGTTTTAGCACACCGTCAGTAAACCATACATATATGAAAAGCGGGAACTTTCCGGAACCAGCAATAATATCTTGTCGCCCACTTTCAGTTTCCCGCTGTGGAATAATTCATCCACCATAAAATACACGGAAGCGGCGCCAACATTGCCTACGCGGCTGAGGTTAACAAACCATTTGTCGTAATCTATGGGCGTTCCGTTTACTATTAGCTGCTGGTATATTTTATCCCTGAAAAATTCGCTCGACATATGCGGCAGGAAGTAATCTACTTCGCTTGATTTAACATGATGCTTATCGAGGGCTGCTTTTAGCCCGATGCCACCATATAATACGATGTTCTTGCTAAGTAACTTCACATCCTGTTTGATGCTGAGGATAGATTGCGCCATCAGTTCATGCGGCGTATAATCAAGGTAACTTTTCAGTGTGCCGTCCTTCAGTTTATCGCATCCCATATACATGCAGGGAGCCAGTTCATTGGCATAGGAAAACCCTTCCAGCCATTCTACTTTCAGGCTGATGCCGTTATCATTTTTCTTATCTGAAATATGAAAAGCCGCAGCGCCATCTGATAGCATCCAGCGGAGAAACTCCTTTTCAAAACCGATATACGGGTCGTCCATCAGGGCTTTCAATTGCTGGGCCTCATCTTCAAAATTATCGGCAACCAGCGATTTTGAGAAACGTTCAGAACCGGTGGCAACAGCGCTGGAAACATCGCCAGACCTGGTGGCCAGGTAAGCATATTTGAATGCGTGCATGCCTGCGCAGCAAACACCCGAAGGAGAAACAACTTCCGAAGAGTTTGACTCCGGTAGCCATCCGTGAACCATGGCTGCATGAGAAGGCATCATCTGGTCTGGAGATGAAGTACCGCAGCTAAGCAAGTTGTATGATTTTAATTTTTCCGGGTCATCATTGAATAATTTCCGAACGGCCAATGCAGTCATCTGGGCATTTGTATGAGTAGATTGTCCGCCTTTCGTTAAGGCATAGAAACGGTTTTTAATGCCGTTATTCCTTAATACAATGGCTTTTGAACGTGAAGGAGTATTGTTAATATACCCCAGGTATTCTTCCATTTCATCGTTACTCACCGGCTGGTTGGGAAAAAATGAAGATGTATTATTAATATAGACCTCTTTAAGCGGCATCTTTTTAGATTAGTTTACTCCTGAATAATGTTGTTTTTGCTTCCTGATTCGCCCGGATAAAAATGGCTTGAAGAAAATGGCATCAACTGTCAATATTAACGGGGCTGCTATAAACAATGCAATTATAAGATAATATTTGAACGCAACAAGCCAGGCAGTCTTATTTTTTCTTTTGGAAATGATACCCGCCCATACGGCAAAAATTTTCCTCGCTTTCGATTCAATGAACATCAGGTTATACTTCACTTCAATGGCTTTTGCTTCAATGAGCCTGCATTGAAGTTCGTTCCAGTTACCTGTTTCCAGGTGCTGGTTAATAATAGTGCCGTATCCTGTACAACCCGCTATATCTGCGTCTGAAACACCCGGTTTGGGAAAGATATTGAGGTAGCGTTCTTTTTTCCCCCTGAACATCCAGTGAAAAATGGTGATGAAACTGATGAAATTTGCGTGTTTGTCAACTAGTGCGATACTTCCGGAAAGTTTTGCCCCGGAATTTTTGAGTATGACCTTGATGCGTTCCATGGCACTGATCCACATATTGCGTGCTCCCGTTACCGTTACCACCGGCGTATTGGCAAGTATTGTTTTTACCGCAGTGTTTTGTAAAAATGAATGGCAGGGAATGCTGGGTGAGAGGAACCAGGCCTGGTATCCTATAATCACCAGGTCGTAAGCGCTTTGCTGCAACCGGATGGTCTGTAATTCGGTTGGTACGCCGTTTACACAATCCGGCATAACAGCAAAAAAACTTTTGCCCTTCCAGGGGAAAGGGTAGGCGGTTACCGGAAACACCTGTACGGTTTCTACCAAATGGCCTGCATCTGATAAGGGTTTGGTGAGGTTGTTAATGATTTCTCCCAATTGGCCCGACTGTGAATAGTAAATAGCCAGTATTTTTTTCTGCATGCTGACTGTTATTGGTCTTGCAGGTTTTTTAAAACCTTAGATTTTTTACTGTAATCGTTTATTACCTGTTGCAGGAATTGAGGCAGGCTTTTATAATGGCTGATAACCAGCTGGCTGTCTTCTTCCAGTTCGTTGCGGTATTTTACAACTTTAGGGGCATGTTCCTGAATGATGATACGTAGAAAACGGTATTCAATATTCCTGGTTTCTTTTTTTATTGAGGATTCTAATTTTTGCCTGCCGTTTTTAAACAGGCTTAATTTTTCTTTAGCATTGCCAACCAGCCCTGATTTTTTCATCAGTAAGGCACCTTCATAGGCATCTTTTTCATTAAAAGCCATTTCTTTAAGGGCCTGCAACTGCAGGTTTATTTCATCTATTTTTTCAGATGAAAGCACCGCATAATAACCGGCTTTATCAAATTCTTTTTTATGTATGGAACCCGGTAAAAAGGAATTTAATGATATGAACAAAAAACCCAATATAATACAGCACTTAACCATATGAAAACCTTGATTATTTTACTGCAAAGATACTGGTTTTTGAAGTTTTTGGGATAATCAGCAAACAGCTTCATATTTACTGGTTTTACCGGTAAACCAGTGTAATATTTGTCCTGCAAATCATACAGGAGCGGTTTTTACAGTTTGATTTTTAAATGAACAATTTAGCTTGTACATTTGCGTCCCGCAAATAATGTTGGAGACGTGTCCGAGTGGTTGAAGGAGCACGCCTGGAAAGTGTGTATACGGGAAACTGTATCAAGGGTTCGAATCCCTTCGTCTCCGCTTTAACCGCCATAGCTTTTGCATCGGCGGTTTTTTTATGACTGCTTCAGATCGTTTTATAGTATCCTCCAAGCCAAATATCAACACTTACTCCAGCACTTTTTCCATTTGCATGCTCCTGGAACCTTTTAATAAAACCTGGGCACCTGAAAAATGCTGGCCATTATACCAGGCTTTCGCTTCCGTTACATTGGTAAAATGAATGAATCCGGCAGGCAGGTTTGTAAAATCTTTTCCAACTAAAACTACTTTAAACCAGGAGTGACGGTTTATGTGGTCTACAAGTGCTGCATGTTCATCTTTACTGTCATTGCCAAGTTCCATCATGCCGCCCAGGATAAGTATTTTTTTATCTCCTGGCATATTGGCAAAGTTTTCAATGGCTGCTTTCATACTTGACGGGTTTGCATTGTATGCATCAAGGATGATGCGGTTGCCGTCTTTTTCTATTAATTGCGACCTGCTGTTGCTTGGTGCATAGTTTTCCAGTGCCTGTACGATGGCTTTTTCTTCAACCCCGAATGTTTTGCCGATGCAAACGGCAGCCAGCACATTCGGCAGGTTGTATCCGCCAACCAGTTGCGTTTTTATTTCATTGATGCCGGCACCAGCAGTGATCTTTACCTGTAGGAAATCATTACCTGCACTTTTCACTTCTTCACCAGTAATTTGCGCATTGGTTTTTCCGTAAGTAACAATATGCGGGATGCCCCTGCTCATGTCAACCAAATAGTCATAATCGTTGAAGATAAATGCCGTTCCGCCTGTGTTTCGCAGGTAATCAAATAATTCACCTTTGCCTTTACGTACTCCTTCTTCGCCGCCAAACCCCTCCAGGTGTGCTTTACCGCAATTGGTAATCAATCCGTGGGTTGGCAATGCGTAGGTGCAATATCCTTCTATTTCTTTCTGGTGGTTGGCACCCATTTCTATCACAGCCATTTCTGCATCCGGTTTCACCGACAGGATAGTAAGTGGAATGCCAATATGGTTATTCAGGTTCCCAACAGTTGTATATGTTTTATATGTTGCTGACAGCACGGCATGTACCAGTTCTTTGGTGGTTGTTTTGCCATTGCTCCCGGTGATGGCAATGAACGGTATGCTAAACTGTTCCCGGTGTTTCCTGGCCAGCTGCTGCAGGGCAAGCAGGCAATTTGGAACCCTGATCACCTGTTCATTATGTATGCCTGTATCTTCATCAACTACACATAAGGAAGCGCCGTCTTCCAATGCCTGTTTCGCATATTGGTTACCGTTAAAATTGGGACCTTTAAGGGCAAAGAAAATGTCGCCTTTTTTTATCTTCCTGGAATCGGTCTGTACACTCGGATGTTTTACGAAGTGGCTGTAGAGTTCATTGATGTGCATACCGGCAAAAATAGTATAAAATAGAAAGTATTTTCGGTATGCGGGCGGCTTTAACTGGCACTAAAATAAAAACCCCTTCAGGTGAAAGCCTGAAGGGGTTATGATAATATTCATTTAAATTATTTCTTTTTCTTTTTGTTTTGCTTGCGTTTTCCAAAGATGTTACCTTCTTTGAAACCAGGTCCTTCAGGTGGTCCTAAATAATTTTGTGCACAACGGAAACCAACGGTGCTTGCTCCCTGTGTTTCTTCCATGAAACGGCGGGCACCCGGTGATAACCAATAAGGCCTGTCGTTCCAGCTACCGCCTTTTATAACCCTTGACTGGTCGCTGATTAAAGTTGTAATTCCATAACCGTAATATACCTGGCTGGCTGAATCACCATCAAGGTAATTGATTACGTTATTATGCTGATAGTTAGCACGGTTTTTAACTTCTTCATCAGAAATGTCTGTCTTTTTAAGGCGTCCCATGCTATCCCTTTCATATTCGCCACTGCTGTTCTTATAGAATTTCTGGAATTTATTACCCCGGAAATAGTTGAAATCCTGTCCGTCAACAGAGGTCATCGGCCTGTAAACGTCACCAACCCACTCACTTACGTTTCCGCTCATGTTATATAATCCAAACGAATTAGGGTAGAAGGATTTTACATTTCCAGGTATGGCGGCACGGTCATTCAGACCACCTGCGATACCCATGTTATCTCCGCTTCCGCGTTTAAAGTTGGCCAGGAATTTACCCTGCCAGCTTCCCCTGCGGTTATCCCTGAGGCCATTGTGGTTCTTGCTCCATGAATAAATTTGTTGGTTATTACGCAATTCTTCGCCGCTTTTTCCTTCTTTTTTACGGGGAGATGGGTTTTGATCAAGCAGGCCATAAGCAGCATATTCCCATTCAGCTTCCGTGGGGAGCCTGTAACCCATTCCAAGGATTCCGTCTTCCATCCTTACCGTGCTGCGGGGTTTGCCATTTACATCTTTCAGGGCCGATTTTTTGGGTTTATTCCTGCCCTGGATCAGTTCAGGGTTCATCAGGTAAGTTTCGGTATTGAAAGAACCATCAGCGCCACCACCTTTCATTTCTCTCTTGATGGCGTCTTTTTTAAGGTATCCCTTGTTTAACAGGTTTAATTCATTAACCCTGTCTGTCCTCCAAACGCAGAAATCATACGCCTGGCGCCAGTTTACACCCACAACCGGGTAATAATTATAAGAAGGGTACCTGAAATAATATTCTACATATGGTTCATTATATGCCAGTTCTTCCCGCCATACCAGGGTATCGGGCAAGCTCCGGTTCATTATAGTGGTATCATTGCTGAAGGTGTTTTCCAGCCAGTACAGGTATTCCCGGTAATGAACGTTGGCAACCTCGGTTTCATCAATAAAGAATGAAGGGATGGTCACACGGCGGGGAACATTGTTCCAGTCGCCCATAACATCTTCATCTTTGGCACCCATCACAAATGAGCCACCCTGTACGAATACAAGGCCCGGACCTGCTTTAGGATATTTGATCTTGGCTACATGGAAATTGCCCATTTTCTTGTCGTCATAATTCCAGCCAGTCACGCTCGACTTGCTTTTTTTCTTGGAACAAGAGCTTAATGAGCCCAGGGATATGGCAGCAACTGCCAGGATAATCAGATTTTTACCTGAAAAGAAATTTTGCATGTTCATTCGTTTTGCAAATTGATTAACGAAAGGTTTCCTTTATTATTGTAAATGGGGTTTTCTACAAGTTGCGAATATAATTACTTTACTTGAATCTGAAATTTTTTTACAACCATTTTAGCAACCTCAATCAATATGTATAACAATAAAAGTGCCATGTAATATGCCTGAAAGGTTATTGAACCTATGTTTTTTGCCTGTAAAACCGCTATTCACAATATATCAACAGCCTCAATAACAATATTTTTTTACCAGTTACGTTTTCTGTTCATACATTTGCAGGTATAAAACACAGGTTTCCTTATTTTGTAAATGCTTTATTTACAGCTACGTTTGAATATAATTTTTGTTTTTTTTAACAGTAATTTATATTTTTAGTTGGTGATTTGAAGAAATCTGCTATTTTTACAACTTAATAAAACATTTAAATCAACGCTTATAGAGGTAAGTCTACCTAACCAAGACAAAACAAACGCATGAAACAAGCAACTTTGAAACTTACTGCCCTGGTAATGTTACTGGGAGGGGCAATAACTACTACCAAAGCCCAAACTGCCAATTCGATCAATGTGGTTACTTCTGCCGTACCATTCTTACGTATTTCGCCAGACGCCCGTGCAGGTGGAATGGGTGATGCAGGTATAGCAACCAATCCTGACCAGAACTCTAATTTCTGGAACATTGCTAAAACTCCTTTCAGCACACATAAAGCCGGAGTGGCGGTTTCTTATACCCCATGGTTAAATGACCTTGGATTGAATGATGTATACCTGATGTCTTTGGCGGGTTATTATAAACTCGACGATATGCAGGCACTCTCTGCTTCAGTGAGGTATTTCAGCCTGGGTAATATCCAGTTTACTGATGCCCTTGGTAACCCTTTGCAAACTTTCCGTCCAAGGGAATTCGCTATTGATCTTGGTTATTCAAGGAAACTGACTAAAAAATTATCACTTGGTATCGCTTTACGCTACATCAGTTCAGACCTGGCTGGCGGAACAGTTAACGGAATCAACTATAAGAAGGGAAGTTCTGTTGCCGGTGACCTTCACCTGTTCCATAACGGCCAGAAAGAAAACGGACAAGGATTCAACTGGGGTTTAACCCTGAGCAATCTTGGTTCTAAGATCTCTTACACCAGCGATGCTACACAAAAAGACTATATCCCTGCTAACTTAGGTTTGGGTGGTGCTTATACCAAAGTGTTTGATGCAGATAATAAACTGACTGTAGCTTTAGATGTAAACAAATTACTGGTTCCAACTCCTCCGGATGTATTTGATTCAGCCGGTTTGGCCGATTACCGCTCTAAAGGTGTGGTTAGCAGCTGGTTCAGCTCTTTCGGAGATGCTCCTGATGGTGGCGCTGAAGAACTGCGTGAAGTTTCCGCTTCAATTGGTGCAGAATACTGGTATAAGAACCAATTCGCTTTAAGGGCTGGATATTTCTACGAAAATCCTGATAAAGGAAACCGCAGGTACTTCACTTTGGGTGCCGGCTTAAAGTACAATATCGTAGGATTGAATTTCTCATACCTGTTACCAACTGGTTCTGGTGTAAACCGCAACCCGCTTTCAAATACTTTACGTTTCAGCCTGGTGTTCGACCTGGGTGGAAAGTAATATACTATTCAGAATATTTAAAAAACGTCTCATTTATGTGGGACGTTTTTTTATGTGCTGTAATTCGCATTGATATATGATCTGTGATGTATGATATATAATTTTTTGGGTTTGAAGTCTCTACGGAAAAATTGCCACGAATGCACGAATAAAACAGAAGAGAAAAGAGAAAAGGAGTTTGCGCTGAGCAAAAACTTATCTCTGCGGTTTAATAGCCATGAAGGCAGAAAGGCGCAAAACAGCACAAAAAAATCTGTTTAACTTCGCCTTATCTGTTTAATCTGCGTATCAATCATTCGTAATTATCATGTATCCAGTATCCCGTATCTTGTATCCGGTACCGGCATTTACCCCAGCTTCTTTTTTTATCTACTCATTTTTACGGATATTTACATTCTATGTCATACAGGATAGGGTCAGGAATAGATTTTCACCAACTGGCTACAGGAAGGCAATTATGGATCGGCGGCGTGTTAATACCACACCATAAAGGGGCTGTAGGCCATAGCGATGCGGATGTATTGTTACATGCCATCTGTGATGCACTTTTAGGTGCCTTATGCCTGGGCGATATTGGTGCACATTTTCCTGACACCGATATGACTTATAAAGGGATAGACAGCAAGTTATTGCTAGAAAAAACCTATCAACTGATAGTGCAAAAAGGCTATTCCATTGTAAATATTGATAGCACTTTATGTTTACAGGCGCCCAAAATCGCTCCATTCATACCTGCTATGCAGCAGGTAATAGCAAGAATTGTTGAGCTTGAACCGGCTGATGTTTCCATAAAAGCGACCACTACTGAAAAAATGGGGTTTGCAGGCAGGGAAGAAGGCCTGGTTGCATATGCCACCGCGTTAATTAAAAAAACTTGATCTACTTGAAATCAATCTGTAAATATCCTTGCATTTTCATCTGTATCCTGGCATGTCATACTGTACTGGCTCAAAAGCAGCATTACAACTGGTATTTCGGAACGGCGGTCGGGTTGAATTTTAATGTGAATCCTCCTGCGGCATTAACTAACGGCAAAGGCAATTCAGTAGAAGGTTGTGCCACTGTTTCAGACATTAACGGGAACCTGCTTTTTTACTGTAATGGAACGAATGTGATAAACAGGAATCATGAAGTGATGCAGAATGGAAGTTCCATAGCCGGCGACCCAAGCAGTACTTCCAATGTACTGATCATCCCGCTTCCCGGAAGCGACAGTATCTATTACCTTTTCAGCATTGGGGCAGGTGGACAGGATTTGAAAGGGTTTCGCTACAGTATCATAAATATGAACAAACAAGGCGGTTTAGGGGAAGTTACCAGTAAGAATATTTTGATAGTAGATGACTGCTTTGAGAAAATGGCAGCCGTAAGGCATTGCAACAAAAGAGATGTATGGATAACCGTTAGAGCCTGGGAAACTGATGCATACCGTACGTATGCGCTAACAGCATCGGGCTTTAATTTTTTTCCGGTTGTTAGCCAAACAGGCTTAGTTGTTGGCGGTTATGTGAACAATGCCATTGGTGCTTTAAAGTTCTCTATTGACGGCACCAGGCTGGTGGCCGTTCATTCATTTGAAAATGATGTAGTGGAACTGATGCAGTTTGACAATAGGAATGGTATCATATCAAACCCAGTTTTATTCAAACCTAATGATATTCCTCCTTCTTTTACAGGCATTTATGGCGCCGAATTTTCACCCAACGGAAACCTCTTGTATATATCTTCCAATAACAGCCTGGCTGACCCATCAACCCTATACCAGTTTGATATCAGTACCATGAATGCGGCTTCAATATTAGCTTCAAAACAGGTAATCGCCCAAACAAGCCCCTGGTTTGGAGGCGCTTTACAGATTGCGGCCGATAAAAAAATATATTATGCTTTATGGAAAGATACTTCCATCTCTGTGATTGAAGATCCCGACATTTATGGCTTAGGTTGCAATTTCAGGTATAACAAGATCTTTTTATCAAATGTAATCAACGAACCGGTACAGTTCGGTTTACCTTCACTTATTTCAGGTGACCTCGACGGCCAGTTTATGCCCTATGACTTTTACAAGCTCCCCGGCGATTGTGAAAGACTCGATATTGCTTTTCGGATAAACAGGCTTTCAGGAATAGATTCTGTAAGATGGGATTTCGGTGATGGAAACCAATCAACCCAAATTGACCCCGTGCATACTTATGCAACTGCCGGAAACTATACCGTCAAATTGATTGTATATAATGTTAATTGTTCAGGTTTAAACGATACCATCACGCATTATTATGATTTCAGTATTTTCAATGCCAGCAATTTCTTGCCTGCCGACAGTTCATTTTGTGAAATAAAAAATTTCAAGATCAAAGGAACGGTAACTGCACAAAAATATTTATGGAATACCGGGGCTATCACTGAAAACATAACTGTTTCGCAACCCGGTACTTACTGGCTGCAACTTGAAAATGATGGTTGTGCGGTCAGGGATTCCATCACCCTTTCCATCAGGCCATCAGCAACTGTAAAACTGGGAAATGATACCACCGTTTGCACAGACAAACCGGTAGAAATCAGCGCCGGAGTGGATGGCATGCGCTACCTGTGGAATGATGGGTCTACTTCAAAATCGATAACCGTAAATAAACCCGGTGATTTTTGGGTAGAAGTCAGCAGCGCCGATAAGTGCAGCGTATCTGACAGTATCCGGGTACTTTGGGGCGATTGCGACCTGTTTATACCTTCAGCATTCACACCCAACGGCGACGGTATAAATGATATGTTCGGACTGGTTAACGGTATCAATGCCACCCTTTATTCAATGAAGATCTATAACCGGTACGGGCAAATCGTTTTCAGCTCTGTTGACCAGTTTATCAAATGGGATGGGAAGTATAAGAACAAGCCGGCTCCGGCAGGATTGTATCCTTGGATCCTGACATATCTTAACAAGAACGGGTATCCGCAAACAGAGAAGGGAACTGTGATACTTATAAGGTAATCCACAAAACAACAGTTATGGCGGCATTGAAAATCAGGATTATCAACAGATCGGGGAATGAAACTCCAGCGTATGCTACAGCCGGTTCATCCGGGATGGATGTAAGGGCTCATCTTGAAAAACCTGTTACTCTTAAACCCTTGGAAAGGAAACTGGTACCAACCGGCCTGTTCATTGAATTGCCTGAAGGCTTTGAAGCACAGGTGAGGCCCAGGAGTGGACTGGCATTCAAGCATGGTATCACCTGCCTGAACACACCTGGTACAATCGATAGCGATTACAGGGGTGAAATAAAAGTATTGCTCATAAACCTGTCGCAGCAAGTGCAAACCATAACAAATAATGAGCGTATAGCCCAGATAGTTATATGTACTGTTGAAAAAGCCGAATGGGAGATATCTGGAAGTATTGATGATACCGAAAGGGGAAGTGGAGGTTTCGGGCATACGGGAAAACAATAATTCTTAATTGTTGATACATGAGATTCTTATTACCATTCGGCTTTTTTGTTTTCAGCATTACCCTGTTTAGTTGTAAAACAACCAGGCAAATAAACAAAGTAATAGCGCCAAAAGACAGCACAACGGTCTTTGATAAGAAATCTGCAGCGGATTCTGTAAGGCTGATAAATGAAACCGTATCTGCATTCAAATCAAATTTTATCGATTTTAAGACATTTGCCGCAAAGATTAAGGTGGATGTGGAAGACAGTAAAGGAAAACAACCTGATATAACGGCGGTAGTCAGAATCATCAAGGACAGCGCCATCTGGGTTTCATTGTCAGCAACCTTATTCAATGTGGAGGTATACCGGGTACTGATAACAAAAGACAGTGTGATATTGCTCAATAAACAGGAAAGGGAAGTGCAGTACAGGTCGCTCGATTACCTGCAGGAAGTGGCACAGATACCTGTTGATTACACCATTTTGCAGGACCTGCTGGTTGGCAACCCGGTTTTTTTCAGTGATTCCATCGTTACGTACCGCCAGGTAAACGACCTTATTCTGATGGGTACCGTAGGGACAGTTTTTAAAAACCTGCTAACCATTAAGGCAAACAATAAACTCCTGACCCATATAAAACTGGATGACATAGATATCTCAAGGAACCGTACGGCCGATATCACCTATGATAATTATGAGAGCAATAACGGGTATAATTTTTCTACATACCGGCAGATCATCGCATCGGAAAAAAATAAGCTTGACCTCAGGTTAAATTTCAAGCAATATGAGTTTAACAAAGAATTATCAGTGACATTCAACGTACCAAGAAATTATAAAATCAAATAATCGTTATTTTCATGGATGGTTGTTGCTGCAACATGGCATGCTGCCCGCAGTTGAATGAAATGAACCATGAACAGGCAATGCCATCGTACTGATGAAACAGCAATTAGTAATATGCACACATCGGTATTTCCAATCTGAATTGTATTTTTGCTGAAACCCGTAAATTCAACAGATGTTTAAGATCATCCTCACATCCTGTGTTTTTTTATGCTCTTCCATGTTTGCACTTGCACAACCCGACACCAGGGAAGAGCTCGAAAAGCAGCGGCAGCAATTGAAAAAGGAGATTGAACAAACGGAAAAACTCCTTAAAAGCAACAAGGCAGAAACAAAGGAAAACCTGCTGCAATATAAGCTCATCACCAATAAGGTAAACCTGCAGGACCGGGTTATCGACAATATCAACCGCGACCTGAAAGTGCTGAACAATAATATGTATACTATTCAGCGCGACATGTCCCGTTATGACCGGTTACTCGATACATTGAAAAGGGAATATGCCAAAAGCATGGTATATGCTTATAAAAACCGGAGCAGTTACGATTTCCTCAACTTCATTTTCTCTGCCGGAAGTTTCAACGATGCCATTAAAAGGATCACTTACCTGAAAAGCTACAGGAATTATAGGGAAATGCAGGGTGAAAACATACTGAGAACCCAGGAATTGAGGAAAAAGAAAAAAGAAGAGTTGGGTGGGGCCAAAGTTGAAAAAAATAAGACCCTGCAGGTGCAGAGCAAAGAAATGCAGGCGCTGGAAACACAAAAGAAAGAGAAAGACAGGATACTTGCAGAATTGAAGAAGCAGGGTAAACAACTTAACAACCAGATAGTAGCCAAACAAAAGCAGATGCAGAAAGTGAGCAATGCCATTGCGGCTGCTATCAAAAAAGCGCAGGAAGAAGCCAGGAAAGCTGCACTGGCAAAGGCTGCAGAAGAAGAACGCAAACGGTTGGCCGAAGCGCGTGAATTGGAAAAGAGCAATCCGGGTACCGCAACTGAAAGCACGGAAACAGGACGGGCGCCGGTAAAAGTTAAACCAGCAAAACCGGTAAATAAACCTACTGAAAGTGTGCTGCTGAATGCCGGCAATACCGCTTTGAATACGAGCTTTGAAAGAAACCGTGGCTCATTGCCCTGGCCGCTGGACAGGGGCGTAGTGCTGATGCATTACGGAAAAAATACCTTGCCGAGCGGTAGTGTACTGAATGTTACGTCAGTAACCATCTCTTCAGAAATAGGCACTCCGGTTAAAGCCGTGTTTAACGGAACCGTTTCCACCGTGCAGCATGTGGAAGATATGCAGGTTGTGATCATCCAGCATGGCAGGTATTTTACAACATACAGTAACCTGTCGGGTGTAAGTGTTCAGCGAGGGCAGGAAGTAACCACCGGGCAAACCATCGGCAGGGTGGCGGCTAATTTCGACGGAGTAGGCGCCATCGATTTCTATATGAGCAATGAATCCAGCAACTTTGACCCTGAAAAGTGGTTGCGCCCGCGATGATCAGATATCAGATAACGCTGCGGTATAGCTGCTCGTAAAGCGGAACGATATGCTGGATATCGAATTTTTTCGCCTGAAGCAATGCATTGGCTTTGAACATTTGCAGTGTTTTTTCATCTTTTAGAATCTTCAGTGCATTCCTGCTCATATCCTCCACATCACCAACCGGGCTCATATATCCGCAATCACCATCAATGATTATTTCCGGCAAACCGCCCGCATTGGTTGAAATAACAGGCACTTCAGCCGCCATCGCTTCCAGCGCAGCCAATCCGAAACTCTCATATTCACTGGTAAGGAGGAAGAGGTCCGCTATCGGCAAAATGTCTTCCATCTGCTCCTGTTTACCCAGGAATTTTATGGCTTCATAAGAAGGGCAATCCCGTGTCATGGATTCAATGGCAGGCCTTTCCGGGCCGTCACCAATCAGTAACAGTTTGCAGGGTATTTCTTTTTGAATCAGCAGGAAGGTATTCACCACATCATCCACGCGCTTCACTTTCCTGAAATTGGAAGCATGCACGATGATCTTTTCGCCTTTGGGTGAAATGAGTTTCCTGAATGCATCCACCGGTTTTTTATTGAACCGCTTCACATCAACAAAATTGTGAATCACTTCAATATCCTTGTTGATGCTGAAATTCCGGTATGTCTCTTCTTTCAGGTTGTTCGATACGGCAGTAAGGATATCACTCTCTTCCATGGAAAAAGTTACGACCGGGCTATAAGTCTTGTCCCTGCCAACCAAAGTGATATCTGTACCATGCAATGTTGTAATGACAGGTATCTTCTTATTTTTTTTAGCCAGTATCTGTTTTGCCATATATGCTGCCGCTGCATGTGGAATGGCATAATGCACATGAAGGAGGTCGATCTGGTTGTTGCTAATCACATCAACCATGGTACTTGCCAGGGCTGTTTCATAAGGCGGGTAATCGAACAACGGGTAGGTAGGCACCCTCACCTCATGATAAAAAAGGTTTGCATGAAACCCGCTCAGCCTCACGGGTTGCTGGTATGTGATGAAATGGATGTTATGCCCTTTATCTGCCAGCGCTTTTCCCAGTTCGGTTGCCAGCACACCGCTGCCTCCGTAGGTAGGGTAACAAACAATCGCAATGTTCATATTAGTATCAATTAAGGTTCTTTGGCAGGATAAACTGAATTCAGCTCCCTGGAAACGCAATTTACCGATATTATGTTCATTCTTAAATTTGTTAATGATAAAAGGTATTTGGTTAAGTTTGTCTTATTTTCATTACATGAAAGCTCTATTCATCGGTTTCATAATTCTGTCTGCTTGTTTTTCCGTTTCGTTTGCCCAGGATAAGGATTCAGTCATCATAAGGAAGCTGGCCATGGAGATCATGTCTCATACATACGCTTATGAAAACCTGCGGCACCTTTGCAAAGAAATAGGCCCAAGGCTCAGCGGTTCTGCAAATTCACTGAAAGCTGTACAGGCAACTGCTGACATGTTAAAGCAAGCGGGTGCGGATACTGTTTATCTGCAACCCTGCCTGGTCACACACTGGGAAAGAGGGGAAAAAGAAACAGGGTACGCTGAAACAGGCAACGGTGAAAAACATGTTCTTAAACTCTGTGCACTCGGTAATACCATCTCTACCGGCGAAAACGGAATTAAGGCAGCGTTGGTGATGGTAAGTTCTTTTGAGGAACTGGACAGGCTGGGAGAGAAAGGGATAAAAGGGAAAATGGTCTATTACAATTACCCGATGAACCCTACCTATGTTGAAACATTCAAGGCATATGCTGAATCCGGTATATTCAGAAGGAACGGTCCATCAAAAGCTGCAAAGTATGGGGCGGTTGCTGTTATTATCAGGTCGCTTGCCAGTAATATTGACGATTATCCGCATACCGGCGCCACCACTTATAATGATTCATTTCCAAAAATCCCTGCCATTGCTATCAGTACAAAAGATGCCGAATGGTTAAATTTCCAGTTAAAGGCAAAGCAGTCCGTTACTGTGTTTTTTAAAACAAGTTGCCGTATGCTGGATGATGCCCATTCATTCAATGTAATTGGTGAAATGAGGGGAACTTCATTTCCTGCGGAGATCATTACGGTAGGCGGGCATCTTGATAGCTGGGATTTGGGTGAGGGAGCACAGGACGACGGTGCAGGGTGCGTTCAATCCATCGAAATAATCAGGGCGTTAAAAGCAACCGGCATAAAGCCGAAGCGTACCATCCGGGCTGTGATGTTCATGAATGAAGAAAATGGCGGCAAAGGAGCTAAAGAGTACCTGTTGCAGGCAAAAAAAAGGAATGAACAACATGTTTTTGCGCTGGAAAGCGATGCAGGCGGGTTTACGCCACGTGGTTTCAACCTTGATATGAAAGAGGAACAGCGAACCAGGCTGGAGAAATGGAAATACCTGTTTGATGATTATGCAGTCTACGATTTTAAAGCAGGCGGAAGCGGCTCCGATATAGGCCCATTGAAAGAAATCGGGACTGCATTAGCCGGTCTCCGGCCCGACAGCCAGCGTTATTTTGACCTGCATCATGCAGCAACGGATGTCTTTGAGACAGTCAGTATCAGGGAACTGAACCTGGGTACCGTAAATATGGCCGCCCTGGTTTGGCTTGTAAGTGAATATGGATTGTGATAATTTTGGCCTACGGAAATAATAAAAGATGATGGGTTTAAGCGGAGAACCTGTTTGAAAGTATCATCCGCCGCTTTATTAACTTAAACATGCAACCATGCCTGATCAGGTAACAGCAACAACAACTGCAACGCCGGCCCCTAAAAAAAGCGGCATTAAGAAATTCTTTTTCAGGTTACTGCTGGTGATAATACTGTTTTTAGGTATCCTGACCTGGTGGAAATATTTTTATGTTTTCGGGGAAGGGGTGAAATCTGGGGAATTGAATTATGTGGTAAAAAAGGGAAACATTTTTAAAACCTATGAGGGTAAACTGATCCAGTCGGGATTCCGCTCTAAAGCCGCCGGTACGGTGCAGTCATATGAGTTTGAATTTTCGGTAACCAACGACAGCATCGCAAAAATACTGATGATGAACAGTGGCAAGTATTTCGACCTTCATTATAAGGAGTATAAGAATTCCGTGCCATGGAGGGGTTACAGCGCCTATGTGGTAGATGAAATCATCGGCATGAAAGAAGTGGGTCATTGATGCCTGCTACCTGCATAAAGCAGGAATATCACCGGTTGTTTGTGCAATTCGGGCCTGTTATTCTTCCAGAATGAAATGCTGCGGGTCATGATTTGTTCGCCGGCACCCGTTATGTTGGATGCTATGCACAATTTCGTTTCTCCGTTACAGTTAGCTATGATGCTTTCCAGCAGTTGGTTATTCCGGTAAGGTGTTTCAATGAAAATCTTGGTGCTGTTTTGTTTGGCGGAATTTGCTTCCAGTTCCCTGATTTTCTTAACCCTTTCCATATGGTCTATCGGCAGGTACCCGGTGAATTCAAACTGTTGTCCGTTCATGCCGCTCGCCATCAGTGCCAGCAATATGGAGCTGGGGCCTACCAATGGCCTGATAATACAGTTCATTTCCTGGGCGGCCTGTACCAGCACTTGCCCCGGATCGGCCACACCCGGGCATCCGGCTTCGCTGATGATGGCTATGTTCCTGTTTTCCGTTATTTTTTTCCTGAATAGGGTTACCTGGTCAAATTCTGCCTTGTGTATGGCAAACCATTCAAAATCATCAATGACAATGTTCCTGTCGAGGCTTTTCAGGAACCTGCGTGCCGTGCGTTCATTTTCTGCAAAAATTACCTGGCATGCTTTTATGGCATCGAGAACATAGGCCGGTATGGTTTCTGTTGCATCAGGAGCAAGTACACTGGGTACCAGGTAAACTGTAGGCATTTATATGATAATTGTATGGCTTTTTTTTGCCTGGAAAATACTTAACGTGGCGGCAACAACGGCATAGCTTGGTGCAAACAGCCAGCCAATGACCGGAACAAGGTGCATAAGGTAAAATACCATTCCATTGCCGATGGCAAGCCCTTTATGCCGGCCGATGAATTCTATGCTTTGCTGCGTGCTCATCTTATTCCTTTCACAACTGTAATCGAGCATCGAAAACCCAAGGTAATAGCATTCAACAAACAATGAAACCAACGGGGTTATCCAGCCTACCAACGGGATGAAAGACAGTATCAGGATGCTGATGACATATACGGTTTGCCATAACATATTCCTCAATGCGATTTTTATGGCCCTGGCAATATCGAGCATCAACTGGCCCAGGCTGAACGGGAATTCCCTGTTCTCAATGATGCTTTCCGTTTTTTCGCTCAGGTATGCAAACACGGGCGAACCGATGATGAGAAACAGGTATTTGAACAAGGAAAAATAAAACAGGAATAAAACAAGCCATAATATCACCTGCCCGATGATGAACAGCCAGTTTAACCAGCTATCCTGCATTTTATCGAGCCAGGTTTTAACCCCCGCCTTTAGCAGCATGAATTCTATGGCGCTGTTGCTGGTAACCAGGAAAAAATAAGTTCCAATGAGGAAAAGAATGGTATAGATGAGCCCCGGAATGAGAATCCACTTCCAGAGACGGTGTTTTATGATAAACTGGTGCGCATGCCCGTAAGATTGTATGGCTATGATGATTTCTTTAAGCATTGGCAGTTTTAAAAGGAAAATAGAAATTTAAAGATAAGGAAAAATAGCGGCTGAACCCTTTTTAGCAATTCGTAAGCAGTATTGCATTAATCTGTTTACAAGCTGGCTGAAAATTTATAGTAAGCGGACAACGTTGTTTAATATTCTATATTATTTTTAATGTTGAGATCAATATGCAGCATTACTTAGCATGAAACAATTACCCATACATTTTTTCGACAGGGATGATGTAGTGCAAATTGCCCGTGAGCTGTTGGGCAAATTGGTTATTACAGCAATCGGAGGCGAAATAACCGGCGGCAGGATCGTTGAAACGGAAGCTTATGTTGGATTAACAGATAAAGCATCCCATTCTTTCGGCGGCAGGCGAACGCCCAAAAATGAACATATGTATTGCGCTCCGGCCACTTCATATATCTATATATGTTATGGCATGCACCAGATGCTGAATATAGTAACCAATAAAAAAGATATACCGGATGCCATTTTAATCAGGGCCATACAACCGGAAACAGGTATAAATATCATGGAACGGAGAACCGGAAAGATACCCGGAGACCATACTATCACAAAAGGCCCGGGCAATGTTGGTAAGGCGCTGGGGCTAACCAAAACCAATTCAGGTATCAGCCTGTTAAAGGGGGAAATAGGGATTTACCGGGATAATCAAAGCGAATTAAGGGATGAATTAATCGGAACCAGTAAACGCATTGGTGTTGAAAGTGCCGGGGAAGATGGTTTATTGCCTTACCGGTTTTATATTAAAGAAAACAAATTTGTAAGTGGCCGGCCGGTTAAATAACCTGCTATGAATGTTTCCTGCCAATAATTAAGTAAATGGAAACCGGTTCCTGTTAAAATTTCGGACATGGGATACCGGTACTCTCCGGCTTGCGTTTGATATATATAATTGAAATTTCTGAACCGCCGCGGCTGTTGGTAGCAGCTTTCAATGTACTGGTATTGATATCATAACTGGCGCCAATTCTCAAGCCTAGAAATTCTATACCAACATATGGAATGATTGCATCTTTAAACCTGTACCATGAGCCGATATAGAGGCTGGTGGGGTTTCGTTCACCGGGATTTGCATTCAGGGCGAGTGCACCGCCAACGATGGTTTCGCTGGCTTTGTTCTGCATCTGATGTATGACCGATGTATTCAGGGCTACCACATCAGAAACCGGGAATGTTCCGCCTGCGTGTATGGTTATCCTTCCGCTTAAATACCAGTTCTTATCAATAAAACTTACTTTAGGCCTGTTGATATGGTACATGGAAGCGCCTAAATAAAAATTATTCAAACCGTTAGAAGATCCTGAATATAACAATCCTGCATTCAGGTCAATATAACTCTGGTTGCTGCCATTGGCCAGCACTTCGCGCCTGGAAATATCGGTAAAGCCGTTTTGGGTGAGCATGCTTTCAAAGGTCAGCTTTGTGATATCAACCACCATGCTGCTGTAGGTACCCTGAAAACCGGCTCCAATCGTATGGTAACCATCTTCATCTAAAGATTTATGATATGATAATGATATGGAACCATAATTCAGTTTAAGGGCGCTGTTGGCACTTGCGTCAGAAACCCCGGAAATACCTACACCAAAAATATCGCCTTCCGGGATCCTGTTCTTCAAAATGGGAAAATCAACAGAAGCACTGGTAGTTACATATGCTTTCGGTATGGAAGGCCATTGGTCACGGTGATTGGCAGCCAGCCTCCATTGTCCGTCAAACTTACCGGTAAAAGCGGGGTTGAGTGTTAACGGGGAAGCAAAAAACTGTGAAAAATGCGGGTCCTGGGCCCATAAAGACCCAGATATTACAAGGGCGAATACAAATAATATGATTTTTCTCATCATCAGGCAACATTCATTATATCGTATAAAGATATGCATTTACAGCAAAATGCTGCACTAAAAAGCATGGTTTAACAACTGTTGAACAGTATATGCCTTTAAAATCAACGGGATGGAGGATTAATGCCTATGGATACAATAAAAAACTATTGTATTAAAACCAATTGATATTTGAAATATCTAATTCTGCATTTTTGAACCATAGGCCAGGTCGCCGGCATCTCCCAGACCTGGTACAATATATCCTTTAGCAGTAAGTTCATCATCAATATCACCACACCAGATGGTGGCTTTGGGTTCTGCCCTTAACACATATTCTATTCCAACCGTACAGGCAATGGCACAAACTATATGCAGTTCACGGATATCGCCTTCTTCTTTCAGGTGCTGTATAGACTTTACCAGCGAAGAACCCGTTGCCAGCATGGGATCGCTGATAATCACGATCCTGCCATCCATTTCGGGACAACTCATGTATTCCAGCCGTATATCGAAACTGCCGTCTTCATGGTGTTTACGGTAAGCGCTCAGGAAGGCATTATCGGCCCGGTCAAAATAATTAAGCAACCCGTTGTGCATGGCCAGCCCGGCACGCAGGATGGTTGCCAGAACCGGCTGATGTTTCAGCACCTTGCAGGTGGCCATTCCCATTGGCGTGGTTATCTCTTTTTCTTCACATTCCAGTTGCTTGCTTATTTCATACCCGATCACTTCTGCAATCCTTTCCAGGTTACGCCTGAACCTCATCCGGTCATTTTGCACGTCAACATCCCTGAGTTCAGATACCCAGTTGCTTACCAGGGAATGTGTTGCGCTGAGATTTTTTACCATGTTGTTGCGTATTGGTTTACCGATTTATTTTTATTACCCGTTTATTTTTTCAATATCATTAACAAACAAAACTATAATAATTTCATGGAGGATACTGTATTTTTAATGATCTGTTTTAAAAACAGTTTTTGTAAATAAATATTGAATGTATGAAAAATCAGATAATGTCCTTCATGCTCCTGGCTCTTTTCCTGGTTTCCTGTAATAATGCAGCCGATGAGAAAAAAACAGCCGCCACTTATGAGAAGGTAAAATTAACTGTTGAGGAGATAGAAAAAAAGAACCCGGAGCGGTTTTTATCAGTATCCGGGCATGAAAGGAAAAACCTGATCAACCAGACCGTTGTGAAAGGAACCATTGTGAACAATGCAAAAATGGTTAGTTTCAAGGATATTGATATAAAAATTTCCTTTTACAGTAAAACCGGGGCCTTGCTGGAGGAAGACCACGAAATGATTTATGAAACCATTGCTCCGGGTAACAGCCATTCATTCAAGACTAAATTTTTTGCTGCCAAAGGAACAGACAGTGTGTCAATGAAAGTTATATCAGCAAAGTTCTAAGGAGATGTATGCTGTATTTATGATAACCTGAATCGGAAAGTTGATTTTTAAACAAACCTGAATGCATCTCCGTCAAATAATCCCTTATCACTTAATTTAAGGTGTGGAATTACCAGGAGTGCCATAAAGGAAAGTGTCATAAAAGGTGCAGCCAATGAAGATGACATCTTTTCCTTAACCATATGGTCAATGTCTGTATAAGCAGCGGCCACTTTATATCCGTCTTCATGACTCATGAGCCCGGCAACCGGGAGCCCCAAAACCAATTGCTGGTTATCACAAACGGCACTGATACCGCCTTTTTTTTGTATTACCAGGTTGATGGCTTTTGCCAGGCTATCATCATCTACACCTACGGCTACAATATTATGGCTGTCGTGTGCAACAGATGAAGCGATGGCTCCGTTGCTGATTCCAAAATTTTTAATGAATGCCCTGGCAACCGGCGACTGGAAATACCTGTTTACCACTACTATTTTCAGTATATCGTTTTCTGTATCACTGATTATTTCATGGTTAACTAATTTAGGAGATGCCATCAGTTTGTTCGTTATCAGTTGCCCGTCTAATGCTTCAATTACCGGAATCTGTTTTTCATTCCTGTAAGGCACTGTAAAATCTCCGGGTTTCTTTTCTTCGCAGCTGAACTGGTTGATGGGTTCTGAATTTACCCGTTCTATTTTTGTTATGCCATTTTCTGCCACCAGTTGCCCGTTGATATAGGTTTTAATCACTTCAAAACGGGAAAGGTCTTTTACAAGAATAAAGTCGGCAGCATCACCGGGTTCCAGCAGGCCAACATCCAGGCGGTAGTGTTTCACCGGGTTTATGCAGGCTGCAGTCAGCACTTTAAAAACATCAATACCTTTGGCAACGGCCCTGGCACATAACTGGTTTATGTGTCCATCCGACAGGCTGTCAGGGTGTTTATCGTCACTGCAAAACATCATATTATCAGCATGGTCGTGCAGCAAACCGGCCAATGCTTCAAAATTTTTGGCTGCGCTGCCTTCCCTGATGAGGATCTTCATTCCATAATTAAGTTTATCCAGCGCTTCTTCCGCTGTAAAGCATTCGTGATCGGTGCTGATACCTGCTTCAATATATTTTTTAGCAGTTTCACCCCTGAGCCCGGGTGCGTGTCCATCAACCGGTTTATCATATTTTTTGGCTGAAGCGATTTTATGCATCACTTCTTCATCCTGGTTAAGTACGCCCGGGAAATTCATCATTTCACTCAGGTATTTTATTTCAGGGAGTTGAAGCAGGGCATCCACATCAGCCGCATCCAATGCAGCGCCGGCTGTTTCAAAAATCGTTGCAGGTACACAGCTTGGTGCACCAAAGTTGAATTTGAAGGGCACTTTTTTGCCGTTTTCAATCATGTACCTTACGCCTTCCATGCCGCAAACATTGGCAATTTCGTGCGGGTCGCTGATGGTTCCCACCGTTCCGTGAACCACGGCCAGCCTGGCAAATTCTGATGGGATGAGCATGGAACTTTCAACATGCACATGGCTGTCGATAAAGCCCGGTATAATGAAATGGTTTCCGGCTACTGCATTTCCGTGTTGTACGATATTTTTTATCTTGCCCGCCTCAACAACCAGTTCACCCGAAAAAATCATCTTCCGGGTTATATCCACTATATTTCCACTTACAGTAAAGTTGTTCATGTTCGCCCTTAAATTGTTTAATGAATGGTCAAATTGCCTGATATATGGCATCAGAAATGATAAATGTACAGGATTTTTATTCTATCTTTCGCCCCTAAAAATTAAACAATGAAAAATTTAGCGATTTTAGGATTATTCATCATGGCTATGATCCTGGTACAGTTTGCCCATGCTCAAACTGCAGATGAAGTGGTTGACAAATATATTGCAGCATTGGGTGGCAAAGAAAAATTGATGTCGTTGAAAACAGTTAAGATGGAAGGCAGTATGAGTGTGCAGGGCACAGATCTCACGATAACCGCTACCAGGTCGCATATGGTAGGCATGCGTATGGATATTGAAGTGATGGGTATGTCTAATTACCAGGTTGCCAATACCACAAAAGGAGCATCGTTCTGGCCGGTACAGGGGATGGATGCCCCGGTGGATATGGAACCGGAGCAATATAAATCGGTTTCAAACCAGCTTGACCTGCATGGCGCCCTGTGCAATTACAAGGAAAAAGGTCATACGGTAGAACTGCTGGGTAGTGAGAAAGTAGATGGCAATGATGCGCATAAGCTGAAAGTTACTTTCAAGAACGGCGTTGTCAGCAATTATTTCATTGATGCAAAAACCGGCAGGCTGCTTAAAACCACCGGTATGGCAAAAGTGCAGGGAGAAGAGATGGAAGTGTCAAGTACCTATAGCGACTACAAACAGAATGCTGACGGATACTGGTTTGCATATTCAGTTACACAGATGCAGGGCACGATCGTGTATGACAAGATTTCAACGAACATACCGGTTGATGAGAGCATTTTTAAAAACTAAGGTTAACCAGTCATCATAAACTAACGATTATGCGGAACCGCTTTTATGGCAGTTCCGCATTAAATTTTCTATATGAACCTGAAAGCATTCGCGTCGTCTTTCGTAACTAAGTTCATATTCATGCGGCGGTCATTCGGCAGTAACCAGTTCAGGTTGCTGGATATCGGCGCCGGTAACCATTCGGCCACAAAGGCAAAACGCGTGTTTCCATTATGCGAATACCATGGCCTGGATATGGAAAGGGGATATAATAATGATGAGGAAGATTTTAATAAGATGACTGCATTTTATGAAATGGACCTAACGAAACTCGATTTCGGAACTATCCCTGATGGCTATTTTGACGGTATCTGGATGGTGCATGTAATAGAGCATCTCTATAATGCTGATGAAGTGATAAAAGGCTTGTTGCCCAAGCTGAAACCGGGCGGTTATATGTATGTTGAGTATCCGGGCATAAGAAGTACTAAGCTTCCATCCATGCAGGGAAGCCTTAATTTTAATGATGATCCAACCCATGTAAGAGTATATTCTGTAAAAGAGCTAACAAGTTTATTTGTTGCCAATCAATGCAATGTGCTGCGCTCCGGTACCCGCAGGAACCCCTGGTTCATCATGGCAATGCCTTTCAGGATAGCCGTTTCACTGGTAAAGGGAAAAAAGTTGCAGGGGAATATTTTCTGGGACCTGCTTGGTTTTGCAGAATACCTGTGGGTTAGGAAAAGTAAATAACGGAAAGCAGTATTCGAAAATTTGGCATCCGGCATCATTAGAGCAAAGTTGGTAGGTTGCGATTAATCGGTAAGCAGGTCAGGCCTTCTTTCATTCGTACGTAGTACAGACTGTTCGTGCCGCCATTCATCTATCAGTTTATGATTGCCGCTCATGAGTACGGGTGGTACGGCCCATCCCCTGAAATTTTCGGGCCTGGTATATACAGGCGGCGCCAGCAGGTTATCCTGGAAGGAATCGGATAAGGCAGAACTTTCATCATTCAGTACGCCCGGTATCAGCCTGCCAATAGCGTCTGTAAGTACGGCGGCAGCCAATTCTCCGCCGCTCAGTACATAATCGCCGATGGAAATTTCCTTTGTTATGAAATGATCCCTGAACCGCTGGTCTATTCCCTTATAATGGCCACATATAAGTAAGAGGTTATTTTTTAAAGAAAGCATGTTCGCCATCTTTTGGTTGAATGTTTCCCCGTCGGGTGTTAGGAATATCACTTCATCATAGGTTATTGTACGCTGCAGGCTTTCTACCGCATTTACAAGCGGCTCCACCATGATTACCATACCGGCTCCGCCGCCAAACGGGTAATCATCCACCTGTGCCCTTGCATACGTGGTGTGATCCCGCAGGTTAATCACATTCACTTCCAGTAAACCCTTATCCCTGGCCCTTTTCATGATTGAATGCGCAAACGGGCTGTTTAACAGGTCAGGAACAACAGTTATGATATCTATACGCATACGAATTTGCTTTTACTTTTCACCAGTTCCATATCCTGTATTCTTTCACTATCAAAAATCTCCAAATCAATCAATCTCCAAATCAAATAATCTCCAAATCATCAATCTCCAAATCTCCAAATCAATCAATCTCCAAATCAACCAATCCTCACTCCCACGAAGTAAACTCATCCAAATCCCTTTTTTGCTTTTTTGTAGGCCTTCCTACCTTGCTCATCCGTTTACCGGTATGGAATGCGGCTGATTGGAAACTGATCCTTTCCAATTCTTCGGCGGGCGTTATGTCAAGATAATATTTGATGGCTTCACTGTATTGTACTCTGTTACTTAATAAAGCGGTAACTTTTATCAGCCATTTTTTATTATCTGTTTTCACTTCATATTCATCGTGCACAGAAACCGGCCTGGAGGCTTTGGCATTGTTGCCGTTGTATTTCACTTTATGCTTTTCACATGCTTCCGCAGCCTGGCTCCTTGTTTTAAAAAGCCTGATAGCCCATAGGTATTTGTCGAGCCTTAGTTTTTCTTTTTCCATGGTTAATTCCAGGCAAAAGTAAAGTAGTTTTTACAGCAATGGTAATGGATGCAATGTCAATTTGCTTAATTTTATCTTATAAAAAGAAAGATTATGAAAAGCTGTTTAAGATTAGTATTCATCGTTTGCATTGTTATAACCGGGTTTGCGCAGGCACAGCAACGGCGTATCAACTGGACGGCTGATGGCCTGGCATATACAAAGATGAAGGAAGGGAATATTGTTAGGGTTGACCCCAAAACGGATATTGAAACAATAATGATAACGAAAGCACAGTTAACCCCGGCCGGAGAAACAGCTATTACACCACAATCATATGAGTACAGCAGTGATAACAGCAAATTACTGCTGTTTACCAATACAGCCAAAGTATGGAGGTATAAAACCCGCGGTGATTATTGGGTGCTTGATGTAACCGGTAACCAGTTGAAAAAACTGGGTAAAGGGTTACCGCCGCAGTCACTCATGTTTGCCAAGTTTTCTCCCGATGGCAAACAGGTTGCCTATGTGAGCGAGCATAATATTTTTACAGAGGATATCGCTAATGGCCTCATCCGTAAATTAACCAATGACGGCACCAGGAAACTCATCAATGGTACATTCGACTGGGTATATGAAGAGGAATTCGGATGCCGGGATGGTTTCCGTTGGAGCCCGGATGGAAGCCAGATTGCATTCTGGCAGGTGGATGCAAATAAGATACGGGATTATTATATGATAAATACCACAGACTCTGTCTATTCCAGGATAATCCCGGTTGAGTATCCGAAAGTGGGTGAAGCGCCGTCACCGGTACGGATAGGCGTAATTGCTTTGTCAAATGGTTTTATCCGCTGGATGAATATAGACGGCGACCCGCAGCAACATTACATAACAAGGATGGAATGGAGCGGTAGCAATGAACTGGTAATTCAGCAGCTTGACAGGAAACAACAGGAAAGCAAATTGATCTATTGTAATTCACGCGATGGAAGTTCAAGAACATTCTGGGCAGAGAATGACGACGCCTGGGTAGATATGAATACAGGGAACCCGGTAGGATGGAACTGGATCAACAAAGGGCAGGATTTCATCTGGGTTAGTGAAAAAGACGGATGGCGCCATATCTATAAAATAAGCCGCGATGGCAAAACGGCTACACTCTTAACCAATGGAAATTATGATATAGGGGAAATAAAAGCAGTTGATGAAAAGAACAATTATATCTATTTTACAGCATCCCCTGAAAATGCCACACAACTTTACCTGTACCGGGTGAAGATTGATAATAAGTATTCCATCATTAACGAAGCAAAAAACAGGCTTTCAAAAAAGGGTTCTTCCGATCCTGAACTACTGAGTGATGCAAACCTGAAAGGTACCCATGATTACATCATTTCTCCGGGAGCGAAAATAGCCAGGCATAGTTTCAGCAATTACAATACACCAAATGTAAATGAATGGATCAGCCTGCCGGATAATAAATTGCTTAATGCATCAAAGAGTATCGCGTCTTCCATGAAAACCGATAAGGAAATCAATGTGGAATATTTCCAGGTAACTACCGAGGACAATATCATCCTTGACGCCTGGATGAACAAGCCCAAACAATTTGATCCCGCAAAAAAATACCCGGTAGTGCTATATGTTTATGGAGAACCGGCTTCAACCACTACGGATGATGTTTATGGTAACCATACCAATTTTTTATATGCCGGTGATATGAGTGCCGACGGATATATCCAGTTTGCTATTGATAACAGGGGAACACCGGCATTAAAAGGCGCTGCATGGCGTAAATCCATTTACCGTAGCATCGGTGATATCAATATCCGGGATATGGCGATGGGGTTCAAAAAAATATTGCAGAACCCTTTTATCGACAAGGAAAGAGTGGCTGTTTGGGGATGGAGTGGCGGTGGTGCGTCTACCCTTAATCTTATGTTCCGGTATCCGGAGATCTTTAAAACCGGTATAGCCATTTCGGCAGTAACCAACCAGTTGAATTACGATAATATTTACCAGGAAAGGTATATGGGCCTGCCACAGGAGAACCGGGATGTTTTCACTAAGAATTCGCCTGTATCGCATGTTCAGGGATTAAAAGGTAACCTGTTGTATATACATGGTACGGGAGACGATAATGTGCATTACAGCAATGCCGAGCAACTGGTAAATGAACTGGTAAAATATAAAAAGCAATTCCGTTTTATGGCATATCCAAACCGTTCCCATAGCATCAATGAAGGGGCCGGAACGGGTGAGCATTTATCCGGGTTATATACACAGTTTCTTAAAGAGCATTGTCCGCCAGGCGGAAAGTGATTTCTCATTTGATACACTTTGTTTTTTGCGGGTAACACTTTCCCGTCATTGCAATATATTAATTCGTCATTGCGATAAATTCAATCGTCATTGCGAGGTACGAAGCAATCTAGCTGTTAGTACTGTAAACCCAGTTTTACATCATTTTGAGGAACGAAGCAATCTACCTGTTAGTACCTTAAACCCAGTTTTACGTCATTGCGAGGTACGAAGCAATCTCATTTAATTTGTAAAGTTTCTGTATTGTTACCAGTTTTTAATATCCTCCCATAAATCTTTCCATTTTGGGTTTCTTGAAGTAATTAAATTTTCTTTTGCTTTTCTGTTACCTCCCTTTATTCTCTTTTCTTCAGCAATAGCCTCTTCAATGGTTGGATATGGTTCATGATAAACCAGTTTGGTACAATTGTACTTTGCAGTAAAGCTTTCAGGATTAGATTTTTCTTTATGCTGTGAAACGCGAAAGAATAAGTTTGCCGTTACTCCGGTATAAAGTACCCGGTTATTTGTATTCGACATGATGTAAACTGTGCCTCCTTTTTGCATTGATACAATTTGTAAAAATTTTCTTTACTTATTAAAATAGTTCTAACAATTGAATTCTTTGAAAATAAAAGAGATTGCTTCGTACCTCGCAATAACGTTGTAAACTGGCTGCTTCGTTCAACGCATTGGCGTCATAAACTGATTACTCCGTATTGCATAATAACTTGTTATTTAATCCTACAGATGGTAAAATATTTAATTTGATTCCTGGAATAATAAAAAATGCGCTTCTGTTTGAAGCGCATTTTCAATATGAAATTTATTTAGTGTTATTGTCTTCCCGGGTACACTTCCAGTGCTTTTTCCAGGCAATCCATCGCTTTGTTTATGGCATCAACATTAAGTACATAAGCCAGCCTCACTTCTTTTGTTCCAAGACCTGCAGTACTATAGAATCCTGTTGCAGGTGCCAGCATAACAGTAGCACCTTCATAGCTGAAAGATTCCAGCAGCCATTGGCAGAAAGCATCACAATCATCTATGGGTAAAGATGCCATGGCATAAAATGCGCCACCGGGATTTGGGCAAAACACACCGGGAATATTATTTAGTCTTTTAACGATCGTATCCCTGCGTAATTTGTATTCAGCCTTGGTAGTGTCAAAATAATTTGCTGGCAAATCAACGGCCGCTTCTCCTAACACCTGTGCAAAAAATGGCGGGCTAAGCCTGGCCTGGGCAAATTTCATGGCTGCGTCCAGAACTTCTTTGTTTTTGGTTATAAATGCACCAATACGCCCACCACAGGCGCTATATCTTTTGCTGATGGTATCCATCAGTATTACATGTTGTTCAGCTCCTTTTAAATGCATGGCACTGGTATGCTCGCCGTCATAGCAGAATTCACGGTAAGCCTCATCTGCAAACAGGTAGAGGTTGTGCTTCATTACAATCTGTTTCAGCGTTTCCATTTCGGCAGCGCTGTACAGGTAACCGGTAGGGTTATTGGGGTTACATACAACGATGGCCTTTGTTTTTGCTGTAATCGCTTTTTCAAATTCTTCAATGGGTGGTAATGCAAATCCGGTTTCAATATTGCTTCTGATGGGTTTAACCACTACATCGGCCTGAATGGCAAAGCCGTTATAATTTGCATAGAATGGTTCCGGAATAATCACTTCATCACCGGCATCCAGGCAGGCCATGAAACCAAAAAGGATGGCTTCGCTTCCCCCGGTTGTGATGATTACCTGGTCGGAAGAAATATGGATATTATTTTTTGCATAGTACTGAACCAGTTTCTTCCGGTAGCTTTCATTACCCGCACTATGGCTGTATTCAAGCACTTTGATATTACAATTTCTTACTGCATCCAAAATGCTTGCAGGGGTTTCTATATCAGGCTGGCCAATATTAAGATGATATACTTTAATCCCTCTTTTCTTGGCAGCCTCGGCAAAAGGAACCAGTTTCCTGATCGGGGATGCCGGCATTTCAAAGCCTCTTTTACTGATTGATAGCATATGGCAAATATAAGATGTTTGATGTTTGAAGTTTGATGTTTGAAATTTGATGTTCGGGATTTGTGTCAATTGTCGTAAAACCTCAAACTTGGAACTTCGAACCTCAAACCAATTTAATCTTCCTCATAAAATTTCACATCATGTTGTTTTAAAAAAGCCTTGATTGCATCGGCATGAATACATTGGCCCAGGTGAAGAAATGAATAATCGGATACTTTCCTGATACCATTATTTACCATGATTTCCTTGTCTACCAGGTCAAATCCCAGGTGCAAATGTTTTGTGGAGAATTGCATGCCGTATACGATGCCTTTTTCATCAAACAACGGGCCTCCGCTTTGTCCTCGTAAACCCGGCGTACTCATTTCTATGCCATACAACTGGTTATTTTCTGCCAGGAAGCGGGTAACCATGCCTTCAATGGGAAATTGTGGCGAATGGGAAATGCCTTCCTTTGTCCATTCAATATCATCATTGGCTGCATTGAATGTATAATTATTGAACTCAGGGAACGGGAAACCGAGCCGGCAAAGATATTTGCCCTGCTTTATCCGCGAACTGTCTTTAATAAATCTTGCACAATCATGATAATGAATGGTTTTAAAACCATTGAATTTAAGGATGGCGAGGTCAAGTGTTGGATGAAGATGGAATGTGAAACCGTCCATGCTGTCTATACAATCAATAAAATTGTTCTTAACCTGTATAAGTGAATCGGGGTTGTATTTGTATTTTATTTCAAGGCCTTTCAGGTGCGACTTATACTTTCCATCGTTGGCTAACTGTTGCCGTTCCTGCTTAAAATTATAATAATGCCGGTTTATATTTTCAGCACCTGCCAGCAGTTCCATAACATGTTTACAGGTAATGGCATACCCATTTTCATTAATAAAGAAAATGGTGGAAGAACCCGGAATCAGTTGTTTGCCACCATATGTACGCATGATGGAATTTACCGGCCGGGTAAACTTTGATACTGTTTCAATCGCTGATATGAACATATTGTTTAAATTAAATTGAATTCCTGTTAAAGCAGGCAACGATTCGGTATTCAGTGCCCGGTTTTTCAAAATGAAACAATAGTACAGAAAAAAACCCCTGTAGTTCAGGGGCTTTTTTAAAGTATTTGGATATCCCAAACAAAGGTATTAGTCCTTTGCCTGTTTTTTCTTTTCTTCTGTGGCAGTTTTTGTTTTTACCGGAGCCGGAGCTACCGTAGTTTCAGCCGAAACAGATTTTACAGCTTCTTCAGATTTAGGCTGTAATTTGGAAAAATCATCCTTGCTTAATACTTCACCTTTTATCGTTATGCTCTTAACCTGGTCAACACCGGCAAATTTAACCGTAAGGTGTTTTTCAAACGCACCGATATTGGCTGCATTATAAGTTGCTTTGATGGTGCCAGTTTTTCCATTGGCTATCGGTTCTTTAGTATAATCACTGATGGTACAGCCACAAGTTGGATTGGCTTGTTCAATAATCAATGGTTCCATTCCAATATTGGCTACGCTGAAAGTGGCAACAGTAGGGTTACCTTGCTGAATCTTTCCCAGGTCGATAGTTTCGGTTTTGAACTTAGCCACATCATCAGCCTTTTTCTGGGCAAATAATACAGTAGTTAACATTAAAGCTGCGAATGAGAATAATAATTTTTTCATATTTTTTCTGATTTTTTAATTGTTGGTTTTAATTTTTTAATTCGTTTATACTGTTATTTTCAGGAGCGCTGGCTGCGGGTGTTTTCCAAACTTCTCCTTTAATCGTGATTTGTTTTGTTTGCGTACCATTATAGGTTATGGTGATAAATTTTGTGAATGCGCCCTCAGAAGCAGCATTATAACCCACTTTTATCTCACTGTTCTCACCAGCAGGAATCTCCTTGTCTTTTTCCCATTCCGGTGTGGTGCATCCGCAGCTTGCCTGTACATTGGCAATTTTTAAAGGGGTTTTGCCAGCATTATTTACAGTAAAAATGTGATGAACGGGTTTTCCCTGGGGAATTTTGCCAAAATCGTATACTTCTTCTTTTAATATGAGGCTTTCTTCAGCAGGTTTGGCAGGTTCAACGGCTGTTTTTACCACATCATTGTTTTGCTGGGCAACAGCCATCATTGAAACACAGCAAAATACCGCAATGAAAGTTAGTTTTTTCATTTACTGTCATTTTAAGGTATCAAAGATACAAAAACGTTTTATTAGACATAAAATTGTTATGTGCTTTGCAGATATTTAACAAAGACGGCTAAAAATGATATTTTTGCCCTATATTATTGCATTATGGAAAATAAAGATATTGCGTTACAGGAAAAATTAAGCTTCGATCTCTTCCGAAATGAGGTTTTGAAGGATTACCGGGTATGTTGTGAGAGCAGGGAAGCCAGCCTGCTGGGGCGTAAGGAAGTACTTACCGGCAAGGCAAAATTCGGCATTTTTGGCGACGGGAAAGAAGTGGCACAGGTAGCCATGGCCAAATTCTTCAAACCCGGCGATTTCAGATCGGGGTATTACCGCGACCAAACCTTCATGTTTTCCAGCGGCTTAGCTACTGTGGAACAGTTTTTTTCGCAGCTTTATGCCGATCCCGACATTAAAAACGACCCTTTTAGTGCTGGCAGGCAGATGAATGCCCATTTTGCCACCAGGTTTGTTGATGATGATGGAAAATGGCTCAACCTGGCTCAACTAAAGAACATCTCATCAGATATAGCACCAACAGCCGGCCAGATGCCAAGGGCCCTTGGGCTTGCCTTTGCTTCCAAATCATTCAGGGAAATAGACGGCCTTAAAAAATACAGCCATTTATCAGATAACGGTAACGAAATATGCTTTTGCACCATTGGCGATGCCTCAACCAGTGAAGGGCATTTTTGGGAAACATTGAATGCAGCCGGGGTGGAGCAGGTTCCGCTGGCCGTATTTGTATGGGACAACGGCTACGGCATTTCCGTTCCCAAAAAATTCCAGACAACCAAGGGGTCTATTTCAGAAGCCATGTCGGGGTTACAGAAATCGGATGAAACCAACGGGATTGATATTTACCGCCTGAAAGGCTGGGATTATGCCGGTATGTGCGAAGTGCTGGAACATGCCATACAGAAAATAAGGGACACCCATACGCCCGCATTATTTCATGTAGAAGAAATTACCCAGCCTCAGGGACATTCAACTTCGGGTAGTCATGAGCGTTATAAAAGCGCTGACAGGCTAAGCTGGGAAAAAGAATGGGATTGCCTGAAGCAGATGCGGATTTGGATACTGGAGAATGCTTTGGCTGATGAAGAAGAACTGATTGCCATAGAAGAAAATGCGGTAAGCTTTGTTAAGGAAAGTAAACAGCGTGCATGGGAAAAATACAGTACGCCGGTAAAGGGATTTCTAGCTGATGCTATTGGGGTGCTGAAGGAAACGGTTCAGGTTAATGAAGGTGTAAGTGGAATCATCAATGAATTGCAGTTGATGCGTGAACCCCTGCGCAGGGATATCCTTAAATCACTTGCATCGGCGCTCTACCTGCTCGATCCGGCACATCCGGCAACCGGGAAGCTGAAACAATTTTATGATGATAAGCATGATGAATTGGCAGAACGCTATGATTCCTGCCTGTATAATGAAGGCCCCGGGTCAGCATTACATGTACCTGTTGTTCCTGTGCAATTTGATTCGGAGGCACCGATGGTAAACGGATTTGAGATTTTGAATAACTATTTCGACCAACTGTTTGCAGCTAATGATAAAGTAACCGCCTTCGGTGAAGACCTCGGGCAGATAGGGGATGTTAACCAGGGATTCAGCGGCTTACAGGATAAACACGGAAAGCTCCGGATCTTTGATACCGGTATCCGCGAATTAAGTATCATCGGCCAGGGTATTGGAATGGCACTAAGGGGGTTAAGGCCCATAGCCGAAATCCAATACCTCGATTACCTCTTATACGGATTACAGCCTCTGAGCGATGATGTATGTACCACGCATTTCCGCACAGCCGGCCAGCAAAGCGTACCGCTAATCGTACGTACCCGCGGGCACCGGCTGGAAGGCATCTGGCACAGCGGTTCGCCAATGGGCATGATCATTAATTCGTTAAGGGGGATGTATGTTTGTGTGCCAAGGAATATGACACAGGCGGCCGGTATGTATAATACCCTGTTGCAAAGCAATGATCCGGGTCTGGTTATTGAATGCCTTAACGGGTACAGGTTAAAGGAAAAACTTCCCTCCAATTTGCTTTGTTACACGGTACCGTTAGGTGTACCCGAAATTACCAGGGAGGGCTCCGATATTACGGTGGTAACTTATGGTTCAACATTGCGGATTGTTATGGAGGCTGCTGAAACCCTTGAGAAGATGGGGGTGAGCTGCGAAGTGGTTGATGTGCAGACCTTACTGCCTTTTGATACCGGTTTCAGGATATTGGATTCTCTGAAAAAGACCAATCGCATCATTTTTGTTGATGAAGATGTGCCGGGTGGCGCTGCCGCATATATGTTCAATAAAGTGATGGAAGAACAGGGCGGGTACAGGCACCTGGATGTTTCCCCGCGTACATTAACCGGAAAGGCGCACAGGCCTTCTTATGGCAGCGATGGAGATTATTTCAGTAAACCGAATACCGAGGATATCATAAAAGTGATAAGGGAAATGATGGCGGAGTGATACTGGTATCCAACACAGATGCGTATGCGTTAAAATTATCAGGTTTAAATTACATGTATGCCCATCAATAGCGGTTTCCTTTCTTTTATTGACATAGCAGGTACCTTTTCTTTTGCAGTTTCAGGCGCTTTTTTTGCCATGGAGAAAAAGCTGGACCCCTTTGGCGTACTGATACTTTCATTTGTAACGGCTATCGGCGGCGGCACGTTACGCGATATCATGATCGGTGACCTGCCTGTGGGATGGTTACGTAACGGTACAGCAACCATTGTTATTTTCGGCGCAGCCATAGGTACTATGCTATTTGGACAATGGCTGAAAAAGATCAATACCACGTTGTTCCTGTTTGATGCACTCGGCCTGGGCCTATTCACCATTATCGGAATAGAGAAAGCCATGGAACTGAAATTCAGCATGGGTGTCTGTATCGCTTTGGGTACCATCACAGCTAGCTTTGGCGGTGTTATCCGGGATGTGCTGCTCAATAATGTACCATTGGTATTCAGGAAAGAAATTTATGCACTGGCAAGCATCATCGGCGGCATTTTTTATTTCCTGTTAAAAAACAGCAGCCTGGATGATGATGCGTCTAAAATCATCTGCATCCTGCTGATATTCGCCATACGTTTACTGGCAGTAACTTTTAAATGGTCGCTTCCGCCATTTTATGCAAAAAAGCAAATGATATGACATACTCACTGTACCAGGTAGACGCTTTTACCGGGAATCTATTTGGAGGAAACCCCGCAGCCGTTGTACCGCTGCAAAAATGGATCAGTGATGAACTGATGCAGCAAGTAGCCATGGAGAATAACCTGTCTGAAACCGTTTTTTTTGTGCCATCAGAAAAGAAAGGGACTGATTTTGATATCAGGTGGTTTACCCCGGAGATTGAAATAAACCTTTGTGGACATGCCACCCTGGCCAGTGCATTCGTGTTATTTAATATCCTTGGTTTTAAGAAAAATCTGATCAGGTTTAACAGTAAAAGCGGATTGCTGGAAGTTGGCAACAAAGACGGGCTCATCGTTTTGGATTTCCCTTCATGGAAACCTGAAAGGACAGACGATTACCCTGAAAATCTTGCAGAAATACTGGGTGGAGCAGAAATAGTAGCTGTTTATAAACACCGCGACCTGTTAGTGGAACTGATGGATGAAAAAGCTGTAAAAAATTGTTCACCCGATTTTTCGATGATGAAAAGGCAGGTCGACAAAATGATCATTACGGCACCCGGGAAAAAGGCTGATTTCGTTTCCCGGTTCTTTGCTCCGGGTGTTGGGATAGATGAAGATCCGGTAACAGGTTCGGCTCATTCGCAACTGATACCATTTTGGAGCGAAAAACTGGGAAAACGGAAAATGCACGCTTTGCAGCTTTCAAAACGGGGCGGGGAAATATGGTGTGAACAGTTAGATGAGTTTCGTGTAAGCATGGCTGGTAAAGCCGTCTTCTATATGAAAGGAGAATTTACGTTGCCAAAGTAAGCATATGTTATATAAAAAAAGGAGCTTCTTATAATGAAGCTCCTTTTTTTATTTGAGGTTGTGATATACTTTCTGTACATCATCATCCTGTTCCAGGTTATCAACTAATTTCAGCACTTCATTTGCCTGTTCTTCATTTAGTTCCACTGTTGTTGTTGGTATCCTGGTCAGTTCTGCACTTACCACTTCAATCTTTTTTTCTTCCAGGGCCTTTGCCATATTTCCAAATTCATTGTATGCCGTCCTGATGATGATATTCCCTTCTGCATCTTCACCAATTTCTTCCAGTCCGTAATCAATCAGGTCTAATTCCAGGTCTTCCAGTGCCTGGCCCGAGTTCTTTATCTTAAATTCGCCCATACGGTTAAAAGTAAATGCAACTGAACCGCTCGTACCCAACGCACCATGTCCTTTTGTAAAATGCATACGAACATTTGCTACTGTACGGGTTGAATTGTCTGTAGCTGTTTCTACCATCACTGCCACGCCATGAGGTGCATATCCTTCATAAACGATTTCTTCATAATTGCTGGTATCCTTACCCATGGCACGCTTAATGGCAGCTTCCACACGGTCTTTAGGCATATTGCAGGCCTTGGCGTTCAGGTAACACCTTCTCAATGCGGGGTTATTGTCAGGGTCCGGGCCACCAGCTTTTACCGCAATAGCTATTTCCTTTCCTATTCGGGTAAAATTCTTAGCCATCTTATCCCAACGGGCAAACATGGCACTTTTTCTTACTTCAAAAATCCTTCCCATAATTGTTTAACATTATTAATTGATTATTGAACTTAGGGCTGCAAATGTATGGAAATTGTGAGAAGTTGGAAACACGGGTGACGCGGATGATGCTGACAGGGCGGATTTTTCATTATTTTATCTGAATAAATAGATGCACAAAAGATAACTTGTATCCGTTTTATCAGCCAGACCCGCGTATCAAAAGTTGGGAAATTGTGAGAAGTTGGAAACACAGGTGACGCGGATGATGCTGATAGGGCGGATTTTTCATTATTTTATCTGAATATATAGATGCACAAAAGATCACTTGTATCCGTTTTATCAGCCAGATCCGCGTATCAAGTATTGGGTAGTCGTGAGAAGTTGGAAACACGGATGACGCGGATGATGCTGATAGGGCGGATTTTTTATTATTTATTCTAATTACATTAGAAAGGTATGGATGATCAGAGAATTGCTATTTATCCGTTTTATCAGCGTTACCCGCGTTTCAAACACGTCATCCGCGAATCAAACATTAGACGCCTACCTTTGCAGCATGGAACATACATATTCTTATAACCAGCTATTACAATTCACTCAACATATATTCCTTAAAATGGGCTGCCCCGGCATTGATGCAGAAACTGCCGCCAAAGCATTACTAAGCGCTGATTTAAGAGGTGTGGACAGTCACGGTATTGCCCGGCTCAGCGGATACATCAGGCTGTGGGAAGCAGGCAGGGTTAACAGTAATCCGAAGATTAGCATAATACATGAAACTAACAGTACGGCAACCATTGATGGCGACAGGGGCCTCGGACTGGTGGTGGCTCCCTATTCCATGCAGGTGGCTATTGATAAGGCCCGGCAGGTAGGAACCGGTTGGGTAAGCGTACAAAACAGCAATCACTTCGGTATTGCCGGTTACCATGCCATGATGGCCTTGCCGCATGATATGATCGGGATAGCCATGACCAATGCATCAGCCCTTGTAGCGCCAACATTTTCAGTACAAAGGATGCTTGGCACCAATCCCATCGCCGTTGCAATACCTGCCGGATCGGAAAAACCGTTTGTGGCAGATTTTGCAACTACTACGGCTTCAAACGGCAAACTTGAAATTTTACAACGTAAAGAACAGGATGCCCCTGCAGGCTGGGTTCAGGCAAAAGATGGCATGCCCAGTGTTAATGCCAATGAATTGAAAATGGGAGGTGCATTGCTGCCTCTGGGCGGCGACAGGGAACATGGCAGTCATAAAGGATACATGCTGGGAAGCATTGTTGATATTTTTTCGGGCATTTTAAGCGGAGCAAACTTCGGGCCCTGGGTGCCTCCATTTCCCGCTTATGTACCCATGCCGGTGAATATGCCAGGTAACGGAATCGGCCATTTTTTGGGTGCCATGAGGATTGATGCCTTTCGCCCGGCAGCCGAATTTAAAAGCAATATGGATAAATGGATACAGGCATTCAGGGATGCTAAAACCCTGGAAGGATTTGATAAGGTTATTATCCCCGGTGAACCGGAAACAGAAATGGAAGCTGAACGGATGAAAAACGGTATCAGCTTATCAGGGCCGGTTGCAGATGACCTGGCGAAACTGGCTGAAAAATTTTCTCTTGAAATTTGATGTGAAGAAAGCAGCAAATTTCATTTCCTGGATATCTTACTTGTAAAATGGCCGAATGAGAATCTGTATTGTTATATTCATCCTTTTTTCCTTCTCTTCCTGCTGGACAAAAGTTAAACCTGTTACTCCCGGAATTGATTACAAACGGGTTTGGGGAAACAAACCGGTGTATGACGCTGCTGCCAACGCAAAATTAATCAGCTACAGCAGCGCGCCGATGCCTGTTTCTAACCCGGGTAATATCTATGCTAAAGGAAACTTCCTGTACCAGCTTGAAATAGGGAAAGGAATACACGTAATTGATAACAGCATTCCGGCACAGGCAGCGCGTATTGGGTTTATAACGGTTAACGGAAGTTCACAGATATCAATCAGGAATAACCTGCTTTATACAAATAGTTATGATGACCTGCTGGTAATTGATATCACAGACCTGAATAATATATCAGAAGTGAAACGGGTAAGCGGAGCCTTTCCGGAAGGCAGGTATAGTTATTATTTTATTGAACCGGTGGAATCAGGCTATTATGAATGTCCCCGATACGACAGTGTTGTTATCGGCTGGGTTAAAGATTCTATTTGGTCTTCTTGTTATAAGAATTAGAAAAATTACTTTATGAATGTATTTATCAAAAGGATATTTATTGTATTTACCTTAGCCGTTTTCATAAATTCCTGCACAAAAGACGGCGCCGGCAATACTTCTGCTGATGCATCAACAGGTAAAGCGGGCTCGCTCTCAAAATTTACCATTGTAGGAAGTTTCCTGTATGCAGTGGATAACCATTACCTGTATACTTATGATATCAGTAACGCATCCAACCCAGTCCGTACCAATACATCAGAGATTAATTTTGATATTGAAACCATTTATCCGTTTAATAACAGGCTATTTATTGGAACTAGAACCGGTTTGTATATTTATTCACTCGAATCACCGTCATCGCCAGTAAAAGTGGGAGAAGCACAACATGCCCGTAGCTGCGACCCGGTTGTTGCCAATGATACGATAGCATTTGTAACATTAAAAGGAAATTCATTCTGCGGACCTGCAGAAAGTGGCTTGTACATACATGATATCCGGAATGTTTTTCAGCCAGTACTGTTAAGAACGGTTTCACTGGCAAATCCGGAAGGGCTGGGCCTGCAGGGACATTATTTATATATCTGCTGCAATAACGATGGTCTTATGGTATTTAACGTGGCAGATCCGGCCAATCCGGTTTTTGTAAAAACCATTACCGGCGGATATTTTAAAGATGTTATCCCTTATGGAAACCAGTTGATATGTTATGTAAGTACCGGAATTACTTTATACGATGTTTCAAACCCCGCCGATCCGGTACTGGTAAAGCATATCAGTAATTAATCAACAGATATTTTATTGAATTTTCCCGAAGCCTGTATCATCAAGTCATATTCTTACTGCCTTATAAACAGGTAACTTTTCTTTCTTTACGTTTCAACTGCTGTTGTAATATATTTGCAATCCCATCTAAAAAAGTAAATCTGCGATGAAAGTAATGAAGTTTGGCGGCACCAGTGTTGGTGAACCGCACAGGATGAAAGAAGTTGCAAAACTGATAATCCCGGGCGATGAAACAAAGATTATCGTTTTATCTGCATTAAGCGGTACTACCAATACACTTTTTGAAATAGGAAACCTGTTGCAGGAAAATGACCGAAACGGAGCGCTTCAGCGGATAACATCCCTGCATGCATATTACCGGCGTTTTATTAAAGAATTGCTGACCGATGATCATTACCTTGATAAGGCGAATGCAATTATAGACGAACACTTTGAATTCCTGTCAATCATTCTGAAGATCTCTTTCAGCCAGGCCTTGTTCAAAGATATTTTGGCACAGGGCGAATTACTGAGCAGTAAGATTTTTTGTACATATCTTGAAGAACAGCATATAGCGCATATGTTATTACCGGCACTTGAGTTTATGACACTTGACAAGCAGGATGAACCCCAGATAGGCGCTATAAAAGTGAAGATCGCACAACTGTTGCAACGCAATAAGGATGAAAAGATTTTTGTAACACAGGGGTACATAACCCGAAATGCAAAAGGAGAAGTGGATAACCTGAAAAGGGGAGGCAGCGATTACAGTGCTTCCCTGATTGCCGCTGCCGTTAATGCCAGGGTTTGTGAAATATGGACAGATATCAACGGTATGCACAATAATGACCCACGGTACGTAAAGGATACAGTGCCGGTGAAACAACTAAGTTTTGACGAGGCTGCGGAACTGGCTTATTTTGGAGCCAAAATCCTGCACCCTGCCAGCATTTGGCCCGCTCAATTTTATAATGTTCCCGTGAGGCTTCTCAATACCATGCAACCCGAATCGCAGGGCACACTTATTACAGAAGAAGCAGGCAGCACCGGGGTAAAGGCAGTAGCCGCCAAAGATGGTATTACGGCAATCAGGATAAAAAGCAGCCGTATGTTGCTGGCACATGGCTTCTTACGGAAAGTGTTCGAAGTTTTTGAAAAATACCAGACATCCATAGACATGATAACCACTTCTGAAGTGGCCGTTTCCGTTACCATCGATAATGAAATATACCTGAACGACATACTGAAAGAACTTGCTTTGCTGGGAAATGTGGAAGTGGAGAATGATCAGACAATTGTGGCAATAGTTGGCAATGAGATCACTGAAACCAAAGATGTGATGAAATCACTTTTCAGTGCCGTTTCCTGTATTCCGGTGAGGATGGTTAGCTATGGAGGCAGCAGGCATAATATTTCTTTACTGGTACCGGGAAAATATAAAGAAGAAACGTTGAAATTGCTGAACACTGGTTTATTTGGTGAAAAAGCGTAACCGTACACTTCAAACTACAAACCAATCCCCATTTTCTTATAAATAAAACTCATCAGCCATGCCGGCCCAATCAGCAGGAACTGAATATCTTTTAAAAAAGAAGGTTTTTTGCCTTCTACCTTGTGCCCGTAAAACTGGCCAATCCATGCAAGGGTAAATATGATAAGGCAGAAAAGCCATAAAGGCAACAGGTTTACTGATTCTATAAGCTGGCAAAGGCCAAGGCAGACGAGTGCAAAAAATAGCATGCCAATCCAGATTGTTTTCGATAACAGGGCATAGTAAATAATTACAAATGCCAGCACCGGGAATGCTGCATTCAGTTGAGTCTGTCCTATATGAAAAGGCAGTTTGATACTATATAACAAACCGGCAATCGAGAAAAAAATAGTGGGAACACAAATCCAATGAATCATTTTGTTGGTTTCGTTCCGGTGGCTTTCACCGTATTCAGATAACCATTGTTCAATTGTTTTCATTTGAATAGTTGATTATTGATTAAAGTTAAATAATAATACGCCGGGGATAGCCTGTGTTATATATAAATAAATTTAATTTGAAATAAAATTATATTAAAACAGACTAAAACCTCAAATGATGCGTTTAATAGATGGTTTTTCATAGGATATTGGATTAATACGGGCTTTGATTTCTATCATGGCCCCTTTTTTTTGCCTTTAAGCCAGTGAAAATTGAATATTGAACATATTACTGGTTGTTTCAAGGCTGCTTTTCAATATTCAATCTTGAAAAAGCATTTAAATAGAAATAGAAAAAGGCTCCCGATCAGGAGCCTTTCTTTTATAAGTTCGGTATAGGTATTAAATAATCAGCATGGAATCGCCATAACTGAAGAACCTGTATTTATCCTTAATCGCTTTTTTGTATGCTTCCATCATCAGGTCGTAACCTGCAAATGCACATGCCATGATCAGCAGGCTTGTTTTTGGAAGGTGAAAATTGGTTACCAAAGCATCGGCGATATTGAAATTATAAGGAGGATGAATAAAATGGTTAGTCCAGCCTTCAGAAGGTTTTAATAATTTTTGAGCAGTATAGGAAGTTTCCATGGCCCGCATGGTAGTTGTGCCTATGGAACATATCCTGTGGCCGTTTTCTTTTGCCTTATTTACTATAGCACAAGCAGTTTCATCAATTTTGTAATATTCCGCATCCATTTTATGCTTACTCAGGTCTTCCACTTCAATGGGCCTGAATGTTCCCAAACCGGTATGCAGGGTAACTTCGGCAAAACGAACGCCCTGTATTTCCAGCCGCTTTATCAGTTCTTTGCTGAAATGCAATCCTGCGGTAGGTGCCGCAACCGCGCCTTCATGTTTGGCATATACTGTCTGGTATCGTTCTTTATCTTCGTCTTCAGGTTTGCGTTTTATATATTTTGGTAATGGTGTTTCGCCCATTATTTCAAGCATTTGCCTGAATTCTTCATCCGTGCCGTCCCACAGAAACCTGATGGTTCGGCCCCGGCTGGTCGTATTGTCAATCACTTCAGCTACCAGTTCATCGCTTTCCCCGAAATATAATTTATTGCCCACACGGATTTTACGTGCAGGGTCTACAATAACATCCCAAAGCTTGTTAGCCTTGTTCAGCTCTCGCAACAGGAAAACTTCTATTTTGGCACCGGTCTTTTCCTTACGGCCATACATACGTGCCGGAAAAACTTTTGTATTGTTAACAACAAACACGTCCTTGTCATCAAAATATTCCATGATATCGCGGAATAATTTGCTTTCAATTTCGCCGGTTTTACGGTGAACAACCATCATGCGGCTCTCTTCTCTTTTCTTGGTGGGGTGTTGTGCAATAAGGTTCAGCGGCAGGTCGAAACGGAACTGGGATAATTTCATGTAATAAAATGTTTGTTTTATGTTTTTATCACATGCCTTAGGTACTGTAAGATGTTACAGAGATAGTTAGCCTTTTAGGAAGGCATTTATCATGTTACGGCATGATTTAAAAGTGTGCAAATGTACATAAATTCCGGTTATGAACGACAGGAGGGTTGTTTTGAGTATATTTTTTCCAGTTTTTTTAAAAAAGACTGACGATTAGGGGCTTTGATTATGATGAAAAAATGCGTTTGCCGGGAATGGCTTCAATTAGTTGCCGCGTGTAGCTGGCGGCAGGGTTAGCATATACGTTATTCGCCCGGCCTTCTTCTATGATTTTTCCATGCTGCATAACCAGGATGCGGTCGCTAATATAATGTACAACTGACAGGTCGTGTGAAATGAAGAGTGCCGTGAAAGCCAGGTTGTTTTTAAGCTCATTTACCAGGTTTAATATACCTGCCTGAACGCTTACATCCAATGCAGAAACACTTTCATCAAATACCAGGAACGATGGGTTTGAAATGAGTGCCCGTGCAATGCATATACGTTGCCGTTGTCCGCCACTGAACTGGTGCGGGAACCTGCTATAATGATCAGGTGATAATTTTACCTTTTCAAGCATATCAATAACAGCTTCTTTGCGAAGCGGGTCGTTTTCGTACATCTGCTGAACCTTAAGTGATTCCAGGATCGCATCGCCGATAGCAATCCTGGGATTCAGGGATCCATAAGGATCCTGGAATACAATCTGCATGTCTTTCCTTAGTTTCCTCAACTTATCGCTCCGTAAAGCAGTAAGTTCCTTATCCCCCAGCCATATTTTTCCGGATGTTGGTTTTACCAGTTGCAGGATTGCCCGGCCCAGGGTTGTTTTTCCGCAACCGCTTTCACCAACAAGTCCGGCTATTTCGCCTTTGTAAATGGTAAGACTTACATCATCAACTGCTTTTATGCTTTTTCCTTTCTTGCCCCAAAATGGTCCGGTTGCCGGGTAACAGACGTCCAGGTGTTCAATTTTTAATATGGGGTTTTGCGGAGCTGTATTTTCAATAAAAGGGCTGTTCAATCGAACATCAGTTTGTTTACTGACAGGTTCCTTACCGGAAAAATCATCGAGTACAGCCAGCTTTTTGCCCTTACTGCCGGAAACTGGCCTGCATGCCAGCAGCGCTTTTGTATATGGGTGCTGCGGATTGGTTAACATGGTGGCGGCATTGCCTTTTTCAACGATCCGGCCTTTTTGCATTACAATCACTTCATCGGCTATGTCGGCAACCAGCCCAAGGTCGTGTGTGATAAACAGCATGCCCATGTTTTTCTGAACCTGCAGTTTTTTTATAAGTTGTAAAATATGCTGCTGCACCCTCACATCAAGGGCGGTGGTGGGTTCATCCGCAACCAGCAGCGCCGGTTGGCAGCATATGGCCATGGCAATCATTACGCGTTGTTTTTGCCCGCCGCTAAGCTGGTGTGGGTAACGGTTAAGTATAGATGCCGGATGGGGGAGTTCAACCTGTTCAAAAAGGGAGATGGTTTTTCTTTTCGCATCTTTTCGGGTTAACCCCAGGTGCTGCTGCAATGATTCTGTTACCTGGTAACCGCAGGTAAGTACCGGGTTCAGAGAAGTCATGGGTTCCTGGAATACCATGGCAATTTGGTTACCCCTTATCTGCCGGATGGAGCCGGCGCTGGATGTATTAAGATCAGCCTGTTTGTTACCGTCGGGGCTGAATAATATATTGCCATTCACTGAACATTGTTTGGGTAACAGCTTTAACACCGATAAGGCCGTAACTGATTTGCCGGAACCGCTTTCCCCAACAATGGCCGTTGTTTTGCCCCTGGTAACGGTAAAGGATATGTTATTTACTGCGGGCATGCAGGCACCTTCCTGCAGGAAATTCACACACAGGTCTTTTATTTCAAGAAGGGGATACATATCATTGATGTAAATCTGCTGAAAATGCAACAGGTAAGTTCCGTGTGTACATTTTTATATATCAAAACTTCAGGTGCCTTACAGTAAGTCCGTTATTTATGAGTTGTTTCAGCGAATCGATGCCTATTTTCAGGTGGTTTTCAACATACTGGGAAGTAACAACCCTGTCGCTGTCTTCTGTCTTTACGCCTTCGGGTATCATCGGCGAATCGCTTACCAGCAGTAATGCCCCGGTAGGAATCTTGTTGTAGAAACCTACGGTGAAGATGGTGGCGGTTTCCATATCAATGGCATAGGCCCTTACTTTTTTAAGGTATTCCTTAAACACTTCATCATGCTCCCAAACGCGGCGGTTAGTGGTGTAGCAAACCCCTGTCCAGTAATCAACACCATAATCCCTTATCGTTGTGGAGATAGCTTTCTGAAGCGCAAATGCGGGCAAAGCCGGAACTTCCGGAGGTAAATAATCGTTACTGGTACCTTCACCCCTGATGGCGGCAATTGGTAAAATGATGTCGCCAATCTTATTCCGCCTTTTTAATCCGCCGCATTTTCCAAGGAACAATACAGCCTGGGGCTTGATGGCCGTAAGCAGGTCCATAATGGTTGCAGCTCCGGGGCTGCCCATGCCAAAATTGATGATGGTAATATTATCAGCAGTGGCGCACTGCATGGACCGGTCTGCCCCAACAACCTTAACGTTGTTCCATTCGGCAAACATTTTTACATAATTTGAGAAGTTAGTGAGCAACACATATTCACCAAAATTTGACAATTGCTCACCTGTGTATCTTGGTAACCAGTTTTCTACGATTTCTTCTTTAGTCTTCATGTTTTTTTATTATTGATTAAAATTACAGATTTTACAGTGTATTTAAATGATTTTCACAATCAGATAAATTCTGTTCAGTATAACTGAATATTCATTAATTTGATTTTGCTATAAATAGGGTTATTTCGTTTTTAAATTTTTTACAATGAAAAAATATTCAACCATTGCATTATTTACCATGATATTAATGATATCATGTAAAAAAACAGGACTGAACACAGACGAACCAGCGGTTCCGGAAAAACTGTCTGCACAGCAGATAGATGATCTAATCCGGAAAACGATTGAAGTACAACACCGGTTTGAATGGCAAACCGTTAGTGACCAGGTTATTTGGAGTGCTTTACAGGAGAGCGATAAGGTACTTTCAGTGGGTTATAAACCGGCAGAAATGGATGAAACCGGCATACAGTTGGAATCGGTTGATATCAATGATGCCAAATGGTTAAATGCCCGTAAAGAAGTGCTTGAAATTATATTGTCTGAAGAAAAGAAACTGAACAGGAACATCACACTGAAAGAAATCATACAGTGGGAAGAGCATTTTTTGCCTGTTATTGATGTGAATGTTTCATCTTTTTCAACCATTCAGAAACTGAGGGCCAGCAACCTGGTACGTTATGCAGAACCAATGGGGTATGAACCCAGGGAACTGGCAGGGAAAGTGCTTAGCAGCAGTGGTTGCGGCAGTAATGTGGCAGAAACCGGGCTGGTAGCCAATATTGATTATGCTACGATTGCTCCGGGCTGCAAACAATCATGGAATTACCAGTACCATAATATTCAAAATGCCTGGGCAAAATCAACCGGGGCCGGTATAAAAGTATTTATCATAGATACAGGTTCAGAATATGACCAGGAAAACCTGGGCACTGCCTTTAACCAGGGTTATTCAAACGGCAGAACGATAGAGCGGATAGTTACATTGCCCAGGAACACATTCCTGGGTATACCTTACGGTGCCGCTGAAACGCCGGATGACGGATGCGGACACGGCACTTCTATGGCAGGTGCCTGCGCTGCTCCCAGGGGAACTGACGGCGCTGCCTGCGGTGTTGCGTATAATTGTAACCTGGTTGTCTGCCGGGCTGCAGCGGATGTATTCCTCGATGAAAGCAGGGAAGTGAAAGGCGCTTCAGATGCATTTACCAATGCGGCTAACAGGGCAGATGTAAAAATAATCAGTATGAGCTTGGGCAGGATAACCAGCAGCTCGCAGTTAGGGGATGCTATTAAATATGCCTATGGGAAAAGCAAACTCATCTTTTGTGCTGCCGGAACATCTTTCAGTTGGACGTCAGGCTGGTTTGGCGTTATTTACCCGGCTTATATGAGCCAGGTGAATGCAGTTACCGGTGTGCGGGATAACCAGTATACCACAACCTGTACCGATTGCCATGATGGCAGCGAAACTGATTTTACCGTGGTTATGGAAAAAGCAGTTAATGGAAAGCATCCATTATCGCTGGCAATGAGCGGAAACAATCCCTCTACAGTGGGAGGTTCATCCGTATCTACGGCAACGGCTGCAGGTATTGCTGCGCTTGTTTGGAGCAGGTTCCCTTCTTTTACAAGAGACCAGGTGCTGGGTAAACTGGTACAAAGCAGTGCAAATTATCCAACAAGGAACTCATCATTAGGCTGGGGTAATATTGATGCAGTGGCAGCAACAAACTAGGTTGTTTATTTTCTGTAAAATGAATAGCTGCATAATATCATTTCAGCAAGCATGAACAGGCATCAGTATTTATGGTCAAGATAATATATCCGGAAAAGAAACCTTCCATAAAAGAGGAATCTGGAATGGAATCGGTGTTTTGCATCATTCGTAAACGGTGGGTTCTATTAACACCGGAAGAATGGGTGAGACAGAATTTTTTGTTATACCTGACCGAATCGCTTGCTTATCCAGCATCATTGATAGCTGTTGAAAAACAACTTACCCTGGGTGAGCTCACAAAACGGTTTGATGCCGTTGTATATGACAAACAATCACACCCTTTCATGATTATTGAATGCAAAGAAATGAATGTGCCGCTGTCTGAAAAAGTGTTGCAGCAGGTGTTGCGATACAATATTCGGTTGCAGGCTTCATACCTGGCAGTTACCAATGGCAGCTACGCTATGGTATTTAAAAGGAGCGGTAATGATATTGAACAGATGAGTTATTTTCCGGCGTATGAATAAAAAAATGCCCCGGTTTTTACTACCGGGGCATTTTTAAACAAATATATCTTATGGGAAAATACCAAGTTCAGCATAACTGGTTGCCACTTTATTAATAGCATTTACATAAGCAGCGGTACGCATATCCGGTATATCAGAATTTTCCATCCAGATGGCCATGATTTCGCGAGTTGCACCAATCATGGTTTCTTCCAGGCCACTATGTACCAGGTCAACCTCTTCCGGCCCATGCATGATGAAGTCACGCTTGGCTTTGCTTACTTCTTTTCCGGTAAGGCCTTCTATTTGCGCCAGTATTTCTGTGTTCAGGTTTTCGGTGAACCTTTTTTCCATACGTCCATACCGTACGTGGCTGAGGTTTTTTAACCATTCAAAATAACTAACGGTAACACCACCGGCATTCAGGTACATGTCGGGAACACATAAAATACCCTTCTTGATGAATACTTCGTCGGCTTCCGGGGTACAGGGCCCGTTTGCTGCTTCTCCAATTATCTTTGCCTTTACCCTTGGGGCATTTTCTCCATTGATAACGTTTTCCAAAGCGGCAGGAATCAGGATATCGCATTCCAGTTCCAGTGCATCTGTATTTTTAGCCAGGTTTGTGGCACCCGGGAAATTCAGGATAGAACCTGTTTTTTTTCTGTGCTGAAATACTTCTTCTTCGTTTAGTCCGGCCGGGTTCATGATTGCGCCTTCATATTCGGCAAGTGCAATAACCTTTGCTCCGGCTTCCCTGAAAAACTTGGCAGAATGGTAACCTACATTACCCAGGCCCTGAACAACTACATTCTTATTGGAAACACCAATTTCAAGTCCGAGTTTTTTCATTACGTCCGGCATATTACATACTTCCCTGATACCGTAGAAAACACCCAAACCGGTTGCTTCCTTACGTCCGCGTACACCGCCTTGTGTAATAGGTTTACCGGTAACACATCCGGCAGCATCAATATCGCCCGGTTTTAATGAAGCATAGGTATCAACGATCCATGCCATTTCCCTTTCACCGGTTCCATAATCAGGAGCAGGAACATCAATGCCCGGGCCTATGAAATTTTTCTTAACCAGTTCACTGGTATAACGGCGGGTGATTTTTTCGAGTTCGTAAACGCTGTATTTGCGTGGATTGATCTTGATTCCGCCTTTACCACCGCCAAACGGAACATTTACGATAGCGCATTTATAGGTCATCAGCGATGCAAGGGCCATCACTTCATCCTGGTTTACTTCATCACTGAAACGGATACCTCCTTTACATGGTGACTTATGCTGGCTGTGCTGTACGCGGTACGCTTCAATAACTTCAATGCTCCCGTCGTCGCGTTTAACCGGGAAGCGCATCTGGTATACACTGTTACAGGCTTTAATCTGTTCCAGGATTCCCGGATCAAACTTGGTGAACTTGGCTGCTTTGTCAAAACTTTTCTCAACACTGTGAAAAAAGCTATACGGCTGTTGTGAAGACATATTGTTGTTTTTTATTTAGCAATTAATTGTTTCAATTAAGTATCGTTATTCTTTGTTTTTTTCCAACCGGGTTATTTTCCTGTCAAGCATCATCACATATAGGAATAAGCCAACCAGGATCAGCAGACAAACGGCAACTACCACATATATTTTTCCGTTGCTGCGCATCATGTCAGCCATTGCTACCGTTGAACTATCCTGGGCATATGATATGTTTCCAGCCACCAATCCTGCGAAAAGCAAGATAATATGGAAAAATCGTTTATTCATGTACCATCGATTTATCTCTTAACAATTCAATCCTTATTTTCAATGTGGCAATCCAAACACCTAATAAAGTCCAGCCTATGATGGCTGGATAAAATACCATCCGAAGACGGCTGTCAATATCCTTGAAATTCAATGCCGGGTTACCGCCTTCGCCGCCCGGGGCACCGGGATGCAAACTTCCAACCAAACGGGGAATTATCCAAATACTTGGGAAAAGCATGGCAAATGCAAAAATATTATATACGGCACTGATCCGGGCCCTTTTATCCATGTCGGTGAAAGAGCCCCTTAAAACAAAATAAGCACCGTAAATCAGGAGGGCAATAGCTGCTCCAATCAGTTTGGGTTCTTTCAGAATGCCGGCCAGCGACTGGCCCTGGTCGGTTACCCAGGTATAATTGGCCCAAATGGTTCCGGTTGCATATCCCAGGATACCAAAAAGTGAACCTATAATGGCGAAGTTTTTGGCATACAGGTCGTTTCGGTAACTGAAGCCGCGAAGGTATTTGATGCTGTAAACAAAACTGATGATGAACAGGATCATCATTGCAAACCACATGCAAACATGAAAATAGAGGTTCCTGATGGTTTCATGCAATATGAAAAGTTTGGGCACATCCAGTAAAAACCCACCGGCAATAGTATAAACCAGTAACAAGAAAGACAATATTTTCCACCAGCTTTTACGCACCGTATGATCGTTTATATTAGGTGGCGCAAAGTTATGGGAAACTGCACCATTGTATTCAAAATTATTACCTGATTTTAAAGGTTAATCCTTCCATAAATAAGGGAATAATATTACAGCCATTACCAGTACCAGCATATCCATCAGGCCTATCAGCCCAGAAAGTTGTAAAACCGCGCCTTCCCTGAATACTTCTGAAAAAGCAGCCTTGCTCAGCCTCATCAGCAACAACAGTTGAGGCAATATTACTGGAAATCCGAGGATGGCTATCAGGGCGGCATTTTGCTGCGCTTTAGCCGCGATGGCGCTCATTAGGGTGAAAACTAGGCTGATACTGGTTCCACCCAATAATACAATGCCTGTGAACTTAAGTGAATCTGTAACGGGGTTATCCAGGAATGAAAAGAAAAGCAACAGGCTTACCATGCTCATGATGATCATCAGAATGGTATTAAACAGCAGTTTTGCAATAATGAATTCAACAGGCGATGCAATGGAATAGAAATACAGCATGCGCCCCCTGTTTTCCTGTAAAAAACTTTTGGCAACGGTATTTACACAAACAAACAACTGGATCACCCAAAACAGGCTGTTCCAAACATTGCCATCCGGACTTTCGGGCATTGCCAGGTATAGTACAAAAACGGTTGAAGCAATATATAACAGGATACCATAAAAAGTATGTTGCTGCCTTAATTCCAGTAAGATATCCTTTTTTAATAATGCCACTATCCGTACTATCATACATGCAAATTAAAAACTTTCAGTTGGCTATTTGTTTTTTTATTAATAGCTTGAACGGTATTTTAGCATTTTTCGTAAAATATTACTGCTTTTGAAGAAATACCTGGCCATACCACTGTTGTTGCTGATTGCTGTCGGGCATTTCGGCTACATTTTCATATGCGGGCATCATCAGAAAAAAATCGTGAAAGAAATAAAAGCACGTATAAGGGCAGGCGTGCCGGATGAATCCCTGGCTGTTTTTGAAAAAAATAGGATAGCCCCGTATATCACCTGGAAAAAGAAAGGGAAAGAGTTTATACTTAATGGTGAAATGTATGATGTAGTCAGGGTAAAAAAGAATAATGATAAAACATTCATTTACTGTATCAAAGACTCAGAGGAGAAAAAACTTTTGAATGAATATGCTGATACATTTCACGATGATAAAGCAGGTAATGCGAACAATAAAAAGCAAGGGTATGTATTTAAATTAAAATTCCCCGAATCTGAATGGTACACATTTACCGGGGACCCCGTTTTTTTTCAGCCCGATAATCAGTATTTTCCTGATGCTGATGATGCCCTGGTTACTTTGAGTAATCCTGTTTATACACCTCCTCCCCAAACTTGAAAATATTGCAAATAAAAGTTGATTCAGTTTACTGACAGGATACAGATATGCCTGCCAGTGAACATTTTTATTATCATAAAATATTTCTTATGTTGAAAGAAACAGCATTACTATTATGTTTTGTATGCTGTTCATTGTTTGTTTTTTCACAAAAAAAGGCCGATACAACCAGTAAGCTGAACAGGGAACTGAGCCTGGAAGAAGTGGTGGTTTCTGCCAGTAATTTTAGTGAAAAGAAAAAGAACATTGCACAGAAAATTGATATAATCAGCGCCCGCAGTATTGCATCAGCCAATGCACAGAACACCGGCGACCTGCTCAGCGGAACAGGTAAAATATTCGTTCAGAAAAGCCAGCAGGGAGGTAGCAGCCCCGTGTTAAGAGGGTTTGAAGCCAGCAGGGTATTGCTGGTCATTGACGGTGTACGGATGAATAATGCCATCTACAGGAGCGGGCACCTGCAGAACGCAATAACCGTAGACCAGAACATGCTCAACAGGGTTGAAGTGATGTACGGCCCTTCCTCCACAGTATATGGCAGCGATGCTTTGGGCGGTATCATTCAACTGGTAACAAAATCACCCGTACTATCAGGCACAAAGAAAATGCTTTTAACCGGCACCACTTTTGCCCGGTACAGCAGTGCCAATGATGAAAAAACGGTACATGCAGACCTGAGCATGGGTAATAACAGGATTGCCTGGCTGCAATCGTATACCTACAGTGATTTTGGTGATATGAAAATTGGCCGCCAGGATGCACCCGGTTATCCCGGATTCGGTAAAAGAAAAAAATATATCGGCCAGGTGAACGGGCTGGATACTATTTTGAATAACCCTGACGATCGGGTACAGAAATTTTCCGGGTATAAACAGTGGGATATCACGCAGAAGATACTGTTCAAACAGAATGAACATATCAGCCACCTCCTTAATTTTCAGTTTTCCAACAGTACGGATGTACCCCGTTACGACAGGTTGCAGGACACTTTTACATCGGGAGCAAACAAGGGTTTGCTCAGGTTTGCCCAGTGGTATTATGGTCCGCAGAAAAGGATCCTGGGCGCTTACGAATTAAATGCAAAAATTACCGGTATTGTTGATGAACTGAAGCTGAACATAAATTACCAGGATATTGAAGAAAGCAGGCAGCAAAGGGAGTATAAACGTTACGACCGTTTTGACAGCCGTGTTGAAAAAGTGAAAGTATGGGGGTTAACCCTGGCGGCCAGGAAAATGATAGGCCAATCTGAAATAACAGTTGGTGCAGATGCCCAGTTAAATGACGTAACATCAAGGGCAAGCAGGACCAACCTTACTACAGGTGCGGTTTCCAAACTGGATACCAGGTATCCCGACGGCAAAAACAGGATGAATAATTTCGGTGTCTTTGTACAGCATATCCATAAGTTTAAAAATGGTAAACTGGTGTTGAATGATGGTATACGGGTACAGGCAATAAGCCTGAAAAGCAATATTGAAGATAATTCATTTTTTCATTTACCCGATACCGTTATGAAGCAGGAATATATTGCCGTTACAGGAAATATCGGGCTGGTTTATACAGTCAGCAAGAATACGTCCATACGTACTTCCCTTTCTTCAGGCTTCCGGGCGCCGAATGTAGATGACCTGGCAAAAGTCTTTGAATCTAACAGTACTGCCAGGCAGGTGGTTGTTCCTAATGCCAATATAAAACCGGAGTATACGTATAACCTGGACATCTCCGTTACACAGCGGTTGTTTAAAAAACTGAATGTGGAACTTACCGGTTTCTACACCATATTCCGCAACGGATTGGTTAAGGCGCCTTATAGCCTCAACGGCCAGGATTCTATCTTATACAATGGGGTGCTATGCCAGGTATTATCAACGCAAAACAGCAATAAGGCATACCTGTATGGATTTACTGCCGGTGTGCATACTGAGAATATTCATGGCTTCCTGTTAAACAGCACCGTTACGTACAGTTACGGAAGGTTTAACACAGACCGCTCGCAACTATCATCTGTTTACGAAAAACAGCCAAACGGCACTTACCTGCTGGTTAAGAAAAATGTATCCAGTAAACCGCTGGACCATAACCCGCCGCTGATAGGCCGTACAGCCATCTCGTATACCCACAGGCGTTTTACAACCGAGTTTTGGTGTATGTATAACGGTTGGAAACGATTGGATGAGTTTAATGCAGACGGTGAAGATAATGCACAATATGCCACTGCAGACGGCATGCCCGCCTGGTTTACGTTGAACTGGAAAGGTTCGGTAAACATAATACCTGGCCTTCAGGTGCAGCTTGCCGCAGAGAATTTGTTAGACCGGAACTACAGGGCTTTTGCTTCAGGCTTCTCCGCTGCCGGAAGAAACTTCATGGTGGGAGTAAGGGCCAATTGGTAATACTGTCTCATATATTTCTTTTCAGAGGCTGTAATTTTTACAGCCTCTTTTTATTGGCATATAGAAGCGAATCATTGACCAGTATTTCTGGTGCGTTAACATTTGGTTAGCAAAAAACTCATAAGTTGGAGTAAACCCAATGGTTTATTCATATAAATTCAGTGATCATTAAATCAATCAAAAACTATTTATGAAAAAACTGTTACTTTTTGTGCTGCTTTTCATTACTGTAACCTATGTTAAAGCACAGGAAACTGATGTTTGGGAACCGGTTACTTACAAAGGAAATATAAAGACCGATAAAGGCGTTGCCAGGGTTTCGTTCCCGGCTGTTTACAAATTGTTTAGCGTGGATATGGAAGCGTTAAGCAGCAACCTGTATTCAATAACCGGCAACCGGTCAGCCAGTCATTCAACCATTATTTCCCTGCCGAATACCGACGGCCAGATAGAACAGTTTGAAGTTTTTGAGGCATCCAATTTTGAACCGGCCCTGCAGGAACAGTTTCCCTTGATTCGGGCCTTTTCAGGAAAAGGCTTAACCGATAAATATGCTAGCCTTAAGCTGAGTATTTCCCCGCAGGGTGTTCAAACAATGGTTTTCCGTACCGACAGGGAAAATGAATTTATGGAGCCATATTCTGCAGACCATCGCATATATGCTGTATTCAAATCTCAAAGAAAATCCGGAATGCTGCCATGGACCTGTTCCACCGTTGACCGTGACCTGGCAACAGGAATCAATAACCTGGTGCTGAATACAGGCATTACAGCCAGGTCGGGCGGCGATTTAAAAACCATGCGCCTGGCTCAGTCATGCAATGCTGAATATTCAAATTATTTTGGCGCTACAAGCGCTTCACAGGTATCTCTGGTATTGGCGGCTTTTAATGCAACATTAACCAGGTGCAACGGGATATATGAAAAAGACCTGGCTTTACACCTGAACCTGATAGCCAATACAACCAGCGTAATATATTATAACGCATCAACTGATCCTTATTCCACAACATTAAGCCAGTGGAATTCACAATTGCAGTCAACATTAACCTCCGTTATCGGCGAAGCTAATTATGATATCGGGCATATGTTCGGTGCTTCAGGCGGCGGTGGAAATGCCGGTTGTATCGGTTGTGTTTGTGTGAATGGTTCTAAGGGAAGCGGCATTACATCTCCCAATGACGGGATACCCCAGGGCGATAATTTTGACATAGATTATGTAGCGCACGAAGTTGGCCACCAACTGGGAGCTAATCATACATTTTCCATGAGCAATGAAAGTACCGGTGTGAACAAGGAGCCCGGATCAGGTATCACCATTATGGGGTATGCAGGTATCACCAGCCAGGACCTGGCACCGCATTCAATAGATGTTTTTCACCAGGCGTCTATAGCGCAGATTCAGGCGAACCTGGCCACCAAAACATGCCCGGTAACAACCGTGATCTCGGCAAATAACGCCACTCCGGTTGTTGCTGCCGTTAGCAATTATACCATTCCTATAAGCACCCCATTTGCATTAACAGGATCAGCATCTGATGCAAATGCAGGGGACGTTCTCACCTATAGCTGGGAACAAAATGATAATGCCTCAACCAGTCAGACCGGGGCCAGCAGTGTGGCAAGTGCCACTAAGGCTTCTGGCCCCAACTGGATTTCATTCAGCCCTTCTTCATCGCCAACCAGGTACTTTCCAAAATTATCAACCATACTGGCAGGCTCACTTATCAGTGGCCCGTTAACCGGTGGCGATGCAGGAGCCAATACAGAAGCGCTCAGTTCTGTTGCCAGGACGCTGAATTTCAGGCTAACGGTAAGGGATAACTGCCCTTATAGTTCAACGGCTCCGGTTAAGGTTGGCCAAACTCAGTTTACCGATATGGTTGTAACTGTAAGCAGTGCTTCCGGTCCATTTGCGGTAACGGCTCCAAATACTGCAGTAACATGGGCTGGTGGTTCCACACAAACCATTACCTGGAGTGTGGCCAGTACTACTGCAGCTCCGGTTAGCTGTGCCAATGTAAAAATATCATTAAGTACCGACGGCGGACTCACATTCCCTACCGTTTTGGCAGCCAGCACGGCAAATGACGGGTCTGAAGCCCTGGTTATTCCGGCAACACCAACCAGTACAGCCAGGATCAAAATCGAAGCGGTTGGAAACATCTTCTTTGACATTTCAAATTCAAACTTCACCATTGGTGCTTCGGTAACCTGCGGTGATGCAAGCGGCCTTTCAGCAACCGGTATTACTACATCAGGAGCAAACCTTAGCTGGGCTGCCGTAACCAATGCCATTAGTTATTCTGTAGATTATAAATTGAATACGTCTGCTACCTGGATAAATTTGTCTGCAGCTCAAACAACAACTTCCGCATCCCTTTCAGGGCTTAATTCCGGTAGCTTGTACGATTGGAGGATCAGGGCAACCTGTTCAGCAGGAAGCGGAAATTATGTAACATCCCAGTTTACAACGCTTGTACCTTGCGTAGCTCCAACCGGCTTATCATCTTCAGTAACATCAAACAGTGCAACCCTTAGCTGGTCTGCCGTAGCTGCCGCAACCAGTTATGCAGTAGAGTACAAACTTAATTCTTCATCAACCTGGACCAGTTTTTCAACTGCCCAAACTGCAACAACTGCTAATCTTACAGGGCTGGCAGCATCGTCATTATACGACTGGAGGGTGAGTGCAACCTGTCCGTCTGGAACAACCACTGCAACAACAGCACAGTTTACTACTTCGGCACCAGCTGTTTGTAACGCTGCTACAGGGTTAACAACGTCTTCCATAACATCCGGCAGTGCAACGGTTAGCTGGAGTGCTGTAAGTGGTGCGGCCAGTTATGCAGTAGATTACAAGCTGAATTCATCATCAACCTGGATCAGTTTCTCCACTGCCCAAACCGGAACAACTGCAAACCTTACGGGCCTCAGCGCTTCTTCATTATATGATTGGAGGGTTATTACAAATTGTTCATCGGGTTCCAGCACAGCCGCAACCGCACAGTTTACCACAACGGCAGCATCAACTTGTGCAACTGCATTTGAACCCAATGAAACCCAGGCTGCAGCGGTTGCCATCACATCCGGAGTAACCAATTCAGCCGCCATCAGCTCATCAACAGATATAGATTACTATAAGATAACTACTACGGCTACCAGCAATATAGTGTATAACCTGGTAGGCCCTTCAGGTGTTGATTTTGATTTAACTATTTATAACAGTGCCGGTACACAGATTGGATCCGGCAGTGGTTCTACAGCAACTGAAACCGTTAGTCTTACTAACCAGGCTGCAGGCACTTATTTCATTAAAGTGTTTGGATATAATGGCGCAAACAGCGCAACCTGTTATACTATAAAAGCTACAGCCACTACTGCAACAGGATGCCAGAGCAGTTATGATGTATCTACCAACGGTACAACAGCCGGTGCAGCTACCATACCATTCAATATAAATGTTACCGGTCTGATAAGCCCTTCTGCAGATGTGGATAATTACAAGTTTGTTATTACTAATGCAGGAACAATCACCCTCACGTTAACAACATTACCGGCAGACTTTGACCTGAAACTGCTGAACAGTGCCGGAACACAGGTGGGTATTTCACAGAAAGGAGGCACATCCAGTGAAAGTATAAGTTATACAGCAGCAGCAGGCACCTATTATGCCCAGGTTTACGGATATAACGGTGCAAACAACGCCAGTTCCTGCTACACGCTGAAAGTTCAACTGGGTACTGCTTCTAAAGAAGCAAATCCTGATTTTGCAGGTAAAAATGCAATAACAGCATATCCAAATCCGGTTAAAGAGATACTGTATGTAGATATTCCTGCTTCAGTAAGCAAACAGGCAACTTTGCAGGTTATGGATACAAAAGGAACCATCGTTTTATCTCAAATAGTAACAAGGAGCACACAGCCTGTAGATGTTTCCCGCCTGGCAGCAGGTGTTTACATGATCAGGGTAATGCATGCAGGTACAGTTACTACCACTAAATTTGTAAAAGACTGATTATAACCTATTTTAATAAAACAATGCCATCTGATTACGGATGGCATTGTTTTTATAAAGCGTATTATTTGGAAGTTCTTGTTATGGCTAACATAATTACTCTTGTGCACAATGCCTGCAACGTGGTTCGTAGATGTCTTTTTCACCCAGTAAGACCTGTCCGCCGCCGGCAACTTTGCGGTAGCTGATATTGGCGATATTGCCGCACTTTACACAAATTGCATGCAACTTGCTAATATAGTCCGCTTTGGCCAGCAGGTTTGGCATTTGCCCGAATGGGTTTCCCAGGTAATCCATATCCAGGCCGGCAACAATTACCCTGATGCCTTTCCTGGCAAGCTGTTCGCAAACATCGGCAATCTCTGCATCAAAGAACTGTGCTTCATCTATACCAACCACATCAACATCCTGCGCCAGTAAAAGGATGGTTTGTGAACTTTCCACCGGGGTAGATTGAATGGCATTGGTATCATGGCTTACAATTTTTTCTGCATCATAACGTACATCAATAGCCGGTTTAAAAATTTCCACTTTCAGGTTAGCAATCTTTACCCTTTTCAACCTGCGTATCAGCTCTTCTGTTTTTCCGCTGAACATGCTGCCACATATCACTTCAATCCATCCCCTTCTTTCACCTTTCAGATTAGGTTCTATAAACATTATATAAATTTTTTAAAATTGAGTTTGTAACTTTATGCCAGTTCGTGCAAAGGTTATGGATTATTGTCATTGAACAAAACATAATTTTCATTGCTGATCTTATTATAATTCATTAAAAATTAACTGTATGGACCGGGTGCAGACCCTCTGTAAAAAATTGCAGGAGCAGCTTGACCAGCATGCAGGAGCAGACCAGTTATTGCTAACCGTTCAGATGCTGCAATCAGAATTAATGCACCTGAAAGCGGGCATGCAGGATGTTGCTGAACCGTTGGCCGCTTCTATACAGATTGCGGCTAATATGAATGTTGAATTAAAACCTGCACCACCTGAATCTGAACCGGAAATGGATAATACCGAACCGGAAAAAACAATTATGGTTTTGGAAATTGATGAAGCAGCCGTGGAAGCCGAACTGGAAGAAATAAAACGAAATGCGAAAACCAGGGATCAGATCAGCATTCAGAACAAACCCCAGCTTCTGTTTGATCCGATAGAAGATATTCCAACGTTAACTCACCAGGGGCCGCAGAAAGATAAAGCAACGGAACTTCATGAAAAAATCGGCGTTAACCAGGTGTCTCTCAACGATGCGTTGAAACAATCAAAAATGGAACTTAGCGATGCCCTGCAGGATACCCCTGTTAAAGACCTTAAAAAGGCTATTGGTATCAATGACCGGTTCCTGTTTATCCGGGAACTTTTCCGCGGTGATGAAGTGATGTATGAACGCAGTATTAAAACAATAAATGGGTTTTCCATATATCCCGAAGCCGAATACTGGATTAAACGAGAACTGAAACTGAAACTAGGCTGGAACGACAGCAGCCCGGATGTGAAACTTTTTGATCAGATGGTAAAAAGGCGGTTCCCTTCAATGTGATCAAGGATTCTATTGGTTGCACCCCTGTGTTTATAAACATATTCTTTGGCAGCCTTACCGGATTTTTGAATCTTTTCAGGATCATTGAATAATTTTCCCAATAATTTTTCCAGGTCAAGCGGGTCTGTAACACTGAATGCAGCTTCACAGTCAATCAAACCGGTTGCTTCGGCAAATTTGCTGTAAACAGGCCCGAATACCACGGGTTTTCCATATACTGCGGCTTCCAGCACATTATGAATGCCATCAGCCCCAAATCCGCCACCAACATAAGTGATATCAGCATATTTATACAGCCTGGCCAGCATACCTACATTATCAATGATCAGTACATTGGATCGGGCAGCCAATTGATCATTTTCAGCCAGGGCTGAATAAAAAATGGCGTAAGGGATTTTTTCTATGATATCATCCAGCTTTTCTTTAAAAATAACATGTGGTGCAATGATGAACCTGATATCGGGCCTTGTTTTAATGAAATGCAGTAATTCTACTTCATCTTCTTCCCAGGTACTACCGGCAACCAAAACCGGTTTATCTGATATAAATGATTCAATATGCAGAACAGGTTCATTTTTTTCCGCAATGGCTATAACCCTGTCGAAACGTGTATCACCGGCTATAAGTACATTTTTTTCAAAACCGGCGGCACGGAGTAATGCCAGAGAATTTTCATCCTGAACAAACATTTGCTGAAAACAGGTTAACATATCCCTCCAGATTTTTCCATACCATGCAAAAAATGGCTGGTTCTGCCTGAAAATGCCGGAAACAAGAATAACCGGTATCTTCCTTTTCTTCAGTTCCAACAGGTAATAATACCAATATTCATATTTCACCCAAATTACCAAAGACGGATCCAAAGCAGCAACCAGCCTCCGGGCATGTAACAGGTTATCCATCGGTAAATAGAATATGTAATCGGCTCCCGGATAGTTTTTACTTACTTCATAGCCACTCGGGCTGAAAAAACTGAGAGCGATCTTTGATGAAGGGTATTTTTTCCTGATAGCTTCCAGCAGCGGACGTCCCTGTTCAAATTCCCCCAGGCTGGCGCAATGCATCCAAATCGTGTTTCCTGAACCGGGAAATGCGGGAAAATCCTTTCTCCCCTTAAGCCATAAGCGGGCTTTTACATTCCAGGGAGATACAATCCGCAGGCCGGCGCTGTATAAAAACAGGAAAATATTGTACAATAATATGCTCAAGGGGAATTTTGATACCAAAAATACAGGGTTTGCCCTTTAAATCAATTCATTTGCCATATATATGATTTAGGCGTTCAAAATCTTATCTTTGCGCCGTTTAAAAATATGGATTATGAGGCCTTTACAAATGGTTGATACAAAAACACAGTATCATAAAATAAAAGCTGAAGTGGATGCTGCCGTTATAGCTGTGATGGAAAGCTCGCAGTTTATAGGCGGGAAAACCGTGAATGACTTTGCAGAAAACCTGGCAACGTATCATGGATGCAAACATGTTATCCCCTGTGCAAACGGTACAGACGCACTCCAGATAGCCATGATGGCATTGGGACTGAAACCGGGCGATGAAGTGATCACCCCTTCTTTCACCTACATTGCTACGGTAGAAGTGGCTGCATTGCTTAATATTAAACCTGTATTTGTTGAGGTAGATGATAAAACCTTCTGTATTGATCCGGAAGCTATTGAGAAAGCCATTACCCCAAAAACAAAGGCGATTGTACCGGTGCATCTGTACGGCCATGCAGCCAATATGGAAGCAATCATGAAGATAGCAAACAGGCACAACTTATTTGTTATTGAAGATAATGCACAGGCTATCGGTAACGAGTATGTTTTTTCTGACGGAACCAGGAAAAAAACCGGTACCATCGGCCATATCGGCTGCACATCTTTTTACCCATCCAAAAACCTGGGTGCGTTCGGAGACGGTGGAGCCATTTTCACCAATGATGACGGCCTGGCCGGCCTTTTAAAGATGATTGCGTCACATGGGCAAAGCAAGCGCTATTACCATGATGTGGTAGGTTGTAATTCCAGGCTGGACAGCATGCAGGCCGCCATCCTTGATATCAAGTTAAAACACCTGGATGAGTATATTGCTGCAAGGAGAAAAGCGGCTGATTATTATGACAAAGCATTTTCCGGCAATGAAAAAATTGTTACACCTTTCCGGGCAACAGATAACAATCATGTGTTTCACCAGTATACACTCATCCTAAACGGGATAGACAGAGATGAACTTCATAACTATCTGGCCGGTAAAGGAGTCCCCTCTATGATCTATTACCCGGTACCCGCCCACAGGCAGAAAATGTTTGATGCATTTGGCGGAAGCGACTATCACCTGCCGGTAACCGACTGGCTGACAGAAAGGGTCATTTCACTGCCCATTCATACCGAACTGGATGAAGAACAACAGGCTTTTATTGTATCGCAGGTATTGGATTTTGCAGGCAGGTAAGCACTTAATTTAACAGTATCAACATGAAAATTGCAGTTATAGGAACAGGTTATGTAGGGTTGGTAACAGGCACATGTTTTGCCGAAACGGGAAACACGGTAACTTGTGTGGATATTGATGAACAGAAAGTAGAAAAATTAACAGGCGGACAGATAACCATTTATGAACCGGGCCTGGAGAAATTGTTTTTACGAAACCAGAAAGAAGGCAGGTTATTTTTTACAACCTCATTGGAAAGCGCAGTTACTGACGCCAGGATCATATTTCTGGCTCTTCCTACGCCACCCGGCCAGGATGGAAGCGCAGACCTCAAATATATTTTAGGCGTAGCCTCGCAACTTGGCAAACTCATTAAACCGGGTGATTATAAAGTGATCATCGACAAAAGTACCGTACCAGTTGGAACTGCCGAAAGGGTTCGTGCCGCCATACTGGATGCTGCTAAAATGGAAGGCATGAATGCGGAAGGTTCATTCGATGTGGTTTCCAACCCCGAATTCCTTCGGGAGGGCGTAGCCGTAGACGATTTTATGAAACCCGACAGGGTGGTGATCGGCACCACTTCCGAAAAAGCCATCAAACTGATGAACGATTTGTATGCTCCGTTTGTGCGCCAGGGTAACCCGATCATTTTCATGGATGAAAAATCTGCTGAACTTACCAAGTATGCCGCTAATTCGTTCCTGGCAGTTAAGATCAGCTTCATGAATGAAATCGCACAGCTTTGTGAGCGGCTTGGTGCAGATGTTGACATGGTAAGGCGCGGTATCGGCAGTGATGACCGTATCGGTAAAAGATTCTTATTTCCGGGCATCGGTTATGGTGGAAGCTGTTTCCCAAAAGACGTACAGGCATTGGCCAAATCCTCATCGGAAGTTAATTATGATTTCAGGATTCTCGATGCCGTTATGGAAGTGAATGAAAAGCAGAAATTACACCTGATACCGAAAATAAAAGCATTTTTCGGCGGAAATATCAGCGGTAAACATTTCGCCATGTGGGGGCTCGCATTTAAGCCGAATACCGACGATATCAGGGAAGCGCCAGCTTTATATGTGATAGATGCATTACTGAATGCTGGTGCGTCTGTAACCGCTTTTGATCCCGAAGCCATGAAGAACGTAAAAGATCAGTTGGGCAACAGGATAACCTATGCCGAAAGCCAGTATGATGCACTTGAAAATGCTGATGCGCTAATCATTTCAACCGAATGGAATGAATTCAGGACACCTGATTTTGACAAGATCAGTACCAGGCTAAAAAGCAAAGTGATTTTTGATGGCCGAAACCTGTTCGACCTAGAACAGGTGAGGTCGCTTGGTTTCCATTACGAAAGTGTGGGAAGGAAAGTAGTACACGCATAACCGTTACCTGTTAATGCGGAATATAATACATTCATACAAACAAGGATAAGATAGTGCCCAAAAAACGAATTTTGATAACAGGAGCAGCCGGGTTTTTAGGTTCACACCTATGCGACAGGTTCATACGTGAAGGATATCATGTGATTGGCATGGATAACCTGATAACCGGCGACCTAAAGAATATTGAACACCTGTTCAAACTTCCGCAGTTTGAATTTTATCATCACGATGTTTCCAAATTCATTCATGTAACCGGAAAACTGGATTATATCCTTCATTTCGCTTCACCTGCCAGTCCGATTGACTACCTGAAAATTCCCATCCAGACATTAAAAGTAGGCTCTTTGGGTACCCATAACTGCCTGGGTTTGGCACTGGCTAAAAAGGCCAGGATACTGGTTGCCAGCACCAGCGAGGTTTATGGAGATCCGCTGGTTCACCCGCAGAATGAAAATTACTGGGGTAACGTAAATCCCGTTGGACCAAGGGGCGTTTACGATGAGGCCAAGCGGTTCCAGGAAGCCATCACCATGGCATATCATTCATTTCACCAGGTGGAAACAAGGATAGTACGCATTTTCAACACGTTTGGCCCACGGATGCGGTTGAACGACGGAAGGGCGTTACCGGCTTTTATCGGGCAGGCATTGAGGGGAGAAGACCTGACCGTATTCGGTGATGGCAGCCAGACAAGGAGTTTCTGTTATGTGGATGACCTGGTTGAAGGGATTTACCGGTTACTGATGAGCGATTACCATATGCCGGTGAATATTGGTAACCCGGATGAAATTTCCCTGAAAGATTTTGCTGAGGAAATCATCAGGCTAACGGGAACAAAACAGCAGATCGTTTACCGGCCTTTACCGGTAGATGATCCAAAACAAAGACAACCGGATATTACCAGGGCTAAGGAGATACTGGGGTGGCAACCAATGGTAAGCAGGCAGGAAGGCCTGCGGATTACTTATGAGTATTTTAAAAACCTTCCAAAAGAAGAATTGAATAAATTGCCGAAAGAATTCAGGTAAATAGCCGGCTTTAAGGGCAGTTTGCATATAATTTTTCTGTTAGAATTGCGTTTATGCTTTTCAGCAGAAAATGCGGATTATACAACAATTAAATAACAAATAAATTTTCAGAATGTACCAGGATCTGTTGGATAAAAGAAAGACACTTGCCGTAATCGGTTTAGGTTATGTAGGACTACCGATTGCGCTGGCCTTTGCAAAGAAAATAAAAGTGATCGGTTTCGATATCAATGAGGAAAGGGTGGATATGATGCGCCGTAATATTGATCCGAGCAATGAATTGGATGAAAAGGAATTTGAAGGCTGCGATATAGAGTTTACCAGCAGCCTGGATGTGTTGCGTAAAGCCAACTTCTATATTGTGGCTGTTCCAACACCTGTTGATGAACACAATGTGCCCGACCTGGTTCCGGTTCAAAGGGCCAGTGAAACAATCGGTAAAGTGCTTAAAAAAGGCGATTATGTTGTTTTTGAAAGCACCGTTTACCCGGGATGTACCGAAGAAGATTGCGTACCGATTATGGAAAACCTTTCTGGCCTCAAAATGGTTACCGACTATAAGATTGGTTATTCACCCGAAAGGATCAACCCGGGCGATAAAGAACATACCATTACCACTATTGTAAAAGTAGTAAGCGGTTGTTGCCCGGAGAGCCTGGAAACCATAGCAAAAGTGTATGAACTGGTTGTTAAGGCCGGTGTTCACAGGGCATCATCTATTAAGGTGGCCGAAGCAGCTAAGATTATTGAGAATACCCAACGTGACCTCAACATTGCGTTAATGAATGAGCTTTCCATCATTTTCGACAGGATGGGTATAAATACATACGAAGTGCTGGAAGCTGCCGGCACAAAATGGAATTTCCTGAAATTCCAACCGGGGCTTGTTGGAGGACATTGTATCGGTGTTGATCCGTATTACCTTACTTATAAGTCACAAAAACTGGGCTACGACAGCCAGGTAATACTGGCCGGCAGAGCCATTAACGATGGCATGGCCGGTTATGTTGCAAAAAGGATCCTGCAGCACATCATAAAGAACAACGGAAACATTAAGGAAGCGAAAGTGCTGGTAATGGGCGCTACTTTTAAAGAAAATGTAAGTGATATCAGGAACAGCAAAGTGGCTGATGTGGTTAAAGAACTTAAATCATTTTCACTGAATGTGGAAGTAACTGATCCGTATGCCAGCAGTGAAGAATTGAAGCATGAATATGGTTTCGGGCTGGTAAAAGAAACGGGTAAGGACTATGACGCTGTAATCATTACTGTGCCGCACAATGAGTACAGGAATATGGATGATGCCTATTTTTCATCCATAACAAAGCAGCATGCCATCATTGCCGACCTGAAAGGTACATACAGGGGAAAAATAAAGAACAGGGCTTATTGGAGCCTGTAAGATCGGCTTAGCGTTATTTACAGCATAAATGAAAAGCATCCGGAGTACATGAATAACAACTTTCACAGCAAGGATATTAGCAGCAGGCGTTTCCTGGTTACAGGCGGTGCCGGGTTTATAGGAAGCCATATTGCAGAATATTTATTGAAAAACGGTGCCAAACAGGTACGCGTACTCGATAATATGGTTAATGGATTTGAAAAGAACCTGGCTGTGCTGAAAGATTATCCCGCATTTGAATTCATTGAAGGGGATATCAGAAATGAAGATACCTGTCAGCAGGTTTGCACTGGAATGGATTATGTCAGCCACCAGGCTGCACTTGGTTCTGTTCCACGGTCAATCAAGGAGCCGGTGTATTTCAACGATGTGAATGTAGGTGGTTTTACCAACATGTTAAAAGCTGCAATAGACAATAAGGTTAAAAAATTTGTTTACGCATCCTCATCCTCAGTATACGGCGATGAACCTACCCTGCCCAAAACGGAAGAAAAGGTAGGCAACTGCCTGTCTCCCTATGCAGCTACAAAAAAGACCAATGAACTGTATGCACGTGTGTTTGCTGATGTATATGGTATCAAAACAATCGGTTTAAGGTATTTTAATATTTTTGGCCCGCGCCAGGACCCGGACGGAGCTTATGCGGCCGTTATACCGCTTTTTGTAAAAGGTATACTGAACAGGACAGCGGTTTATATAAACGGCGATGGTGAGCAAACCAGGGATTTCACATTTGTTGATAATGCCACCCAGGTGAATATAAAGGCCATGCTGAGCGAGAACGAAGAAGCAGATAATAAGGTTTATAATGTGGCAGTAGGTGAAAATTTTTCCGTTAACTACCTGTATAATACCTGCAGGAATTACCTGGGTAGTGATTGGGAACCTGTTTACAGAGAACCCCGGGCAGGAGATATCAGGAACTCGCTTGCCGATATAAGCCTGGCCAGGCAATTGCTGGGTTATATGCCAACCAGGAAATTTGAAGAAGGCCTGGCAGATACGATTGATTTTTTCAAAAAAGTTTACAGCAAATAAGCCACCGCTGCCTATTTTCAAAAGATAATTATTGAGGTTATGCCATTTTTTAAAACAGGGTTTCCGGGTTTGCTGATTTTTGAACCGGTTGTTTTTCGTGACAGCAGGGGCTATTTCCTGGAGAGCTATAATGAGAGAACATGCAGGGAAGAAGGCGTTAACATCCGGTTTGTGCAGGACAACCAGGCTAAATCCTCTTATGGCGTTATACGAGGGTTGCATTACCAGCTTCAGCCATTTGCTCAAACAAAATTCATACGGGTTTTAACAGGTACGATCCTTGATGTAGTTCTGGATCTCAGGAAAGGGTCCCCCACATTTGGAAAAACATACAGCCTGGAACTTTCGGCGGAAAATAACAAGCAATTACTCATACCCCATGGGTTTGCCCACGGTTATTCTGTACTGTCAGAAACAGCAGAAGTATTTTATAAATGTGATAGTTTTTATAACAAAGATGCCGAAGCAGGCATTCAGTTCAACGATCCGGCTTTGAATATTGACTGGATGATTCCTGTGGAAAAAATGATCATTTCAGAAAAAGATACACATCACCCGGATTTTGCACATTGCAAGAATAATTTTGAGTTTAATCAACAAAAGTGAATAGCCGGCAAAACATACTGGTAACCGGAGCCAATGGCCAATTGGGAAAGGAATTCGGGTCAATCATTGAGCAGTATCCTAACTACAATTTCATACTGGCAACCAAAGAGCAGCTACCCATTAATGACGAAATTGCAGTAGCAGATTTTTTTTTAAGTAAGAACATTTCTTACTGTATCAATTGCGCAGCATATACAGCAGTTGATAAAGCCGAAACAGAAAAGGATATTGCATTTGATATAAACGGTTATGCCGTTGGGGCACTGGCTGCCATTTGTAAAAAACATGAAACACGGTTATTTCATTTTTCAACGGATTATGTATTTAACGGGAAATCTGCTGTACCCTATAAAGAAAATGATAGTACTGAGCCTGTAAATACTTACGGAGCTTCTAAATTATTGGGTGAACAGGAAGCGCAAAAAAATAATCCTGATGTGATCATCATCAGGACGTCCTGGGTATACAGCAGTTTTGGTAAGAACTTTGTAAAAACAATGTTGAAGCTGATGCATGAGAAGGAAAGCATTTCAGTTGTAAACGATCAGTTGGGTTGCCCAACCTATGCCAACGATCTGGCAAAGGCTGTAATGGAAATAATCTGTCACTACGAAAATCCGTTACCCGGTATATATAATTACTGCAATCAGGGAATCATTAATTGGTATGAATTTGCGCTGGCCATAAAAGAAATTTCGGGTTCTGCCTGTAAGGTAAATCCTATCAGTACCTTACAATATCCAACCCCGGCAAAAAGGCCTCACTATTCTGTTTTGGATACAGAAAAAATTTCAACAACATTCAACATTGAAATACTATCCTGGAAACACAGCCTGGAAACCTGTATTTCAAAAATGAACCTGTAAAGCTGTTTTGTATTCAGCTTGAATCATTCCTTATTCCTGATATAAACCAGCTTAATACCCGCTTTGTCGGTTTCCCGCTTGTCTATTTCAAATTGTGGTAATGATTTTATCAGCGGCGTCAATTTTAAAAACCCAAAATTCCTCGGGTCAAAATTGGGATGTTTCTTTAGCAATAAATTGCCCACATCTCCCAAAAACGCCCACCCATTCTCATCAGCCAGGTCATTGATGGTTGTTTTTATCAGCTTGATGGTTTCTTTTCCTATCTTATCAACGGCAGCTTTGGGCTTCCGTTTTATTTCCTTTGGCTTTATTTCTGCACTTTCCGTTTCATCATACATAGGTATAATTTCCATATAGATGAATTTATCGCAGGAAACAATGAACGGATTAGGCGTTTTCTTTTGCCCGATGCCAAACACTTTCATGCCTGCTTCTCTTAAACGTGTTGCCAGCCTGGTAAAATCACTGTCGCTGGATACAATGCAAAACCCATCCACTTTACCGGAATATAAAATGTCCATGGCATCAATGATAAGGGCGGAATCGCTGGAATTTTTTCCCGAGGTATAACTATACTGTTGTATTGGTGTGATGGCATTTTCCAATAAAACACTTTTCCAACCAGAAACGGTGGGTTTTGTCCAGTCGCCATAAATTCGCTTGAACGTAGGTGTTCCGTATTTGGCAATTTCCTCCATCACACCTTTCACATTACTATAGGGCACGTTGTCGGCATCAATTAATACCGCCAGCCTTATTTCATTTTTTAATTCCATATCACAATGTAGTACATTTTCAGCCTGTACAGGCATTAGATTAGGCAAAAAGCAGGATACCCTGTTCAGCATTTTTATTTGACTACTTTTGCCACTTATATGCAATCATTTACATCGCAAAGCAAAATCATTGTAACCTGCAGCAACAGGTTATCAGTTTACCTGCAACAGGAAATCACTGAGTTAGGGTTTTCACCGGTAAGGGTTTTTAAAACGGGTGTTGAATTACGGGGTAGCCTGCAGGATTGCATTACGCTGAACCTTAACCTTCGCTGTGCCAGCCAGGTATTGTTTTCTTTGATGGAATTCAGGGCACATAATGCCAATGATGTTTACGATAACCTGCTGGGTATAGCCTGGGAAGAACTGATTGCCCCGGATGGATATTTTTCCATCAGCAGTAATGTTAGCAACGAAACCATCAGTAACAACCTGTTTGCCAACGTAAAAGTGAAAGATGCCATTGCCGACAGGTTCAGGAGTAAAACTGGTAAAAGGCCAAATTCCGGCCCGGAATTGCATGGCGTTGTAGTGCATTTATACTGGAAAGATGACCAGGCAGAAATTTTTATGGATACATCCGGTGAAACGCTATCCAAACACGGATATCGTAAAATTCCCGGTAAGGCTCCGATGCTTGAATCACTGGCTGCTGCTACCATATTGGCAGGCAATTGGAACAGGAGGTCGGCATTTATTAATCCAATGTGCGGTTCCGGTACGCTGGCCATAGAAGCAGCGCTGATAGCAACAAACAGGCGCCCCGGTCTTTTCAGGAATAATTATGCATTCATGCATATCCTGGGGTATGATGAAAACATATATAAACAGGCTATTGCAAAACTGGAAGAACAAATTATTAATGTTCCGGGATTGCAGATTATTGCTACGGATATCAGCGAAGATGCCATCAACATTTCAAAGATAAATGCCGGCATGGCTGATGTGGAAACACTTATTGATTTCCGGGTTTGCGATTTTGAAGAAACTCATATCCCTGAAAATACAGATGGCGTTGTATACATTAATCCTGAATATGGCGACAGGCTTGGCATTGAAACTGAACTGGAAAAGACTTATAAACGCATGGGCGATTTCTTTAAAAAGAAATGTAAAGGGTATACAGGATTTATTTTTACCGGTAACCTGGAACTCGCTAAAAAAATTGGTTTAAAACCCAGGCGCAGGATTGAATTTTATACCAGCAAAATCGACTGCCGGCTTTTTGAATATGAATTATATGCAGGAACCAAAGAGGCATCTAAACAACCCGGCTAGAAAAAACGGGAAGCATAAATGCCTCCCGCTAATGAATTGCGTTATATTGTTTCGAATACCTGATCAATGAAATTAGTCCTTAACCCTTTCAATATATTCACCTGTTTTTGAATTCACCCTGATCAGCTCACCTTCATTAACAAATAATGGAACGTTAACGGTAGCACCAGTTTCTACAGTGGCAGGTTTCAGCGTCCTGGTTGCCGTATCGCCTTTCATGCCCGGTTCGCTGTAGGTTACCAATAATACGATCTTGTCTGGTAGTTCAACACTCATTGGCATATCCGTTTCACCATTAACCAATACGGAAACCTCCTGGCCGTCTTTCAGGAATTTAGGAGCGTCAATCATGTTTTCGGCAACAGTAATCTGTTCAAAAGTGGCTGTATCCATAAAACTGTAGCCGGTATCATCCTTATATAAATACTGGTATGGTTTACGTTCAACCCTTACCGGGAAAATCGTTTCACCGCTGTTCCAGGTAACTTCAATGGTGCGGGCATTGTCAACACCTTTCAGTTTTGCCCATACTTTTGCAGCGGCACGGGCTGTTTTATTTTGTCCGAATTCGATCACTGAATATAAACTGCCGTCAATCTTTAATATTAATCCCGAACGGATATCTGCTGTTGTTGCCATAAAATGAATATTTAAGGCTGCAAAAGTAGGGATTGAAACTGTAATGGCGAAAACTTAATGCTTGCCCTGTTTTTTGCTTTTTTTAGCCGTTTGCGGGTAAAACTGTAGATTTACCCTATGAAGAGGATTTGGCTATTTTGCTTATTGTTTATTGGTTCTCAACCTGCTGAAGCACAAGCCGACAGCCTGGCTGTTTATAAGCGGTTTCCAACCCTGCCGGTGTTCAACCTGGTAAAATTACCCGATAGTACAACCTTTACCAGGGATGATTTAGGCAGGCGAAAAGCAACCATGATCATGCTGTTCAGCCCCGATTGCGACCATTGCGTTCAAGCCACAAAAGACCTGCTTCAGCAAATACATTTATTTAAAAATGTACAGGTAATCATGGTTTCTTCTAATAGTTATGCAATGACCCAAACATTTTTCCGTGATAATAATATGGCAGATTATCCCAATATTACCATGGCCCGCGATGCTGCATTTTACCTGGGAACTTTTTATAACCTGAAGCAATACCCTTCCGTTTACCTGTATAATAAAAAGGGTAAATTCATACGCGAATTTATTGGCAACTTTTCTATGAAGGAAGTGGCAGGAAGTTTCTGACCTGGCAGTTAATATCAATTGATTATTATTTTATGAACGCTTGTTTCCAAACAATCCTTTCATTAATCATGATATAGATTTCGTAAAAACCTTTGCCCAGGTTATCTACCGGTAGCTGGATTTGCCTGGCAAGGCTCGCATACCTTTTGCGTGAAAGCACATATCCGTAACTGTTTATAATAAATACAGCTATAACATCCTGTATAGCTTCGCTGCCTCTGTATTGAAGATTAATGATACTGCCGACCGGTACCGGATACATTATCCAGTTTCCATTTCCGGTGCCAATTTGAATGCTGATTGATTCCGTATAACGAACCAGGCCCGACTGATTTATCTGGAGCCTGTAATAGGTTACATCATGGTAATACCGGAAATCTGTATATGATATCAGTTTATTTTTCCTGTTTTCCCCGGCTCCCGCATATGTAATATCATTCCATAAGTGGTTATCATGACTTCGTTGTAAAATGAAACTGGTTTTACCGGCATCAGTATTTTGCCATTTCAGGGTAACAGCATTAACCTGAGCCTCATACACAGCAACCAGATTGGGGCTGCTCGGGGGATATGCCCTTCCGGATAATATCAGGAAACAATATAGGGCAGCCTTGCATTGCATAAGCTATAAAATGAGCATTTTAAGTGTTAGAACGGATAAGAAAGTATTGGATTATACGTCAATAGTTAAAAGCAGGCCAAAAAGGGGAAGTTGCAGCGATAGAAGGCTCAATGTAAAATAATCCGGTAATAAATAATTTTTTTGTCTGGCAGATGCCGCGTGCATTAATCCGTTTACCTTTGCGCCATAAAAATCATAGTTTACATAAAAAATAATTACACATGAAAATTACTGTTGTAGGAGCTGGCGCAGTAGGAGCTACCTGTGCTGACAATATTGCACGCAAACAACTTTGCGACGAGTTGGTGTTGGTTGATATCAAAGAAGGAGTTGCCGAAGGAAAGGCGATGGACCTGATGCAAACAGCCCAGATAGAAGGATTTGACACCAGGATCACCGGATCAACAAATGATTATTCAAAAACGGCCGGAAGTTCGGTGGCCATCATCACTTCCGGTATTCCCCGTAAACCTGGCATGACGAGGGAAGAACTGATTGGTATCAACGCAGGTATCGTTAAAACAGTAACCCAAAACCTGCTGAAATATTCTCCGGATGTAATCATCATTGTTATCAGTAACCCGATGGATACCATGACATATCTGGCATTGAAAGCTAGCGGACTGCCAAAGAACAGGATCATTGGAATGGGAGGTTTGCTGGACAGCAGCCGGTTCAGGTATTTCCTAAGCCAGGCCATGCAATGTTCGCCAAACGACCTGCAGGCAACAGTTGTAGGCGGTCATGGAGATACAACCATGATACCGTTGACCAGGTTGGCAACATATTGTGGCACACCGGCTTCCAATTACCTGGATGAAGCCAGCTTGAAAAAAGTGGCTGCCGATACCATGGTGGGAGGAGCAACCCTTACCGGTTTACTGGGAACATCTGCCTGGTATGCACCGGGTGCTTGCGGCGCATTACTGGCAGAAGCAATTGTGCGTGATGAAAAGAAACTGATGCCATGTTGTGTTTACCTGGAAGGTGAATATGGCCTTAATGATATTTGTATCGGGGTGCCAGTTATTGTTGGCCGGAATGGCTGGGAAAAGATTGTTGATTATAAACTGAATGCGGAAGAAATGGCTGCCATGAATAAAAGTGCAGACGCTGTACGGAGTATGAACAGTGTATTATCAACAATGGAAATCTGAAAATCATATTAAAGAGAATGCAAAAACCCGGTTCATCCGGGTTTTTTATTTCCATACCATATTCAGGACTGCATAATCATTAAACTGCAAAAACCTGGAAAATCATTTTTTATCGGCCTGCGTGCTTTTTGTTTTATTTAACAGCGCTCTATACAATATTGCTTTAAACATGTGGTTATAGAATTTTACCTTTAAAAAAAACCTGTATGAATTTCATGAAATCATTTTCATTGCCTGTTTTACTGATATTATCAATTAGTTCCTGCAAAAAATCCGGATCCGATGATGTTACCGGCCCTACTGTGAATTTTGTTTTTAAATTCGATTCTACACAGGTGCGGTTGAATGCGCTGGCACAACCTGTTTCAGTAGCTGCAGGAAATGGTGCCCAATCGCCGGTATTTAATCTCATGAGCGCCCATTATCTTGAGTTGACTCCGGATCAGTTCACTCCTTTAGGTTCAGGGGCCGTTTTATACAGGGCAGCAGAAACAACAGCCGGTGGGTCAAATGCCATTGATTTCAGTAAATCAGCATTTGCCGGGGAAGGCCAAACATTTTTAAGTGTGCCGGTAAAATCATTTGCGGCCGGAACATATAACTGGCTGCGGGTTTCCCTGGCATATCAGAATTATAATATAAAGTTCAGATCGTCTGGATTGGACCTAACCGGAACACTGGCTTCATTTATCGGATTCAGAACATACCTGCAAGATTTTAAGGTTAAAGATTCAACCATACGGGTTAATGCAAATAAAGACCAGGGATACTGGGCGTTTGAAACAAATGTTTCCGGTTTTGGTTTTTTAAGTTCGGGCCAGGCACCTGCAGGTGCTACTACTGTCCCTAATCCGCTTTTTGCAACGTCTCCAATACCAGCAGGGTCATGTGTTGTTACAGGGCAGTTTGCCACACCACTTGTAATAACCGGTTCTGAAACATCAGACATAACTATCATCGTTTCATTATCTACCAATAAAAGTTTTGAATGGAGGGAAGTGTCAGGCCCGGGCACATTTGATCCATCTAATGGCGACCAGGTAATAGATATGGGTATCAGGGGAATGATTCCATACAAACTGTAAAAAATCATATGAAAGGCCTGGAATAAAAAAGGGTTAAATGATTTCTGCTGAAATATTTAACCCTTTGTCATACATTTTTTATTCCTCAGCTAACACCGTCTGTTTGCATTTCCTTACTTATCTTTTGCACAAGCCCCTGTAATACTTTTCCCGGCCCGCATTCCGTTGCACGTGTACAACCATCCTCAACCATCGCCTGTACACATTGAGTCCATTTTACCGGACCGGTTAATTGTGCAATGAGGTTTTCTTTTATAACAGCAGGATCTGAAATGGCCGTTGCTGCCACATTCTGGTAAACGGGTGCTATCGGGTTACTGAATGTAGTTTTATTGATAGCTTCTGCCAGTTCTTCTTTTGCAGGTAACATCAGCGGTGAATGAAAAGCACCGCCAACGGGAAGTATTAGCGCTCTTTTTGCACCTGCTGCTTTCATCCTGTCACAGGCAATCTCAATTCCCTTTATAGTACCGCTTATTACCAGTTGGCCCGGGCAGTTGTAATTGGCAGCAACTACCACTTCACCGATTTCATTGTTTATATGCCTGCATATTTCCTCCACTTTTTCATCTGCTAATCCCAATACGGCAGCCATGGTGGAAGGGTGTAACTCACAGGCATGCTGCATGGCTTTTGCCCTGATGGATACAAGCTGCAATGCATCAGCAAAACGAATCGCCTTATTGGCCACGAGTGCCGAAAACTCACCCAATGAATGGCCGGCAACCATATCGGGTGATGCATTTTCTAAACTATAGAATGCTGCAACCGAATGAATGAAAACGGCTGGTTGTGTAATAGCAGTCTTTTTAAGGTCTTCATCCGAACCGGTAAACATGATGTCTGAAATTCGAAAACCAAGTATGTCGTTTGCCTGTTCAAACAGGTTTTTGGCCGCTTCATTGCTTTCGTATAAAGTTTTTCCCATACCGGGAAACTGTGAGCCCTGGCCGGGAAAGACATATGCGTGTTTCATGCTTTGATGATTTTGGGTTAATTAAACAGTCTTCCAAATGTATAAAGATACTATGATGAAAATAGTAATTAACTATAAAATAGTTAGTGAGATATATGGGAATCACCTGTTTTGTTGCAAGTAAATGTTCAAATATTACTGGTACCCAGGAACCAAAGATTAAAGTATTGGAAAGCTTACCGGATCAATGCAGTTTTGAGCTGATGAGTTTCATGAATTCGCTCCTGGTTTCATTTTTTTCAAACTCGCCAAAAAATGCGGAAGTGGTTGTTACGGAGTTTTGTTTGGAAACGCCCCGCATCATCATGCACAAATGGGTGGCTTCTATAACTACGGCCACCCCAATGGGGTTAAGGCTTTCTTTAATGGACATGAGGATCTGCTGTGTTAACCTTTCCTGCACCTGGAGCCTGCGGCTGAAAACATCTACAACCCTTGCCAGCTTGCTCAGCCCGGTTATATAACCGTTAGGAATATACGCTATATGGGCTTTGCCGAAAAAAGGCAGCATATGATGTTCACACATGCTGTATAACTCAATGTCTTTTACGATTACCATTTCACTTACTTCTTCATGAAATTTTGCAGATTCCAGAATGGCTTTGGCATCCAATGAATAACCCTGTGTCATATATTGCATGGCCTTTGCCATACGCTCGGGTGTTTTTATCAATCCTTCACGTTCAGGGTCTTCGCCCAGGATTGCAATGCTTTCTTTGTAACATTTTATCAGGGAAGCTGTAGCCGCTTCATCGTATGTTTCTGTTTTCTTATAAGCCATTGAATGAGGTTGAGTTTTATAGGAAAATAAGGCTGATGCTTACACGGGGTATTCAACAAAGTTCCTGCTGGTTTCATATAACCTTACCTGCAAATCGAGTTCTTTGTCCAATACCGGCCTGAGTTTATCATAAATCACTATCGCAATATTCTCTGCAGTAGGATTTAATGTTGAAAATTCTACGCAATCAAGGTTAAGGTTCTTATGGTCAAATTTTTCAATAACATGTTCTTTCACAAGATCGCTGAGCAGTTTCATATCTATTACAAAACCGGTTTCACTGTCAGGGATACCCGTAACCTTAACTACCAGTTCATAATTATGGCCATGAAAATTAGGGTTATTGCATTTTCCAAAAACCGCATTATTCTTTATGTCGTTCCATAAGGGGTTTGTCAGCCTGTGTGCTGCATTAAAATGTTCCCTTCTGTATACGGCCACTTTATTGGTCATGATGTATAAAAACAATTAAATATTAAAATAGTTCGGTTTACATAGTTTGTAAACATGAATGTTTTAAAAACTGAAAATATTGCCGACAGGCCTTGTTTAAATGTACAAATTTAGGAATAATATCAGCTACCGAAATATTCTACATAAATGCGGGGCGTTTCATACAGTTTAAGCGCATGCAGGGTAATGGCAGGAGGAAGGTTTGGTTCAAGCTGGCCCCAAATGCCTATAACGAGGTTTTCTATAGAACATAACTTGCCTTTCATGAAATCCACATCAACATTCAGGTTTTTATGGTCAAGCTTTTCAATAACATGTTTCTGAACAATCTGGCTAAGTTTTTTTACGTCAAAAACAAACCCTGTGCCGGGATCGGGGTTGCCTTTAAGGGTAACATGTAATTCAAAATTATGACCATGCCAGTTTTCATTGGCACATTTACCAAAAACCTCCTCATTCCTTTCCCTACTCCAGGCTGGGTTATAGAGTTTATGTGCTGCGTTAAAATGTTCTATCCTGGTAATATAAACCATTGCTGATCCAAAATTTTTGCAAAGTTAGCCAGTATTCAGTGAAATATGAAGCATAAATGCGAATTTTGTGTAATGCAAATCTTAGTGGTAGCTGCAACTTCAATGGAAATCGCTCCATTCATGGCAAAATGGCCGGTGGCAGATCATTTGATAACAGGTGTAGGCAGCCCGTTTGCTATTTATCATATTATGCAAAGAATGCATCAGATTGACTACGATCTGGTGGTTCAGGCAGGTATTGCCGGATCCTATTTAAAAGATATGGCGCTTGGGGATGTTGTAGCTGTATCAAAGGATAATTTTGCAGATATAGGTATTGTTGAAAATAATCAATGGATTACCATGTTTGAATCAGGATTTGCAACTGCCTCCGAATTTCCATTCACAAACGGCTGGCTGGTTAACAATGGCAGGTTGCTGGATGATTTGGATTTACAAAAAGTAAATGCCATAACTGTTAATACGGTAACTGATGAAGCGGAACGGATTAATCAACTGGTTGCGAAATTTGATCCGCAGATTGAAACGATGGAAGGAGCTGCATTACACTATGTTTGCCTTCAGCAAAATATTCCTTTTTTACAAATGCGGGGTATCAGTAATTATGTGGGTGAAAGGGATAAAACGAAATGGAATATGGAAGGCGCTGTATACAACCTGAATAATGAATTACAGTCATTATACAAAAGATTATTAGCATAACTAATTTTAATAACAGGGAATGATTGAATTGAACCTCGGTTTCTCACCTTGCCCCAATGATACCTTTATTTTTGATGCTCTGGTTAACAATAAAATTGATACGGAAGGTATCCGGTTTAAGCCGGTATTAGAGGATGTGCAAACCCTCAATCAATGGGCTTTGCAAGGAAAACTGGACATCAGCAAATTAAGTTATGGCGTATTGCCTGGCGTGCTTGATACGTATATTTTACTAAACAGCGGCAGTGCATTGGGAAAAGGGGTTGGGCCGTTGCTGATTACAAACGGGTTAACCGGAATTACAGATATGGCAACACAGGTGGTAGCCATTCCGGGAAAAGATACAACAGCTCATATGCTTTTTTCTTTAGCCTGCCCGGAATCAAAGAACAAGGTTTTTCTGCGGTATGATGAAATTGAAGAATTTGTACTGCAGCAGAAAGGTATGGGTGTAATCATACACGAAAACAGGTTCACGTATCGTCAGAAAGGGCTTGTGCTGATTTCCGACCTGGGCGACTTTTGGGAACAGCAAACAGGCTTACCTATCCCTTTAGGCGGTATTGTAATTAAAAGAAGCCTTGAACTGAAGGTGCAGCAAAAAGTTGATAAGCTTATTCGTAAAAGCCTGGAATATGCATTTTTACATTACCCGCAATTAAATGATTATATCAGGTCGCATGCACAGGAAATGAGTGAAGATGTAATGCGGAAGCACATCGAATTATATGTAAATGAATACTCGCTGAATCTTGGGGAAGCGGGAAGAAAAGCGGTGGAAAAAGTTATTGAAATATATAATGGCTTGCACAACAGCAAAGAGGTTAATGTTGATATATTTGTTGAGCCGGATTAATGTTTTTCCGGTTTTAAAGCCTTGCTATAGGCAGACAGGCATCGTTCCCTTGCCATTTCGTGGTTTACTATCGGTTTGGGGTAACTGAATTCCATGAACTCTGGCACCCATTTTTTTATATAGGCCAGGTCGGGGTCAAATTTTTTTGTCTGCAGGTATGGATTGAATATCCTGAAATAAGGAGCTGCGTCGCACCCGCTTCCGGCTGCCCATTGCCAGCCGCCATTATTGGAAGCAAAATCAAAATCTAGCAATTTTTCAGCAAAATATGCTTCTCCCAGTCGCCAGTCGAGCAGCAGGTGTTTACAGAGGAAAGACGCTACAATCATCCGTACCCTGTTATGCATGAAGCCGGTAGTATTCAGTTCACGCATACCTGCGTCAACAATGGGGTAACCTGTTCTTCCCTGGCACCATTTTTCAAATTCTCCGTTATCGTTGCGCCATTGTATAAAATCATAAGCCGGTTTAAATGAGTTCCCGCTTGCTACATGGGGAAAATGCCAGAGAATCATGTGATAGAAGTCGCGCCAAATCAATTCATTTAAGAAAGTGCCAGACAGTTTGTAGGCTACGGAAGCAAGTTGCCTGATGCTGAGTGTGCCAAATCTCAGGTGCACGCCAAGCCTGGAAGTACTTCTAATACCCGGAAAATCACGTTTACTTGCATAATTCAAAATCAATTCTTCGTTGATGTTGTTTTGGGGTATAGGATCTGATGTTTCAATAAAACCCAATTCTTTCAGGGATGGAATTCCTGTTTCCTTTAATTGCAGGAAGTTGCTGAATAATTTCCTGCATGGAAAAGGCTCCAGGTGTTTATCTGATAAAGCAGCTTTCCATTTTTTGCTGTAGGGGGTAAATACGGTGTAAGGTGTTCCGTCTTCCTTAATTATTTCATTTTTTTCAAAAATCACCTGGTCTTTATATGTTTGCATTCCAATTGCATGGCTGCCTAATAAACTTCTGATGCCTTCATCTCTTTCCTTTGCATAGGGCTCATAATCATGGTTTGTAAATACCACAGAAATATCATAGTCATGCACAAGTTGTTTAAAAGCATTTTCCGGGCTGTCATGAAAAACTAGCAGTGTCGTACCAAGCCTGTTTAGTTTTTCCTTAATCTGAAGGATGGCAGTATGGATGAACGTTAAACGCCTGTCTCGTTTATCTGTTAGCTTATTAAGGATATCGGTATCAAAAATGAATACCGGCAGAACAGGTTTACCGCTTTTTAGGGCATGGTAAAGTCCGGCGTTGTCATCTAACCGAAGGTCTCTCCTGAACCAGAAGATATTTATTTCTCCATTACTTTTTTTATTCATCTTCACTGGTTAACAAAAAACGTCGGGATTTGTTTGTTGCAGTGTTGAAATTATACCGGTAGTAATGGTATTGGAAAATGATTTATCCTCAATGCCGGCCACCCATCGGATATTGTATATGGAATTGGATAAAAAAACCTCATCTGCCTGTAATAAATCATCAGTTGTGATAGTGGTTTCAGTTATATTAAATCCGGAATCTTTTAGTTTAACCAAAATGAATTTTCGCATGATACCGGCGATGCAACCTTCCGATAGTGCTGGAGTAAATACGGCCCCATCCCTGATTATGAAAACGTTTGCAATGGTACTGTCGCAAACCCTGCCATGATTGTTTAGGATTATGGCATCATTGCATTTATTTTTCCTGGCATCCAGGGCACCCATAAAGTAGGGCAGGTAATTATTATGTTTGAGGTTGCTGAATTGATCAGCCATTTTTTGGGCATCCCGGTAAATGCATAATTGCAGGCCATTAACATTAAGCATACCGTTAGTGTGGGGCAATTCCCACGACTGTATCATGCATACCGGATTATTATTTTCAATGTCATATAGTCCACCGTTTCCCCTTACAATGGTAAGCCTGATACGAGCTTTCGTTTGCCTGTTCTTTTTTACAAGCTGTATAATCTGGTCATGAATTTTTTCAGCTGTTAAGTGTTTTGGAATTTCTATTTTGAGGCTGTTCATCCCTTTAAACAGCCTGGCAATATGTTCATCAAAAAGCAGCAGTTCGTTGTTTACATATTTCAGGGTTTCAAAAAGGCCATCGCCAAACCGGAGGCCCCTGTTATCGGCGCCAATTACCAGGCTTCCGGCATCAATCAGTTTGCCGTTAAAATGGAGGAAATTCATGATGCTGTAAAGTAAATTCATTTCCTGTTCTTGCAGGTAGGTATTACAGAAATATTTCCGGGGAATTTATAAAAAAGGGATAAAAAAAATCTCCGTTTAAAACGGAGATTGCATTCAAAAATATGGGGGTTACATTTCTTCTATTATCTTATGTTTTACCGCGTACATGATAAGGCCTGCCGTTGTTTTAGATCCGGTTTTCACTTTCAGTTTATCCCTGATGGCTTCAACGGTTCTTGGGCTCAGGTCAACCATGTCGGCTATTTCTTTGGTGCTTTTTTCTTCGCACATCAGCCTTAGTATGGTGGTTTCTTTATCGTTCAGGTGTACTTCCTGGGAAACCATTTGGTGAGGTGCAGCTATATTCCTTTGTTTTAGGTTTGTAAGTAATGCCTGGTTGGTAAGTGCATTGAAAAAGTATTCCTGTTCAAAACAGGTTTTAATGGCTTCATAAATCACTTCAATATCACTTGTTTTGGTAAGATAGCTGTTGGCGCCCAGTTCCATTAGTTTGGTGATCATGCTATTGTCTTCCAGCATGGTCAGCATAATCACTTTGGTATTGGGGCATATTTTTTTAATTTCCGGAAGAGCGGTAATACCGTCCATGATCGGCATCTGGATATCGAGCAGGATTACATCCGGTTGAAGTGACTTGATCAGGTTCAGCAGGTGTACTCCGTTATCTGCTTCAGCAATAACTTTTATATCTTTCTTGGCACTTAAAGTTGTCTTCACGCCCGCCCTGTATAACACATGGTCGTCGCAAATAATCACTTTAATCGGTTCCTGGTTCTCTGGCTTCATAATTTGTGCAGTAAAAATAGTGATTTTTTAGATAGTATGATTACTCGTATTATATAACGGTTTTTGCAGGCTGAAATTATTTCAAGTACAATTTTCAAGTGTAAATACCCTGATCTGTAAATGGTAATTTTACGCATTTGAGGGCAAACCCATGCGAAATAGATTTAATAAGAATAGCAATGTTGAATAATTTTCCACATAAAAATATATGGGTTATTACAAGTAAACAGGACTAAAAAACCGGGAACTGAAAGTACAGTTCCCGGGCTGCCTTCACATAGGTACAGACTAAGTATAGGGCAGGGATTAACTACACTATCAAAATTGAGCATTGGCTATTTTACAGCAAAGAGAAAAACAACAGAAAAAGAAGGTGATTTTCTTCTATATCAGAAATATAAATGGATTAGAATTGTGGAGAAATAGAGTATGAGTAAAAGCGTTTTTGATACGATTTTTAATATACAAGCAATATGTATATTTTCATCATTTCTTATTAGTTTAAGATTGGTAAAAAACAATAATATTCCAAGGTATTTAACTGGTTTTTTTTGGTATCCAACAATTGCATTTCTAACTATTATTCCTGCTTTTTTTACATTAAATTATTCTCTAGGATTATTTTCTCTTTCAAAAATTTTAAATAATATATCAATAGTATTTCATTTTGTACTTCTAAGTATATTTATTTTACGAGCTATGCCTGGAGAAGTAAATAAAAAATTTATTGTTACATTGATAATTGTATTTCTTATTTTAATACTTTACTTTTTAGCAATTAGTGATTTAACTAAAAGAAATACATTCATTTTTGGTGTTACAAACTTTGGTTTAATTTTATTTTGCGTAATTTATTATTATCAACTTTTTAATAATATTCCGACCTTAAATTTATTATTAGAACCTTCTTTTTGGATTGTTACAGGCGTTTTCTTTTGTATGAGTATCCAAATTCCAATTACACTGACAATAGATTATCTAAAAGAAAGAATACAATTAAATAATTATTATTTACTATATAGCTTAATATCTTTTTGTTATACAATTATGCATCTTTTTTTTATAAAAGCCTATTTATGCGCTACTCATCAACGGAAAGTGTTGTAGTATTTATTATTTTATGTTCTTTACTGATAATTATATTAGTCAGTTTTATAACCTTTATTGTTTATAGATACCAACAAAAGCAGAATAAGTATAATAAAGAAATGGAAGAGATGAAAATTGTGCATGAAAATGAAATGCTATTATCTCAAGTTGAAATTCAGGAACAAACATTCGAAAATATATCCCGGGAAATACACGATAATATCGGTCAAAAACTTACCCTGGCCAAACTGCAATTGAATACCGTTAATTTGAATGACGGAAATAATATTTCAGAACACCTGCAAGATGCAGTTTCCATGATCAGTGAAGCCATTGCAGACCTGAGTGATATAAGCCGCAGCATGAGTTCAGAAATTATTTTGAATAACGGTCTTATCAAAGCACTTGAATTTGAAGTAATGCAGTTGAACAAATCCAGTGTATACCGCATTGATCTGGTTGTAAATGGCAACCCGGTTTTTTTTGATTCCCAGAAAGAACTTGTATTGTTCCGCATCGTTCAGGAAGCCCTGAACAATATCATGAAACATGCGGCTGCCAGGGAAATCCGCCTTTCCCTTGATTACCGGGATAATTTTGTGGAAATGCAGATTTGTGATGACGGTAAAGGATTTGTGAACGGAGCCGGAACCCTTAAAGGGACCGGTATTTCCAATATGAAAAGAAGGGCGGAAATGCTTAACGGGAATTGTACGGTTTATAGTATGCCTGGTGAAGGAACAAAGATAAAAATTGAAATACCGATAAATGAAAAATGAACAACAGTGCAAAGTGATGCTGGCCGATGATCATGTACTGCTCAGGGATGCATTGGCAGCCCTCATCGATTCCTTTGAGGAATGCAGTATTATTGGAGTCGCTTCCAGCGGGAAAGAACTAGTGAAGTTGTTTGCAGCCGGGAAGCTGCCCGATATTGTTGTGCTAGACCTGAACATGCCCGATATGGACGGGTATGAAACGGCCCAATGGCTGCAGGAAAATCATCCTGCTGTACGGATATTGATCCTAACCATGTATGATTCCGAAATTGCGCTGATCAGGTTGCTGCAACTGGGCGTAAGGGGCTTTTTAAAAAAAGACATTCATCCATATGAACTGAAAACAGCCCTGCTTTCCGTGGCAGATAACGGTTACTATTATGCGCATAATACAACGGGCAAACTGGCAACATTATTTCAGAAAAACCATCATAACAAATCATCCATTGAAAAATCGATGCTCACCGGGGTTGATATTGAATTTCTAAGACTGGCCGCAACGGATATGACATACAAGGAAATTGCCCAGGCAATGAATATTACGCCACGGGCAATAGATGGTTACCGCGACAGCCTTTTTGAGAAACTTGATGTGAAAAGCAGGGTGGGGCTGGCCATATATGCGGTAAAGAACGGGATCGTTACTTTTTAATATGCCGGTTAACCGGAAATTATTCAATCAGTTTGTTGCGCATGCCATACATGATGAGGCCGCCGATTGTTTTGGCATTAACCTTTGTCTTCATGTTCTGCCTGATCGTTTCTATGGTGCGGGGGCTAAGGAATATCACTTTTGAAATCTCTTCTGTTGTTTTGTCTTCTGCCAGCAGTTGTAGTATCTTGATCTCCTTCTCATTGAACTGTACAGGTGTATTGGTACCATAGTGCTGCCTCACGTTCTTTTTTTGCATCAGTTTGCCCATCACAGCCTTATTAACCAGTTCGTTGAAGTAAAAATCATCGTTCATACAGGTAAGTATCGCTTCATAAATCTCTTCTGGATCGGTAGTTTTGGTAAGGTAGGCATTGGCACCCATTTCCATCATCTTACTGATCATCTGCTGGTCGTCGTACATGGTTAGTACGATGATTTTAATTTCTTCAAATTCTTTCCTTATCAGTTGTATGCCATTGATCCCGTCAATTTCCGGCATCCTGATATCCATAAGCAATACATCAGGCTTTTTAATGGCAATCTTGTGCATCATATCCTTGCCATCTTCGGCTTCCCAAAGCATTTTAAGGTTCGATTTTCCCGATAAGGCCATTTTAATTCCATCACGGAAAATCTTGTGGTCATCTGCAATGGCAATCTTGATCTGATTTTCAGTAGACATTATTAGATTAATTGATTGTTATTCCTGGGTTATGGGGTATAAATTATAAACCATTTATTCTTAAAGCCACGTTATCGAAACGAAATATAGTGCAATTTATTTTTAGTATTTAACTGATATTCAGCAATATCTAATTCAATTATGCGTAAATATACGATAAAAACAATACGTAACAATACTTATATTGTTTTTGTGTAATATACAGTTGTGTTTGTAATCAGGTATTTCATCAAATGTTCAGGTTGTTGAATCCCGGAATTATCTTTTAATTACCCGTAAGCTAGATATTCTGTACAGATGTGAAATGAGTTAATACATTGTTTATCAGTTTATTAATATAAAGATGCTATATCAGTAGCTTTGATTTTATTTCTTTTTTCTTATGTAAAGTATTGATAGACAATGATTTGTATAATCAATACGCATGCTGGTATCATATATAAGGATGAGAATACCTGAGCATTTTCATTAATTCTGCTAATTTTTTTATCCACTTTTTTAGTCCCGATGTGCAAAACTGTAATTTTCCTTAGTAAGCTTACGATATTTTTCCATAGTAAAATTACTATTTTTAAATCGTATATTTACCTGAAAATTAATACCGTTAATTAAGTTAAAATCAAGTGTAGTTCAGTATGGGCAATGGTTTTGGCTAATTAAGACAAATTCGTATGATTCTATATGGCTTGTTCATGATGCGATTAAGTGTGAAGTTAGCATCTCAATTAATCGTGAACCACTAAATTTTATTTTATGTTGGGAAATGCTTTCGACTCAGTAAGTATGTTTTGTAATGATTAACTAAATTTTGATTTTGGTTATCAGTTAACTAAATTTGAAGATTAAAATTAACTGTCAACCTGAAAAATTTAGTTTATTTTACTTATCTAACTGAAATTATACCTTTAGTCTTTTGTATTATTTTTTATAAAAAACTTAATACAAAAGCTCTGAAGGTTTTTTTTATTTACTGTATTGCACTTTGTATTTTATCTTCACTTAGTGTTATTTCTTTATATGTAATAAAGTCACAATTATTATACTTAACGATTATCAGGTTTTATGTAGTATTTGAGTATACAATATTTTCAATCTTTTTTTATAAAATTTTACACAAGTCGGTACCTAAAAAAATAGTTCTTTATTCTATTTTTCCATTCATTTTCTACTCGATTTTTGATTATTCAATCGGGGATAAAAGCACATTCAGTAGTAATACTCTAATTGTTGAGTTTTTAGCTTTTATGATTTTTATAATTTATTTCTTCTACGAGAAAATGCAAACTGTAGTTTTTTATCCTTTATACCAAACGATATCATTCTGGATTTGTGTTGGATTGTTTTTATATTTCACGGGGAATTTTTTTTTCCTGTTACTTATAAAATCAACAAATGATGTTCATGTAAAAATCCAAATGAAGACCTTATACAGTTTTGTAACCATAACAAAAAATATTTTTCTAAGTGTAGCTCTTTTTGCTTCTGAGATAAATGAAGGCAAAAATGATAATATTGAAATACCAGATTATCTAGATCTTGATGATTTTTCATTTACAAAACAAGTTAATTAAATTTATTTTCAATGTTCTTTCTTCAAGTGACAGATAATTCGAATGTATCAAAACTAATGCTAGTGGGATCAATTGGTATGATTACTCTTGCAATAGGAATCATCGTTTTTGTAATTTTTCACCAAAGAAAGGTAATCCGTTACCAGATGCAGATGAAAAAGCTGGAGGCTGAAAAGCAGCAGATATTACTGAATGCATCTATAAGGTTCCAGGAAGAAGAACGGCAACGTATTGCAGCCGACCTGCACGATGATGCAGGGCCATTGCTGGCAACAGCCCGTTTATACCTGAACGAAAACCTGGTTAACCAGGAAAAAGCCCAGCAACTTCAAAGCATTTTCAGTGCCAAACAGATCATTGATGACGCCATCCTGCTTATCAGGAATATCAGCCATAGCCTGATGCCGCCTACTTTGAAAAATTTCGGACTTGAAAGTGCCACCACAGACCTTTTTCAAAAAATCAGCGGCAGCGGAACCCTGAATGCCAGCGCCCGCTTTCATGATTACCGCGAAAGGCTAAAAGTAGAACAGGAACTGCTGGTTTTCAGGATCATCCAGGAACTGGTGAATAATATCATCAAACACAGCAATGCCGGCTTCATACACCTTACCCAAAATGCGAACGGAAATAACCTTTACCTCCGGTTACACCACGACGGAAAAGGAATCGTACAGGCCGAATTCGATAAACTGAACCACAATGCATCCGGCCTGGGATTGAAAAATATCGCCAGCCGTATGAAAGTATTAAACGGCAGGATCTATTTTGAAATTGATCCCAGCCAGACTTACTACAAAGTAACCCTTGAAATCCCCAAGAGCCCGCTTGTTTAATTAAACCAACCGGTATATACTTAATTTGATTGTTCCGGAATGATAGGAACTTTATTTTTCCTGTAGATATCTGGTTTACTTTTTGTTACATTTGCTTACACATATGGAAACAAATCAAATCAAAGTAGCCATAGCCGACGACCATAAGATTTTCAGAAAGGGAGTGATCATGTCGATGCGCCCATTCATGAATATCAAATTTGTAATGGAGGCTGATAATGGCGAAGACCTGCTTCAGAAGATTCCCGAGTCAATGCCGGATGTGATTCTTTGCGACCTGAGGATGCCGGTGAAAGATGGAATTGACGCAACAAAAAGCATCACAAAAAGTTTTCCCGGTATAAGAGTGATCATCCTTACCATGTATGAAGATGAACGGTTTGTTGGGCACCTGATGGATTGCGGCGCAGCCGGATACCTGTTGAAAAATACAGAACCTGCCGAAATAAAAAAAGCCATCATGGATGTAATGCGCACCGGATTTTACCTGAACCCGTTCGTAAACAAGGTGCTCATCAAGAAAAATTATTCCAAACAGAAATTCAATCATAACCTCAGTTCAGAAATTGTTTTAAGCGACCGGGAGAAAGAGGTGCTTACGCTGGTTTGTATGGAATTTACTGCCACTGAAATTGCCCAGAAAATGGACATCAGCGCCCGAACCGTGGAAGCTATCAAAGACAGGCTGATGGAAAGGTTTGGTGTGAAGAATTCTGTCGGGTTGGTTTTTTATGCTATGAAAAATCAATTGATTGATTAATGGGTTGATTCCTTGTGCTATATCCCGCATCCCGTATCCCGCATCCTTTATCCCGTATCCCGCATCCTTTATCCCGTATCCCGCATCCTTTATCCCGCATCCTGTATCCTGTATCCCGTATCCCGTATCCCGTATCCCGTTATCAAAACAACCCAAACAAAGTTGAATCAATTTTAGTAATGATTTGTCCCAGGTCTTCTTCTTTTTCTGCAAATTTATTGGTATCTGCATCAATGATCAGTAACGGGCCTTCCTTATAACTGTCAATCCAGGAGTTATACAATTCATTCAGTTTTTTCAGGTAATCGAGCCTGATATTCTCTTCATATTCCCTGCCTCTTTTTTGTATCTGTCCAACCAGTGTGGGTACGGATGCTTTCAGGTAAATCAACAAATCCGGTGGTTTCACCATAG
>WBZP01000180.1_pt1 | contig 91676 bp, 74 predicted proteins | sample 5204301 | NCBI WGS metagenome assembly WBZP01 (sample SAMN12412401, study PRJNA552823) | activated sludge metagenome | isolation source: activated sludge from nitrification reactor of wastewater treatment plant... | place: USA: Pennsylvania | collected 2017 | reverse complement strand
TGGAAAAGCACATCAAAACGCTTACTTTTGATAACGATCAGGCTTTTGCCAAACACGAGCAGATTGGTAAACGCCTGACAGCAAAAACATTCTTCACACGTCCCTATACATCACAAGACAAGGGAACAGTGGAGAATAGAATAGGATTGATCAGACGATTCTTCCCAAAAGGAACAGACCTGAATCTGGTATCACGGCAGGAAGTAGCAAGGGTCGAGCGACTGATCAATAACCGTCCAATCAGAAAATTCAACTATAAAACAGCCAACCAAGTCTTCTCAGAAAAATTGCGTTTATGAGTTGAACACGGCACTAATTACTAATTACTAATTACTAATTACCAATTACCAACTACCAATCTCAATTTTCTCATTTCACTCTTTTCACCTCCACCACCCAATCCCATGGATAGGGAGCGCGCAGGGATGCGGGAGGTTCCGCGAATTCGGTAGACCAGGGATATTCCAGTTTGTCGAGTGATTCGATACGCGTAGCGCCCCGGTCGAAGAGCGTGAACAGTTCGGTGAGTTGATAGTGTTTGGTCGGGTTGCCGTCAATCGGAATGATGCCGTGCTGTATGGCTTTCAGATCGAGTCCGTTCAGGAGCTTTCGGTCTTCCTTTGGGATCCGGTATGCTGGTTTGCCTTCCGCATCGTATAACTTCATCAGGGTCCATTTCGATAGTCCTGCGGACTCGACCGATGGAACCACGATCACCGCGGTGCCGTTTTTTTTGATGCCTTTCGTGACGTTTTCGAGTATCCGGTAGTTGCGTTCGGGATGATCACCGATGGCGACGTTGGCACAGAATGCGAAATCGGCAGGAGGAAGGCCGGTCTTGTTTTTCGCAAGGTCGGCTTGCTGATACGTGACATTCAAAGCCGGGTACAGACAAGCGATGGCGAGCAACTCGGTGGAAATGTCGACAGCCAGCACGTGGCGGAAGTTCGGCGCAAGCAACGGAAGGGCCCTCCCGATGCCGCAGCCGAAGTCGATGGCGTCTTTTCGTTTTCCGGCATGCTTCTCGACCAGTTTTTTCAGTCGGCCGAATTTGTCGCTCGCAAAGACACTGAATATTTCATCGGCGTAATTACCGCCGATCTTATCCCAGAATTTTTTTTCGCTCATAAACTAAATACTTGGGCTCAAGGTATCCAAAAGATCAGGATCCCCGACCATTCGACTGCACGGAGTACCCCGATGACCAGCTGCCGAAATGCCCGGTGAGCGAATCGGTAGCTTCGAATGACCACTTATGAGGAGCGGTTGATTCCCGGAAAATTCAATTGACGGAAACACCGATCAGATGTCCGATGCCATAGGTCACCGCAGCCGCGGCCAGTCCGAAGATCACCTGACGCATTCCGGAAAACCATACGGAACGACCGGTAAAAAGTGTGATGGCTGCTCCGATGAGAAAAAGTCCGGCCGCACTGAAAGCGACACTCAGCAGGACCGAACGCGTACCGGTGAAAAAGAAAAAGGGTAGCACCGGAATGATCGCGCCGATGGCAAAGAGCAGGAAGGAACTGAGGGCAGCCTCCATGGCCGAGCCTTTCAGCTCCTCCGCGTTGATCCCCAGTTCTTCCTTGACCAGCACTTCGTGCGCGTGTTCGGTATCCTGCATGGTTTTTTCAGCCATGGCGCGGGCCTGTTCGTCCGGTATTCCTTTCGCCATGTAGATCAAAGCAAGTTCTTTCTTTTCTCCCTCCGGGTTGGCCTGGATCTCTTCCATTTCCAACGCCATCTGCTGTTCGTATAGTTCCTGCGAACTCTTCACGGAGATCCATTCGCCCAATGACATCGACAACGCGCCTGCTAATAGTCCGGCAAGCCCCGTAACCAGCACCGTATGTTCATTGGCACTGGCACCGGCGATGCCCATCACCAGGCTGAAGTTGGAAACAAGTCCATCATTGCCGCCGAGCACGGCCGCCCGTATCGCGTTCCCGCCGACCGTCCGGTGGCGCTTCTCGAACCGTGTAAGTTGCGTACCGCTGACCCGTTCCTCTTTTTCAAGGATCGAGCGCAGGATGCGTACATGGTTGGCCTCGTTGCCGGTGACCGGTTCATTCAATTGTTGCTTGGTACGAACGACCGCGTTCGAGATGCTTTTCTCGGTGTCCATCAAGGCGCCCAGTACCGTGTCGTAACCGAAGATCCGACCGATGCGGTCCAGTACGTTGGCTCGCCAGGATGGGCGTGGTAAGGCCGTGACGGGCATACCCGCTTTTTGCGCGAATGCGGCGGCATGTCCCTGTTCGATCTCACTCATCTGCCGGAAAATGCGTGCGATGACGGGGTCTTTCTCGTGCTCCGCCAGACGTCCGTAGAGGAACGCGGCATCGATCTCGGTCTGGATGGAAGCGTCTGCCATTGGCATGATTCGTACACAGGCTTCGGGGCCTGGAAACGAAGTTAATTAAACGGCGGTTAAGATCAGGCGAGGGAATTCAGCTGCTCGATCTTCAATTGCAGTTCCCGAAACGTCTCGTTACCGGAATAGCAATTGCGCAGTTGAATGAGGTACTCCTGGGCCTGTTTCAGGAAAAAGCTACGAACGCGGTTAAACTCGTCGGTGTTGGTTTCTCCGCTTTCGATCGCCATCTGGCGCAAATCATCGCCGATCTCGCAAAGGAAGATCCGGCAACTCAGGTCCAGCAGGGTGTAGAAAAAAAGCACTTCCTCCATGTCATACGAGATGACTTCGCCGATCTCATACTGCCAGGTGTGTACTTCGAAGTCTTCCAGCCGGGTATCCTCGAACATCTCCAGCCGCATGGCTTCGCGGATGAGGTCGTAATTCGGATGCAGGAGAATGAACTTGCCTGCGGCGATCGTGATGTTCACGAGCTGCTTGTATTCCCGGGTCACGGGAATATTCAAACGGTTGCCGTACAGGACAAAAGGTTGCATGATGCTCTTATTACAAAAATACGGCACATTTGGTTACTGTCATCCTTTCCGGAAGAAGTCCATCTGCGAGGGGTTTCTTACAACAGTTGCGTACTTTTACCCCCTGATTTTTCACCCGAAATCGCATGCTTGGACTAAAACTCCCGACGGATCCGCGCTGGGTTAATATCGTGGAAACCAATATCAGTGAAATTCTTACTGACCACGCGTATTGTGAGCAGAAAGCGGCTACCAATGCGATCAACATGGTCATCCAGTTTCCGGAATATCCCGACCTGGTGGATGCCATGCTGGCACTTGCGCAAGAAGAACTTCAGCATTTCCGGCAGGTCCACGAGAAGATCCAGGCGCGTGGCTTCTCACTCGGACGTGAGCGAAAAGACGATTATGTGTGGGAACTCAATCAGTTCATCCGAAAAGGACGGGAGCGTCACATCGTTTTGGTCGACCGTCTGCTCTTCGCCGCCATGGTAGAAGCCAGAAGCTGTGAGCGTTTCCGGATCTTGTCCGAGAACATTTCGGACCCGGATTTACGGGCATTTTACCGGGATCTCATGATCTCCGAAGCCAATCACTATACCTTGTTCATCGGTTTCGCACGGCAATATGGGCAGGGAGAAGATGTGGACAAACGCTGGCAGGATTTTCTGGATTACGAAGCGCAGTTGATCGCCAAATACGGGAAAAAGGAAACCATGCACGGATGATCAGCGTGATCATTCACTGTTGCAACACATTCGCCCCTTCGTAGTTGACAATGGCTTCCCGCCAGGACGCCGATACTTCAATGGATTTATGTGTCCGGTAATCGAACGCCACCATGACCGTGCAGGCATCCGCTTTCAGGATCTCTTTTCCGTCTTTGAAAACAACCAACTGGTATTCGAGATCGAAACTTTTTTTACCCAACCTTGAACAACGCGTGTAGACGAAGAGTTCGTCTTTGAACAGGATCGGCTGGATATAATCCACTTCTGCCCGGGCGAGGATGATGCCTTCCTTGGACCAGTCGTATCCCCATTCCACTACCTCATCGAAGTACTTCACTCGGGCCATCTCGATATAGGTCAGGAATCGCGCATTGTTCACATGTCCGAAAGCATCCACGTCCGCGAACCGGATCTCGATGGGGGTTTTGTGTTTGAATATTGACATAGGGGGACGGGTTTACTTCCTTCGATAAAGCTCCTGCGGACAGGTGGGCAGGTTTCGAGTTTCGAGTTTCCGGTTGATCGTGGTGAATCACCAATCACGAATCACAAATATCCAATCACAAATCTCCAATCTCCCTACTCATCAACCTTTCCCGTAACCGCATCCAGTTTTTCAAACTCTGAATTGGCGGAGACATATTCCGGCACCATTTCTTTCATCTTGCGGACGATGGCCTCGTTCCGTTGGGTGGAGAAGAGCGATACCAGTTCTTCGATATCGGATTGGATGATCTTGAAATCGTAGGGCCTTACTTTGGCAACCAGGATCTTTTCGTGGTGGGTTGGAAGTGAAGTTTCTTTATCGGCGAGTAGTTCTTCCTGCAACTTTTCGCCCGGACGAAGTCCCGTGATCTCGATCCGGATGTCTTTGTCCAGTGTCAATCCCGCAAGCCGGATCATCTTCCTGGCCAGGTCAAGGATGCGAACGCTTGTTCCCATGTCGAACAGGTAGATTTCCCCGCCTTTTCCCATGGACGCCGCTTCCAGAACCAATTGGCAGGCTTCAGGAATCGTCATGAAGTACCGGGTGATGTCGGGATGCGTAACCGTTACCGGTCCACCGGATTCGATCTGTTTCCGGAAACGCGGTATCACCGAGCCGTTCGAATCGAGTACGTTTCCAAACCGGGTGGTGATGAAACGGGTCGGAGATACCGTGCCCAACGACTGACAATAGATCTCCGCGATGCGTTTGGTGGCACCCATGATGTTCGTCGGATTGACAGCCTTATCCGTGGAGATCAAAACGAATTTTTCTACGCCGTATTCGTGTGCAAGGTCCGCCGTAATGCGTGTGCCGTGTACATTCGTCAGAATGGCTTCCGAAGGATTGTTTTCCATGACCGGAACATGCTTGTAGGCTGCCGCATGAAACACCACCTGCGGATGGAAGGCTTCAAATACGCGACGCATCCGGTCGCTTTGTCGTATATCCGCTATCACGGTTTCAAACTGCCGGAACTTGTAGCGCTCCTGCAATTCCAATTCTAATTCGTACAAGGCTGATTCCGCCTGGTCGAGTACGATCACTTTTTTCGGATTGAACGGAAGCAATTGCCGAACGACCTCGCTTCCGATGGAGCCTGCGCCTCCGGTTACGAGGATCACACGACCTTCGAGTTGCCGGCGGATCTCCTCGGTATCGAGCCGGATAGGGGGGCGCTCGAGCAGGTCCTCGATCCGGATATTCCGGATCTGGTTGAAGCTGAGCTGACCGTTGATCCAGGTAGTGACCGGCGGCACATTGAGTACGTTGACACCGAAGGCGAGGCACTTCTCCACGAGCGCTTGCTTTGCCGGCGCGGGTACGTTCTGGATGCTCAGGATCAGGTGATCGATGACATTCGCGTGGAGCAATTCTTCCAACTCCGTATCGGCGCGGTAGATCCGAATGCCCTCCAGCGTCTTGCCCGCCTTTGCCGGATTATCGTCCACGAAGGCGATGACCTTATAGCGGCTGCCAGCGTCGCGGTCGAGGGTCCGCTTGGTGATCACCCCCGATTCACCGGCGCCGTAGATGATGACTTTTTTTCGTTCGCCGGAAGGGTTCCGCACCTCCATATATACCGTCTTCACCAGTATCCGGAAAGCGGTCATCGAGAAGACGGTTGCGAAGTACTCGATGATAATGATGGAATAGGGGACGAGGTAGAAACCGATACTGTAATATGACAGGATGTTCGCCCCAGCCAGGACGACGGAGCCTGCTGTTACGGTGTAGAAGATTCGTTGCGCGTCCTTGTTGCTCGTGTACCGGATGATGCCCTGGTAAACGCGTGAGATCAGAAAGCTGATGATCCGAACGCCAAGGACGGACGGTATGGCATATTTCCACAGGGCGATCTCGTTCTCTGGAACACGAAAATTGAAGCGTACCTGATACGCCAGCATCAGGGATAAGAAACAGATCGAGGTATCGATCAGGAAAATGATCCAGCGCGGGGTATTGCGGGTGGAAAGGCGTAACCTCATGGCTGGATGTATTCTATCTGCCGACTAACCGACGAATTACCAAATTAACCCTCAAATATACTCTAATTTCTGCGTTTTATCTGTTCCTCCGGCTATCTTTGTCGTTTGCATCCTGCGTGAAACGAGTACTCTTTCTGGTCCCCTATCCGCAAGGTGAAGCCGCCAGTCAGCGCTTTCGCTTTGAGCAATACCTTCCGGCTTTGCAGGAAACGGGATGGGAGGTGCATTTGTCACCGTTTCTGGATTTGCGTGCCTGGAAGGTCTTGTATCAGCCCGGGCATCTCGATCGAAAAGCCTTCGCGATCTTGCGTGGCTACCTGCGCAGGCTGGGCGACCTGATGAAACTCGGTCGCTACGATGCCGTGTTCATCCACCGTGAAGCGAGCCCCTTCGGACCTCCCTGGTTGGAGTGGATCATCACCCGGCTTTTTAAGAAGTACACGGTGTACGACTTCGACGACGCGATCTGGATTCCCAATGCCTCGGAGAGCAACAGCGTCATCACCCGTTGGCTCCGCTCGTTCGGAAAAACGGGAAAGATCTGCGGTTGGTCTTCGGTCGTATCGGTGGGCAATGCCTACCTGGGCGATTATGCAAAAAGGTTCAATACACGGGTTGTCATTAATCCGACGACCATCGATACCGATGAGCATCACAACGAAATCGTAGATCACGATAATCATACGTTTGTCATCGGTTGGACGGGTTCGCATTCGACCGTCCAGTACCTCGATGAGTTAGTGCCGGTTTTTGAAGAACTCGAAAAGCGGTACGATTTTGAGTTGCACGTAATCTGCGACACACCGCCCAAATTCAAACTGAAAAGCCTGCGGTTTATCAAGTGGAGCAAACAGGCGGAGATCGATGACTTGATGAATTTCAATATCGGGCTCATGCCGCTCCCCGATACCGAATGGGCGAGGGGTAAGTGCGGTTTCAAGGCGTTGCAATACATGGCGCTGGGTGTGCCGCCGGTGGTTTCCCATGTCGGGGTGAACGCGGAGATCGTCGATCACGATGTGAACGGTTGCGTGTGCCGTGACCTGGATGAATGGAAATCCAGCCTCGAGCGCTTATTGGGCGATCCTGCCTTTTTGCGTCGACTCAGCCAGAAGACGCGGGATAAAGTTGTAGCCAGGTATTCCGTTCAGTCCAACCGCGACAACTTCCTCGGTCTTTTCAGGAACCACCGTTGAAATTCGTAGTTTTGCTCCCGTACAAAGGGTCGATGGATTGCATCATATTGTCGATCCGGCTTTAGAAACGTTCAACAACCTATGGAAATCACCACCGATCTTAAGCACATTGCACTGAACGACTTGCACGTCCGTCTCGGCGCTAAAATGGTTCCATTTGCCGGCTACCTGATGCCGGTATCCTACGAAGGAATCAACGTCGAGCACGAAACGGTGCGCAATCGGGTTGGAGTATTCGATGTCAGCCACATGGGCGAGTTCATTTTGAAAGGACCCCATGCCCTTGACCTGATCCAGAAAGTCACCAGCAATGATGCCGCCAAGCTGTTTGACGGTAAAGTGCAATACAGTTGCCTCCCGAACGACCAGAGTGGGATTGTCGACGACCTGCTCGTGTATCGCATCGATGAACAGACCTATATGCTCGTGGTGAACGCGTCGAACATTGAGAAGGATTGGAACTGGATCCGGAAGCAGGACGAATGGAATGTCGAGATGCACAACATATCCGACAAGACTTCGCTGCTCGCTGTTCAGGGACCGCTGGCCGCGGATGTCTTGCAGCCGTTGACCAGCATGGACCTCCGGAACATGGAATACTATTCTTTTGCGAAAGGTGTCTTTGCCGGGGTCGAGAACGTGTTGGTCAGCGCGACGGGTTATACCGGAGCCGGTGGATTTGAAGTGTATTTTGAGAATGGATCCGCCGGGAAAATCTGGGATGCGATTTTTGAAGCGGGGAAAGCCCAGGGCATTCGTCCGATCGGACTGGGTGCACGCGATACTTTGCGGTTGGAGATGGGATTCTGTCTTTATGGTAACGATATCGATGATGCTACTTCCCCGATCGAAGCCGGACTTGGCTGGATCACGAAGTTTACCAAGCCGTTCATCAACTGCGATGCACTCAAACGTCAGAAGGAGGAAGGAGTAAGCAGAAAGCTGATCGGTTTCGAAATGATCGATCGCGGTATTCCGCGACACGATTATGAAGTCCGGGATGCAGGCGGCAATACGATTGGAAAGGTGACGAGCGGTACCCAATCTCCGACCTTGAATAAGGCCATCGGGTTGGCGTACGTCCCGCTCGCCTTTGCCAGGGAAGGCTCGGAGATCTTCATCCAGGTACGCGACAAAGCCCTTCGGGCTAAGGTTGTCAAGATCCCGTTCTATAAGAAATAAGGGAAATTATCCTGTTTTTGCCGTCCCGGTACCCGGTCGGCCGTCATTCCGGAATTCCTTTATCTTCGTTTTTTTAAACCAGATTAGTTGCTGATGAGTGATCAACCGCTCCTGAAAGTCGACGCCTGCTTTTCTCCATTTCTTTATCCTGTCTATGCGGATGATTCCAGTATAGTCGTGATCATTGATATTTTCCGGGCCACCTCAGCCATGTGTACGGCTTTTGAATACGGTGCTGAAAAGATCATTCCCGTTGCTACCGTCGATGAAGCAAGGGCCTATAAGGCGAAAGGTTATCTCACCGGTGCGGAACGGGACGCGATCCAGATCGAGGGATTCGACTTTGGAAATTCCCCTTACCATTACATGGATGAGCGTATCAAAGGTCAAACCCTGGTCCTGACCACCACCAACGGTACGCAAGCCATCGAAGCCGCGCGTAACGCTTATCGAGTGGTGATCGGCTCTTTTCTCAATATCGACGCCCTTTGCGAATGGCTGGTAGCCGAGAAGAGAAGTGTCCTCTTGTTATGCTCGGGTTGGAAGAACAAGTTCAATCTCGAGGATGCGATTTTTGCCGGAGCGGTAACGGAAAAGCTGTCGGCCATGTCGGACCAGTTCAAGCTGGGTGATGGTTGCCTTGCTTTGAAGTACCTCTATCAATTGGCCCATCAGGATCCCTATAAGTTCCTGAACTACTCCAGCCACAAAGAACGACTCGCGCGGCTCAACCTGAAGAAGGACATCAAGTATTGTCTTACACCCAATCAGACGCGGGTGATACCTGTCATGAAAGATGGTGCCTTGGTACGCTTGGAGGTGCTGGCAGGTTCTTTAGAGTAGAGTTGATCGAATCTCGACCGGTTCTAGCTCGATCGTTTATTAGAGATTCCCGCTTTTATTGGACGGCGGATTGTCGTCCGACCGGTATTCTTGTACGATGAAACGTTTCGGACTACTGTTGATCGCCGGCTTGCTTTATGTGCAGGAACTGAATGCCTGGGGATTCTGGGCGCACCAGCGCATTAATGAGATGGCCTGTTTTCTTTTACCGGAAGCCATGTTCGGATTCTACAAAGCCAACATGGGTTACATCACTGAACACGCAACCGATCCGGACCTGCGCCGCTATCGTGATCCCGCGGAAGCACCCAGACATTTTATCGACCTCGACCGCTACGGGGAACATCCGATCGACAGCTTACCGCATCGTAGAAATGAAGCTGCCGCCAAATACACGGAAGACACCCTGATGGCGCACGGTACGGTGCCCTACACGATTGCCGAATTTTATCGCAAGTTGGTGTATGCCTTCCGCGATCGTGACCGCGGACGCATCCTGCATTATTCTGCCATGCTGGGGCATTACATCGGTGACGCGCATGTACCCTTGCACTGCACGCGCAATTACAACGGTCAGCTCACCGGTCAACACGGTATCCACGGTTTTTGGGAATCGCGTTTGCCGGAAATGTTCGGCGACGGATACGACTACCTGGTCGGGCCGGTAGGCGCATTGTCGGACCCCGATGAGACTGCCTGGAAGATCGTGGCAGAAAGCTATACTGCCCTGGATTCGGTCCTGCAATTTGAACGAATGTTGGGAAGCCGATATCCCGAGGATAAGAAGTATGCGTACGAAAGTCGCGGAAACCAGGTGGTACGGGTCTATTCTGCGGGATACTCGGAAAACTATCACCACCTGCTAGACGGACAAGTGGAACGACGCATGCAACAAGCGATCCGTCGCGTCGCGTCATTCTGGTACACAGCCTGGCTCGAAGCCGGTCAACCCGACCTGCCAATCGACGGAACAGAACTTCCGGCATTGCCGGAGGAAAAAACGGCAGAGGTGATTCCGGTGCGGCAGTGTGAGTAGGGGGAAGTTAACTGGTAATTAGTAACTAATCACAAATCACTAATCACTAATTACTAGTAACTAGTAACTAGTAATTAGTAATTGTTACCAGTTACCCGCTCATTTCCTTCCTCGAAGAATCGTCTGCTTCCGGTCCGGTCCCACGGACACGATACTGACCGGCACGTTCAGGTTTTCTTCTATCCAGGCGATGTAATCGGTGAGTTCTTTTGGGAATTCCGACTCCTGGGTGACGCCGGTAAGGTCTTTTTTCCATCCGGGGAATTCATTGTAAACCGGTCGGATGTCGGCATGCACGATCTCGTACGGCATGTAGTCGATCCGCTTTCCGTCGATTTCGTAATGCGTACAGACTTTGATCGTTTCAAAACCGCTGAGCACATCCGGTTTGGTCATCGTAAGGTCGGTGACGCCGTTGAGTCGGATCGTATAACGCAGCGCGGGCAGGTCGAGCCACCCACACCGACGGGGCCGTCCGGTAGTAGCACCGAATTCGTGCCCGGCCTTTCGCATGCGTTCTCCGGTTTCGTCGTGCAATTCGGTCGGAAAAGGTCCGCTGCCGACCCGGGTGCAATAGGCTTTGAAAATGCCGTAAACCCGACCGATGTTGCGCGGTGCAACGCCCAAGCCCGTGCAGGCGCCTGCGGTAATCGTGTTGGAGGAGGTGACAAACGGATACGATCCAAAATCGATATCAAGCAGCGATCCCTGCGCGCCCTCGGCAAGTATTCGGCGATGGGCTGCGATTTGATCGTGGATAAGATGCTCGCTGTCGACGAAGGGCAATTCGCGCAGGAAGGCGATGGCTGCAAAGAAAGGCGCTTCGAGTTCTTCCAGTCGGTAGTCGGTGTACTGCATACCCTGGAGCAACTCCAGGTGCTTGTTCCGAAGTTTTTCGTAGCGCTGTTGAAAGTCGGATGCTTCCGTATCGCCGACCCGAAGGCCGTTACGCCCGGTCTTATCCATGTAGGTAGGGCCGATTCCACGCAAGGTGGAGCCGATCTTGTCTTTCCCCTTCAGCGCCTCGGAGGCGGCATCGAGCAACCGATGCGTAGGAAGAATGAGATGCGCTTTACGGGAAATGAACAGTCGGTCCTTTACCGGAACCTGCAACTGTTGCAAGGCTTCGACCTCCCTGCGGAGTGTTACGGGATCGATCACCACACCATTCCCCACGATGTTCATGACGCCGTCGCGGAAGATGCCGCTGGGAATCGTATGCAGGACATGTTTGATGCCTTCGAACTCGAGCGTATGACCCGCGTTCGGACCACCCTGAAAGCGGGCGATCACCTGGTACTCGGGTGTGAGAACGTCAACGATTTTTCCTTTGCCTTCGTCTCCCCATTGGAGGCCGAGCAGAACGTCTACGGACATGTCGGGATGGGCTTTCGCCTGGATATTACCGGTGTGGAAATGAAAACATCCCGTGGAACGGGCACGGGATGTAGTTCGCTATCAGTTATCGCTGCATCAGTTTTGGAATTGCCGGATGGCTGCCGGCAGGTCCTCGGTGATGGTGAACACGGTGTTCAGTTTGGTGATGATCAGCAGTTCCTTGATCTTGTCCGAAATGCTACAGATCGTTGTGTCACCGCCATTCTTGCGGCTTTTCGTGAGAATATTCACCAGCACATTCAGCCCGTTGCTGTTCAGGTAACGGAAGTGCTCCATCGAGATCACAAAATTGTTGATGCCTTTCTCAATGACGTCCTGTATTTCCTCCAACAAGGGGGTCGCCTGGTTCTTGTCGATCAGGTTACCGCTCATTTCTACAATCGCGTATGTGCCGTGATTGATGATCTTATACGTGAAATCCATGCGGTAAAAGTAAGGATTCTCCCCGGATAGGCCTTAAGCGGTTGATTTGTAAATTATTAACACTCCGACGGTGAGAAACGACCTTACGCGGTATGAAAAGCAAAGTACCCCACACCACGGGCCCCCAACCACTCACGTCTACCTTTGCTAAGGTGTCCAAAGGCTAAAGCTAAGCGCTATTCGCTTTTCACTAATCACTTCACTGATCACTGTTCACTGTTCACTATTCACTTAGCACCGTTCAACCGCCGGCTACAACTCCCGGTCTCTTTCAACTCCCGGCATTTACCAAAAAGATTCAAGGCATGATGATTCACGTCGAACCGCAGGATCTCACCCATGGTCGACTGGATCTGCTGGATACGGGGGTCACAGAATTCAAAGATCTGTTCACAGTCCTGACAGATGAGGTGGTCGTGTTGTTTGTATGTATAGGACTTCTCAAAGCGCGCCAGGTTCTTGCCGAACTGATGACGGGTGATCAGTTCCGATTCCAGCAGCAGGTCAATGGTGTTGTACAAGGTGGCGCGGCTGATACTGAGCCCTTTGTTCTTCATGCGGACAAAAAGCGACTCGACATCGAAGTGTTCGTCCATCGTGTAGATCTCCTCCAGGATGGCGAAACGCTCTGCGGTTTTCCGATGCCCCTGGGCTTCGAGGAAAGTGGTGAATACCTGGCGGACTTTGGTGATGTCGGGTGTGCTCAAGGAGTTGGAGGATTAGGCCGCGTCGATTCGGCCGACGGTGAGGATGCCGTGGATTTCTTTCAGTTTCTTGATCAGCTTATCGAGGTGGGCGGTATCGTGCACGAATAGCATGATCTTTCCTTCGAAAATGCCGTCGTTCGATTCGATACTGATGCTGCGCATATTCACTTTCAGTTCACTGGAGATGACCTTCGAGATCTTGTTCACCACCCCGACATCGTCGAGTCCGGTGATGCGCACGCCGGCGAGGAAGGCGATCTGTTGTTGGTTCGTCCATTTCGCTTTCACAATGCGGTAGGCATAGTTCGACATCAGCCGGATCGCGTTCGGGCAACTGACACGGTGGATCTTGATGCCTTCGTTCACGGTAATGAATCCGAACACGTCGTCGCCCGGGATCGGATTGCAACAAGGCGAGAGCTTGTAATCGATGCGTTCCAGGTTCTCGCCGATCACGAGGTTGTCGCTGGAACCCCGGACGTTCTTGACGAGTTGCTCGAGCGATACGGGAGCGTCCTGTTTGGCGGGCGTCCGTGCTTTGATGCTGCCTTTTTCAATGGCGAATTCTCTCAGATCCTGGACATCGATGATCCCTTTCGCGACCCGGTAGAACAATTCGAGGCTGGTGGGGATCTTGTAGTAGGCGAGCAGTTCGTTGAGGTTCTCGTTGTTCAACTCCAGTTTCAGGTGGCGGAATTTTCGTTCCAGGATTTCCTTGCCGTCTTCCGCCAGCTTTTTCTTCTCTTCTTTGAGCGCTGTTTTGATCTTCGACTTGGCTTTGGCCGTTACCACATAGCTAAGCCAGTCTTCTTTCGGCGTTTGTTTGTTGGATGTCAGGATCTCCACCTGGTCGCCGCTCCGGAGCTTGTGGCTGAGCGGCACGAGTTTGTGGTTTACCTTGGCGCCGATGCACTTGCTGCCGACATCGGAATGGATCTCGAAGGCGAAATCAAGCGCGGTGGCGTTGCCGGGCAAGGTCTTCAATTCACCTTTCGGGGTGAAGACGAACATCTCGTCCGAAAAGAGGTTGAGTTTGAAGTCGTCGATGAAGTCGAGCGCGTTCGAGTCGGGGTTCTCGAGCAACTCCCGGATCTTCTTGATCCACTCGTCGAGAGCGGATTCGCCGGAAGATTCCTTGTATTTCCAGTGCGCGGCGTATCCCTTTTCTGCGATCTCGTCCATGCGCTTGGAACGGATCTGTACTTCGACCCATTTCCCGCCCGGACCCATCACCGTTGTGTGCAGGGATTCGTAACCGTTCGCCTTGGGTGTGCTGATCCAGTCGCGTAAGCGGTCGGGATTGGGATGGTAAAAATCGGTAATGATCGAATAACAACGCCAGCACATGGCTTTCTCATCGGCATCTTCCGCGTCGATGATGATGCGGATGGCGAAAATGTCGTAGATCTCGTCAAAGCCTACACCCTGGCGGAGCATTTTGCTGCGAATCGACTGGATCGATTTGGTCCTCCATTTGATCTCGCAACGGAATCCCTGACGGGCCAGTTCATGCCGGATCGGTTCGATGAACTCGTTGATATACTTGTTGCGCTCACGTCGGGTCTGTTGCAGCTTTTCGGAAATGTCGTTGTAAGTCTCCGGTTCGGTGTACTTCAACGCAAGGTCTTCCAACTCTGTTTTGATGGAGTAAAGGCCGAGTCGATGGGCGAGGGGTGCGTACAGAAAGGCCGTTTCGCTGGCGATCTTCAACTGCTTTTCGCGTTTCATCGAATCGAGCGTACGCATGTTGTGCAGGCGATCGGCCAGCTTGATGAGGATTACGCGCACGTCGTCGGAGAGCGTCAGCAGCATTTTCCGGAAGTTCTCCGCCTGGATCGAACTGCCGTTCAAGACAACACCGGAGATCTTGGTCAACCCGTCCACTATGGAAGCGGCCTTTTCACCAAAAGAATTCTTGATGTCGTCCAGCGTAAGATGGGTATCTTCTACCGTGTCGTGTAAGAGGGCGCAGACGATTGCCAGGGGGCCCAGGCCGATCTCTTCGGTACAGATCTGGGCGACTGCGAGCGGGTGCAGGATGTAGGGTTCGCCGGTCTTGCGACGCATATCCTTGTGGGCCTCGAGCGCCATATCGAAGGCAAGGCGGATCATTTTCTTATCGCCTTTACCCATCGAGGGCCGCAACGAACGCAGCAACGCCCGGTAAGCCTTCAGGATCGTATCCTTTTCAGCTTCCGAATTCGTGGCACCATTAGGTGTTGAATCGCGCAGGTCCTCTTCGTTCGCCATGTTTCGTCCTCAGGCCTCCTGCGCTTGCTTCTTGATCGCAAGCAGCGAAAAGTCCGTATTTTCTTTCCGGATGGTGTTGCTCAATCTGCCAAGCCCGGTGATCTCCATGTCAACCCGGTCACCGTCCTGCAGCCACTGAACCGGATAGTTCGGGTCCTGCAGCAATCCGGTGCCGTTCAACTCCAGGAAACAACCCGTACCAACCGTTCCGGAGCCGATCACGTCGCCAGGAAGGATATCCACGCCGTAAGCGCAGCGCTCAACGATCTCGGCAAACGTCCAATCCATCTCCTTCATGTTCCCGCTGCTCACCAGTTTATCGTTAACCCAGCATTTCATGTCCAGATCATAGCTGTTGCCGAAATGGCCCGGCTTTGGACTGACACGATGGCTCTCCAATTCGTCGGGAGTCACCAACCAGGGGCCGATAACCGTGGAGAAGTCTTTGCCTTTGGCCGGTCCAAGATTCAACACCATTTCTTCCATTTGGAGCGTCCGGGCGCTCATATCGTTCATGATCAGATAGCCAAATATATATTGATCCGCTTCCGATGCCCGAATGTTGCGTCCCTTTTTACCAATGACGATCGCCGACTCCAGTTCGAAATCCAGTTTTTGGAAATGGTCAGGCATACAGCGGATTTCTCCGGGGCCCTGGATGGCGTTATGATTGGTGAAATAGAAGATCGGATACTGATCGAATTCCGGGATCATGGGAACTTTTCGATTCCGTCTGGCCGCTGCTACGTGTTGGCGAAAGGCATAGCCGTCGCGGCAAGAGGTGGGACGGGGAACAGGTGCCAAGAGGGCGTTTTCACCGACCGCCTCCGGGCTTAAACCGCTGTTGCCGGAACGGATCTTCGCATTGATCTTCCGGGCGACTTCCCAGGACGCTTCACCGGCTCGGATGAATTCGAGCATATCGTCCGGAAGGGCTGTAAATCCGAGCGATTTAGCAGCATCAGGCAGGTTATAGATGGCTCCATCATGCCAGAGGCCGATACGTTCCCGGTTCCCAAGGAGATAGGTGACAAGTTTCATGAGGAATTGGCTTTTCACAAAAATACGAAACAGGGAGGAGACCCCCGAAAAAACCGAAAGGCCCCATAGGGGCCCTCCGGTTGTCTAACCAATCATCCAAACCAAACCATGAAAGGTGTCTTATTGGATCAGCAGTTTCTGCTGAACCGTTTCGATTCCATCGGTCGCCACGATGAAGTAAAGCGAACCGGGTTTCATATAGATTTCTGAGAATTCCAGTTGTATATCCCCGTTACCGGTGCGCAACACGGTGGCAGGGATCTCCCGGCCGGTGATATCACGTACCGTGATGGTGTAGAATTGCATCTGGTCGTCCCCATAACTGAGGTGGACCACCCGACTGCTGGCCGGGTTCGGGTACACGGTGAAGCTGCCTTTCCGGATGTTATTGATTACCTGGGACGGGAAAGATTCCGATGTGCCATCGTAATCGGTCTGCCGGATGCGGTAGTAAGAGATGCCCGGATACGGATTGACATCCACATAACCGTAGTTATGGGTCTCGGAGGTAGAACCCGAACCGTTCACACGGCCGATGCCTTCGAAGTTCACATTGTCGCGCGAACGTTCAACCGTAAAGTAGGAGTTGTTGATCTCGGCCTGGGTGGTCCATTTGAGCTGGACTTTGCGGTCGACCAGGTTGGCGTTGAAGCTGCCCAGTTCGATCGGCAGCGGGTTGCCACCGCCGGGAGGGTTGCCCAAGGCGAAATAGGTGCGGAAGGCGTTGAACGTGCCCGACGTGATGCTGCCGGTCCAGTTGTTCGTGGCGGTACCGCCGAGGTTGGTCCATTGCGAGGTCCCGTTGTCGTGTGCCACGAGCAGCGTATTCTTATCGGCTACACCGTCGTCCGTATCGTAATACATCGTGATCTTGCCGTTGCTGAAGTTGCTGACAGCCGAACGGGTGAAGCGTACATACCGTACGTTCGATACGTTGGCAATGGTAGGCGGCAGCGAATACGGGAGACCCGATGCGGACGAGTTGAAAATCTCTCCCCGGTAGCTGACGCTGGACGCATTCGTGTGGGTTAGCTGTAAGGTGACCGGACGGTAAGCGCTGGCTTTTCCGATCGGGAATATCTTGGTCACCGTGGCCGCGCTGGCCAGGGTGTGTTCCATCGGTCCGTCGACGTACGAAGCCGAGGTGCCGATATTTGCATTGGCGTTCGCCTGGCAAACAAGGATGTTCGTATTGGTCGTCAGGAGTTTCCCGTTGACCATGGAGAGCAGGTTGCTTACGTTGGCAGGACGGTTGAGCGTAATGTGGCTGGCGTTGTTGATCTGAAGATTGTAGAAGGTGGTCGTAACCGTGCCGCCAATGGCTTGTGCTCCGCTGGTGTTGAAGGTAACGGTGCTGCTGCGCGCGGTAAATGTTCCGCTGTTGTACAATGCATCTACGCCGTTGACCGTACTCATCAGCGTCATGGTCTTGGTATCGGCTGTTGCGCCGGACAGGGTCCTGATGTCGAAGATCTTGCCTGAATCGATGTACAGGCTCAGCAAACGGAAGTTCGTGGTGGAGCCGGTGGAAGGGGCAAGGGTGATCGTATTCGCGGCAGGGCCGGTGACACGGAAATGCGGCATGGTGACGCTTGCAAACGTCCGGAAGCCGAACCGTGCGCCCGCTGCCGTACTGGCATTACCGAATTGAATGGTGCCGCCGGTGCTGGTGACGGTTCCGGTGCCGCACAGGTGGAAATCGACGGTCGTTACGCCCGTGATGTTCGGCTTTTGCAGTATGATCGTTCCTCCACTCATGACGAAGGAACTGGTCGTACGGTCGTTGACCATGAAGACTTGTCGGTTCGTACCGGTCGTACCGCTGTTGAGCAGTATCGTTCCACCCGTCATACGGAAGGAGAACGGCTCGAGGCTCGATCCGCTGCCGTAGGTGATACCGCCGTAGACGGTCAAGGTGCCGGATGAAACTTCAAGGTAAGGGATCTTGGTACCGCTTTGGTCGGATCGCAGACCCTGCAAGCCCGCGGTGGTACCTACACGGACATTGCCACCATTCACATACAATTCGCCTTGGAGGATCAGGTTGTCCGCAGCCGAAGCGAACCACATGGTGCCCATGGGTACTTTAAATACCATATTGGGTCCGATGGTGAACGTTGCCGTAGTCGGGTTGATGCTGAAAGAACCGGTATTGTTGTGTACATAGGTGCCTTGGGTACCGATGAAATTCCGAAGTCCTGCTTCAAAATTGCTGGTATTGACCGTCAGCGTGGCGGTGGTAGCACCCGTTTTAGTCAGGGAAACGTTGTTGAGGTCCCACGTACCGATACCCGTGATGCTCGAATTGGCAGTAGTGTTGAACGTCAGGTCGACGACCTGATTCGCGGCAACATAGAAATCAACGCGACCGAAGTTGGCGAAGTTGCCGCCAACGATCATGCGGTGAACGCGATTGACCGCTGTGTTGTAATACAGGGTGGCGCCGGTATTGACGGTTACGTTGCCGGTTACCGTCAAGGTATACGTGCTGGTGGATAGAAACTCGAGGATACCCGAAGTTCCTTGTCCGATGTTCAGTGTGGCGCAACTGGCGGTGTTGTTGATCGTGATCGTGTGACCGTTGCCGATGTTGGCCACGTCGCCGGGCCCTGGCCTGGTTCCGGTATTGGTCGCGTTGCCATAACCGACAGTCGACCAGGTGGAACTGACTGACCAGGGTCCTGATTGCCTTGAATAATAGGTAATGGCACTGGCATCCGTTCCAAGCAGGAGCAGCAGGGAAATGATCACGAACGTGGTGGTTCGTGTTGCCAGAAGCACCAGGCGCGCAGGAGATACTACCTGAGTGTTCAGATTTTTCATGGGGCAGAATTTTTGGCTCAAAGTGTAAATGCGGACTTTGGCCGCGTTCGTCTAATTTAATCGGACGGGGAGGGGTAGAGTTCCCGCAATATCTACCGGCGATTGCAGCTGTAAGACATTGAATGAAAAGAGGACAATCAACCGCCGATGTCCTCTATTTCGCCGGATTTGACAGGGCATCCGCTTTTCTTGAAAAATGAATCGGTTTGGTTTTTACCGCTGCGCCGGACGAATTCGGATAGTTTGAAAAATACTTACAGCCCTGAACAAGGCTTTCGTTCGCGTGTTTTACGTAAATTTGAATTTCACTTAGCGACTATGCCCCAGTATCATCAGTTGGGTCAGTTACCACCCAAGCGCCATACCCAGTTCCGGAAGCCGGATGGTTCCCTGTATGCCGAAGAACTCGTATCCACCCACGGCTTCTCCAATGTCTATTCACTTATCTATCATTGTCATCCTCCTACGATGATCAAGGAGTTGGGTGAGCCTTGGTCGGTGGAGCCTAAACTGGCGTTCAAGCGGTCCCTCAAACACCAGAGCTTCGAGGGCTTTCATGTGGAGCCGAAGGATGATTTCATCGAAAGCCGGGTACCCGTTTTGGTGAACGACGACCTGTACATCACCTTGGCAGCACCCCGCAAGTCGATGACCGACTACTTCTATAAGAACGCCGATGCCGACGAGGTGATCTTTATCCACGAAGGAAGCGGTACGATGAAATCGATCTACGGATCGCTTTCTTTTCGTTACGGAGATTATATCGTGATTCCGCGAGGTACGATCTACCAGCTGGAATTCGACGGCCCGGATAACCGCCTCTTCATCGTCGAGTCGTTCTCGGCGGTGGAAACTTGTAAACGTTACCGGAACACCTACGGTCAACTCGAGGAACACTCTCCCTATTGCGAACGGGATATACGGCGCCCGGTGGATCTGAAAACCTACGATCAAACAGGCGATTTCAAGATCCTGATCCGGAAACAGGGGCTCATTTACCCCTATATATATGCCACCCACCCGTTCGATGCGATCGGATGGGACGGTAACCACTATCCCTGGATACTTTCGATCCATGATTTTGAACCGCTGACGGGCCGGGTTCACTTGCCGCCCCCCATCCATCAGACGTTCGAGGCGCATAATTATGTGATCTGTTCTTTCGTTCCGCGTTTATACGATTATCATCCGCAGGCGATCGTAGTTCCCTATAACCACAGTAATGTCGATTCCGATGAGGTCCTTTATTATGTTGATGGCGACTTCATGAGCCGGAAATCCGTAACGAGAGGCATGATCACGCTGCATCCGGCAGGAATTCCGCATGGACCCCATCCCGGAACGGTTGAAAGAAGCATCGGGAAAAAGGAAACCCATGAATTGGCAGTGATGGTCGACACCTTCCGCCCGTTATGGGTAACCGAAGAGGCGGTTCGCATCATGAACCCGGACTATTTCCGTTCCTGGTTGTCTTAGTGAAGTGTAAGATTTTCACCCTTATTTCGGGCTGTTAAGCATAGTTTTTCCCAACTCACCTTCTCCGAGGACGTATCTTCTGTGGCCGGCAATTGCCGGATCGTGACGATGCGTCGAAGGCTGATTTATCATTTATTGCTCTTCGGAGCGACACTCCTGCAATGGACGGAACGCGCAGGAGCTGTTGCTTTACCGTATGCAACCGATTTCTCGACTGACACGCTGTGGACCGCGCATTCCGACCAGGGCAGTGCATGGGAACTCGGCACTCCGGCCTATGGTCCGACCACCGGCGCTCATTCTCCCGCAGCAGCCTGGGATGTCGCCCTCAACTCAGAGATTGCCGACGGCACTGTGTGCTACCTGTACTCTCCGGTATTTGACTTCAATCAGGACCTAAATTGCCGTCTTAGTTTTTGGCAGAACAGATCGTGCGAGGATTATTTCGACGGCTTCCGAATCGACTATTCGCTCGATGGATCCACATGGCTGGTCCTTGGACTTTCCGGCGATGCGAACGGTAAGAACTGGTTTACACGCAACAATATTGAAGCATCAGGATTGCCCGCCTGGTCAGGAGATTCGCATGGATGGCGGAAATCGGAATACCGTCTTTCGCTGCTCAACAACTACGTCGGCGGTGTACGATTCCGGTTTGTTTTTACGTCGAATGATTCTGTTCCAAGCGCCGGTTGTTCCATTGATGACTTCTCGATAGAACAGGCTTCCGCTTACGATGTCGAACTGCGGGACTTGCGACGACCTGACCGGTATGTCGTCGCCGGCGTAGCGGATAGCATCCAGGCGATTGTTCGAAATGTCGGGGCTTCTTCGATCAACAATGTTTTAATCGATTTCACCACCGATGGAGTCATGCTCTTCTCTCAAAATGTCAATGTCAGCCTGGGTCCGTCGGAGGAGGATACAATCACCCTCCAATGGCAGTATACCCCGCCGGCTGGTGATTTTTACCTGAGTTGCTTTCTTTCGAATCCGGCTGATGGCGATCGGTCCAATGACAGCTTGAACTGTTCACTTCTGGGACTCGAACGAATGCAATTGCCTTTTGCTGACGAGTTCATGGCAAGCCAGGATCATTGGGCTTCCGATCCGGGTTCCACCTGGACGTTGGTTCCGGATTCTGCGGGCGGAGCTTCTTTCCATTGGGATGATAGTCCTGGTGGAGATTATCTCACGCATACGGATGCCAGTTTGTATACCCCCTTCATCCAATGGAATGGAGAGCGAAACGTTCGCTGCAGTTTTTGGCAGCAATGTGAAACCGAGGACGGCTACGACGGGTTTCGACTCGAATATACCCTGGATGGCGGCCTGAACTGGCTGCCGGTCGGTCAGCCCGCCGATGAAAATACTGAGTATTGGTACGATCATGCTGCATTGTCGGCCTTCCTGTCGGGGCCCGGATGGTCGGGAGAATTTCCGGAATGGAGAACCAGCCGTTGCATCCTCTCAGCGCTGGATGGTTGGAGTGGCCTGGTACAATTCCGGTTTCATTTGTCAACGGATGGAAGCAATGTGGCTCCGGGAGTGCGGATCGATAATTTTCGTTTGGATCCTGCTCCTGCGGTCGACTTGTCTATTAATAACCTCACGGTCAGACAACGTCTTGCGCCGGCAGCTTTTCCGGATTCGGTACGCGTCCGGATCCGCAATACCGGTACGACCGATTTGCAGGATCCTGTTGTCGAACTCGAACTCGGTACACTGGTCAGAAGTTATCAGTATTCAGGAGTACTGCAACCGGGCGCTGCCGCGGACTGGACAATGGATACGATCGGGCTTCCGGAAGGACCCTCTGAACTGACGATCCAATCCGCTGTGCCCGCCGATGGGGATCAACTGAATGATTCCCGTTCACTTCAACTCTTCGGCATTCCGACCCGTACATTGCCGTTCACGGATGATTTGGAATCTGCCATCTTGTTTGCCGATACTACCACAAATTGGACATTGGGTAAACCCGCATTTTCCAGCGAGACCAGCGCGGCTTCCGGTATGAATGCCTGGAACCTGCCGGGTGCGGGTTCGTACCCGAATGAACTGACGGCGATCCTGTATACACCGTTTTTCGATTTGCGGGGATGGTACAATCCTCGTTTGAAGTTCAACCATTGGTTCAACACTCAGAGCGGAGCGGACGGCGGTCGGGTGGAGGTTTCGGTGGATAGTGGAATGACCTGGTCGACGCTGGGTCAGCGTAACGACCCGCTCGGGATCAACTGGTACAACACAACGAGTTTATCGGCGAGCGGACAGCCCGGTTGGAGCGGTGGATCCGGTGCGTGGGGAGAAAGCGTTTATTGGATGCCGGCCTATTCGGATGCCCGGACACTTATCCAGTTCCGGTTCGTCTTTCAATCGGATGACTCTCTTGCAGTCGACGGCTGGTCGATCGATGACATTCGCCTGGAGGCATCACCGGCACATTCCGTTTCACCGGAATCGGTAAACGGTTTGCCGGATCCGATCAATCCCGTCTTGCCGGCTACCCTGCAATGCCGTGTCCGGAATTCAGGCGCACTTCCGGTCAATGAATTTGAACTTCGCGTCCTGATCGACGATTCGCTCTTTCATCAACATCACTGTGTGTTGCCTTCACCGATCGGCAATGGCCAGGTGGCTACGATCCAGCTATCCTCGCTTTGGCAAGCCCCGCCGGGTGGTCATGAAGTGACGGTCATTGCATCATCGGCATCTCCGGCAGAATCTTGGCCGGCGGATGATACCTTAATAGTTTTCTCGGGAATTCTTGATACCAGTCTCGCTTCCGCCGGCTCCGCCAATTGGTGCGACGACTTCGACGGTACGCAGGCTGCCTGGCTGAGTTTAGATCCCTTGACGCGCGCATGGCAATATCAGTGGCAATACGGCTCTCCGGATAAACCCGGCTGGAACGGAGCGTTCAACGGAAGCAATGCCTGGGTTACCGGTTTGCATGATTCGTATGAGGCACTGACGGAATGCGCACTTTATACGCCGGTATTCATGGCCGACTCCGGTCGCTGTTACCGGTTCAGCTTTCAGCACATGCTGGAGACGGAACAATTCCAGGACGGAGGAACGGTGGAGTACAGTCTGGATCGCGGTTGGACCTGGAAAACACTGGGCGCAGCCGGTGATCCGGGCTGGTTCAATGCCGGTTATGTAACCGGACTTGGATTGCCACCCGTCGCAGGATTCACTGGTTCAGTTACGCAATGGACACCGGCCAGTCATGACCTGGTGCTGGAAGAACCATCGGAAATCGTTTTCCGTTTCCGCTTCGGCTCCGATGCTTCGATTCAGATGAACGGTTGGGCGATCGATCAGGTGTGTTTCAGTCCTGTTGCTACCTGTACGATCGGTCTGGATGAGCCGGATCTCGATAACATTGTGCTCGGACCCTATCCGAATCCAGCGACCACAAGCGCAAGCCTCGTTTTCCCTGAGGGCATCAAACGGTTTTCGGTGCAGGTGACGGATCTTCGCGGACAGGTAATTTCGCTTCCGCATGCGCAGGTAAGCCATGATCGGATCGATCTGCAACTGGCCGGTTTATCTCCCGGGATTTATTTCCTGTCCGTGGATGTTGACGGTAAGCGCCTTTACCGCCGTCTAATCATCCAATAAGCAATCGACCCGACGTTAATTGTCAAAGGACAATTAACGTCGGGTCGATAGTTGGTTGCCAGGACGTTTGTGCTCAGTACAACACAAACTTGTCGGTGAGTGAGTGCACTTTTTTCAGGACGCTACTCAGCTTCGTTTCGTTTTCGTGATTCATCAGCGCTTCGTCGATCAATTGAACAATGCGCACCGCGTCTTTTTCCCGGATGCCGCGCGTGGTCATGGCCGGGGTGCCGATCCGGATGCCGGACGTGACAAATGGTGATTTGTCATCGAAGGGTACCATGTTCTTGTTGACGGTAATACTGACTTTGCCGAGGACCTGCTCTGCGAGTTTACCGGTCAGGTTCTTGCTGCGCAGGTCGATCAGCATGCTGTGATTATCAGTACCGCCGGAGATCACTTTGTAGCCGAGTTCCATGAATGCATGCGACATGGCCTGTGCATTTTTTACGACCTGAACACAGTATTTCAGGTAGTCGTCTTGAAGGTCTTCGCCGAAAGCAACCGCTTTGCCTGCGATGACGTGCTCCAACGGTCCGCCCTGGGTTCCGGGGAAAACGGCTCCGTCGAGTACCGCACTCATCATTTTGGTCTCACCTTTGGGAGTCTTCTGGCCCCATGGATTCTCGAAATCCTGTCCCATCATGATCATACCGCCACGGGGGCCGCGCAGGGTTTTATGCGTAGTGGTCGTCACGATATGGCAATGCGGCAGCGGATCGCGTAATAATCCGCGGGCGATGAGACCGGCGGGGTGGGAGATGTCGGCAAGCAACAAGGCGCCGACCTCCTCCGCGATGCGACGCATGAATTCGTAATCCCAGTCGCGCGAATAGGAGGATGCGCCGGCGATGATCAATTTAGGACGTTCGGCCAGCGCGACTTTTTTCATTTCGTCGTAATCGACCCGGCCGGTATCGGGATGGACTCCGTAGTGAACTGCACGATAGATCTTGCCGGAAAAGTTCACCGGCGAACCGTGTGTCAGGTGACCACCATGGCTCAGATTAAAACCGAGGATCGTATCGCCCGGTTGGATCACACCCAGCATTACAGCCGCGTTGGCCTGGGCGCCGGAATGCGGTTGAACATTGACCCATGCAGCGTTGAACAAGGTCTTGGCCCGGTCGATGGCCAGTTGTTCGACCTGGTCGACGACTTCGCAACCACCGTAATAACGGCGACCGGGATAACCTTCGGCATACTTGTTCGTCAGGCACGAACCCATGGCGGCCATGACCTGTTTGCTGGTGAAATTTTCGGAGGCGATGAGTTCGATTCCCTGCTGCTGCCGTTTCTTTTCTTTCGCGATCAGCGCGAAAAGTTCTTTGTCCTTTTCCATAATGGGATCGTCTTGAAGACGATTGTATAGTAGTCTGTATTAACCAAAATCGATCTCGGTACTGTCGCCAAGGTTGAGCGACTGGCTCAAGCCGTGTAGCGATGAATCGCTGCCGATCACCGAATGGTGAAGGACCGCATTCCGGATCTCACTGTAAGAGCCAATGATCGATTCCTTAACGATCGAATAGTGTACGATTGTATGATCGCCGATCGACACGTTGGGTCCGATGATCGAATTGCTGATGCGACAATGTTCCGAGATACTGACCGGAGGAATGATGATGGTGTTCGGAAACTGATACTGATGGGCCGGTACCGCTTTTTTAAGCAACACGGCATTGGTCTCCAGCAGGCTTTCCTTGCTGCCGCAGTCGTACCAGTTCTCGACCGGAAAGGTCCTGATCTTCGCGCCGTTGCGAATCATGACTTCAATACCATCGGTCAAATGATATTCACCCTGCGTTCGCTGGTTGCGGTTGATGATTTCGTCGAGTGCCTGGATGAGTTCCTGGGACTCCCGGATCTTGTACAGCCCGACCAATGCCAGGTTGGATTTTGGGATCGGCGGTTTCTCCACGACATGGTGGATGAATCCGGCTTCGTCAAGTTCGGCGACACCGAAGGTCCGCGGATCGTCCACACGTTTGACGGCCAGGGCAGAGGTCTCGGATGAAAGGACTTCGCGCAAGTTCACGTCAAAGATCGTATCGCCAAGTGCAATGACGAGTTCTTCGCCGGGGTTGACCAGGTGACGGGCGAGCCAGACCGCATGGCCGGTTCCCTCCCGGGGTTCCTGGATGATGAAGTGCTTGATGATTCCGGGATAGTTGGAACGGATATACTCCTCAACTTTATCGCCCAGGTAGCCCACAATGAAAATGAACTCCCGCATACCCGCTTCGATGAGATTGTCGACGATGTGGGAAAGGATCGGCTTGCCGGCAACCGGCACCAGCGCCTTTGGTTGCGTATGCGTATGCGGCCGCAACTTGCTTCCTATACCGGCGACGGGAATGAGTACTTTCATTGGTCAATCTTAATCCGGACAAGTCGATTCGGCTTCCAACAACAAATAGTTGATGCCCCACCACCTCAACCCAATTCCAGATATTTACTGTTCACTGTTCACTGTTCACTACTAATACCGGCGAATGAACAGCGCCCTGATTCCGGGGGTTAAAAGTAACTACTTTTGACACCTCCGTCCCGGGAAAGTTGCCCCGGATGTTAAACCCGTATGTTCAAAAACAGGATTACAGAACTCTTTGGAATTCAATATCCCATCATCCAGGCGGGTATGATCTGGTGCAGTGGTTGGCAACTTGCGGCAGCGGTCAGCCAGGCCGGTGGACTGGGAATTATCGGTGCGGGTTCCATGTACCCCGAGATTTTGCGCGAGAACATCCGGAAATGCAAGGCGGCAACGGATCGCCCGTTCGGCGTGAATGTTCCCCTGCTTTACCCGAACATCGAAGAACACATGAACATTATCCGTGAAGAAGGTGTTCCGGTGGTGTTCACCTCTGCAGGAAATCCGAAAACCTGGACCGCTTTCCTGAAAGATGGCGGAGCCAGGGTGGTTCACGTGATCGCCAATACGAAGTTCGCTCGGAAATGCGAAGAAGCAGGCGTCGATGCGCTGGTCGCCGAAGGTTTTGAAGCCGGCGGCCACAACGGACGGGAAGAAACCACTACGCTGGTCCTGATCCCGATGATCCGAAAGGCGACTACACTTCCCTTGATCGCAGCCGGTGGAATCGCCAATGGCGATGGCATGATGGCCTGCTTTGCATTGGGCGCAGAAGGCGTTCAAATGGGAACCCGTTTTGTTGCGTCGGTTGAATCTTCAGGACATGGGTCCTTCAAACAGGCGCTCATAAATTCATCCGAAGGAGACACTAAATTGATGCTGAAGCAACTGACCCCGGTTCGCCTTTTGCGTAATAAGTTCTCCGAAGCTGTCGAGGCCGCTGAAGCGAGGGGAGCATCAACCGATGAACTCAAAGAACTATTAGGTCGCGCCCGTGCCAAAAAGGGCATGTTCGAGGGGGATATGGAAGAGGGGGAACTGGAGATCGGGCAGGTGGCTGCGGCGGTCCGTTCTATTCAGCCGGCTGGGGATATTGTCCGCCAGGTCTGGGACGAATTTCAGCAGGCACAGCGACGAATTGCTGCGATGGAAGTATGAAGCAACGATTATGATCAAGTATACACGTAAAATTCTGAATAACGGCCTGACCGTGCTCGTCCACGAGGACCCGTCCACTCCACTCGCAACGGTTAATCTTTTATATAAAGTAGGAGCAAGGGACGAGGACGCGAACCGGACCGGTTTCGCACACTTGTTTGAACACCTGATGTTCGGCGGTTCGGTCAACATACCCGACTACGACAGCCCGCTGCAATTGGCCGGAGGCGACAACAATGCCTTCACGAATAACGATATCACCAACTACTATTGTACGCTGCCAGCGAACAACCTCGAAACGGCGTTCTGGCTGGAGAGTGATCGCATGCTCAGCCTGGCCTTTACGCCTAAAAGTCTGGAGGTACAACGCAGCGTGGTGATCGAGGAATTCAAACAACGCTACCTCAACCAACCCTATGGCGATGTCTGGCTGCTGCTCCGTCCGCTCGCTTATAAAGTGCATCCGTATCAATGGGCAACCATCGGAAAGGAAGTGAGCCATATCGAAGACGCTACTCTGCAGGATGTTCGGGAGTTCTTTCAGCGCTACTATTCACCGGACAATGCCATCCTGGTCGTTGCCGGGGGAGTGAAAGCCGACGAGGTTTTCTTGCTTGCAGAGAAATGGTTTGGAACGATCGAACGGAAAATGGGGGAGCGGCATCCGTATCCTGTCGAGCCGGCACAGGATGCCCCGCGTGAATTGTCCGTCAACCGGAAAGTTCCATACGACGCTTTGTATATGGCGTTTCATTGTTGTTCCCGACTTGATCCGGAATTCTATGCGCTGGACCTGTTGACCGATATCATGTCGCGCGGTAAATCATCGCGCCTTTACAATGCGCTCGTCAAGCAACGGAAGCTTTTCAGCGAAGTTCATGCATATGGTACCGGTGATTTCGATAAAGGTCTTGTTGTCGTCGAAGGCAAACTGGTAAAAGGCGTGAAAATGGAAGATGCCGAAGCCGCAGTCTGGGAGGAACTGAACCGGTTGGTGAACCATCCTGTGGAGGCGACCGAACTGGAAAAGGTAAAGAACAAAGTGGAAAGTACGCTCGAGTTCTCCGAGATGGACCTCTCCGGACGTGCACTCAACCTGGCCATTGCCGAATACATGGGTGATCCTGAGTTGATCAATACGGAACTCGGACTCTATCAGTCGGTCAGCGCTGCTGAGGTGCAGCAGCAGGCCCGACAGGTATTCAACAAGAAGAACGCATCGGTTCTTCGCTACTTCTCAGAACGAAACTGATCGCATGAATTTGATGACATCGCCCGACCGCACGATCGCTCCGGCATTCCGTCCGATCACCAAGCTTGACGTCCAAAAAGCCGAACTGGCTAAACTGGCCAACGGCATCCCGGTTTATACCATCAACGCCGGATTTCAGGACCTGGTCAGGATAGAGTGGGTGTTTCGGCTTCGGACGTTCGACCTTCAACGTCCCTTGCTTCAAAATGCCGCCAATCGCCTGCTCCAGGAAGGCACATCGAAGAAAAGCGCGCAGGAGATCGCGGATCAGATCGACTATTTCGGAGCCTTCCTGGAAACGGAAGAAGGTCCCGATACCGTTTCGATCGTGCTCTATACGTTGAACAAGCATCTGCCTAAGATGCTGCCCATCGTTCGTGAACTCTTTGCGGATGCCAGTTACCCGGAACACGAACTCGGTATTTACAAACAGAACCAGGTTCAGCGTCTGACGGTTGAAAATGAAAAAGTCCAGTCACTCGCCCGTCGCCGCTTTTTACAACTCCTCTTCGGACAATCACATCCGTATGGATTCTATGTTTCGACCGATCACTATCTTCAATTGAAACGGGAAGAACTGGAAGCTTACCGGCGGAAACATTACACCAGCGACAATTGCACCATCTTCGTGGCTGGTAAATTGCCTGCGGACCTGGAAAAATTGTTAGACCAGCACTTTGGTGATTCCGATTGGAGATCTGCGGGATCATTGACGGTGGACCGGGGAGCCACCTCGCTGGATCCGGTTCGAAAACACTACCAGGAAAAACCCGGAGCCATTCAGTCAGCCATCCGGATCGGCAAACCACTGTTCCGTCGCTCGGATCCTGAATATCCCGCCATGTCGGTGCTCAACACGGTGTTGGGTGGCTATTTCGGATCGCGCCTCATGTCGAACATTCGGGAAGATAAGGGTTATACCTACGGTATCGGCTCCGCGCTGGTTTCCATGAAAGAAGCAGGCTACTTCTTTATCTCGACCGAAGTCGGCACGGATGTGACGGACGCTGCATTGAAAGAGATTTATTTCGAAATTGAGCGGCTATGCAACGACCCTGTCCCGGAGACAGAACTCGCCATGGTGCGCAATTTTTTGCTGGGTAATTTCCTGAAAGGGATTGACGGGCCCTTCGCATTATTGGACCGGTGCAAAACCCTGGTCGTGTCCGAACTTGACTACGGCTACTACCAACACTACATCAAGGTCCTCCAATCCGTCACGCCGGCGGAACTGCTGGAACTTGCAAGACGCGTTTGGAAGCCAGATTCATTCACAGAATTGGTAGTAGGGAAACGCTGAAAAGAAGCGTTTTTACAACATCTCGTCTGCCATTCGCCCCCTTTCCGTTGACCCGCGCGACCGGAAAGCGTACCTTTAGGGCTTGTCCTCATGAGGTTGATCCGGCTGTTCCTGTTGTTCTTTTTCGGGCTTCCACTGGCCGGGGTCGCACAGCAATTCCATGTGCGTTGCCTCAGTGTCGGTAACACCGGCGATGTAACCGTAACCTGGGACAGGAGCGGACTTTCACCGGCTGATTTTCGTTGTTACTATCTGTACCACTCCACGTCTGCTGCGGGACCTTTTAGCCCGATTGACAGTATATTCATTTATGGAGACACCAGTGAAGTGCATGCCACCGCGTTGGCGAACACCAATCCCGCCTGGTATTTTCTCGCCTTCAAATCAGCTTCGGGCGCACCGGATGTGCTTTCCGATACCGCAGCGGCGATCTTCCTGAATGTGATCAACCCCAATTCCGGCTTCGCGGTCATGAACTGGAATGTCTTGAGGGATCCGCTCATTGCAACCAATTCTCCATATTACAGGATCTACAGAGAGTTCCCAACCGGCATTTTCACCCTCATCGATTCGGTGGATGCCAGCCTGGGGATTCGCCCGATGACCTATAACGACCTCATCGCGATCTGCAACGACACCGTACGTTACCGAATTGAAGTGGCGGATCAGGGCGGTTGCGTTTCCAGATCGAACCGGGATGGAGAAAATTTCCGCGACCTGTTGCCGCCGGAGATACCACAGTTCGATTCAGTATCGGTTGATGGTGCCGGTAACATCGTGATGGGCTGGTCGCAGAATACTTCACCGGATACGCGTTATTATGAGATTCAGATCAATACCGGATCTTCATCCGCGCCTGTCTGGACACCACTGGACACGGCCTTCGGCATCGGAACAACGTATCTGAATTCCGGGGTCGACGGCACCGGCGCTCCGCGCGATTTTAAAATCGTTGCAGTCGACAGTTGCGGAAATCAGTCGGCGCAGAGCGTGATGCACAGCTCCCTGCAGGTGCAGGTAACCTTCCTGATCTGCGAAAAAGCCGTCGAGATCATCTGCACTTCGTATGGAGGTTGGGGCGTGGCGCCCGTCTACGAATGTTACCGTTCCGCCAACGGTGGCCCTGAATTCCTGATTGCCTCCGGGAACAGCAGTTCGTTCCGTGATACGAACATCGTTTCAGGAACTAATTATTGTTATAAGATCCGTGCGATCGATCCCTCGAATACGACGCGGACATCCACCAGTTACCGGAAGTGCATCACACCGGTCTTTCCGCCGCCGCCTGCGTACTCCTACATTCGAAAGGTGAGCGTCCTGGAGGAGAATACGATCCGGATCGAAGGGTATGTGGATCCGGTCAGCCCTGTCAGCGGTTATGAATTACTCCGCGCTGCGTCGGCAGCAGGGCCGTTCACCAGCATTGCATTCAAAGCGGACGATGGAACCGATCGGGTTGTATTCTTTGATAATCCCAGCACCGAGCAGGTTTGGTATTATAAGATATTGACCATTGATTCATGCGGATTGCAAGCCAAAGAGTCGCAAATCAGCCATTCCATCGTGGCGACAGCCGCGGCGGAAGGCGATTTTACCAACTGGGTTACCTGGACCGATTACGGTGAATGGTTGGGCGGTATCGACCGTTTTGATATTTACAGACGGATAAACGGAACGGTTGAAGCCTTTCCCATTGCGACCATCCCGTTCGGAGCAACTCCTGAATACCGGGATTCCGTTCTACGGGATTTTCTGAGCGACGGGGAGTTCTGCTATATCATTGAAGCGATCGAAGGGGCCGGTAATCCTTATTTCTTCCTCGATTCAGTTCGCTCGAACGAAGTTTGCGTTTACCAGGAACCATTCAGTTTTATTCCAAACGCGTTCCATCCGGGTGGTGGAATCAACGAGACCTTCCGTCCGTTCAACGGCTTCGTCAACCCCGAAGGGTACAAGTTTATCGTGTTCAATCGGTGGGGAGAGGAGATATTCGTATCCGATAACCCACAGCAAACCTGGGACGGTGCAAGCAACGGAAAACTCGCACCGCCTGCCGTTTACATTTATCAGATCGAGTACAACAGCCCGGAAGGAGGAAAGCGCCGCAAACTCGGCACCATCACACTCATCCGCTGATAACGAAGGACCGTTCAAATCCGATCAACATACCGGAAAAAGGGTCTGAAACTGGCAACGAGTAATTTGAAACAAGTGACAAGTAACAAGTAACTAGTAACTAGTAACTTGTAACTAATCGCTATTCGCTATTCGCTATTCGCTATTCACTATTCACTGTTCACTGTTCACTGTTCACTATTCACCATTCACTAATTTAACCATCCACATCTCCCGGTAAATCCCTATCTTTGCGTGCAACTTTTTTTCAACCAAGACCCCGTCTATGAAAGTTGCAACCGGCCGATTTTTAGGTGAAGCGCTCACCTACGATGATGTACTCCTGATTCCGGCCTATTCGGAAGTCCTTCCAAATCAAGTAGATGTATCATCACAGCTAACGCCTGGCATCCGGCTGAATATGCCCATTCTTTCCGCCGCCATGGACACGGTCACTGAAGCCGATATGGCCGTTGCCATCGCGCACGAAGGCGGTATCGGGATGTTGCACAAAAACATGACGGCAGAACAGCAGGCCGCCGAGGTTCGTCGGGTCAAGCGCAGCGAAAGCGGGATGATCGACGACCCCGTTACGCTCTATCAAGATGCAAAGGTTCATGACGCCCTGAGGATCATGCGCGATTACCGCATCGGGGGTATCCCCGTCATTGACCACGATCGGAAACTGGTCGGCATTTGCACCAGTCGCGACCTGCGGTTTGAGAAGGATGTGGATCGCCCGATCGCCCAGATCATGACCAAAGACAAGCTGGTAACGACGACGGGAGTAAAAGACCTGAAAGAAGCGGAAAGGATCCTGCAACGTTATAAGATCGAAAAGTTGCCGGTGGTCGATAAAAAGGGCCGCCTTGTCGGCTTGATTACCTACAAAGACATTCTCAAGTTCAAATCTCGCCCCAATGCCTGTAAGGACGAGTATGGTCGCTTGCGTGTCGGAGCCGCAATCGGCGTGACTCGCGACAGCCTTGATCGTGCAGACGCGTTGGTGAAAGCTGGTGTAGATATTATCACGATCGACACGGCGCACGGACATACGAAGGGCGTGGTGGAAGTCCTTAAAGCTGTAAAAAAGAAGCACCCGAAACTTCCGGTCATTGTCGGCAACATCGCGACGGCTGATGCAGCCCGCTACCTCGCCAAGGCAGGAGCGGATGCTGTCAAGGTTGGGATCGGCCCGGGTTCGATCTGTACCACCCGCGTCATTGCGGGGATCGGCGTACCGCAGTTTACAGCGGTCTACCAGGTCGCGGAAGCGTTGAAGGGCAGCAAAGTCGGGGTCATTGCCGATGGTGGCATCCGCTACAGTGGCGATATCGCGAAGGCCATCGCCGCGGGCGCACACTGCGTTATGCTGGGAAGCCTCCTGGCTGGAACGGAGGAGTCGCCTGGCGAAACCATTATTTACGAAGGACGAAAATTCAAAACGTACCGTGGCATGGGCTCCATCGAAGCCATGCGGGAAGGCTCCAAGGACCGCTATTTTCAGGCGCAGACGGACGACGTGAAAAAGCTCGTTCCCGAAGGGATTGTGGGCCGCGTCCCGTATAAAGGAACCGTTGGCGAGGAATTGTACCAGTTGGTCGGCGGACTGCGTGCTTCAATGGGCTATTGCGGCGCGCCGAACATCGCGGCACTGCAGAAGGCCAGCTTTATCCGCATTACCAGCGCAGGTGTGCGCGAAAGCCACCCGCACGATGTGTCCATCGTGAAGGAAGCCCCGAATTACCATCGCTGACCATTGCCTCAGTACTTGACAAGTCTGATGACACTCGTCGCTCTCCCGGTTTGAAGACTCAGTAAATACAGGCCGGGTACCAGCGGGTTGCCTGGGATGGTCAAGACATTCGTCGACGGATCGGCGGATTCTCCTTGCGCGACAGTGGATCCTTGAACATCGGTTAATTTCCAAACGAGTGTCGGATACGGATCGGCCGTACGGAGCGTCCAGTCCGATGTAGTCGGATTCGGATAAACAGCGAAGCCTTGGTCCATGATATCGCGAACCTGCGTTGTGGCAGTATCGATAACCACAAACGAGGTCATCATCCCCATGTCCTCGTGAGCAAGATTGTGACAATGGTACATGTAAGGTGAAGTCACATCGGCATAATCCAAAAAACGCGTGATGAGAGTGATGGAATCGCCCGGAACGATCAGTACCACATCCTTCGCGCCGCTTTCTTCGGGTGGAGGCGCCTGCCCGTTCTTCTGGATGATGTAAAACTGGACATCGTGCGTATGCATCGGGTGTGCCATATTGGAGGAATTGGTCATGTACCATACTTCAATATCTCCCAGGCGCATGGTATCATTGACATAATTCATGGAGAACGTATTTCCGTCGAGGTAGAAATTGCCCATACCCGGCATCCCCATCCCGGTGATGATCCGGTTTCGGGTACGGTTAGCATCATTTGGATTCCAGACGTATTGTGGAACGAGCGTTGAAGGGATGCTGGTAACTCCGCCGGTTCCGGGTCCCTGGATACGCAGTTTCAAAAGCGGGAAATCGACTCGCTCGAGTGGTCCGGTACCACCCATACCCGCGCTCATATTGCCGGGTATGGTAGTCGACATTTCCGTCGCATAACTCATCAGTTGGAGCGAGTCGCCTTGGAGTCCGTTCAGATCCAGCAGGATCTCAGCACGTTCACCATTGGAAAGCAATAAGCGACTGACGGTTACCGGCGCTGCGAGCAGGCCCCCATCGTTACCGATTACCTGGAAGGTTCGGTTGTCCAGGAAGCCAAGCTGGTAAACGCGGGCATTGGAGCCGTTGAGTATGCGCAGACGAACGATTCGGCTGGGCACCTCCAGATAGGCGTTCGGCACACCGTTGATCAACATGGAGTCACCCAATGCGGTAACTTCAAACTGACCGGTTACGGTATTCCATTTACGATCCTGCAATACAACCGGGAAATCATCAACCCCGTATTCCCGTGGCAAAGCCAACGCGGCTTCCGCGGAATCTCTTACTAGGATGAACCCGGCCATGCCCATGGTAACCTGCGACTGGGTCATCATGTGCGTATGCGGATGGTACCAATACGTACCGGCATTGTTGAGCACGCGGTAGGTCGTGTTCCACATCATACCCGGCATGATCTCCTGGTAAGGGCCCCCATCCATATTACCCGGCACGTGCATACCGTGCCAGTGCATCGTGGTCATCTCCTGAAGGTTGTTCATGACATCGATCGAAACGGTATCCCACTTCTGGAATTCCATCGTAGGACCCAGGAACGGCCCGTTGATACCGAATGTACTCGTCCGCATGCCCGGGTAGAAGAAGACCGAGGCGGTATCACACGAGAGACTGAAATTTTTACCGATGAGCAGAGGCGGAACCGGCATGGGATTGGACAATTGAGCGTCCGCCAGTGTTGGCAGGAAAAACAGAAGCATTAGCAACCGGCGCAGGTCAGCATTCATGGGTGATGGATTAGGGGTGGTAAAGTAATTCAGGAAATCCGCTTGTGACATGACATTAATCTTCCCTCACCCGTTCATCACCAAAAGTCGAATTCATGTGAAATTCATCTGAAAATGACCTTTCTTCATCTTTTGGTACCCGGTATGGATTGCTAAATTTGCGCCGCTCAACGTTTAACCAAAATGAACCGAACAACCATCCTGTGTGCAGCCCTGCTGTTCCTGGGCAGCCTTGCAGCCGTAGCGCAGCAAAAGACGGATGCCATTATCCTCAACATCGCCGGGGAAGATATTCCCAAAAGCGAGTTCGAACGTGTGTTCAAGAAGAACAACACCAAGGACAATAACTACGACCAGAAAGCGGTCAACGATTACCTGCAGTTGTATATCAATTACAAACTGAAGGTCCGCGAAGCGCTCGAACTCGGCATGGATACGGTCAAGTCGTTCGTGGATGAACTGGCCGGCTACCGGAAACAATTGGCACAACCTTATCTCGTCGATAAGCAGGTAAGCGAGCAACTCATTCGGGAAGCGTACGACAGGATGAAGACGGACCTGCGGGCCAGTCACATCCTGATCAAGTGCGACCAGAACGCGCTTCCGAAGGACACGCTCGAAGCTTACAACAAGGCTAACCGGATTCGTTCCGAGATAATGAAGGGAATGGACTTCACGGCCGCAGCCAAGAAGTATTCCGAAGATCCTTCTGTAAAGGACAACGGCGGCGACCTGGGGTACTTTTCCGCGATGCAGATGGTCTATCCCTTCGAATCGGCTGCCTACAATACCAAGGCCGGGGAAGTGTCCTCCGTTATCCGCACCCGCTTCGGGTATCACATCGTCAAGGTCACCGACTCCCGTCCGGCACAGGGCGAGGTGCACGTTGCTCACATCATGGTCAAACTTGCCGCCGGTGCTAAAGAAGAGGATTCGTTGAAAGCCACTCAGAAGATCAACGAGATCGCTGGAAAGATCAAGGCCGGTGATAAATTCGAGGATCTGGCGCGCCAGTTCTCCGACGACCAGAGTTCATCCAAAGCAGGCGGTACGCTTCCCTGGTTCGGCACTGGTCGTATGGTGCCTGAATTCGAAAAGGCGGCTTTCGCGCTGAAGAATGCCGGTGACGTCTCCGATCCGGTCCGTACTTCGTATGGCTGGCACATCATCAAAATGCTGGAGCGGAAACCGCTCGCTTCGTATGAAGAAATGCAAAACGACCTGAAAGGTCGTGTACAGAAAGATTCCCGTTCCGAACTGAGTAAGTCCTCCATGATCAACCGCGTCAAATCCAAGTACGCATTCAGGGAGAATCCCAAGACGCGGGATGAATTCAACAAAGTAGTTGACAGCACCCTGACTCAGGGAAAATGGACGGCCGATCGCGCGTCCGCCCTGAAGTCGGTGATGTTCTCCCTCGGGAACAAATCGTATACCCAGCAGGATTTTGCCGCCTATGTGGCCGATCACCAAAGCAAGCGCGGTGGTACCATCGCTCCGCAGGTCATGGTCAGCAATCTCTACAATGAATGGGTGAATGAAAGTGTCCTGGCGTATGAAGAATCGAAATTGGATTCGTTGTATCCCGACTTCCGTAACCTGATGCAGGAATACCGCGATGGAATCCTGCTGTTCGAACTGACCGACAAGAAGGTTTGGTCAAAAGCCGTGAAGGATACCGCGGGGCTGAAGTCGTTCTATGAAGCGAACAAAGCCAAATATCCCTGGCCGGACCGGCTCGACGCTACGATCTATACGTGTGCCGATGCGGATATCGCCAAGCAGGTACACAAGTTGATGAAAACGGTCGATGACGTTGATACGCTCATGTCACGGATCAACAAGACTTCACAACTCAATCTCCAGGTCAAGACCGGGAAATTCGCCAAAGGCGACAATGATGTGATCGATAAGGTCGAGTGGAAGAAGGGCATGTCCAAGGATATGCCGCACAATAACCAGGTGGTATTCGTGGACGTTCATAACGTTCTGCCCGCAGGCCCCAAGTCCCTCGACGAAGCCAAAGGCCTCGTAACCGCCGATTACCAGAGCTCGCTGGAAAAGGAATGGATCGAGCAATTGCGCTCGAAGTATGCCGTCAAGATCAACCAGGATGTTGTAGATTCCGTGGCCAACAAGTGATCCGCACTTCCAATATTCTTCTCCCGATGGCGTTCCCGAAACAGGAGCGCCATCGGCGTTTCTGAAACCTCCCGATGTTCTACTCCAGGTTCCGGTTCCTTTTGCCGCTGGCTGGCTTACTGGCGCTCCAGGGAGCCGGTTGCAAGTACTTTTCCGGCAGAAAATCGGAAAACCCCGGCGAAGGAGCGGTTGCCCGGGCGTTCGACACATACCTGTTCCCGGAAGACCTCGACGGTGTGGTTCCGCCAGGCGCCTCCCGGGACGATAGTACAGCTGCAACCACTGCCTATATCGAGAACTGGATACGGCAACAGACGGTGCTGCACCTTGCCGAGGAACATTTGGACGATGAGCAAAAGGAAGTCGAGCAGAAACTGGAGGATTATCGACGTTCGCTGCTTATCCATGCTTACGAAGCGGAATTGGTCCGCCAGAAACTCGATACCAACGTGACCGAGGAAGAGATCGAGGCGTACTACCAACAGAATAAGAAGAACTTCGAACTGCGCGACAACATCATCAAGGTTGTTTACCTCAAACTCCCGAAGAAAGCACCGAAGATCGCAAAGGTCCGGGACCTGTTCTCCAGCACCCGTCCGCGCGACCGGGAAGCACTGGCCGACTACTGTCGGCAATATGCAGTCAACTACTTCCTGGACGACTCGACCTGGCTCTTGTTCGATGACCTGTTGAAAGAGATTCCGATCAAAACCTACGATAAGGAACAGTTCCTGCAGAATAACCGGAACATCGAGATCGAGGATTCCACGAATATCTACCTGGTCTCCATTCGCGGCTTCATGATCAAGAACAGCACCTCGCCACTCAGCTTCGAGCGAAACAACATCCGGACGCTGATCATCAACGAACGGAAACTCAAATTGATCGGAGAAATGGAGCAGCAGGCATACGAAGAGGCCCGTAAGAATGGGAAGGCCGAAGTCTATTAAAACCCGTATTTTTGTTCCATGACCTGTCGACGAACCGGTATTGCCGCTTGGCTGATACTCTTGATTTTTTTTCTGCATTCCACCATGAGCCGGGCCCAGACCCTGATCGACCAGGTGGTGGCCACCGTTGGCAATCAGATCATTCTGCGATCGGATATTGAGAAACAGTACATGCAATACCTCGCCCAGGGCGGGGAGGCGGCTGAAGAGGCACGCTGTGGGATCTTTGACCAACTGATTCTCTCCAAGCTCATGGTCAACCAGGCGGCCATTGACAGCGTCGACGTACCGGAAGCCCAGGTGGAAAGTGAGTTGGATCGCCGAATGCGTTTTTATGTGCGGCAGATCGGTTCCGAACAGAAACTGGAAGAGTATTTCAAGACGACCATCCGTCAGCTCAAGGCCGAATTGCGCGACATGATCCGCGATCAGTTGCTGGTGCAGACCATGCAGGGAAAGATCACCAAGGATGTGACCGCCACGCCGAACGATGTTCGGGAATACTTTAACTCCATTCCTCCCGACAGCCTGCCGTATATCGATGCCGAACTTGAAGTCGCGCAGATCGTGCGCCGTCCTCCGGTCAGCGATGCGGAGCGTAAAGCTGTTCGTGCCCGACTCGAAGATTTCAGGAAGAAGATACTGGCTGGCGAAGATTTCGCCGTATATGCCGCGCTCTACTCGCAGGACCCCGGTTCAGCGAAAAAGGGTGGAGAACTCGGCTTCTTCGAGCGTGGTACGATGGTGCCGGAGTTCGAAGCAACCGCCTTTAACCTGAAACCCGGTGAGATCAGTCCGATCATCGAAACCAAGTTCGGTTTCCACATCATGCAACTGGTAGAACGCAGGGGAGACCAGATCAATGTGCGCCACATTCTTCTTGTTCCAAAAACCGGCGATGATGATCTGATCAAGTGTGTCAACACCCTCGATTCGATCCGACTTCAGATAAACAAAGGCTCGATTACCTTCGAAGAAGCTGCCTTAAAATTCTCCGACGATGAAGACACCCGTAACAATGGCGGTCTTATGATCAATCCGGAGACCAACACGACCCGTCTTTCGCCCGACAAGATCGATCGCCTGCTGTTTTTCCAGGTAGACACCCTTCCGACCGGCCGCATTTCGCCGCCACTCATGATGAACAATGCCGAAGGTAAGACGGCTTATCGTATCGTGATGGTTAAGAACCGTACGAAACCGCACCAGGCGAATCTTCGGGACGACTATCAGAAGATCCAGGAAGTGGCGCTGTCCGAGAAGCAGGCGAAAGTGCTCAGCGACTGGGTGGATAAGAAACGTAAATCCACCTACATCAACATCAACCCCGAATTTTCCTCCTGCCAGGAATTGCAGCACTGGCAGACCGGACAATGATCTCCGCCGCAGCCTTAGAGACCCCTGACAACTTATGAAGCAGTATTCAAGCGATGTAGAAGCCGTACAAGACCTGGTTGCCAAGTATCGGGAACTTCGTTCGGAGATCGGCAAAGTGATCATCGGTCAAGATGAAGTCGTGCGCGACGTCATCATCTCCATCTTCAGCCGCGGCCACTGCCTGCTCGTCGGTGTTCCCGGACTTGCCAAGACGCTTCTGGTGAACACCATCGCCCGATCCCTCGGCTTGACCTACAACCGTATCCAGTTCACGCCCGACCTGATGCCGTCCGATATCATTGGAACGGAAGTACTGGATGAGAACCGGCAATTTCGATTTATCAAAGGTCCGTTATTCGCCAACATCATCCTCGCCGACGAGATCAACCGGACGCCGCCCAAAACGCAAAGCGCCCTGCTCGAGTCCATGCAGGAATATGCGGTCACCGCGGCAGGCAAGCGTTACCCGCTCGATCAACCCTTCTTTGTGCTGGCCACCCAGAACCCGATCGAACAGGAGGGAACCTATCCGCTTCCCGAAGCCCAGCTCGACCGTTTCATGTTCAATGTGCTGCTGACGTACCCGGCCTTCGAGGAAGAAGTGACCGTTGTGAAGAATACGACCAGCAACTATTCGCCGGAGCTAAAAACGGTGGTGAATGGGGAAGAGATCCGCTTCTTTCAGGACCTCGTGCGACGGATACCGATCCCGGATAACGTACTCCAGTACGCGGTCACCCTGGCCGCCAAAACCCGGCCGAATACACCGGCAGCCACGGCACAGGTGAACCAGTACGTCTCGTGGGGAGCCGGCCCCCGGGCTTCCCAATATCTTGTGATAGGAGCAAAGTGTCATGCCGCACTTAACGGAAAGTTTTCACCCGACGCGGAGGATGTACGCGCGGTGGCTGTCCCGATTCTCCGCCACCGGATCGTTCGGAACTACCGGGCAGAAGCCGATGGCATTTCCGTCGAAGAGATCATCGAAGGCTTACTGAAATGATGCGGGTCCGGCACGACCGACCCTGCTAGGATTGTTCGGTAACCAGTTCCAGATTCTCCAGACTGACGCTTGCGCGAAGGTTGCCAAAGCTGACGAAGACCACATCCTTCCGGATCTCTTCTACGATCCCAACCTGACGGCTTTTCATCATCCGTACGGCACTCCCTACGCGTATCTCCTTACGCAGCCGCTCGAGTAGCGCTGCCTTTCGTTTGGCGACTTTTTCAGGTGTATGTTCCGCGGCTTTCTTTTTCTTTTCCGCGGTCATGTTGCCGACGAATTTCTTGATGACCTGTTTTTTGTCCTTCGACTTTTCCCATTCTTCCGCGAACGATTGCATCTTTCGTCCAAGTTCCGCGAGCTTGCGTAGTTCTTCGCGTTTGGATTTGTCGCGTTCCAACCGTTCTTCGAGCTGCTGACTGAGTTGCTCAAATCGCTGTCCGGCTACATCGGTCCGCTGCTTGCGGCGTTCCAGTTCGGCTACCTCGCGTTCGAGCGCCGACTTCTGCCGGTGGAGATCGGCCAACAGGTTGTTGAGACGCAACTTCTCCTTCTGTACTTTCTTTTTCGCGCGGTTCAGAACATGTTCCGGTAAGCCGATCCGCTCGGCCACTTCGAACGTGTAACTGCTTCCTGGCTGCCCGACGATCAGTTGATACCGTGGCTGCAGTGATTCCGGTTCGAACAACATCGAGGCGTTCGTCACACCCTCCAGCCGGTCGGCCAGCAGCTTGATGTTGGTATAATGGGTCGTGAATACGCCGAACGCTTTCCGGCGATTGATCTCCTCCAGCACCACCTCGGCGATCGCGCCGCCCAGTTCGGGGTCCGTACCCGTACCGAATTCATCGATCAGGACCAGCGATCGGTTGTTGGCCATTCGTAAAAAGTGATTCATCCGGATGAGCCGGCTGCTATACGTACTCAAGGCGTATTCAATGGACTGGCTGTCTCCAATGTCGGCCAGGAGATGACGGAAGAATCCCATTTCGGAGCCTTCCTTCACCGGCACCAACAAGCCGCTTTGCAGCATGAGTTGCAGAAGGCCGACGGTTTTCAAGGTGATGGATTTTCCGCCGGCATTCGGGCCACTGATGATGAGGATACGCTTCTCGGCATCCAACTCCAGGTCGAGTGGAACCACACTTTTCCCCAGCGCTTTGTTTTTAAGGAAAAGCAGGGGATGGAGCGCTCCCACCAGCCGGATGGACGGATGATCGGAAATGCGCGGCAGGATCGCGCCGATATCAAGGGCGAAGTATGCTTTCGCGCGCAACAGATCGAAGCCCGTCAGCAATTCATGATAAGCGAGGATCAAGGCAGACTGGGGCCTCAGCCGATCCGTCAATTCCCGGAGTAAGCGTAAAATCTCGCTACGCTCGTCCTGCTCCAGCTCGGCAATCGAATTGTTGAGTTCTACCAGGGCTTCCGGCTCGATAAAGGTGGTTCTGCCCGTATCACTTTTCCCGTGGATGATCCCCCGGATGTCGCGCTTGTGTTCCGACGGTACGGCCAGTACCCGACGTTCGTTGTAAAAATTCTCTTCGTTATCCCGCAACCAGCCGCGCTTTTTCAGATCGTTGATGAACGAACGGAACCGCTTGTCGGCTTCCCGGCGTTGCGACGATAACAGCCCGCGGATCTCCAGCAATGCATCCGACGCGTTGCTCTTGACCTGGCCCTGCGCATCAATGATCGCGTCGATCGGATCAATCACCGCATTCGTCTCCTTGATATGTGCGCACAGGTTCAACAGCGCAGGAAAGGACATCCGCCGTTCTTTCAAAAACCGTAGCAGGCTGTTGACCGTGATGGAGGCCGAACGTATCCTGGAAAAATGAGCCTCCGAGAGCATGCTTCCGGCTTTGCCCAACAACTGTGCTTCGGAGATGAAGTCTTCGAAATACAGGTCCGGGAAATAACCCTGGTGCGCCAGGGCGTGCCGGAATTCTTCTACCTGTCGGAGATTGGCCAGCAATGTTTCCCGATGGTCGATCGGGCGGATGGCCCGGGCCAGCTGGCGGGAAGAACCGCTACGACAGCGTTGTTCGACCTGGTCCAGGACCCGGTCGAATTCAAATAGCTGGGGAGCGTCCTCAGGATAGAATTGCACGGTGCAAAAGTCGCGAATTTCAACGTCAGGCGGTGCTGAATGGCTTGTATTTTCGTTGTCGATATGCCTTCAGAACAGCCACGGAAGCGGCTCCTGGCGATCATTGGCGGTGGAGCGGCGGGATTTTTCGCCGCTATCACAGCGGCCCGGCAGGATCCATTGGCCCATGTGGTCATCCTGGAAAAATCGTCAAAAGTCCTGGCCAAGGTGAGGGTCAGCGGAGGCGGTCGCTGTAATGTAACCCACGCCTGCTTCGATCCAGCTATACTGACAAGTTTTTACCCACGCGGCGGCAAGGAGTTAAGACAGGTCTTCAGCCGGTTTCAACCGCGGGATACCGTCAATTGGTTCGATCGCGAAAACGTACGCTTGAAAACCGAAGCAGATGGTCGCATGTTTCCGGAAACGGATCAATCTGAAACGATTGTGCGATGCCTGGAAGCGGCGGCGCAACGAGCAGGAGTGGAGGTCAGGCGGCAAACTACGGTAAGGGATATTCATCCTGATCCGAACGGTGGATTCGAATTGCAATTGGACGAGGGTTCCTTACACGCCGACAAGGTCCTGGTCGCAAGCGGCGGCACGCAGCATGCATCGGGTTTCAACTGGTTGAAAGCGGTCGGCCATTCCATCGAGGATCCGGTTCCATCCCTCTTTACATTCAACCTTCCGCAAGATGACCTGACAGGATTGCCGGGACTGGTGGTTGATCCTGCTGAGATAAAATTGATCGGTACGAAGTTCAAAGAGACCGGGCCGGTCCTGGTCACGCATTGGGGATTAAGCGGACCGGCGATCCTGAGGCTCAGCGCCCGGGCAGCCCGTGAACTGGCGGCGGTCCATTATCGTCAGGATCTGCTCATCAATTGGCTGCCCGGTCGAAACGAAGCGGAAATCAGGGAGGTCTTTTCCGGCAATCGCCATCAGTACGGAACCCGATTGCTTCGATCGCATGCTTTCGAAGGATTGCCGAAACGCATGTGGGAGCATGTCCTGATGCGCTGCGAGATACCCGAACAGACGACCTGGTCGGAATTGAAGTCAGTGGAAATACAGCGATTGTGTGATATGCTGTTGCGCGACAAACATCAACTGAACGGGAAGACCACCTTCAAAGAGGAGTTTGTAACCTGTGGCGGTGTAAAGCTGAAGGAAGTGGATCTTCGAACGATGGAAAGCCGGTTGGTCCCGGGACTTTTTTTTGCCGGTGAAGTGCTCGATATCGATGGATTGACCGGCGGTTTTAATTTCCAGGCCGCCTGGAGTACGGGTTTCATAGCCGGGAAGTCCATGGCCGATGGTTCATCCTCACTTCATTAAAACGAAATAGATCGAAGTAGCGCCTATGCGCTCATTCCTTACCTTCGACATCCTGAACTAACAGCATTGCATGACCAACTCCATACGCGTATTCTGGATTTCCATCTTCCTGCTGCTTACCGTCACGGGGCGGGCGCAATTTACCCTGAGTGGAATCGTCTCCGATAAATCCGACAAGTCGAAGTTGATAGAAGGTGCAACGCTTTTTATCCCGGAATTCAACCGCATTGATCTGTCCAAGGAAGGCGGCACTTTTATTTTCCGGAACCTCCACCAGGGGCGTATCAATGTCCAGGTCACCCGCGCCGGTTATCGGAGCAGGCTTGTACAGGTTATCCTGAAAGATTCCGCTACGGTTTTGAATGTGGAAATGGAGCCTGCGCTGATCGATCTGCAGGAGGTGACCGTGACCGGAAATCGCGAACGACTACCGGATATGGTGCCTTATGCGCTCAGTACCATGAGCCGTGATGAACTGGAGCGCCAGGGAGCGGTACATGCTTTATCGGCCTTGGCTTATCAACCGGGCATCGACAAGATCACCTTGGGTAACGGTATACAAAAGCCGGTGATTCGCGGACTCTCGTTCAATCGTCTGTTGATCTACCAACACGGAACGCGCATCGAGAATCAGCCTTGGGACGACCGGCATGATATGGGCGTGAACGATAATGGAGTCGATCAGGTGGAAGTGCTGAAAGGTCCTGCGGCTTTGATGGTCGGTCCCGATGCACTGGCCGGTGCCATCATCATCACGGAGGAGAAACCGGCGGCCTTGGGGACAACTTCCGGTGACGTCGACCTGGGATTTTTCACCAATACACTTGGCATACGCGGCCGCGCCGGCGTGAAGGGGATGAGCAATAACGGTCTTTTCTACAGTTTCCGGGGGGGCTGGCAATCGCATACGAGCTACATACAGGGCGAGGGAGAAGAACGTCAGAAGAATGAGATCGATAAGGATTTCGCTCCCAACAGCAAGTTCGGTTCCACCGACGCGAAACTGGTCTTAGGAACGAGCAAGCGCTGGGGCGTTTCCAAACTGACCTACTCGTACCTGCGTCAACAGATCGGTATCGTCGAACAGGAGGACGAGAGCCAGTACCTGGAGCCGGAGCAGTTTACCGAGGAACAACGGGAGCGCGAATTCGAAGCACCGTACCAGGACGTGACCAATCACATCGTTTCAAGCGAGAATTCGATCCTGCTGCCAAAGGGTAGGATCAATGCCAATCTTTCTTTCCAACACAATGACCGAAAGGAGTTTGAACCTACGGCGGATGGCGGGAAAGAGAAAGCGATCGGGCTGCGTCTCAACACCCTGACTTATGATCTCCGCTATGGTTCGGATGGTGAAGAGAGGTTCGAATGGTCGTTGGGCACGCAGGGCTATATCCAGGGGAATAAAAACAACGGACTCGAAGGGCTGGTTCCCGATGCTGACATCACCAACCTGGGAGTTTACGGAATGATCAATTACGACTGGAAGAACCTGCGGATCATGGCCGGTGGCCGCATTGACAGCCGTAGCATGGACCTGGAATCGTATGAAGGTGGAGAAGAAATCGACTCCGCGGAGATTCGTCCGGAGATCGAGTTGGAGAAGGAATATACGCTCCTGAACGGTTCCGCAGGGTTGGTATGGAAGTTCCACAAGGGCTGGACGCTGAAAGGGAACTTCGGCACCGGTGTAACGGCTCCAAACTTTCTGCAGTTGGCAGCCTACGGCCCCCACGAAGGAGCTTATCGCTTCGAGATCGGTAACCGGCAATTAGAGCAGGAGCAAAGCAGGGAGACGGACCTCGGCCTCTCCTGGGAAGGACGATGGCTGGCCATCAATGCGCAGGCGTTTTATAACCAGGTGGCGAATTTCATTTACCTGCAAAACACCGGACGGTTTGACAGCGTAACGGTCGCAGGAAAGGATTCGCTTTACCCTGTATACAATTATGTTCAGCAAGACGCTACGCTTTCGGGTGGAGAATTCACGCTGAACATCCATCATCCGAAAGCTTCCTGGATCGATTTGCAGCTCGCGTATGGAATGACCGTCGGTGAACTCGACCGTGGTGGAAATCTTCCGTTCATTCCGGCCAATAAGACCGTGGCTTCACTCAGCATTCACAAGCCCCGGTTGAATTACCTGTATGAACCCTTTGCCCGCATCGTCCTGAGTAACTATGCAAAGCAGGATAAGCTGGCGGAATATGAGCAGGCAACAGACGGCTATCAGCTCATCGACTTGCATCTGGGCGGCTCTTTTCATTGGGGAAGTCAACAATTTGACATTACCGTGTCCGTCAACAACCTGTTGAACGAGGGGTATTTCAATCATCTTTCCCTCATCCGGACCATCGGATACCGGGAAATGGGTCGGAATGTGGCGATTCGACTCCGTGTTCCCTTTGGGATCCGCAACGGCTCCTGATCAACCTCCGACTGCGTAAAACCTACCGGGACTTAGGATTTCCTTAACGCTCCCGCAAGTATCTTTGTATTACATGAAAAGTGTATCCAACCTCCGACGCTTCCGGTCGCTTTTACCGGTCGCGTTTTCCCTCTTAACACTGCAGCCGGTAATGGCTCAGAACGGACAAAGCAAACTTGAATATGCCTTGCAGTTGATCAAGTTCTGGTATGTCGATACGGTCAACGAAAAGCAGTTGTCCGACGAGGCGATTCGGGCCATGCTCAAGGACCTCGACCCGCATTCGGTCTATATTCCGCTCGAAGAAATGCGGGAAATGAATGAGCCGCTGGTCGGTAATTTCGAAGGGGTCGGTATTCAGTTCAACATCAACAACGACACGATCCTCATCACCCAGACGATACCCGGCGGTCCATCCGAGAAACTCGGACTCCGGGCCGGTGACCGTATCGTAACGATCAATGACTCTACCGTCGCGGGCATCAAGATCACGAACAACGACGTACTCAAGAAACTGCGGGGGCCCAAAGGAACCAAAGTGAAGGTGACCATCTTCCGCCGCGGGAATGCGGACTTGCTCGACTTCATGATCACCCGCGACAAGATTCCGCTCTTCAGTGTGGACGCCTCCTATCTGGTGACGCCCCAAATCGGGTATATCAAGATATCCCGATTTGCCGACTCGACTCCGTCCGAGTTTCGGGATGCGCTTGAAAAATTGAAGAAGCAGGGAATGACGGCGCTGATTCTCGATTTACAGGGGAACGGCGGCGGCTATCTGAACAAGGCGGTCGAACTTTCGGATGAATTCCTGTCGGAAGGGAAAAAGATCGTCTTCACCCGCGGCCGCATGACACAATCGGAAGATTATATGTCCTCCGTAATGGGCGGTTGGGAAAAGGGAAAACTGGCGATCCTCATCGATGAATCCAGCGCTTCCGCCAGTGAAATCGTTTCCGGTGCCGTACAGGATTGGGACCGGGGACTGATCGTCGGCCGGCGAAGTTTTGGCAAAGGACTGGTACAAAAGTCGTACGGCCTGCCCGACGGATCCATGATCCGGCTGACGGTGGCGCATTACTATACTCCTTCAGGACGCTGTATCCAGAAGCCCTACGAACCGGGACAGGAAGACGAATACGATATGGATTACGTCAATCGGTTCAAGCATGGAGAACTCTTTTATGCCGACAGTATCCGCTTTCAGGATTCCACCGAGTATTTCACCAGTGCGAAACGCCTGGTCAGAGGAGGAGGCGGTATCATGCCGGATGTGTTTGTTCCGTTGGACACCAGCATGAGCAGCACCTACTATACCGACCTGCTGCGTAAGAATATCCTGGGTGATTTCACACTGAACTATGTAGATCGGAACCGGAATAAACTGTTGTCTGCTTACCCGGATATGACGGTCTTTAAACGGGATTTCAAACCCGAAGGCGCGTTCTTCGACGAGTTCCTGGAAGCTGCCAACAAGGGCGGAGTGCCTATGGACAGTGCAGGATTTCGCACCTCGGAGCGCCTGATCCGCCTTCAGTTGAAAGCCTTGGTTGCCCGCAACTTATGGGATATCGGCGCCTATTTCCAGGTGATCAACGATATCAATGTCATTTTGCAACGGGCGATCGAATCGATCAACGATAACAGTTTCGAGCGACTCAAGATATCGGCCCGGTAAGAGAAGATGATGGGTGGATCATTCACTGGGAAATTCCTGTTGGCGATAGGGTGTGTCGGCTTGCCGGCTTTGAATGTCTTTGCTCAACCCGCCGGTTCATTCAGCGTGATGAACTGGAACCTGCTGAACTGGCCCAACACATCGGATCTGGTCAACGATACAACGACGCGCCTTCCTTATTACCGGTCGGTGGTCGAGTATGTTGATCCGGATATTCTCGTGACCGAAGAGAACCAAACGGCTTATAGCACGACCTGGTTCCTGAATTCCGTGATGAACCTGCGCAGGCCGGGTGTCTACCGGCAGGGGAATTATATCCAGGGCCCTGATAGTAACAACGGCATTTTCTATAAGGATTCGCTTTTCAATTTTGTAAGCAATGTGCCGATTGAAACAACCTTGCGCGACATCAATGTCTTCACGCTGGTATTCAAGCCGACCGGAGACACGCTGCGGGTGTATGCGGTACATCTTAAAGCGAGTACAGGCGTCACCAATGAAGCCCAACGGGCACAAGAGGTGGATTCGCTTCGCCGGCGGACGGATATGTTGCCCGCAGGTACCGATTTTCTCGTTTGCGGGGACTTCAATATTTACGGCGACTACGAAGCGGCCTATCAAAAATTGATCGTGGATCGGCCAGCCGACGATGGGAATTTAATCGACGTCCTGGGCCTTACCGGCATCTGGAATGATCCCGCCTACGCGCCTTTTCATACCCAATCAACCCGACTGAACGCTGTCGGGGGAGGAAGTAACGGCGGGATGGACGATCGTTTTGACATGATTCTGATGTCGAACGCGCTGGTGCAAGCGGGTGAATTGTATTATCTGCCCGGTACCTACGAAGCCATCGGTAACGACGGTAATCACTTCAACGAGTCGATCAACTACGGGACGAATACGGCTGTTCCGGCAACGGTTGCAGATGCCTTATACGGAGCCTCCGATCATCTGCCTGTCATCGTACGGATTCAATCGGGCACCTCGCCAGGAATCAACGAGCCGGACTTTCCTCTGACCACTTTGCGCGTTTTCCCGAACCCGGCAAGCAGCTATTTCCAACTGGAAGGTACCTTGCCTGATCCGGTCGGTGAACTGTTTTTGCAACTATACGATTTGCAAGGAAGAAGCATTTTTTCCGAAGATTTGAATAGAATGCCTTCCGGGTATTTCAGAATCGAACGTGCTTTGCCCATGGGCTTGGAACCCGGCGCGTACCTGGTTACGTTGAAAACTTATAAATGGCTGAAAAGCAGCATTTTAATAGTGAGTTGGTGAAAATAAGTGCTTTGTAAGAACGGAGTGTAATGCACCGCCGCCAGGTGCTCAAACTTTTTAATTTTCCTGGTAGTTAAATGATTTGTTTGTGATCGGCATCCATGAAAAAGAAAGTGGCTACTCCCAGACCTCAGGTCGGTTCGTTGCTGATCTCTGAGCCCTTCAATCCGGAGCCCTCGTTTAAACGGTCGGTGGTCATCATCAGCCAGCATAATACGAAGGGTACGATCGGGTTTATCATCAACAAACCGACTCCGCTGAAAATCGGGGACGCGCTCGACGACTTTCCGGAGTTTGATGCCCCGGTCTATTGGGGCGGCCCGATCAAACTGGATTCCATTTACTATGTACACTCGATCCGGAATCTTCCGGGAAGCAAGAAGATCAGCGAGGGCATCTATTGGGGTGGAGATTACGAGCAGTTGAAAGTAATGATCGAGTCGGGAGAGGTGACAACGGATCAGATCAAGTTCATTGCAGGATTTGCCTGCTGGGTTCCACACCAGTTGGAAGACGAGCTACTCCACGACAACTGGTGGATCACGCCTGCGGATGCGCACAGCGCGCTAATTGAAGAACCGACAACGGTCTGGGGAAGCGTGCTGCGCAAGATGGGACACGTTTACGGCATCCTGAATGATTTCCCGGAGGATCCCGGTATCAACTGAATCATCAAGAAATAAAAAAAGCCCCGAGGCAAGTGCTTCGGGGCTTTTTCATGCTGGCGAAGTTCATCGCAGATGTACGATACGTGTCTGCCCGTTAACGGTGACCGTTGCTTCGTCGTCGCAGGTTCCGCTGCCGAAATCGATGCTTCGATCAGGACGGTTGGAACTGCTCACGCTGATCGTCCCGCTGGTAATCCAACGGCAATCATGCTCCCGAACCAGGTCGGTAAGCGTCGCTTGAAATGTATCGCCGCGATCATTACTGCCGGTGGCGGTACCGTTTACACGATATGCATCATTCACGCAGGTACTATCGCCAAATCCTGCGATCATCTCCCGGGTACGCTGGCTGTTCCAGGTTTTCCAGCGGCCATCGGGCAAGGTGACCCGCATGTTTTGCGCATCGATGTTCCAGACCATGTTTCCGGCGGCGTTGAGACCGTTATTTGTCACCGTTCGCGTGCCTTCTATGAGGCGGTCATCGACGTGATAGTCGGTAAATACTACGGACCATGTAGCGCCCGGATCGAAATAGCGACCCGAATAGGTGATCAGGATCTGTCCGCTCCGGGTCCTTCCGTCCTGTCCGGTGCAACCGGTCCCGAAATCGATCGTGACCGTGTGGTTGATCGAATCGCGCAGGATGGTCGCGCAACTTCCGAAACCGAAACGGCCGGTTTCGGATGTGCGTTGGTTGGCCACGCCGCTGGTCATCGCCGCTTCGGCATCCAGATGATCCATGTCCGCGTTGATGTTTTCCGCCTGACCGATCTCCTGGAGTGCAGTCATCGCGTTTTCACTTTCAGAATTACTGTCTTTCTTGCAACCGGTGTTCATAAGGAGGGCCAGGGCGGCGACAAGACACACCAGGGCCGTGAAACGTGTTGGTTTCATAGTAAGAGGAATGAAGGAGTTGGGGTAACGTTCGTCCCGAACGCAGGGGTGTTTGCAAACGACATCCCTATGACCGCCGGCAGGCAAAGGGGTTTAAAGGCGAACGCAGAAAATCATCGCCAGTTGGTGGCGAAGTGGAAGGAGGTAATGTTGAATCCCTTTTTTAGATACAGCCGGTGAGCATCGTACCGGGCCGGAACGCTGCCGGAGTCCAGGTGCACGCCGTCCAGACCTTGCTTTCGCGCGGTCTCGAACACCCGTTCGAGGAGGGCAGACGCATATCCCTTTCCCCGATAACCGGGAAGAGTGCCCAGGTCATCCACATAAATCACCCGCCCCCAGGCTAGATGCTCGCTGTAGCGATAACCGCAAAACGCGGTGGCTATGCCGTCCTCTTCGGTGTAAATCAGATGATAACCCCGCTGCATCATTCCGCCGATCAGTGATCGGATATTCTCCTCGTTCACATTCGGTCGCAAGGCATGAACAACCGGTAGCACATGCAACAATTCGTCGGGATGCTGGATTGTTTTGATCATCGTGTTGTCGTGTGTAAAATGGTTCGACTCAGGTGAAGGTCAGCTGGACGATCGGACGGGTGGGGGAGCGCCGGGCGACTTCACGAAAGCCTGCTTTCAAATATCCGCCAAGGGTACCGGTAAATGCAAATACGTCGGGTAGTCCCGCCGGCTGATCAACAGGATACGCTTCGATCCGTTCCGCCCCCGATTTCCTGGCGAATCGTGCGGCAGCTTTGATCAACTCACTGGATAGTCCCTGGTGGCGATGATCCTTTCGAATGAACAGGCAAACGATGCTCCAGGTCGGACTGTCATCCAACGGCTTTAAAATTCTGGAACCGGAAAGACGCGGGAAATCCGTGCGCGGACCCATCGAGATCCAGCCCACAGCCTCCTTTCCTGTGAGGGCCAAGATTCCCGGTGGAAATTTCTTGGCCAGGTTGCGCAGCCGCCGTTTATTGCCAGGCCCTTTGCCGGCATTGTAGTCGGAAGCTTGCAGCCGCCAGTGCATGCACCAACATCCGCCGCATGCTCCCTTTTCACCGAAAAGGTCTTCCAACTGCAACCAGTGACCCGGCGTCAGTGGCTCAAAGCGGAGCTTGGAGGTGCTCATTGGATCAGCTTTCTTAAAAACTCGAGATTTTTCCTATCCATTTCGTCTTCCTTATCGGTTTCCAACACTTTCGGGACGTTCGGAAATTTTTCCAGCATTCGTCGAAAACAATCCTTGCCAAGTTCACCTCGTCCAATGTGTTCGTGCCGATCGAGTCTGCTGCCTAAACCACCTTTCGAATCATTCAGGTGAATGGCTTCCAGTCGCTCGATACCGACTTCCTGATCGAATTCCTTCCAACAAGCCTGAAACCCTTTTTCATCACGTAGATCGTAACCGGCGGCGAAAGCATGGCAGGTATCAAAGCAGACGCCGAGCCGGTTGGATCGGACGCTTTTTAATAGAATTCCGAGATGACGGAATTGATACCCCATACTGGTGCCTTGTCCGGCCGTATTCTCGATCAGGATATGGGTTCGACAATCGGAAGTTCGTTCCAGCACTTCCCGCAATCCTTCGGCAATCCTGGCAAGCGCAACTTCATCCGTTCGCCCCTGTGCAGCACCCGGATGCAGGACGCAACCCGACAAGCCCAGGGCATGACAACGTCTCACCTCTCCTTCGAGGGCATCGACCGATTTGGAAAAGAGGGCAGGGTCCGCCGAACCGAGATTAAGCAGGTACGAACAATGGGAGAAGATACGCTTGACGCCGCTCTTTTTCCAGGCAGCTTTGAAAGCATGGATCGCTTCGTCTGAAAGCACTTTGTTGACCCACTGGCGTTGATTCTGGGTGAAGATCTGCATCGCGTCGATACCGAGGGCTTCCGCTTCCTCGAACGCCTTTTCCAATCCGCCGGCAACCGAACAATGTACTCCGAGCAAGTGTGCTTTCATACCGACTTCCATTTGATGTTGCAGCCGATGCTGGGTCGCTGGAACTCCGGTGATGGGCCACCTCGCAGCAATTCATCGAGTGCATGCCGAAGATCGCGTCCGGTAACAGGATGATCCGATTTCGGGCGCGCGTCGTCGAGTTGACCGCGATAATAAAGCAGCCCCCCGCGATCAAACACAAAAAAGTCCGGTGTGCAGGCGGCGTCGAATGCGCGCGCAACCTCTTGCGTAGCGTCAAAGAGATACGGGAAGGGGTAGCCCTGTGCGACCGCGTGTTTCGTCATTTCCTCCGGTCCGTCTTGAGGGTATTGAACCGGATCGTTTGAGCTGATCGCCAGAAACGATACACCGCGTGCGGCATACGTACGCGCGATGTTGATGAGTTCTTCTTGGATCAGCTGAACGTACGGACAATGATTGCAGATAAAGGCCACTACCAGTGGCTTTCCCAGGAATTGGGAATCCTGAAAGGTGCGCTTTGTGACTGTATCCGGAAGCGAAAAAGCGGGGAGTGGTGTCCCTAACTCGACCATGGTGGATGGTGTTCGCGCCATAAACTATTGTTAATCAGCTAATGTACCTCAACGTGAGGCACGTGAGAAAACGAAATTTTTTTTTCCTGCAGGTCGTTTGATTTAAAAAACTGCTATTTTTGCAGCCTCTTTAAGGCGATTTCGTAGCTCAGTTGGTAGAGCAATACACTTTTAATGTATGGGTCCTGGGTTCGAGTCCCAGCGAAATCACAAAAAAGGCCTCCCTCCGGAGGCCTTTTTGATTTTACAAGATGGGGTGTCGCTGGAAAGGTTTGCTCCGGTCGAACAAATAACGATAGGTGATCAGAACCCGGCTGCGGTAGGTGCCCAGGCTTTCCGCGATCGCGACCATCTTCGGATTGAAATCTCCGATCCATTGCATCTCGAAGTCTTCGTAGAGTTTCCTTCCCTGGATCACACGCGCTCCTTCCACGATCATGAAGGAGTCGACTCCCTTACCCTGGTGTTCAGGAACTATCCCGAATACGAGGCCGATGAATTTGTTCGTCTTCCTGCGTTTGAGCATCCAGACAAATCGAAGTTTTTCGAGTAATCCGAATCGGCCATTGAACCGGCCGAAGAGCTGGTTGATATCGGGTAGGTTCACCCACATCGCCACCGGTTCGTTCTTATAATAGACATACCAGATGGCCAGTTCATCGATGACCGGTTTCATCTTTCGGAAAAAGCCCTGGACCTGACGGGATTCCAGCTCCTTTCCGGCGCCGTGACTGACCCAGGCCTTGTTGTAAACCGTACGAAAATCCTCCGCATACTTTTCCAGCCGGTTCTTACGCAGGTGCTCGGCACGATAGTCCGGATTCTCCTTGATTGCGGCATGCCTTGCATAGAATTTTTCCTGCAATCGGTTGGCTACCTTCAGCGAATAGCACCATTGCTGGAAGTAGATCTGGAAGCCGTATGACTCGAATAACTCCCGGTAATAGGGTGGGTTGTAATTCATTTTATAAGGCGGGGGATCAAAGCCTTCCACGATCAGGCCCCACCAGGAGTCCCGTTCACCAAAGTTGACGGGCCCGTCCATGGCTTCCATTCCCCGCGCTGCCAGCCAGTCCCGAGCCGTGTCGAACAAGAGGTTGGCCGCAGTCTGGTCGTGAATGCATTCGAAGAAGCCGCATCCCCCGGTAGGCTGCGACTCCCGCTTGGCAAGTCGGTCGTTGATGAAAGCGGCGATCCTGCCGATCACCTGGCCTTCGTCGTCGCGCAACAGAAAGCGGGTGCACTGTCCATGCCGGAAGAACTTGTTCTCCTTCGGATCAAAGACGGCCCGGATGTCTTTGTCCAGCGGCTGCAGGTAATTCGGGTCACCCCGATAGAGCCGGACAGGAAACCGGATGAACTCCTCTGCTTCCGCAGGCGACTTGACTTCACTGATTTTCATCGGGTACGAATGTAGGAAATGGCGGGGAGCAGTGTAAAAACGAACCGCCCCGGAAAAATTCCCGGGGCGGCCGCTGGTCGTTGGTTAAACGAGGATCATTTGGCGTTGATGGCGATCTTCTTCTGAAGTTCCATTACGCTGGCTTTGAATTTCTTGTCGGTTTCGATCAGGTTGTTGACCGTACGACAGGCGTGCAGGACCGTAGCATGGTCCTTTCCGCCACAATGGGCGCCGATACTGCTCAGGGACGATTTCGTCATGTTCTTGGCAAAGTACATGGCGATCTGGCGGGCCTGAACAACCTGGCGCTTGCGGGTCTTCGACTTGAGCATCTCGATTGGCAGGTCGAAATAGTCGCAAACGATCTTCTGAATGTAGTCGATCGATACTTCGTGCGTGGTGTTCTTGACGAACTTGTCGATCATCTGCTTGGCGAGCTCCAGCGTAACCGACTTCTTGTTCAGAGAAGCCTGGGCGAGGATGGAGATTAGAGCGCCTTCCAATTCGCGTACGTTGGAGGTGATGCTGTAGGCGATGTACTCGACGATCTCCTTCGGTAACTCGATTCCGTCCTGGTACATCTTCCGGTTCAGGATGGAGATGCGGGTTTCCAGATCGGGCATTTGCAGGTCGGCCGCAAGGCCCCACTTGAACCTGCTCAACAGACGCTGCTCCATTCCCTGCAGATCGACGGGAGCCTTGTCGGAAGTCAGAATGATCTGCTTGCCGGTTTGGTGCAAGTGATTGAAGATGTGGAAGAAGACATCCTGGGTTTTTTCCTTGCCGGCAAGGAACTGGATATCGTCGATGATCAGTACGTCCATCATCTGGTAGAAATGGACGAAATCGTTCTGCTCGTTGTTGCGGACGGCATCGATGAACTGCAAGGTGAACTTCTCGCTGGTCACATAGAGCACGGTCTTACCGGGATGGCTGTTCTTGATCTCGATACCGATGGCGTGCGCCAGGTGAGTCTTGCCCATGCCAACTCCACCATATATAAGGAGTGGGTTGAAAGCCGTTCCGCCCGGCTTTCCGGCTACCGCGTAACCGGCCGAACGGGCCAGCCGGTTGCAATCGCCCTCGACGAAATTCTCAAAGGTGTAATTCGGGTTCAGTTGGGATTCCACGTTCACCTTCTTCAATCCGGGGATGATGAAGGGATTGCGGATCGTGCTGCTCACGTTCACCGGAACGCTGACCGGAGAATTCTTCAGGTCACCGGAAGTCTTGGTCGGGATGCGCACGGTGTAGGGCTTTTCAGCCACGGCGTGTTCCATCACGATGCTGTACTCCAGCCGGCCCTCGGGCCCCAGTTGCTGGCGGATGACTTTCTTAAGCAGGGTGATATAATGCTCTTCGAGCCATTCGTAGAAAAACTGGCTCGGAACTTCAATGGTCAGAACCTTGCCGTCCAGGCGGATCGGCTTGATCGGTTCGAACCACGTCTTGAAGCTTTGCGGGCTGACGTTGTCCTTAATGATCTGCAGGCATTTTTTCCAAACACTCTCGCAGGTTTTCTCCATAGTGGTCTCCTCTAAGAAAAGTGGTTTTTGTGTGGTGCGTAAAATCGAGTCCTTCGTAATGTTCCGCCGTAAAGCGGGTAATGCGTTTCGTGTGTTCTTGTCCCGTTCGTTTCGTTCTCTGTTTCCCGTGACGAAAATAACGTAACAAAGGTTTGTAGAAAAACTATTTAAAAAAAATTTATGCTCCTATTGTGTAATCAGAAAGTTTTACTTGTCCGCCAATGAGCGAACTTTTCTTTCGATCACGATCAAAGAAGTAGTCGATTCTCCCGAGACGAATACCGGCCCATCCGACTTGAGCGACATGCACGGTCTTTCCGGCTTTGTTCGACAGTTGTACAGGTTCGTCGAGAAAGGTATGGGTATGCCCTCCGATAATCAGGTCAATGCTCGAAGTTTCTTCGGCCAGTATGACATCGGATACTTTCTTCTCCTTGTAACGATATCCCAAATGCGACAGCGCGATCACAAGGTCGCATTTTTCATCGTGTTTTAATCGCAGGGATGTTTGCTCGGCAATCGACAACGGATCCAGGTAGCGTGCGTTCCCATACATCCGCGCGTCAACCAGTCCCTGCAGTTCGATGCCGATGCCCAATACGCCGATCTTTAATCCTCCGCGCTTGAAAACTTTGTAGGGGAGTACCCGCCCGTACAGGGGCGTGTCCCGGAGTTCGTAATTCGCGTTGAGGAACGGAAACCTGGCATCCTGTTCGATACGATTCCGCAAATTGTCGATTCCGCCATCGAAATCGTGATTGCCGATCGTGGCTGCATCATAGCCCATCTCGCTCATGAGTTGCAGCTCAAGCGCTCCTTTATATAGGTTGAAGTAGGGTGTCCCCTGGAAAATATCACCGGCGTCCAGCAACAGTACGTTCGATTCCTCGGAACGGATCTGCCGCAACAACGCTGACCTGCGCGCGAATCCGCCCAGTCCCGGATACTTGGGGTCGTTGTCCGGAAACGGATCGATCCGGCTGTGGACGTCATTGGTATGCAGAATGGTCAATTTGATCGAATCGGCTCGTGCAAAAGCGGGCACCGGCATCATGCCGGCAGCGATCAATGCGGCCGTTCCGCTTGCATACCGCAGAAAGCTACGCCTGGATACTGTACCGGATGCTTCCCGGGAGGTTTTATTGACCATGTCGGATCCTCCCATCGAGTGTGACAACCAGTGTACGGTGTTGTTGTCCGAGTTTTTCCAGGTGCTGCGCGATCGCGTCCCGCACCCGAAGCCTTAATTCTTCTTTTCCCAATGCATCGGCGAAGGCAGTAAAACGATCGCCGCCGTTCGCCAGATAATCGGAGGTTAGTACCCGGTAGGTTCGGGTGGTGTCCAGGGGTTCGCCGCCGATCCTCACGGAGTCCGCCAGGTTGCGGCTGATCAACATCCGGATGCCCGAAACCGGAGCACCACCGGTGGAAGCAACATGGTTTAACAGTTCAAGCAACCTGCTCCCGCGAAGTGTTATGACAACCAGTTCATTGTCAAACGGCATGAGTTCGAAAACGTCACCGAGTGTTATCGCGCCCATCGGAAGCGAACGTCGCAATCCTCCGTGATTGAATATGGCAAGGTCGATCTTTTCTCGGGTGAGTGCGGCAGCCTCCTGCAGACAGGCGTCGGCGACGAAGTCGCCCAGTATTCCTTCCGGCTGCTGCTTTTCCAGCGGCTGGGCCGATTCTGCCAATACCCGCGCCATCGTACTTTTCAAACTGTCTCGATACGGAGCGATCCTTCCTTCCATGGTCGGGTCCTGCGACGAATAGGTGCTGTCACTGAAAACATACTCCTGTAACTGCACGCGCTGCAACACCGGTCGGGAACAGGCCCAACCGCTCAGCAGGAATAACGAAATCAATAACCTTCCGGAACGCAACATGACGTAATGCCGGTGATTGGAGGTGAATGGATGAATTGAAGGGAATCTGACGGACGAAAAACGCGAAGAGTAGGAAGGGCGCGTCCGATGCGGGATTCCGTCATACAAGTATAGGAAAAAATGTAGTCGTTATTACCTTCGTCGCTTCGCTGCAGGATTTTCTTTCCGATGTACCAACACGAAACCCGCTTCCGCGTTCGATATGGTGAAACCGATCGGATGGGATATGTCTATTACGGCAACTATGCTACCTATTACGAAGTCGGGCGTGTTGAAGCCTTGCGTAGCCTGGGATTCAGCTATCGTTCGCTGGAGGATAGCGGTGTCCTGCTACCGGTATCCGATTTCTCGGTCCGGTACCGAAAGCCGGCTTATTATGATGACCTCTTGGTGCTCACCACTCGGATCGTATCGCTTTCCGGTGTCCGGTTGCGCTTTCTGTACGAATTGCGGAATGAGACAGGCGATCTGCTCAATGAGGCGGAAACTACGTTGGTTTTCGTAAGTAAGGCTACGGGTAGACCCTGCCAGCCACCGGATGCGTTGCTCCTTGCTTTGAAAAAGTTCCTGCCTTAAAGCTCACAAGCGCTCCAGCAGGTAACGGTAGAGCTCGAGGTTGCCGAGAATGTCCGCTTTGTGGACCTTTTCTTTCGGACTGTGGACGTTTTCTTCCGGCGGACCGATGAAACACCAGTCAATGGGGTAGGGTTGTTTCTGTAGTTCCGTTCCGTCGCTCCCGCCGGCACCTTCGACTTCCCGCTGATAAGCCAGGCCGCTGGCATCCGCCATGGCCAGGATCTTTTCTACAAAGCGACGACGCGGTATGCCGGAATCCCGCAGGGAAATGACCGGACCTTTTCCTGCCGGTACGCCTTCCGTCACCCAGGTGACATCCGAAATCAGTGCTTGTCGGATACCGTATTGTTCCCAAAGGAAACGGGCGAGATAAGGAACGCTCCCGCCGCCATGTTCCTCCCAGCAGGAAAAGACAATGGCTCCATGCTCCAGGGTCTCGCACAGCCGAAGCGCATTCCAAACGCCTAAGCGATTATCCATATAACAGCATTGCACTGATACTTCGTCTTCAATCCATTTCGGTTTGAATGTCAGATCGGTACCTCGATCCAATTCTCGTGTTGCTGCATAGTGCCAATGACTTTCATCGTCTACCTGAACGGTACAAGTAATCGCTCCCTGCCGGTCGTGTCCGACTAATTCGGTTCCACTCTCAAAGTGTGGGCTTCCAATCTTCACCAATTGCCGGTTGTAACGAACCGTGAAACCGATCGAATCGATATGGGCATAGACGGCCGTTCGCGGCTTTCCGAAGACAAGCACCAGGCAATCCTGAAAGTCCTCGCCGGCAAAGACAGCCGGCTGGTGCTTCCAACGATGGGCATGCTCATGGATATAGGCCAGCAGGAATTCAGTCATCGCGCCTTCATTTCCGGAAGGAGCGTGGATGGAACAGAGTTTTTTCAGGAGCGCAAACGATTCCTGCATACAGATTCTGGGTTAATGGGGATGTAGAATGGTTAAAAGGTCATCGCCGATCCTTTCTGTGGAGACCGCTTTGCCTTGTATCATGACAGCGGGTACCCCGCTACCGAGCCGGACCGGGGCCGTAAAGATCCTGGCTTCGTCCCACAGGTTTTCCGCAATAAGATTATTCAGGGTTACCGACCCTCCTTCAACCAGCACTGACTGCAAACCGAGGTTGTATAGCTGGGTAAAGGCATCATGATAAAAACGGGACCCTTCTTCCAGACAGATCTCCTCCACACCTGCAGTCGGTCCCATTTTTTTTTGTGAGAAACGGATGGTCCGAACCGATCCGTCGAACAACTGAAGATTTCCCTGCACACGCCCGGTGCGGTCAAAGAGTACCCGGACCGGCGATTGCCCCGGCCATTCCCGTACGGTGAGTTGCGGATTATCGTTCAGGGCAGTGATGCTGCCCACCGCGATGGCACTTTCTTCCGAACGCCATCGGTGGACCAGGCGATGTGCCTCCGGACCGGATATACGGCGTCTCACCGGATCGTTGGTCTTCATGCCGAGGAATCCGTCGAGTGAGGCGGCCCATTTGAGGAGGATCCAGGGTCTTTTTGCTTCATGGAACTTGAAAAAGCGCCGGTTCAGCCATCGCCCGGCTTCCGCTTCTAAACCAACCAATACATCCACACCCGCGGCACGCAATCGTTCTATACCTGTTCCATTAACGGCCGGAAAGGGATCGCTGTTGGCGATGACAACTTTCGGAATTCCATAACGCAGGATGAGGTCCGTACAGGGAGGCGTTTTACCGTGATGGGAACAGGGTTCCAGGTTCACGAACAAGGTCGAGGATTTCAAACGCTGTTCGTGACCTCTTCGAAGGGCGTCTTCCACTGCCCGCACTTCTGCATGCGGACCACCGAAGACTTCGTGATATCCTTCGCCCAGGATTATCCCGTCCTGGTACAGGACGGCGCCAACCAACGGATTCGGCGCGACTCGTCCGAGCCCCAACCGGGCAAGTTCGAGAGCACGCTCCATGAACCGGATCTCCTGCATGCGGCGAAGTTAGGCAGAAAGCGGTGGTTCCCGTTCATCGCCGTATTTTCGTCGAATGAATTGGGGCGAATTCGTCCGGCTCTCCAGAGAACGACTTCCTTCCGAGTACGAGGAAGCGGAACGTATTGCCGTGATCGAACGATTGATCGAGGAGAGATGCGGCATGCGTCGCATCGACCTGGTGATCCGGCGAGCGGAAGCGATCGAGGCTGAAACAGAAATGCGTCTGATGGACGACCTAGCACGCCTGGAGCAAGGAGAACCGGTGCAGTACGTACTCGGCAGCGCCCCGTTCATGGGCATGAACCTGCAGGTCTCCCCTGCGGTGTTGATCCCTCGCCAGGAAACCGAAGAAGTGGTCCGCCAGGCAATGGATAATGCCAGAAGTTGGATGGTCCGCCATCCGGGAAGCAAACTCCGGATGCTCGATGTGGGTACCGGAAGCGGCTGCATCGCTATCAGCCTGGCTAAAGCCTTCCCGCTTGGAGATGTCATCGGTATAGATGTTTCCGGAATGGCCCTGGAAATCGCGAAGCGTAACGCACTGGAACAAAACGTACCCGTTCAGTTTTTGCAAGTGGATGTGCTGCAGGAAACGCAACTGGTCGGAACGCCCTTCCAGCTGATCATCAGTAACCCTCCATACATCCCGCAAGCGGACGAAGCGACGCTGAAAAGCCGTGTACGGGACCATGAACCTCCACAGGCATTGTTCAGTCCGACGGATGATCCGCTCCTGTTTTACAAGGTCATCACAGAACGTGCCCGCCGATGGCTGGTCCCCGGCGGTTGGCTGATCTTTGAAATACACAGCGGAACAGGGCCCGAAACAGAGGCCCTTTTGAAAACTGCAGGCTTTGTCGATACTTCATATCGATGTGATCTGAACGGAAACGAGCGTATTGTTATCGGCCGGCTACCCGATGGTGTGGCGGGTTCGGGTAAATAACGCAACTTTGATTTGGAACCATGAACGAAAAATCAGCAAAAGCGCGGATCGAAGAACTTTCAGCGCTCATTGATAAGCACAACCGGCTCTATTATCAGGATGCCAAACCGGTGATCAGCGATTTCGAGTTCGACCAACTGTTGGAAGAACTGATCCGCCTGGAAAAGGAGTTCCCCCAGTTGCGTGCTCCGGATTCACCAAGTCTGCGGGTCGGAGGAGAAGTAACGAAAGAGTTCGCGTCCGTCACCCACAAGTACCCCATGCTTTCGCTCGGAAATACCTACAGCGAGGAAGAGGTGCGGGAGTTCGACGAACGGGTACGTAAAATCGTAGGAGATAAAGTCGATTACGTTTGTGAATTGAAGTTCGACGGTGTTGCCATAGGGATGACCTACCGGGATGGTCGACTTGTTCAGGCGGTCACCCGCGGCGATGGCGTCAAAGGCGACGATGTCACGGCGAACATCCGGACCATTCGCAGCATACCGCTTCGCCTGCACGGCGATTTCCCGAAGGAATTTGAGATCAGGGGAGAGGTGTTCATGCCCCGCTCGTCGTTCGATCGCATCAACAAACAACTGGCAACGCAATTGCGTGAGGACGGATACGATGAAGAAGAGATTGCGGACCGGCTCATGAAAAATCCGAGGAACGCCGCTGCGGGTACGGTGAAAATGCAGGACTCTGCCCAGGTCGCGAAGCGCGGACTTGATTGCTACTTATACTTCGTCTTGGGAGAGCGTTTGCCGTGTAAAACGCACGTCGAATTGCTGGAACACGCCCGGAAGTGGGGCTTTAAGATAAATGAACATTTCAAACTGTGTAGTAGCCTTGAACAGGTGCTGGATTTTATCCATGCCTGGGATACGCGCCGTGCGAAATTGCCGTACGATACCGATGGCGTTGTCATCAAGGTGAACGACCTGGGCCTCCAGCGGGAATTGGGCTATACGGCAAAATCGCCACGCTGGGCGATCGCCTACAAGTTCAAGCCGGAGAATGTCTCCACGGCCCTGTTGTCCATCGATTACCAGGTCGGAAGGACGGGAGCGATCACACCGGTAGCCAACCTGGCGCCGGTTCACCTGGCCGGTACCACCGTACGACGTGCCACCCTGCACAACGCCGATCAGATCGCGAAACTCGATCTCCACATCGGGGATCACGTATTCGTGGAAAAAGGCGGCGAGATCATTCCGAAGATCACAGGTGTCGACCTCAAGAAACGCCCGAAGGAAGCAGCCACGGTACGTTACATCCGAAAATGTCCGGAATGCGGCGAAGCATTGGTCCGTCGTGAAGGGGAGGCCTTGCATTATTGTCCGAACGAGGACGGTTGCCCGCCGCAGATCAAGGGGAAGATCGAACATTTCATTTCCCGACGGGCGATGGATATCGACAGCCTTGGCGAAGGCAAAGTGGAACTGCTCTTCGATAAGGGGTTGATCAAAGAACCGGCCGACCTGTACCGACTGGAAGCAGGACAGTTACTGGGATTGGAGAAAACGATGGCCGCGGAACCCGGGGAAAAGCCGAGGGTCATTCGCCTCCAGGAAAAATCGGTGCAAAAGATCCTCCAGGGAATCGAAGCCTCCCGTGAAGTGCCCTTTGAACGGGTTTTGTATGCCATCGGGATCCGGTACGTAGGGGAGACGGTTGCCAAAAAACTGGCCCAACATTTTAAAACCATGGACGCCCTGGCAGCGGCCGGAGCGGAGGAATTGGTCCAGGCGGAAGAGATCGGTGAAAAGATAGCCGAAAGCGTTCACGAATATTTTCGCAACAAAAAACACCTGAAGCAGATCGAAGCCCTGAAAAAGGCCGGTCTCAAGATGACCCTCGATACACGGGGTAAAGGCCCCCTCAGCGATAAACTGTCCGGGATGGCGTTTGTCGTCTCCGGTGTCTTCCAACACTTCGAACGGGATGCACTCAAGGAAGTGATCGAACGCCACGGTGGGAAAGTCCAGTCAGGTGTTTCATCCAAGACGACCTACCTGCTGGCAGGCTCCGAGGCAGGTCCCAGCAAGATCGAGAAGGCGGAGCGACTGAAAGTCAAAGTCATCGATGAAGCCACGTTCGAACGGATGATCCGCTGACTGGTCGCATCGGATGAAAAGCCCTATCTTCGTCAGACAAGCTAGTGGACCTTGGCCGTACCTAAAAAGATTCGGACGTATCTCGGACAGCGACGCTTCCTGCAGGATGTGCGGAAGTTGAAACTGGTACACGAGGTCGTACCGTTTGATGATGCCGAAAAGATCGGGATACTCTATGATGCCACCGACGAGCGGGATTATGAAGTGGTGAAGGCCTATGTGAAGCAAGTGCGCTCGGTTTACAAGAAGGATATTCAGGCCATGGGCTTCGTCGACAAGAAGCAGTTGCCGAGCGGGCAGTTCGCGCAATACGGACTCGATTTCTTCACCCGGAAAGACCTCGACTTCCGGCTGATACCCAAGGACCCGATCGTCGATAACTTTATTCGGGAACCCTTCGATATTCTGATCAACCTGAATAATGGGAAATCATTCCCGCTACGCTATATTGCCGCGGTTTCGCATGCGAAGTTTCGCATCGGTCGCTACGACAAGCGCAATATCAGTTGCTACGAAATGATGTTGCAACTGCCCCCGGATACCGGAATCAAAACCGTCATCGAAGAGACGGAGCATTACCTGCGGCAAGTAAAACGTTGAACCATGAACCTGAATAAACTCAAAGGGACCGGTGTCGCCCTGGTGACACCCTTTCATAAGGACGGTAGCATTGATTTCAAAGGGTTCAAGAAACTGCTCGACAGGATCATCGACGGTAAGGTGGAGTACCTTGTTCCGCTCGGAACTACAGGTGAATCGGTGACGCTTAGCAAAGACGAGCGACGTGCCGTGCTGGATTTCGTCCTGGAGATCAACGACGGTCGTTTGCCGGTCGTGTTGGGATTGGGCGGAAACAATACGAACGAGATCCTTGAATGCATGGAGGAAATGGATTTCGACGGAGTCTCCGCGGTGCTGTCCGTATCGCCGTACTACAACCGGCCGTCCCAGCGGGGGATCTACCAGCATTACAAGATGATCGCCAACGCCTGCCCGGTTCCGCTCATACTCTACAATGTTCCGTCCCGCACGGGCTCGAACATGGATGCCGAGACCACGCTGGAACTGGCGCATGATATCCGCAATATCATCGGAATCAAAGAGGCTTCCGGTAACCTGGAAAAGGTCATGCGCATCCTGCACGGCCGTCCGAAGGACTTTCTGGTCATCAGTGGCGATGATCTGCTCACCCTTCCCATGCTTGCCTGCGGGGCCGATGGGGTCATCTCGGTCATCGCCAACGCCTTTCCGAAAGATTGGAGCGAAATGGTCCGGGCCGGGTTGGAGGGTAATTTTGACCGATCGCGAAAACTGCACTATAAACTGCAGGAGATTACCCGCGCCATTTTTGTCGACGGAAACCCGTCGGGTGTCAAAGGGCTCCTCAGTTACCAGAACGTATGCGCCGAACATGTGCGGCTTCCGCTGGTTTCCGTCGGTAAATCCACGATCAACAAGTTCGAGTCCATACTCCGCGGCTGATTTCGGCTGAACTTTTCGCATCGAAAGGTGTTTCATCAAGCGAAATCGATGATGCGGATCCGCCTTTTTCTCCTTTGCCTGCTGCTGGGTCAAACTGCCTTCGCGCAGGCTCCTTCGGCCAGATTGAACGGCCAGGTCGTTGACAAACTCAGCAACCAACCCGTACCGTTCGCGCCGGTCCGGATCACCGGCACCACCATCGGAACGACTACCGACGACCAGGGGCGGTTCGAGTTCCGGGGATTGACTCCGGGAATCTACAACCTGGAAGTTTCCTCCGTTGGGTACGAAAAGGCGGCGGTATTCGAGATCGATGTGAGCTCGACACGCACCCGTCCGGTCCGCATCGAACTCATCGCACGATCCACGGAGCTCGAAGAAGTGACGGTTCGCCCTGATCCGTTTGTAAAACTCGAGGAAGCACCGGTTTCCGTCTTCAATGTCGGTGAGGTGGAGATAAAACGAAATCCCGGCGCTAACCGCGACATCTCCAAGGCCCTTCAATCCCTGCCCGGTGTGGCTGCGACGGCCAGTTTCCGCAACGACCTTATCATTCGCGGCGGTTCGTCCAATGAAAACCGTTTTTATCTCGACGGGATTGAAGTTCCCAACATCAACCACTTCGCTACCCAAGGCGCTACGGGAGGCCCTGTCGGCATGATCAATGTCGATTTCATTCGGGAGGTGGACTTTTACAGCAGTGCTTTCCCGGCCGCGCGCGGAAATACGCTCAGCTCGGTATTGGATTTCAAGCTGAAAGAGGGCAGGGCAGAACGATTGGGCTACACCCTGACGTTGGGAGCTTCCGACCTCGCGGCAACCGTGGATGGACCACTGTCCGATAGGGTGAATTTCATCGCTTCCTGGAGAAGAAGCTACCTGCAATTCCTCTTCAAGGCGATTGGCTTGCCGTTCCTGCCGACCTACGATGATTTTCTCGTCAAGACAAAATGGAAGATCGATGAACGTAATGAGATCACCTTCCTCGGTTTGGGCGCCGATGACCGGGTACGACTGAATCTGGAACAGGACGAAACCGATTTGCAGCAATACCTGCTCAATAACCTGCCTGTCAACACCCAATGGAATTATACCATGGGAGCCGTTTACCGCCGGTACAGGACGAACGGATATTCCCTCTTCGCCCTTTCGCGAAACCAACTGCAGAATGACGCGGAAAAATTCCAGGACAACGATGCCTCTTCGGAGAATAACCGGCTGCTCGACTATTCCAGCCGGGAAACGGAGAACAAGTTCCGATACGAGCAGGTGGAAAGGATCGGAAGCCAGAAACTCACCTTCGGCATGAACCTGGAATCGGCTGAATATAGGAACCGAACGTTCAGCCGGGTGCCGTATGTGGGAGAAGTCCGCTATCAATCCGACATCACCTTTTATAAAGCTGCCCTATTCGCGCAGTGGAGTATCTCCGCACTCCGGGAAGATCTTACGTTGTCAGCCGGATTTCGTCTGGATGCCAATACGTTCAATGACCGGATGCTGCAACCCTTAGACCAGTTTTCACCCCGACTGGCGCTCAGCTATCGCCTGTCGGAGCGATTTCGGTTCAATGCCAATACCGGACGCTATTTTCAACTTCCGGCTTACACTATCCTCGGCTTCCGGGATAATGCAGGAACGCTGGTCAATAGATCAGATGCACGGTACATCAGGTGCGATCACGTCGTAGCCGGTTTCGAATTCACTTCACCGTCCTTTGTCCGTATTACCCTGGAAGGATTCTATAAAAACTATTCACAGTATCCCTTCAACCTGCGCGATTCCATCTCCATCGCCAACCAGGGAAGTGATTTCGGTACCGTAGGAACTGCACCGGTTCGTTTCGATAACAGGGGCCGATCCTATGGAATCGAATTCATGGTCCAGCAGAAACTCTTCAAGAAAGTATTCGGCATCCTGGCTTATACGTTCTTACGCAGCGAATTCGAAGGTTTGGATGGAACGTACCTGCCGTCTTCCTGGGATTTCCGGCATGTCGTCAGCCTGACCGGTGGCAAGTACTTTCCAAAAAACTGGCAGGTGGGTTTTCGTTTCCGCTTCAACAGTGGAACGCCTTATACGCCTTTTGACGTTGCAGCCTCGGTCGAGCGATCCAACTTCGATATCACCGGACAAGGTATCCCGGACCGGACGGCGATCAACGCCTCACGCACCGATGCGTTTCATCAGCTCGACCTACGGATCGATAAGAAGTATTACTATAAAAAATGGAGCTTCAACTTTTTCCTTGATGTGCAGAATGTCTATAATCAGGTAACGGAATTTGCGCCCTACGTCAGTGTACAACGAAATGCCGACGGCCAGCCGATCCAGGACCCCAACAATCCCGATGCTTACCTGCCCTTGTTGATCCCCAATGAGGCGGGAAGCTTGATACCAAGTATTGGAATTGTTGCCGAATTCTGATTCTTTCGCCCTTCGCCCTCCCAAATCCTGCTTTGGCAAAATAAGGCATCGGCCAGCCTTGTGGGATTTCGGCATTCGGTTACATTTGGTAACTAAATTCATTTACGATGGGAAGATTCCGATTCCTTCAATTGATGATTTTCTTTACCCTTCTGGCAGGTACCGGACCGCTGTATGGACAAAACCTCATCAGGTTTTACATGAAAGCGAAAGTCGGTTACCGGGATGACAAGGGGGCTATCGTGGTACCGGCCACCTACGATGCCGGTTCCGAATTCATCGAAGGCAGGGCTTTGGTGGTCCGGAACAATCTTCGCGGATTTCTCGATGTCTTCGGCACAGAGGTCATACCGCTGCAGTTCACGGATGCCGGCGTCTTCAACAAAGGGATCGCACGCGTTGCCAAGGATGGCAAATACGGTTGGATCCGTCCGGATGGTTCGTATTCCATTCCCGCGCAGTTCGACCTGGCGGATGAGTTTTCCGAAGGACTCGCACGGGTGATGATCGGCGGGAAATTCGGATTCATCAATCGGGAGGGACAGACGATCATAGGGTTGCAATATCCCAATGCCCGAAATTTTTCTTCCGGGCTTGCTCCGGTTTACGACGGAAAAAAGTGGGGATTCATCGATGCCGCTGGCAAATGGATCTTGCCGGCTTCCTTCGACGATGCGCAATCATTCCACAATGGTGAATCGCTCGTTCGGAAAGGGGAGAAGATGTATTTCATCGATACAAAAGGTAAGCGGACACGGGATTTGGAAGTGCCCGAAGAGGAATTCACCAAACGTAAACGCTAATCTTTTTATCTCATGAGAAAGCAATTACTCATTGCCGGATGGATGGTCTTCCTCCTGACCGGTATATCAATATCAAGCTCGAATGCGCAGGCAGGTCAATGGGCCTGGATGGGCGGTGATACGATTGGGAACTACGCCGGAAGTTTCGGAGTCCAGGGAGTTCCATCTCCTACTAATTGGCCGCAAGGCATCTATGAAGGTTCCGAATGGACCGACCGGAACGGAAAATTCTGGCAGTACGGCGGTGGAACCAGCTTCGGATGGAACGATAACCTCTGGATGTTCGATCCCGCAACCGGACTGTGGACCTGGATGAGCGGCAACGGAGCCGGTGGGTCCGGTGCTCCCGTTTACGGGACCCAGGGCGTTGCGGCGCCCGGTAACACGCCTGGTGGTCGTGGTCGTACTTCCGCCACCTGGGTGGACCTTGCGGGTAATCTTTGGCTGTATGGCGGTGTGGGAAATGCCGGCAACATGGGTGATCTCTGGAAATACGACATCAACACGAACCTATGGGCCTGGATGAAAGGATCCCAGACCGGAATGGCGCCTGCCAATTGGGGCACACTGGGCGTACCGTCTCCGACGAACGATCCCGGTCAACGGATCGAAACGAATGCAGCCTGGGTCGATAATGCCGGTAATCTGTGGCTCTTCGGTGGCGATGGTTACAACGATACCTGGAAGTACGATATCAATACCAATGAATGGACCTGGATGGCTGGACCCAATCTCCAATACCAGAATGGTAACTGGGGTACGAAAGGCGTGGCCGCTTCCACCAATGTGCCTTCCAACCGGATGGTGCATGCACATTGGAAAGACAATAACGATAACTTCTGGATGTTCGGCGCCTACTCTTCGCAAGGAATTTATGATGATGTATGGAAGTACGATCCTTCCATTAACCAATGGACCTGGATGGCTGGTAGCAATGTGCCCGGCGCCGGGCAAGTCTATGGTACGGCCTGCGTAGAGGATTCCGCTAACACCCCGGGCGCACGATTTGAAAACAGGTCCTGCTGGCGCGACTCCTGTGGGAATCTGTTCGTCTATGGTGGAGGCAACGACCTCGGTCCTTCGCAGGGTTACGGGGACTTTTGGTTCTTCAATGTCACCACGCTTAAATGGACCTATATCAGCGGTAACCAGACACCGAACTCGGATCCGGTTTATGGCACCCTGGGGGTTTTCAATCCTACCAACTATCCGGGTAACCGTTACGGGCCGCTTCCTTATGCCGATCAACAGGGCTACTTCTGGTTGTTGGGAGGATATGTGAATTATACGGGCTTCCACGCCGATATCTGGAAGTACCAACCCGATCCTTCCTGTCCTGCTGCAGCCTGTCTTGCCAATTTCCCCAGAGCCGATTTCATCGCAAGTGATACGTCCATTTGCATCGGCGAATGCGTGACCTTCACCAACAATTCGGTGAACGCTACGATTTATCAATGGACGTTCCAGGGCGGAACGCCGTCCGTTTCCATTAGCGCGAATCCTGCTCCGGTTTGCTATTACAATCCGGGCAGCTATGCCGTCATGCTCAGTGCCGGTAACAGCAATGGGGTGAGTACCCGGAATGTGGTCGGGTACATCAATGTCTATGCACCCATTCGCCCTACGGTTACGTATATCAACGACACCTTGTATTGCAGTCATGCATTAAGTTATCAATGGTACCTTAACGGAGCGCCGATTCCCGGCGCCACCGATAGCGCTTATGTAATGACCCAAAGCGGTGTCTATTACGTTCAGGTTACCGACATTCATGGTTGTAATGCCTATTCGATTCAGTACGACATCGTATTGGGTGTTCAGTCGATCGGTTCGCAAAACGGTTCATTGTCGCTATTCCCGAACCCCAGCCAGGGTTCGTTCCAATTGTCGGCTACTAACTTGAAATCAGGACACCTGCAACTGGAAGTCCTGGACGTGATCGGACAACGGGTTTACCTGGAGGAATGGGATCAGACATCACCTGAACTGAATCGAGGTATCAGTTTGCCTGCCGTAGCCAACGGCCTGTACACGGTCCGGCTACGTCAGTCCGACCAACTGATTCTCCGGAATTTGCTCATTACACGATAACTCTACGAACTTCACGAGAAAGAGCGGCTCCCCCAAGGGCCGCTTTTTTTTACATCCTGTGGCAAGCGTGAATTTCAAGTGTACACGAGCGACAACCAAACGAGAAGGGTATCTTTACCGGAAACTATCACCCGAATGCGTAACCTGTACCACTTACTAGTGCTGGCTTTCCTGTTGCCTGCGATCACAGAAGCCCAAATCACCATCCAATCCGCCGATCTTCCTTCCGCCGGGGATACCTTCCGGGTCAGCACGGCTTCACCTACAGCAGGACTTGATCTGACCACCACCGGAGCCAATGCCGTCTGGGATTTTTCGCAGTTGGTCCCCAACGGACAAACGATCGATACATTCTTAAGCGTCAACGCGACCGCTTCGGTTTTTTCCGTGGTGTTTAGTGACCTTCCGTTCAATCCGAACCGTGCTAATCAGGCCACCCGCGGTCAGGCATTCAGTCTTGGAACAGTGAGTGTCAGCGATGTCTTCAACTTCTTCTACAACAGCAGCACGCAGTATAAGCAACCCGGTTTCGGCGCGACCGTCAACGGCGTTCAACTGCCGATCATCTATTCATCGCACGATGTCCTCTATGAATTCCCCCTCACGTTCGGGAATACCGCTGGTTCGAACTCCGGCTACGAACTGGACCTGACGAGCACCCTCGGATTCTTCTTTCAAGTGGATCGCAACCGGCAGACTGTCGTGGATGGATGGGGTTCGGTCACGACTCCGTACGGCACTTATAATGCTTTGCGGGTTGTCAGTACAATTGTCGAGCAGGACAGTGTCTACATCGACTCGCTAGGATTTGGTTTGAACCTCCCGGCAGTCACGACCGTCGAGTACAAATGGCTGGCAAACGGAGAGGGGATTCCCGTATTGCAGATCAATACCACGGCAACGGGCACGGTGACACAAATCCGTTACAAAGATGCTCCGCTTACTACCGGAATACAATCATTGAGTGTTGTAAGCGATCTGACAGCCTATCCGAATCCGGCCAACAGCATCCTGACTGTTCGCTGGAACGCGGGCAATGCTGCGCCGGTATCCCTTGAACTGAGCGATCTGCACGGTCGGATCGTTTTTTCTGACGAATTGCAAGGCGTAGCGGGTACCAATATCCGCGTCGTGGACCTGGCATCGCTTCACCTGGCCGAAGGTTCCTATCTGTTGCGACTGAATGATCGCGTAACGAACATACAAGTGCGTAACTGACACAGGCAAGACTTAACGGGAGGCGGGAAGGTGTTCTTTCCGCCTTTTTTATTTAGCCACGGAGCGTTTCAAGGCTGCCATGCGGATAGCCGTGGTTGCCGCTTCAACACCTTTGTTGCCGTGTTTACCGCCAGCCCGGTCAATGGCCTGCTCCAGGGTATTAGGTGTTAAGACGCCGAAAATAAAAGGAAGGCCGTACTCGAGGTTCAGGTCCATCAAACCGTTCGCGACCGCATCGCAGATGAAATCGAAGTGCCGGGTCTCGCCCTGGATCACACAACCCAGACACAGGATGGCGTCGAAGCGATCCTGGTCAGCCATCCAGCGGGCTCCCAAGGGCAATTCATAGCTGCCCGGTACTTCCACCCGGACAATATCTTCGGCCGAACAACCCGCGGCTAAGAGCGCTTCCCGGGCACCATCGGCGAGTGCGCCGGTGATCTTGTCATTCCAGGAGGAAACGACCAAAGCGAAACGCATTCCCTTGGCGGAAGGTAGTTCTGCCGGGTTGAAATCAGAAAGGTTCTTGAGATGGGTAGCCATGGATACGGAGATACGAAAAAGGCTGCCGTTCGGGCAGCCTTTCATTTGCGTTTCTTCAGGTTTATTTACCGATCATCGCCTCGGCACGCGAGATATACTTCTCGGCTTGGGTTCCTTCGGTGCTGGCAGGATAATCCTTCTTGAGGCGTTCGTACACTTCTTTCGCTTCTTTGAAGTTGGATTTGCCTTCCAGCGCTCCGGCCAGCTTCATGAGCATGATCGGGGTGGTGAAGTTGTTCGGCTTTTCTTTGGAAGCCTTCTCATAGAACGAAATGGCTTCGTCGGTGTTGTTCAATTCCATGTAAGCGTCACCGATAGCGCCATAGGCGAGTGATCCGGTGATCTCGTCCTTCGCATCGTAGCTTTTCAACGACTCGACAGCTTTGTCGTAAGCACCGGTACGCAGGTAAGCCATGCCGAGGTAGTAACGGGCCAGGTTGCCCGAGGGGCTGACACTGTACTGGTTCACGATCTCCTCCAGGCCCATGTTGTTGCCATCGCCATTGATAGCCAACCGCAGGGAGTCCTGACGGAAATACGCTTCAGCATGGAAGAGGGCAGTGGATGCCTCTTTCTCTTTGCCGGCAACATATACTTTCTGATAAAACAGGTACCCGCCAACGGCCACGACTAAGGCACCAATGATGATACCCAGGCTCTTGCGATTCTGGTTGATGAAATGTTCCGTGCGCCCGATCGCTTCCTGGACGATGATTTCCTGTTCTTGTTGAGTTTCAGCCATTTTTGTTCAAATAAACAAGGCTGCAAAAATAACCATTTTTGGTGGCTTTTCAAAGGAATGAAGATGCCGAAATCCGTGTTTTCAACACGTTTTTAAGCAAATCCACAATTCGGCTCCCAGGATGTACCTTTGCAGTTATGAAATCCAGACTCACCCTGCCGCTCTTAGCCACGATTCTGACCCTGTCCTTTTCTTGCAAAAACCCCAACCAGCCGACCAGCTTTGGCGGACCGGTCGATGAGAAAATTGCGGTTCCGGCTGCGGAGGCAAAGAACCTCCTGACGGACAAACCGGAAGTCACCGCGACACTTGCCGGTAAAGTGAATGAGGTCTGCCAGGCGGAAGGCTGTTGGTTCAACCTCGACCAGGGAAGCGGAGTCGCGCTGATGGTGCGTATGCCCGAACACAGCTTCACCGTGCCGAAAGACCTTTCAGGAAAGCAAGTGGTCGTAGCCGGTCGTTTGTATTATGATACCACTGATGTAGCCACCTTGCGGGAGTATGCGAAAGAAGATGGAAAGTCGGAGGAGGAGATTAACGCGATCAACGAGCCTTCCGTCGAACTGGTGCTGGAGGCGAGCGGCGTGAAGGTCCAATAAACTTCCATGCGTCAACTCCTTCTGTTGCTCTTCTGCCTGATCATCGGAGAAGCACGTGCCCAAACGGATGCGAGCGGGTACACCGTTTTGGCTGAAGGGGCGATCGCTCCCGATATCAAAGGCGTCGATCCGCAGGGCAAAGCCGTTTGCCTTTCAAAGATCAAGGCCAGTTACGTTGCCGTCTTCTTCTATGAACCCGGTTGCCATTTTTGCGAATACATCTTGCCCGACTTGCAGCGCTTTTACCAGCGTGAACATGGAGCCAACCTTGAGATCGTCGCGGTGGCCCTGACGACCGATACCGCCGTCTGGAAGCAGCAAGTTGCTGCACACACCGCCGGCTGGGCGGAATTGCTGCCTGCCGATTTGAACAAGGTCAAACAGGATTATCGAATCGAGGTGGCCCCAACCATTTACCTGATTGACCGGAAACACCGGGTCCGCAGTACGCGACTCGTAAGAAGCGACGACCTGGAACTGCGCTGGTTCGAACTCTTCAATGAATTATGATCCAATGACGCCAACGATTCAGCTCACCGAATGTCCGCGGGATGCGATGCAGGGCTGGCCGGAGTTTATTCCGACCGACGTGAAAGCACGTTACCTGCAAACCCTGCTGGAAGTCGGGTTTGATACGCTCGACTTTGGCAGCTTCGTCTCTCCCAAAGCCATTCCGCAACTCCGGGATACTTCCGAAGTGTTGTCGAAACTCGATCTCCGGGATACCAGGACCTCCCTGCTGGCCATTGTGGCCAATGTACGAGGCGCGGAGGATGCCTGTAAGCACGAGCCGATCCGTTACCTGGGTTTTCCTTTTTCGATCAGTGAAGAATTCCAACGCAGGAATACGAATGCGACTATCGCAGAGTCGATGGAGCGTGTACGGGAGATCCAAACACTGGCTGCAGGAGCCGGGAAAGAAATTCTCATCTACATCTCGATGGGATTCGGTAATCCGTACGGCGAACCCTGGAGTCCCGAATTGGCTGTCCATTGGGTGCAGCGACTGGCCGATGAAGGCATCCGGAGGATCGCCCTGGCCGACACCGTCGGGGTCAGCAATCCGGAAAACATCCGGGCCTTGTTTTCACACCTGATACCTTCGGTGCCGGAAGTGACCTTCGGTGCCCACTTACATTCGCATCCTGCGACCTGGGAGGAGAAAATAACGGCGGCCTATGAAAGCGGTTGCCGGAATTTCGATCTGGCCCTGAAGGGTATTGGCGGATGCCCGATGGCCAATAATGATCTCGTGGGCAATATTGCCACAGAGCAGGTGGTGACTAAATTCGGCGGACCCTCATCCATAGGGCTGAATGCGGATGCCTGGGCCCGGGCAGTCGACATGGCCGGTGAGATTTTTCACGCCTGATTGCTGAAACTTTCCCGCAAGGGTACGGTATTTGGATACCGGAGAAGCGTGTGCAAATTTCTCTGGAAAAGTCTGAAATTCATACAATAAACGGGTTTCTACTCCGTACCTTTGTAGTACCTTAATTCGAATCAGTCTGCGTGCATAACATTCAAACGATTCCTGCTTCAGGAAACCGGTACGTCCGGTTGGTGATTTTATTGCTCCTTTTCATCGCTTCCCTCGGCGTTACCGCCCAGCGTACCGGGTACGTGGAGGTGACCGGAAAGGTGCGTAAGGACAATAAACCAGCCGGCGGAGTTTCCATTACGGTCAATTGCCCGGGAATTCCCCCACAAACCGTCACTTCTCAGGCGAACGGGACATTCACCTTTCGCATGGAGTTGCAGCACGATTACACCATCAATTTTTCCCAGTACGGTCTTGTCGCCAAATCCGTCATCTTCAGCACGAAGGTCCCGGCCGACCAGGCCGACATCATTTTTCAGAACGAGTTCAACATCGATATGTTCGAAGACGTTGCCGGGGTTTCCCAGAACGCGTCCATGAACAAACCGGTAGCCCGCATCGCCTTTAATCCGACTTACGAGGATTTTGTTCACGATGCCAGCTATACCAAACAGATCCAGGCAGAACAAGACCTTGCACGCCGACAGGCGGAAGAGCTACGTCGCCAACAGGAACGGGCCCGTCTGGATTCATTGAATAAAGTCTGGAATGACTCGCTCGCAAAAGCGAAGGACCGGGAAGCCCAGTTGATGGCACAGCGGGCGGAGCAGGACCGGTTAAAGAAGGAACAGGAACGCGCGCGCCTCGATTCGTTGGCCCGCGTTCAGGCGGCTGCGGCTGCCGCTATGCGCGAACAAGCGCGCCTCGACAGCCTTTCCGCTGCTGAAGCCAAGGCGAAAGCACTGGCAGAAGCCAGGGAAAAAGCCCGACAGGATTCTATCGCCAAAGCGGATGCCGAACAGGCCCGATTGGCTGAGCAAGCCCGCTTGCGCGAGCAGGCGCGTCTGGAGGCGGAAGCGAAGGCCGCGGAGAAAGCAAGACAAGATTCGATCGTTGCAGCGGAAGCGGCTGAGCGTGCAAGGCTAAAGGCTGAAGCGGATGCTATTGCGAAAGCCGAGGCGGATGCCAAAGCAAGAGCCATCGCGGAGGAAGCCCGGAAGAAACAGGTAGCGGATTCTCTGGCCAAAGCTGAAGAAGCCCGTCTGCGTGCTGAAGCCGCAGCGAAAGCCAAGGCAGAGGCGGACGCGCGTGCGCAGGCAGAAGCAGATAAAGCAAAGGAAAAAGCTCGTCAGGATTCAATTGTAGCCGCTGAGAACGCTGAACGCGCTCGCCTGAAAGCGGAGGCCGATGCGAAACTGAAAGCCGATGCGGAAGCTAAACTGAAAGCGGAAGCGGATGCGAAAGCTCGTGAAAAGGCACGTCAGGATTCGATCGCCAGAGCCGAGCAGGATGCACGTGACCGCGTACTGGCCGAAGAGAAGGCGCGACAGGAAAAGATCCGACAGGATAAAGAGGCCGCTGAAGCGAAGCGTCTGGCAGAACTCGCCGAACAGACTCGTCGTGACTCCCTCGCGAAAGCAGAAGCAGACCGCGTCAAGCGCGAAGCGGAAGCCAAGGCCCGTGCGGATGCGGAAGCGAAAGCAAAGGCGGAAGCCGACCGACAAGCCGCGCTTGCAGCCGAGAAAGCTCGACAGGATTCAACCGCCCGGGCGCAACGTGCGCTGGCCGAGAAGGAAGAGAATGACCGCAAAGCAAAAATGCTGGCGGAGATCGAAGCCAAGAAGCAGTTGCTCAACAAAGCCTCTGCGCAGGATACAACCCGTAAGAGCAATACAGGTGGTAAAACGACCACCGCTGTCCCGAAGATCGTTGACTCGGATTACCGGGATGGTGTAACGGAGGAAACCGTAACAGAGAGTAACCGGACCATCTATCGTACGGTTGTCAAGAAAGACGGCGCCGCTACGAACTACCAGAAGATCGTTTACAACTGGGGCGGCGTCTTCTTTTTCCGGAATGATAACAACATTACGCAGACCACTTTTGATCAGGATATCAAGCAGGCAAAGGCTGCGTTCCCGAAGTAATGGCAATTGCCGGTAAGTAAAAAAGAGGAGCTGATCGGCTCCTCTTTTTTTTATGAAATTTTGGCAATGCCCGCATATAAATCAAGACGAATTGACTTTTTCTAACGGGCCCTGGAAGTCAATTTGACATTTAATTTACGAGAACACCCGGCCGTGGACGCTTGGTACACCTCTTGTCGGAATGCCGGCGTAAACCGAAACAATAATCGCCATGACACTGATCAAATTCCGCAACAACCCGATCGCAGACCGTTACACGGGTTTTCCGACCGTCTTTGGAGACTTCTTCAACGATTTCTTCAACGACGAACTTCTGCCGAAGGACGCTTTCCGATCTGTTCCTGCTGTGAATATCAGCGAGACCCCGGAGCGCTTTCACATCGAGCTCGCCGCTCCAGGAATGAGCAAGTCTGATTTCAAAGTCGAGGTGGAGAACGGCGTTTTGACCATCCGGGCTGAACGCAAAGAGGAGAAGAAGGAAGAAGGCAGCAAGTTCACGCGTAAGGAGTTTTCCTACTCCTCCTTCCGCCGCAGTTTTACCATGCCGGAGCATGTCGACGCCGAACAGATCCAGGCGGAATACAACAATGGTGTGCTTTCCATCAACCTGCCCAAGCGCGTGGAAGAGAAGAAAAAAGCCGGCCGTGAGATCACGGTGGCCTGAGTGTAAATTTCTGTGTTGAGTAGTGGGTTAGCGTCGCCGGCAATGTCCGGCGGCGCTTCTTTGTTCGTACCCCGGCCTTCGCTTTTTACTACCTTTGCCGCATTCAATGATTGGTTATGAGTAAAGAACGTCCGCTGATCCTGGTCACCAACGACGACGGCATTACCGCTCCCGGATTGCATGCATTGGTCAATGCCATGAGTACGCTGGGAGATCTGTATGTGGTGGCGCCGGATAGCCCCCAGTCGGGCATGGGCCATGCCATCACGATCCACAACATGCTTCGCTTGGACAAGGTGGAGGTGCACGGTGATCATGATTGGTATCAATGCAGCGGAACGCCGGTGGATTGTGTGAAGATCGCGATGGACAAGATCCTGCCGAGGAGGCCGGATCTGTGTGTAAGCGGGATCAACCACGGTAGCAATTCTTCGATCAATGTAATTTACTCCGGTACGATGTCGGCCGCGATGGAAGGCGCCATCGAAGGCATCCCTTCGGTTGGATTTTCACTCTTGAACTATTCCCTCGATGCGGATTTCTCCGCCGCCGCGCACGTGGCGCGAATCGTTGCCTCCCGGGTGCTGGAGAAAGGCTTGCCACAGGGATCTTTGCTGAATGTGAACATTCCGAGTCTTCCGCTCGAGGATTTGAAAGGGATCAAGATCTGCCGGCAGGCGATGGCAAAGTGGGAAGAGGAGTTCGACGAACGGATCGATCCGACCAAACGCAAGTACTATTGGTTAACGGGGAAGTTTGTCAATCACGACCGCGGAGAGGATACCGATGAATGGGCGCTCGCCAATGGTTTTGTATCGGTGGTGCCCGTGCAGTTCGACTTTACCGCCCATCACGCGATTCCTTTCCTGAACGAACAGGGATATGAGCTCAATAAGATTTCCCGCTGATTCGTTCCTGGCGGGAGCCTTCTCAGCGCTCATCCTCTTGCCGCTGCTGAATTACCTCCTGGGTCATCTGGGTAGCTGGTTGACGGAGCAGACCGGAAATGATCGCTGGTCGATCGCGCCGCATCCGCAACTCTTCACCTTACTCGTAGCGGCCGTCGTCTTTCGACTCCTGGTGATCAATTATAAAAGGGAGCGCACCGGTCGCGGATGGTTGATGGTTACTTTCCTGACAACCTTGGGTTATGCCTTTTGGTACTACCGATTCCGACATGCAGGCTGAAACGAAAAAACGACTGGATATCTTATACGGCGGGCTCATTTCCGGGCTCGTATTACCGTTCCTGGCCTTCGCGTTCTATACTTTGCTGATACAAAACGCCGGAGTGCTGGAAATGATACAGCGATACTATGAACGACACGTATTGTCCCATGTCATAAGTTTGAGCCTGATCGCGAACCTCGGTCTGTTCTTTCTCTGTCTGCGATTCAACCTGGAAAAGTCGGCACGGGGTGTTCTCTTTTCCATGTTCATCTATGGCGGGATGATCATCCTCCTGAAATTCATTCTATGAAGTATTACATCATTTCAGGAGAAGCATCCGGCGATCTGCACGCCGCCAACCTGGTGCGGGAACTGCGGAAACTGGACGAGGGCGCTGACTTTCGCGGGTGGGGCGGAGACTTGATGACGGAACAGGGGGTGGATATCGTGAAGCACTATCGGGAGCTGGCGTTCATGGGTTTCACTGAAGTGCTCATGAATCTGCGCACGATCATGCGTAACCTGTCCTGGTGCAAGGAAGATATTCTTCGTTTTCAGCCGGATGTATTGATATTGGTGGATTACCCGGGATTCAACCTCCGGATCGCCGAATGGGCGAAACGACAAGGCATCCGGGTGTTTTATTATATCAGTCCGCAAATTTGGGCCTGGAAACAATCGCGTGTACACAAGATCAAACGGGATGTAGAGCGCATGTTCGTGATCCTGCCGTTTGAACAGGAGTTCTACGCGCGTTTCGGCATGGAGGTCGATTTCGTCGGTCACCCCTTGCTTGATGCGATTGCCCATTGGCCCGGAGGTGAAGATGAGATCGAGTGGAGAAAGAAGCACGGTTTGGATGAACGGCCGCTCGTGGCACTATTGCCCGGGAGTCGCAAACAGGAGATCGGCACGATGTTACCGTTGATGTTGGAAGCAGCGAAAGCTTTTCCCGCTTATCAATTCGTGATCGCCGCGGCACCTTCCCAACCCTTGAGTTATTACCGGCAGTTGATCGGTGCTCAGGACATCCGGTTATTGCAAGGTGAGACCTATCCGGTCCTGCGGCATGCGCGTGCAGCTTTGGTAACCTCGGGTACCGCCACCCTGGAGACGGCCTTGTTTAAAGTTCCCGAGGTCGTCTGTTACAAAGGCGGGCGAATCTCCTACGTCATTGCGCGTGCGTTGGTCAAGATCAAATTCATTTCGCTGGTGAACCTGATCATGGACCGGGAAGTGGTACGGGAACTCATTCAACAGGACCTGACAGTTGATAACCTCCGAAGGGAATTAGCTCAGCTGCTCGACGGGGATAGGCGGCAACAACTCTTGCGCGATTTCGAGCTTTTGGAAACGAAACTCGGCGGGGCCGGGGCGTCCGCCCTGGCTGCTAAGCAAATGTTCCGCTACCTGACGATCGCCCGATAAGCCGGTGCTTTTTCGCTAACATGCAGTTTCTTTAAAGCGGTTGAATCATCCGACCTGCACGCGCGCGGATACCGTTGCGGTAGTTTTGTACCGGCGTGAAAAAGGCGTTTCCGTTTATTCGCCTGTTACCGGTCTTGTTGCTCGGATGGTGGTGGGGGAGTCTCGACCGGTCGTTGCATCCGGTATTGCTGCTCTTTACAGGAGTCGCTTGCCTGATCCTAATTGTTCTGGCCTATCATCCGCGCGGCTGGCTGGCCTATCCTCAACGTTGGGTGTATGGCGCATTGACTTCCGCATTCTTGCTTATTGTCGGCATCCAATTGGGGGCTTCCCGCCTTACAGCACTCCGGTCTCCATTTCATTTTTCACATACCGAAAAGGCCACCGCGTGGTTGCTTCATTTTTCCGAACCACCCAGAATAACAGCTTCCGGTAAACGATTGATCGCCGAGGTAATCGCGGTCGGGCAGGCCGGTGGCATGTTACGCGCGGAAGGTCGTGTAGTGGTCTATGCTCCCGACAGCCTTCCCGTACAATTGAACGACCGGTTCTGGGTATTCGACCGTCCGCGAAAGTTGAAAAGCCTCCCGTTCCCGGGAACCTTCGATTTTACGGCCTGGCTGGCCGAACATGGGATCCATCACGAACTGCGATTCTCGGCGGACAAACTCGTGGCTGTTGATCCGGACCCCGATCCTTCCGTAGCGTTGCGATTCAACCTGTACCGTGAACGGCTGCTTGACATTTTTCGGGAAGCAGGTTTGCGTGATGAAGCTTGGGCGGTGATGTCGGCGCTGGTGCTTGGCTATGACGATGCCGTGGATACCGAAGTGATGCAGGCGTTTTCGGCTACCGGCACCTTACACGTCCTCTCCGTCTCCGGACTGCATGTCGGGCTTGTCTACGCGGCGATCAGGATGCTGCTGGGCTTCCTGAACAGACGGACCTTTGGCAAGCGTTTGCAACAAGTATTGTCGCTGTTGTTCATCTGGTTGTACGCTTTCCTTACCGGCGCTTCGCCGGCCGTGCTCCGGTCTGCCGCCATGCTGAGCCTGGTTCTTGGAAGCAACCTGGTTAACCGCCCGGCCGCGGTATGGAACTCGCTGGCGGCTTCGATCTTTCTGCTGACCGTAGCGGATCCCGCACTTCCCGCGGATGTGGGATTTCAATTGTCCTACGCGGCGGTAGGAGGCATTTTAGCGCTCTATCCCTGGCTGCGCGAGCGAAGTCCGGTGCGTACGAAGTTGGGACAACGCGTCTGGGAGTTCATGTCGGTGAGTGTGGCCGCGCAGTGGTTCACGTTTCCGCTCGGACTGTATTACTTTCATCAGTTTCCGAATTTGTTCCTGCTCACGAACGCCATCATCATTCCGCTGAGCACACTTGCCATGTTCGCCGGGCTGGCATTGTTGTTTCTGGGTTCCATCGCCGGGCTTGGCCCTCTCTTGGGCTCGTTGTTGCAACAATTCATGGAAATGTTTCTTGCCCTTGTCGAGTGGATGGGCGATTTGCCATTCGCGCAAACAACCGGCATTTGGATAAACGTGACTCAGTTAGTGGCCTTGAGCCTGTTGGTGTTATGCATCCATCGCTGGGTAATTTCAGGGAACGGGAGCCTGTTACTCACAGGGCTTTTTACTGTGATGATCTATCTGGGTGTTCAGGTAAGTGTCAGGCAACAACAACTTTCCGAAACGGATATTTCGGTATTACCCGTTCGTACATCTGTTTACCTGCTCAAAACCGGGCCCGGCGCCATCTTGTTGGTTGACTCTGCCAACTTATCACCGGGGAACCGAAGCCGCATAGAAGCGCATTTGAATTTTAGGGGGATCGATCCGAAATTATGTCGGACTTACCTGCTCAGGAATAGCATTTCACTGACGGAGAGTGGCGGGAAGTTCCTGAAAGAAGGGGATTGCCTGGTGATCGGAAGGCATGTGTTCTGGCTGACCGACGGATCAACCTCGATTGGAAGGAGCGGAACAATTATTCTGAGACGACCCGGTTGGCCGCTATGGGCTATGAGTGACCGGCGAGAGCAGGAGATAATCGCGGATGGGTCTCTCCGCAGATTGCCGGTCGATCGTATTCCCAACGTCTTTCCGGTAAGTGAACGCGGATATTGGTCGAAATCGTTAAGCAATCAAACCCACTGATCCAGGTTAAAGGCTTCAGCGTGCCGTATACCTTTTTCCGTGCGTTGAAGGTTGCAACACTCGATTACCGGATCGTGCTCGAAGAAGAGTGTCCAGTTGCCGTTCATGGCATCATCGAGAAAGGCGGCTTTTTCTCCGAGTGACAACAACGGCCGCGTGTCATAGGCCATGACGTAGGGCACCGGTAAGTGGGCAACAGAAGGCATGAGGTCCGCGCAGTACGCCAGCTTTCTTCCCTGGTAGTCGATCACGGGCAGCATCATGGATTCCGTATGTCCGTGGACCAGGCGCACGGAAAATCCAGGCATCAGATCTTCACCTTCCTTCAGGAAGCGAAGGTGTCCGCTTTCCTCGATCGGAAGGATATTCTCTTTGAGAAAGGACGCCTTTTCACGGGCATTCGGTTGAGTCGCCCATTGCCAGTGCTTTTCATTGCTCCAATAAGTGGCGTTGGGAAACGCGGGTTCGAATTTGGTCCTGTCATTATTCCACCGGATGCTCCCGCCGCAGTGATCGAAGTGCAAGTGTGTGAGAAAGACGTCCGTGATATCGGCCTCGGTGAATCCTTTTGCCCGAAGTGACCGGCTGAGATTGCCGCTGCCATGCAGGTAGTAGTGCCCGAAGAACCTGGCATCCTGCTTTTCGCCGATCCCGTTGTCGATCAGGATCAGCCGGTCGCCGGCTTCGACTAACAGACAACGCATGGCCCAACTGCAGAGGTTGTTTTCATCCGGCGGATTCAGTTTTTGCCAAATGGTTTTGGGAACGACGCCGAACATGGCACCCCCGTCGAGTTTGAAATGACCGGTATCGATGGAATGGAGCTTCATAAGCGGTATTGACAAGGGCAAATTACACAAAAGGACTGTGGGAAACGCTGTGTAAATCGCCCGGAGCCCGGTCCGACAGTTTCCCGGCATCCTTGCGATCTTTCGGCAAAGCAGTTTTCATGTCACAACAGCCCAAGTCCGTTCATTTCATCGCCATCGGCGGAGCCGCCATGCACAACCTCGCGCTGGCCTTGCACCAGTTGGGGTATCGGGTGACGGGATCCGACGATGAGATCAACGAGCCGTCGCGTTCACGGCTTCAGGCAGCCGGACTGCTCCCGGAGGCGATCGGTTGGTTTCCCGATCGGTTGAACTACCGGCCTGAAGCGGTTATCCTGGGCATGCACGCCCGGGAGGACAATCCCGAACTGCAACGTGCCCGCGAACTGGGGCTTCAGGTATATTCCTATCCGGAGTACTTGTACGAACATTCAAAGAACAAGACTCGGGTTGTCATCGGCGGTAGTCATGGCAAGACCACCATCACCTCGATGATCCTCTGGGTACTGCGATCATTGGGTCGCGATTTTGACTACCTGGTAGGAGCCAAGCTGGAAGGCTTTGATACCATGGTGCGGATCAGCAATGCGCCTTTGATCGTCCTGGAAGGGGATGAATACCTCGCTTCTCCGGTGGACCGTCGTCCCAAGTTCCACTTGTATAAAGCCGATATTGCCTTATTGAGCGGAATCGCCTGGGACCACATCAATGTGTTTCCGACCTATGAGCAGTACGTTGATCAGTTCCGCATTTATGTAGAGCAAGTACCATCTGCCGGAAAAATGATCTACTGCATGGAAGACCCGGAGGTGGAACGTTTAATGAAGAATGCACGGGTCGGGGCGGAGCGGATACCCTACGGGATCCCGGCGCACCGAATCGAGCACGGGCGCACGATTCTGGATACGACAGCAGGTCCGGTACCGATTGAAGTGTTCGGAAAGCACAACCTCATGAACCTGGAAGGCGCCCGTCAGGTCTGTCATGCGTTGGGGGTCTCGGATGAACAGTTCTACAAATCGATTGCCGGCTTCCGGGGAGCCGCGCGGCGCTTGGAAATGTTGGCATCGAATGATCAATGCGCGGTTTACAAGGACTTTGCCCATTCACCTTCGAAACTGAAAGCCACTACCGAGGCTGTTCGTCAGCAGTTTCCGGATCGGAAGCTGATCGCTTTGATGGAGCTACATACGTTCAGCAGTCTGAACGAAAAGTTTCTCGATGAATACCGTGGCAGCATGGCAGCAGCGGACGAGGCCTGGGTCTATTTCAATCCCCATACGATCGAGCACAAGCGATTGCCATCCATCTCGAAAGACCGCGTGGCAAAAGCCTTTGACCGCGCCGATCTTCAGGTATTTACCGATTCCGCAAATTGGCTGGACCAGTTGCGCAACCGGGACCTGCGGGGAACCGTCTTGCTATTCATGAGTTCAGGAACTTTTGACGGAATCTCCCTGGAGGAACTTGCACGGGAATTGACTGAAAAATCGTTACTTCCGTCTGCCTAAGCCGATGACCCGTATCAGTTGCCTCCTGCTGGTTCTCTTGTTTCAAGCTTATCCCTTGGCCGCTCAACGCAGCCTGGTTGCTTCGGAACCTACCACCAACGACCGGTTTCCGAAAAAAGTGGGAAACCTCCGGTTCTCTGATTCTGTCTTGAAATTGGGAAAGGTGAGGACGAACGAACTGCGCTCGGACACGCTGAAGGTGTTGAACACCGCAGCGGGCAGCATCCGTTGGGAACTGCCGAAAGATGTTCCCGGACACCTTCGGATCAGCTTGTCAGGCGAAGAACTTCCCGCGGGATCGGAAGGCTGGATCGCTATCCGCTACGATGCCCGCGAAAAGAACGATTTCGGACAGGTGTTCGACCGGCTTGCCCTTTCCACTACGGATACCGACCTGCCCCAGAAGGTGATTACGATTTCGGCTAACATCACCGAGTATTTTGCTCCCCTGACGGCCGAAGATTCTGCGATGGTACAGCGATCCAGGATCCCGGAAACCGTATTTGATTTCGGTACGATTTCCCAGGGCACGAAAGTGGAGCATGCTTTTCCTGTTTACAATGACGGTCAACGGGAATTGATCTTACGACGTACGCGATCCGCATGTGGCTGCATCAAGACAATGATCGGCAAACAAGTTCTGGCGCCCGGCGATAGTACGGTGATTCAGTTGACGTACGATTCCTTCGGCAAAGAGGGCAAGGAGTCGCGCAACTTCCAGCTTTTTCAAAACGATCCTGCGGCCCCGGAAGTCAGGTTCGAGGTCAAGGGCACTGTCACGAAATAAGTCGATTACCTCGATTGCCGATTTTTCCGGAGCCTGTAGGCAATCGGGTTAGTCTGATGGTTTCGGGCGGCATCCAGCTTTTCCAATGCGGAATCACCGAGCAGAAGAAAGAAGTCGGGTTGGTCGGACGCAGGATCCAATCGAATTACTACTGCGAGTGAATCCTCTCCCAAGCCGTATTCGATTTGGTAAATGCCGGATCGGGTCTTTTTTGCATCCCGATAGCCGGAATCCGGCATAGCCTCTGTGAGTCGGTAGGCTAACGAATCAGGGAACAAGGAAAGGCTGGTATGGATGCCGGCGCAATCGGAGCAGGGGAGGATTCCGCTATAGGTTTCAATCTGCGACGGCAGTAAAGGTCCTGGCAAAACAGCTTCCTGGTCTTCTGGCGGTGGACTCGTGCAGGCAGTCAGGATAGGCAGATAAATGAAAACGCCAAGCAAACGTTTCTTGAGGGAGGACTTCTTGTTGTTATGAAGAATCATCCAAGAGGCTACTTAGAGCATCGAACCTTTCAACAGCAGGTAGGCGAAACCGAAGTAAATAACAAGTCCCGTAACGTCGACCAGCGTGGCGATGAACGGAGCGGACGAAACTGCAGGGTCGACGCCGATGCGTTTCAACAGGATCGGGAACATGGACCCGGTGATGGTCCCCCATAGGACCACGCCAACAAGTGTAAAAGCGACCACGAGTCCGAGCATCATCCAATGTGGCCCATAAATGTCGGTGAAGAGTGTCCAGGTTGCGATTCGCAGAAAACCGATAAGTCCCAAAATGCTACCGAGGGCGAGGCCAGAGAGGAATTCCCGTCGCAGCACTTTCCACCAGGTTTCGATGGTGACTTCGCCCAGCGCCATGGCACGGATGATCAGGGTGGCGGCCTGGGAACCGCTGTTGCCGCCGGAAGAAATGATCAGCGGAATAAAGAGCGCCAAGACAACCGCCTTGCTTAGCTCGTCTTCAAAGTAACCCATTGCACTGGCCGTAAGCATCTCACCCAGGAACAGGATGACGAGCCAGCCGGCACGTTTACTGATCATTTCCCGGAAGGAGACTTTCAGGTAGGGTTCTTCCAAGGCCTCGGTACCACCAAATTTCTGGATATCCTCGGTATCTTCTTCTTCGATAACGTCGACCATATCGTCGACGGTAACAATGCCTAATAACAGGCCATTGAAATCGGTGACCGGAAGCGCCACCCGGTCGGTTTGTTTGAACGCTTCGATCGCCACTTCCTGGTCATCCCGGGCATCGAGCGAAACAAAGGTGCGATCCATCAGCCCGGAGATCGGCTGGTCCAGCGGGGCGAGGAGGAAGTCACGGACTTTGATATCGTCCTGCAGGAACCCCTTTTCATCGGTGACATAGATGATGTTGAGGGTTTCGGAGTCCTTGCCGTACTTCCGGATGTAATCGAGGGCCTGTTGGACGGTCCAGTGCTCCTTGACCGAAATATAATCCGGGGTCATCAGTCGCCCGATGGAGTCTTCAGGATACTGGAGGAGTTGGTTGGCCGTTTTCCGCTCTTCTGCGGTCAGCAGGGAGAGGTATTTCCGAAGGGTTTCGTTCGGAAGTTTTTCGAAAAGAGCGGTGCGGTCGTCCGGCGAGAGGGCATTCAGGGTAGCGGACAGCTGGTCCACGCTGAATGACAGCAGGAGGGCTTCCTGACGCTCAAAATCAAGGTGTTCGAAGGTCTTGACCGCCTTTTCGGGGTCGAGTACCTGGAACACTTTTAGTACGTCAATGTGGGGGGATTCGTTGATCAGCTCGGCAAGTTCCTCCGGCTGAACCATAGCAGTGAGATGCTTCAGCTTATAGAGGTTGCCGGTGACGAAACGTTCCGCCAGCAGTTCCTTTTCTTCCGCACTAACCATGGATGGTCGTCCATTTTCGGGTTGACTTTCAAATCCGAAGGCAAGTTAGGGAAAAAGCGGCCGGAATGGAAGACTTTCTTTGGTGAATAGTGAATGGCGAAGAGTGAATAGCGAAGAGCGAATAGTGAATAGTGAACAGTGAACAGTAAACAGTGAATAGCGAATAGCGAATAGTTTTTTAGTAGGCAATCCCTCGTCCCTCGTCCCTCGTTCCTCGTCCCTCCTTAAAACAAAGAGCCGCCGATCCTTTCGAACCGACGGCCCCCCACACGAAAAACATGAACACAAAAACGTAATGAGAACAACGTCTCGTGCATGCTTGTATTGTATAAGACGTTTGACATGACCCGTTCGTGACAGACATTAACACAACTTAACCTCCGGACTGTTAATACCGGTGATTCGGACATTGTTAGGGGGCTGGAGGGAAAGGACTATTTTTGTGAAAAATCACTCCCATGAAAACCAACTCCCTCGGAATAGGTTCCCGGATCCGACATCCCCAGTTTGGCGCAGGCGTCATCGTACAGGTCAAACCGGAAGAGTATGTTGTAACGTTCATGGATCACGGGATGCGCGACCTTGACCGGGACGAGCAGGGAATTGAAGTCATTGACGCCAACGATCAGGACCAGGACCTGGTATCGCTGGCCGATATCGAAGTGTTGCTTGTCAACGTAATTCGGAAATATTCCGACATCCAGGAACGTGTCGAGTTGGGAGGTCGTTGGGTGGGCGGCAAAATGGTGCTACAGCCGGCTGACGCTACGTTGAAGGCCAAGGAGGTTCCTATCGAAACGTTCTTCAACAAGATCGTAATGCTGCGGGACCGTCTGCGGGTGTTGGAACAGCGCATCAACGCTCATGAAAAACTGTCGGACGAAGACAAAGTCAACATCCAGCAGTACATCACCCGCTGTTATGGCAGCCTGACCACCTTTAATGTGCTTTTTAAGTACCAGACGGATCAGTTTACGGGTGAGAAGGGCGCGAAAGATTAAGGTCTGCGAGTTTGATTGGCGGATTTCAGTTGGCGGTATGCAGTAAGCAGGTGGCAGTCTGCGGCGTAAGGATGTGAATTTGAAACAGTACTAATCGACTAAATTGTGGTGCCTTTCGGAAGGAATTTTGAGGAATGAATCTTTTATCGGTTGATCGTGTCAGTAAAGCCTATGGTGACAAGCTACTCTTCCAGGAGTTGAGTTTCGGAATCGCGCGCGGTGAGAAGGTGGCGCTGATCGCGCGGAACGGCACGGGCAAGACCACCCTGTTACGCATTCTGGCCGGTAAAGACGTTCCGGATTCCGGAGAGGTCACCTACCGGAAAGACGTTCGCGTTGCCTACCTCGAACAGGAACCCAGTTTCGACGGCCATCGAACCGTTGCGGAGCTGATTTTCGGCGATGAGAATCCGGTAGTTCAACTCACCCGGCAATACGAACTGGCGTTGGAGCAGCATTCCCGGGAGAATACGCCTGCAAGCGCTCGCCAGCTGGAAGAGATGACGCACAGGATGGACGCAGCCAATGCCTGGGACTATGAAGCGCGGATACGGCAAGTGCTGGGGCAGCTTGACATTCACGACCTCGACCGAAAGATCCTGGGCTTTTCAGGTGGTCAGCAAAAGCGGATCGCCCTGGCAAAGGTGCTGGTGGAACCCTCCGACCTGCTCATACTCGACGAACCCACCAACCACCTGGATGTTGAAATGGTGGAATGGCTGGAAGGCTATCTCGGTCGCGCGAACCTCAGCCTGCTTCTTGTGACCCACGACCGTTACTTTCTGGATAATGTCACCGACCGCATCCTGGAGCTCGATCTGGGGAAGATATTCGCCTACGATGGCAACTACGCATTCTTCCTCGAGAAGAAGGCCGAACGGGAAGAAGCCGAAGCCAGGACCCAGGACAAATTGCGTAACCTCTTCAGGACGGAATTGGAATGGGTCCGTCGGATGCCGAAGGCCCGCGGGACAAAGTCGAAAGCGCGGATCGACGCCTTTCATGATCTGAAAGACCGCATGGGCGGCAAACGTAAGGAAGACGGTCTTGAGCTTGATGTGAAGATGAACAGGATCGGCGGGAAGATCATCGAGTTGAAGAAGGTCTACAAAGCGTTCGGTGACCGGACCATCCTGAAAGGCTTCGACTATACGTTCCGGACCGGCGAGCGGGTCGGCATCGTTGGCAAGAACGGCTGCGGTAAGACCACCTTCCTGAACATCATCTCCGGTAAGGAGCCACCCGACTCCGGGAAAGTGAACATCGGCGAGACCGTCGTATTCGGGTTCTATTCACAGGCGGGATTGCAGGTGAAGGAAGATAAGCGAGTCATTGAAGTCGTTCGGGATCATGCCGACGTGATTCAACTGGCCGATGGCAGCAAGGTGTCGGCCGGGCAGTTTCTGCAGTTGTTTCAGTTTCCGCCTTCGTTGCAACAGACGTTTGTATCGAAGCTCAGCGGGGGCGAACGGCGACGCCTGCACCTGCTTACGGTGTTGATCCGCAATCCGAACTTCCTGATCCTGGACGAACCGACCAACGACCTCGATCTGCTGACGCTGGCTACGCTCGAAGAGTTTCTGCTGCATTACCGCGGTTGCCTGGTGATCGTTTCGCACGATCGCTACTTCATGGACAAACTGGTGGACCACCTGTTGGTATTTGAAGGCGAAGGCAAGATCCGGGATTACAACGGGACCTATTCCGAGCTCCGAATCGACCAGGAGGAACGGGAAAAAGCGGCTGAGCAGGCCGCTGTGCAGGAACGGAAAGCGCGGGAGCAGGAAGCACCGGCGAAGGATGCGTCGAGGAAGAAGCTGACTTTTAAGGAACGGCTGGAGTTCGAGCGACTGGAGTCGGAGATCGCGTCTTTGGAAAAAAAGAAATCCGAGTTGACGGAATTGCTCAACAGCGGCTCTTCGGACCATGCCGCGCTCAGCGGATGGGCGCATGAGCTCGAGTCGGTCCTGCAACAGTTGGACGAGAAATCCATGCGCTGGCTGGAATTGTCGGAGCTTGCCTGAATCTCCTGCATCGGCGTCACCGGCGAACCAGGCCAGCCCCGGGTGAGCTCGTCAGGCTCATGCCGTTCATCATGGCCAATCCGCCGATCTGACGAGTGAACACGGGACCGGAGTCGAGCAGTGTGCAGACAGGTCCGCTCCTCATCCTTCATTGTGTAAAACTGCGGTCACGACCACCGCTTCCCGGCGCGGGAAAGTGTTTTCTTTATTCCATCGATGGCGAATGACTTTTTTCATCAGCGCGATTCGTTTCTCGCATTTCGCTTGCCGGATTTTCGGAAACTGTTGGCTTCGAAATTCCTGTTGACGCTTG
>WBZP01000176.1_pt1 | contig 92509 bp, 73 predicted proteins | sample 5204301 | NCBI WGS metagenome assembly WBZP01 (sample SAMN12412401, study PRJNA552823) | activated sludge metagenome | isolation source: activated sludge from nitrification reactor of wastewater treatment plant... | place: USA: Pennsylvania | collected 2017 | reverse complement strand
CGGCCGCAGTTCTACATGCGCACGATGGACATCACGGGTTCAATCGACTTGCCTGCGGGCGTGGAGATGGTGATGCCTGGTGACAACGTGAACATGAAGGTGGAGCTGATCTCACCGGTGGCGATGGAAGTGGGCAGCCGCTTCGCCATCCGCGAAGGTGGCCGCACCGTCGGCGCCGGCGCCATCACCGAGATCCTGAAGTAAGGGATACCAGCCGCCGCACCGAAGGGGGGAACAGCCGTTTCTCCTTCGGTGCGGCGCTTTACAGGCGAGTAGCTCAACTGGCAGAGCAGCGGTCTCCAAAACCGCAGGTTGCGGGTTCAAGTCCTGCCTCGCCTGCCTGAACGACCACCGGCTGGGGTTAGGCCGGTGGTCGTTTTCCGCAAGAGTGTGGTTGTGACGCACTCGGCGGGCAATTTGGAACACGACGGTCGCCGGTGTGCCCTGGTGGCGGGACGTCGGAGCGGCGAGCAACGGGACGCGCACGCCACAGCCCCGTGCTTGTGCAAAAGGAGTCTAGAATGAGCCGCGAAACAGCTGAAGCACGTCAGGAAAACAGGTTCCAGCGTTGGTTCCGCGAAACCCGTGCCGAACTGGCCAAGGTCTCGTGGCCCACGCGCCAGGAGGGTCTGCGCCTGACAGGTATCGTCACAGTAGTGACGATCATTTCCGCGTTGGTAATCTTTGCCGTTGACTCGCTCTTTTCCACGCTGATTGGCCTGATCATCGGGGCCGGCTGATCTGCGGCGAACTTAGGTCGTCGCCCAGTTCCGTGCAGATGCTCAAGGAGTTTAGTGTGGACAGCAACGCGAAGAAGAAGACTGCTGCCAAGGCAGCGCCTCGCCCCGAAGAGGTCGAGCCTGAGGTAGTGACCAACGCAGGCGACGACGAGAACGGCGAGGAGAGTGGTGCGCACTGGTACGTGGTGCACAGCTACTCGGGGATGGAGAACAAGGTCAAGAAGAATATCGAGCACCGTGCCGAAAGTATGGGCATGAGTGAGCGGATTCTCGAAGTGGTGGTTCCCACCGAAACGGAGATTGAGATCCGCAACGGTGTACGTCGCGAAGTCGAGCGGCGCGTCTTCCCCGGCTACATCCTTGTGCGCATGTACATGGACGAGGACAGCTGGTATGTGGTGCGCAACAGCCCTGGTGTGACAGGCTTTGTGGGCATGGGCAACAAGCCCACGCCGCTGAGCGTGGAGGAAGTGGACAAGATCATGAAGCGCATCGAATCGGATGCGCCGCGTCTCAAGATCAGCTTCCAGGTGGGCGAGCATGTGCGCATCCTCAGCGGCCCCTTCGCCGAGTTCAGCGGCATCGTCGACGAGATCGACGCCGACAAGGGCAAGGCCAAGGTGTTGGTGAGCTTCTTCAACCGCGAAACGCCGGTCGAGGTTGACTTCCTGCAGTTGGTCAAGGATGTCTAGGCCTTCGCCTCGGCAGCCCTGAGCGTCACAGCAGTTCTGAGAATGACGGTAGTGGCAGTCCCGGTCTCTATTCGGCAGTTCCAGCAGACTGGTTTGGTGGGAGCAGCGGTGCAATCGCCAGTTGCGCCAAAGCGTTAACCACGTCCAGAAGGAGAGCACAATGGCGAAGAAACTGAAGGCAATCGTCCGGTTGCAGTTGAATGCAGGCAAGGCAAACCCGGCGCCCCCGGTTGGTACGGCGCTTGGCCCGCATGGTGTCAACATCATGGCCTTCTGCAAGGAGTACAACGCCCGCACGCAGGGGCAGCTCGGCCAGGTGATCCCGGTCGAGATGAACATCTACACCGACGGCTCGTTCAACTTCATCACCAAGACACCGCCGGTGGTGGACCTGATCAAGAAGGCCATCAACCTGCAGTCGGGCAGCGCGACGCCCAACAAGGCCAAGGTCGGCAAGATCAACCGCCGCCAGGTGCAGGAGATCGCCGAGATCAAGCTGAAGGATCTGGGCGCCGTCAGCCTGGAGAGCGCGATGAAGATGGTGGAAGGCACAGCGCGCAGCATGGGTGTGACGGTCGAGTAAGCTCGCCGCCGCACCGTTGCACGCAGTCGCCCTCTACAGCGCCGCAAGGCGCCGGAACCACGCAAACAGGAACGATCGGCCGTACGGCCGCAGAACAACGTGGGAGGGGGAAACCCCGCCATAACCACGAGGAGTCAATATGGCAAAGCACAGCAGACGCTTCAACGCAGTGCACGAGAAGGTGAACCGTTTGCAGGCCTACCCGCCCGCCGAAGCAATTGGGCTGGTGAAGGAGCTGGCAAACGCCAAGTTCGACGAGACGGTGGAAGTCCACCTGCGCATGGGTGTAGACCCGCGCTACGCCGACCAGCAGGTGCGCGGCGTGGTGACGCTGCCGGGTGGCACGGGCCGCGAGGTCAAGATTCTGGTCTTTGCCGGCCCCGACGGCCAGGCCAAGGCCAACGAAGCCGGCGCCGATTACGTGGGCGCCGAAGAGCTGGCCGCCCGTATCGAGAAGGGCTGGACCGACTTTGACGTCGTGCTGGCCACGCCCGATATGATGCGCGTGGTGGGCAAGCTGGGCCGTGTGCTTGGCCCGCGCGGGTTGATGCCCAGCCCCAAGACGGGCACCATTCTTCCCGCCGAGGACCTGCCGCGCGTGATCCAGGAGGCCCGCCTGGGCCGCGTCGAGTTTCGCGTCGACAAGACCTCGAACATCCACGTGCCCATCGGCAAGGTCAGCTTCGACCAGGCGCGCCTGATGAAGAATCTGGCGTCGCTGATGGAGGCGATTGTCTCCGCCCGCCCGCCTGCGCTCAAGGGCATCTACATCCACCGCGCCACGCTGGCCAGCACCATGGGCCCCGGCGTCAAGGTCGATGTAGCGGCCGCCTCGGCGCTCAAGGCAGACGACCACTAACTGCTGCGCTCGCAAGTCTCCTTCGCCTCATAGCGGCGGCTTCAGCCGTCGTTGCCCGGTTCCACCAGAGAACGAAAGCTAAAGCTTCCGCTATGAACTCTGGATGACTTGCGAGATGCAGCACTAAAGTTCGCGCAGGGCAATGCAAGCGGGCGGGGCCAGGGATTTGGCTTCGGCGACGCAGCGGTGTACACTGTGTGGGTTGTGCAACCGAACGGCTTCACGCCGTTGCTCAAGACAGCAGGCACGCAAGTTCAATGGCCTATGGGCCACCTGCCGAGGCGACTGTGAACGAAGCGACTGTCCTGCGCTCCATCCCCATGGACGCGTGCAGCGCAATTCGATTCCAAACCGCCTTGGCGCCTGCCGAGGCGGTTTTTTGCCGGCTTGTTCCGGCATCTGCAGGACACATCTGCAGCACGCAGCACAGAATCCTGGCGAAAGGAGGAAAATCGCTTGCCAATTTCACGCAAAGAAAAGGGCGCGCTGATCGAGGAGTATCGCGAACTGGTGCGCGGTGCAGGCGCGATCGTCTTCACAAACTATCGCGGCACCAGCGTCAAGCAGATCACCGCGTTGCGCGCCAAGCTCAAGGATGCCGGCGCCAAGTATGTCGTCACCAAGAATACGCTGTTGGGCATTGCTCTCGAGCAGGAAGGGCGCGTTTCGCCCGACGAACTGCTTGCCGGCCCCAATGGTGTGGTCTTTGTGGGTGAGGACGTCGCCAAGACCGTCTCTGCGCTCAAGGACTGGATCAAGGACGCCAAGGTCGTCGAGATCACCGGCGCCATCCTCGAGAACTCGGTTCTCGACCAGAGCAGCGCCGTGAAGCTGTCCGAGCTGCCGACGCGCGAACAGATTCTGGCCAAGATTCTGGGTACCATCAACGCCCCGGCGCAGAACCTCGTCAGCATCGTCAATGCACCGGGTTCAAGCCTCGTGCGCGTCATCAACGCTTATGTGGAAAAGCAGAAGGAAGCGGCGGCTGCCTGAGCCCAAAGCACCAATTCTGCCCGTCAATTGCTCAAGTTCAACCAACCCTTGCTTCTGCCGGGCAACACGCCCGCTGAGAGAATCTGGAGAGAATCACAATGGCAGACCTGAACGCCCTGATGGAACAGCTCGATACGCTGACCCTGCTTGAGGCTTCGGAACTGGTGAAGGCGCTCGAGTCCCGCTGGGGCGTGAGCGCAGCGGCCCCCGTGGCCATGGGCGGCATGATGCCCGCCGGCGGCGCCCCCGCCGACGCAGCCCCCGTTGAAGAGCAGACCGAGTTCGACGTGATCCTGGCCACCATCGGCGAGAAGAAGATCAACGTCATCAAGGTTGTGCGCGCCCTGACGAACCTGGGCCTCAAGGAAGCCAAGGAGCTCGTCGAGAGCGCCCCGGCAACCGTGCTGACCGCCGTGGCCAAGCAGGCCGCCGCCGACGCCAAGGCGCAGATCGAGGCCGAAGGCGCGACCGTCACCGTCAAGTAATTGACCCGACGGCAGCAGACGCAGCAAGCATCACAAGGGGGGCAGGGTCTACGCGACTCTGCCCCTTCTTTGTGTGGCACACCGTACACGGTGCAAGAAGCACAGCTGAAAAAGTACACGGAAACGACGGGAACTACGGAAACGACGGGAACCACGAAAACCACGGGGACGGTTGGTGGAGCAGGCACGATGGGCAGAGAGCCTCTTCGATTGGCAGTTGCCTTTCCCGTTGTTTCCGTAGTTCCCGTCGTTTCCGTGTACCCCCTGATGCTGTTCTGCTCTGGCGCAGCGCGTGTGCTATACTACCGCACGCATGAGCGAATTGCCTGCCCTTGAGCCTCGCCAGGTGGGCGCCGGCTGGCCTGTTTACGGCCATCGCTGGGCAGTTGCGCACCTGGCGCGTGCGCTGGAGGTTGCGCCGTCGAACACAGGCGGCGGCCCCAGCCACGCTTACCTCTTCACCGGTCCCCGCCACATTGGAAAGTCGACGCTGGTGCGGGCGTTTGCGCGCGCCCTCTTCTGCACCGGGCCGGCGCCGCGCCCCTGCGGCCGCTGCCGCGCCTGCGGGCTGATCGAGCGGGGCGCGCACCCGGACTTGCGCATCGTCTCGCCCTGGCAGCGCGCGCCCAAATCTGGCGAGGCGCCGGTGATCGACCGCGACGCCGGCAAGTTCTACATTGAGCAGGTGCAGCAGGTGGTGCACGATGCCCAGCTGCGCCCGCTGGAGGCGCGCTACAAGCTTGTCCACCTGCAGGACCTGCACCGCGTGGCCGACGAGCGCACCTACAACGCGCTGCTCAAGACGATCGAGGAGCCGCCCGCCCACGTCATCGTCTGCCTGACGGTGGCCGAGCGCAGTGGGGTGCTGCCCACCATCGTCAGCCGCTGCCAGGTCTTTGATCTGCAGCCGCTGGAGATGGAGATGGTGCGCCAGGCGCTAACCGAGAGGTGGCAGGTCGCGCCGGAACAGGCCGAGCTGCTGGCGCGCCTGGCCGGTGGCCGCCTGGGCTGGGCCGTCGAGCAGCTCGAGCGGCGCGGGATGTGGGAGGAGCGCAAGGAGCGGCTGGAGACGATGTTCGCGCTGATGCAGTCGGACATCTACAAGCGCATGGCCTTTGCCGAAACCATCGCCACGCGCAGCGCCGCGCTCTTTGCCATGGTCGAGCTGTGGAGCTCGTGGTGGCGCGATGTGATGTTGATGCAGGCCGGCTGCGGCGAGGCGTGCAGCCACATCGACTACCGTTCGACGCTGGAGCGCCACGCGCAGCAGGTTGCGGGCGAGAAGGTGCAGGCCTACCTGCGCACGCTGCGCCGCACCGAGGAGTGCCTGCGCCACACGATCCCGCCGCGACTGCCGCTCGAAGTGATGCTGCTGCGTCTGCCCGGCCTGCCGCGCGCCGCCGCGCACTGAGACCCCTGCATGCCCCCATTGTGCCTGGAGCACCGGGGCTGATTAAGGAGAAACGCCAATGCCTGTGGTTGTGGGCATTCAGTTTGAAGAGGTGGGCAAGGTCTACTTCTTCGAGCCAAATGGATTGCTGGACCTGGCCGGCCGCGACTACGTGGTGGTGGATACCGCGCGCGGCTTCGAGGTGGGCCAGGTGGTGCAGCCGCCGCACCTGATCGCCGACACCGAGGTGGTGGGCGAGATGAAGCCGGTTGTGCGCCGCGCCAACGCCTGGGATATGGTGCAGCGCGACCTGTGGAAGCGCAAGGAGGCCGAAGCGCTTGCCCTTTGCCGCCAGAAGGCGCGCGAGCTGCAGCTCGACCTGAAGGTGGTGCGCTGCGACTACAACTTCGACGGCGGCCGGCTGCTCATCTACTTCTCGTCGGAGTCGCGCGTGGACTTTCGCGCGCTGGTGCGCGACTTGGCGCGCATCTTCCGCACCCGCATCGAGATGCGCCAGATCGGCGTGCGCGACGAAGCCAAGCTGCTCGACGGTGTGGGCAAGTGCGGCCGCCAGCTCTGCTGCACAAGCTGGCTGCGCGAGTTTACTCCCGTCAGCATCCGCATGGCCAAGAACCAGCAGCTGCCGCTCAACCCGGACGAGATCAGCGGCGTCTGCGGCCGCCTGCTCTGCTGCCTTTCGTACGAGGACGCCGTCTACAAAGAGCAGAACAAGAAGATGCCCAAACTGGGCGCCGAGGTGGTGACGCCGCAGGGCTCCGGTCGCGTGCGCCATATCCACCCGCTCAAGGAGTCGGTCACCGTCATGCTCGAGAACATGGCGCTGGCCGAGTTCGCTGTCTCGGATTTGGTGACGAACAAGACGGCCGCCGGCGGCAGCTGTTCCACCTGCGGCGGCTGCACCACCAAACGCCGCGCCGGCGCCGAAGAGGACAACCGCAAGGCGCGCGAGCAGATGGCGCGCCAGAAGGAGCAGCCGCGCCGGCCCGACGCCCCTGTGCCGCCGCCAACTCCCGCCTCGCTGGGGGCGGCGAGCGGCTTCGAGGGCGAAGAGCATAGTGGCGCCGGCGGCACAGGCAGCGACGCAGGCGATGCCGCGCGCCGCGCCGGCAAGCGCCGCCGCCGCCGGAAGTAGCCGCTTTCAGGAGCCAACGTTGGGAAAACGAAGAGGGGGCGACGCTGATTGCGCCGCCCCCTTTGCTTGCGTGCTGTATGCCGAGCCCGACTCCGGCGCGCCTGCCTGTGCTACTCGTTACCGTTCGACTGCGCCGGCGTTGTCAGCGAGGCTGGGCGCTTGTAGATGGAAAAGCGCACTGCAGTCCGCTCGTTGCCTTCGATGTCCACCTCGGTAAAGCTCGGCACAATCGCCAGGTCGAACCCATCCTGCTCCAGGTAACCTCGGGCGATGGTGACGGCCTTGATGGCCTGGTTCACGGCGCTGGCGCCGATTGCCTGCATCTCTGCATAGCCCTGCTCGCGCATCACGCCGGCAATGGCGCCTGCGACGGCCGTCGAACGCGACTGGGCGGATACCTTAATGAGTTCGGCCATGACCTATGGTTCTCCTTGACGTCCATGTCAGCACAATGTTTACGCCCAGCAGCGACGGTGTTTACGTCCATCAGCAAGGGTGCAGCGAAGATGCTACACCCTCCTTACCCTGATGACGCAGCAGCAATGAAAAGGACGCGCACAATTTGCCAAACTGGCGTAGAGAATACCACAGCTCGTGCAGCGTGACTATTTCGCGTATTCAACCGCCCGTGACTCGCGGATCACGGTGACGCGAATCTGGCCCGGGTACTGCATGTTGTCTTCGATCTTCTGCGCGATGTCCTTGCTGAGCTGCACCGTCGCGAGGTCGTCGATCTCGTCGGGCTTAACGATGACGCGAATCTCGCGCCCGGCCTGGATCGCAAAGGTCTGCGTGACACCGGGGAAGGAGTTGCCGATCGACTCCAGTTCGGTCACACGCTTGATGTAGGTATCAAAGCTCTCGCGGCGGGCGCCGGGGCGAGCGCCGCTGATGGCGTCGGCGGCGGCCACAATCACCGCCTCGATGCTCTGCGGCTCGACTTCGTGGTGGTGGCTGGCGATACAGTTGACGATGGCCTCGTTGACGCCGTAGCGGCGGGCGATTTCGGCGCCCACAATCGCATGGGGGCCTTCGACTTCGTGCGAGACGGCCTTGCCAAGGTCGTGTAGCAATCCACCCATACGGGCAATACGCACGTTGGCATGCAGCTCCGAGGCGATGGTGGCGGCCAGGTGTGCGGTTTCGATTGCGTGGTAGAGCTGGTTCTGGCCGAAGCTGGTGCGGAACTTGAGCCGCCCCAGCAGCCGCTGAATCTCGCGATGCAGACCCTGGGCGCCGGTCTCGATCATGGCCTGTTCGCCTGCCTCCATGATCACACGGTCCACCTCCTGCTGCGCCTTCTCGACCTCCTTCTCGATGCGGGCCGGGTGGATCCTGCCGTCGGCCACCAGCTTGCTCATGGCCATGCGCGCCACCTCGCGGCGCACGGGGTCGAAGCTGCTGACGATGATCGCCTCGGGTGTGTCGTCCACAATCAGGTCCACGCCCAGCGCCTGTTCGATGGCGCGGATGTTGCGCCCCTGGCGGCCGATGATGCGCCCCTTCATCTCGTCGGACGGCAGGTCGACGCTGCTGACGGCGTACTCCGAGACGTGCTCGCTGGCGACGCGCTCGATGGCCAGGGTGAGAATCTCGCGCGAGCGGCGGTCGGCCTCCTCCTGCACCTCGGCTTCGACCTCGCGAATGGTGCGCGCCATATCCTGGCGCGTCTTCTTTTCGACTTCGGCCAGCAGCACCTGGCGCGCCTCTTCCTGCGACATCGAAGCGACGCGCTGCAGCTCGACGTTCCACTCCTGTTCCATCGTGTCGAGGCGGGTGGCGCGCTTGTCGAGTTCGGACTGGCGCTGCGTCATCTTCTTGTCGCGCTGCTCCAGCTGCTCGAGCTTGCGCTCGGCGGAGTCGAGGCGGCTCTGCACGCGCTCTTCCGAGCGGTCGAGCTCGCGGCGGCGGCGCACGCTGTCGGCCTCGACCTCGTTGCGCAGGCGGACTTCATCTTCCTTCAACATCAGGCGCATCTCCTTGTCCTTGGCGTCAGCCTCGGCAAGGATGCGGGCGGCCTGGTCTTCGGCGCTGGCGATGAGGCCTACCTGGCGGGTATGCTCACCTTCGGCGCCGCGCTGCAGGCCGCGCTTGAAGGCGAGCCAGGTGCCCAGCGCGCCTGCTGCCACGGCCAGCAGCAACAACAAAAGCAGTACGATTTGCCAAACGTCCATGGTGCACTTTCCATTGTCGGTGTCTGGGCGCTCGCCCGCGTGGGCCGCGCGCCTGGGTGGGGAACGCTACAAGGCTCAGGCGCAGCTGGCAGCAGGGCTGCGCAGATGGGGGCGCCTGGCGCGAATGGTCTCAAGTGGGGCCGGCCCGCCAATGGATCAGTGCGGGCAGGCAGGAAGCTCTGCCGGAAAACAAAACGCCATGGCAAACGCCATGGCGCGGCGGCCTGTGGGCCGAACCGGGCAACCGGGTGCCGGGCGCATGATGGCGGCGCCGACGCACCAGGTATATGACAGTGGGAAGGGACACTCAAGGCACTGGACTGCACTTGCGCTGCACTTTCACTGCTCTGCACTGCGGGGTGCGCCTGGCGGGCGTTTGCGCAGCTGCGCTGGACGGCGCATGGACTCAGGGGGCGTCGGCGCCGTTCTGCGGGGATGGAACCAGCCCCACCTTCGCGCGCACCAGCTGGTCGATCTCGGCGGCAATCGCCTCGTTCTGGCGCAGGAACTCCTTGGCGGCCTCGCGCCCCTGCCCCAGTCGCTGATCGCCCATGCTGAAGAACGAACCACGCTTAGCGATGATGTCGTGCTCCACGCCCAGGTCGATCAGGTCGCCTTCGGTGGAGATGCCCTCGTTGTACATGATGTCGAACTCGGCAACCTTGAAGGGCGGTGCAACCTTGTTCTTCTTCACCGTCACACGCGTGCGGTTGCCCACCACGTCCGCCCCCTGCTTGATGCCCTCAATCCGCCGCACGTCCAACCGCACGCTGGCGTAGAACTTCAACGCCATGCCGCCCGTCGTCGTCTCGGGATTGCCAAACATCACGCCGATCTTCTGCCGCAACTGATTGGTGAAGATCATGCAGGTGCCCGAACTCTTGATCACCCCCGTCAGCTTGCGCAGCGCCTGGCTCATCAAGCGCGCCTGCAAGCCCACGTGGCTGTCGCCCATCTCGCCTTCGATCTCGGCGCGCGGCACCAGCGCCGCCACACTGTCGACCACCACCACGTCCATGGCGCCGCTGCGCACCAGCGCTTCGGCGATCTCGAGCGCCTGTTCGCCGGTGTCGGGCTGGGAGACGTAGAGGTTGTTGACGTCGACGCCGATGCGGGCGGCGTAGCTGGGGTCGAGCGCATGTTCGACGTCGACGAAGCCGCAGATGCCGCCCCGCTTCTGCGCTTCGGCGATGACGTGAAGGCAGAGCGTGGTCTTGCCCGACGCTTCGGGGCCGTAGATTTCGATCACGCGCCCCTTGGGGATGCCGCCCACGCCCAGTGCGATGTCCAGGCTCAGGCTGCCGGTGGGGATCGCCTCCACCTGCATCGCTGTGGCGTCGCCAAGGCGAATCACCACGCCGTCGCCAAAGCGCTTGTGCAGGGTGGCCAGCGTGGTTTCGAGGGCCCGTTGGCGCCCCTCTGAGCTCATTGTGTTCTCCTGCGTGCGCCGTGCGAGTACTGCGGGGGAGCGACAACCGGAACTGCAGGGTGGCGAGTGGCTGATGCGCCGCCGCAGCCCGGGGTGGTTCCGGCCCGGAATCGAGCCGTCCAATGCCAGTGAATGTCTTTGTGTCCCATTGTCACAAAGCGTTCGCTTGCAGTTTACTGTAAACAAGGCGCGAACGCAAAAGAAACTGCAAGCCATTGCCCGCCGGCGCCGGGCACCTCCGCCGGCCCCAACGCCGGCAGATGGCCGTTCACGGCGGATGAAAAAGGCGAGCGCGTCCTTGCGCTCGCCTGCAAAAAGCGGCCGGCGCCGGAGGCCTGGCGCGCAGGGCACCGCTTGTGGCCAACCTTGCTACTGGGTAGCGAACCTTGGCTCGCGGTGGCTAACCGATGAAGGGGGCGTACATCTGCTTGCGCAGGTGGGCAATCTCGCGCCGCAGCCTGTCGTTGTTCTGGAACTCGGCGCCGATCTTCTCGACGGCGTGGGCGACGGTGGTATGGTCGCGCCCGCCGAAGAGCTGGCCGATCTGCGGCAGCGAGAGCGCCAGCTCCTCGCGCAGCAGGAACATAGCCACGTGGCGGGCGTCGGCAATCTGGCGTGTGCGGCGCGTGCCCACCAGCTCATCGACGCCCAGCTTGTAGGCTTCGGCCACCAGCGCGATCAGGCGCGGGGGCGAGCAGGGCTTGCGCAGCGGCGAGACGCGGTTGAGGGCGTCTTCGGCCACCTGCATGTCGAGCGTGGTCTGCACCAGCTGCGCCTGCAGAAAGATATGGTTGAGCGCGCCTTCGAGCTCGCGGATGTTGCTGTCCACCCGTTCGGCCACCAGCTTGAGCACGTCGAGCGGCACCGAGATGCCCAGCCGCATCGACTTGCTCTGCAGGATGGCGACGCGGGTTTCGTAGTCGGGCGCCGAGATGTCGACCTGGATGCCGCCTTCGAAGCGGCTGCGCAGCCGCTCCTCGAGCTGGAGCAGGGCGCGCGGCGGCCGGTCGCTGCTCACCACCACCTGCTTGCCCGACGCCTGCAGGTGGTTGAAGGTGTGGAAGAATTCCTCCTGCGTGCTCTCCTTGCCGGCGATGAACTGGATGTCATCGATCAGCAGGACGTCGATCTCGCGGTATTTGTTGCGGAAGGCCTCGGTGTTCTGCAAGCGGATGCCGCTGATCAGCTCGTTTGTGAACTGTTCGGAGCTGCAATAGAGGACCGAGTAGCCCTGCTGCTGCAGCGCGTTGCCGATGGCGTGGAGCAGGTGTGTCTTGCCCAGCCCCACGCCGCCGTAGACGACGAGCGGGTTGAACTTGTAGCCCGGCTTGTCGGCAATGGCCTGGGCGGCGGCGCAGGCGAAGCGGTTGTTGTTGCCAACGATGAAGCTTTCGAAGGTGTAGGCGGGGTTGAGGCGGCTCTCGGCGCCCTGGGGCCGACGGCTGCGGTCGGCAAGCTGAGCGGGCGGCGTGGCGGTCGCAGCGGCCTCCTGCGTGGCGCGTGCCGACGCAGGCGAGGCGGCGGCCTGCGGTTCGGCCGGCTGGCTGTAGAGCGGGGCAGGCTGGGCGCTGGGGCTGTCCTCCACGCGGCGCGGGCGCACGACGAAGGTCACATCGACCATGCGGCCGGCGATCTCGCGCAGCGCCTTGCGCACCTTGTTGCGCAGCCGTCCCGTCAGCCAATCGCGGGCGTAGGTGTTGGCGGTGCCGATGATAAAGTCGCCGTCCTCGTAGCCTTCGACCCAGGTATCGTGCAGCCAAGTGTAGTAGGTGGGGGCGGGGAGCGTCATCTGCATCTCGCCCAGCAGCTTCTGCCAGGCGGCGTGGGCGTCGACGCGGTGGGCCCGGTCGATGGAATCGGTGGGGGCGGCGCTGGGCGCGGCGGCCTCCTGGGCGGCGAACGCTTGCGCAGCGTCCACTTGCGCGGCGTTCAGGAAGTCGATGTTGGTTTCCGCTTGGTTGGCGTTGAACTTGGCGTTGAACATGGATGCGGGCAGTGTGCCGGGTTGCTCGAAAGTCAGGTCGTCGTCGGAATCATCGCGGGTGGCGGCGCAGCGTGGTTCGATGGGGTGACCAGGCCTGCCGCCTCCCTCCGCTCCAGGTGCAAGGTCAGCACCCCCGGCACCCCGCGCGTGGCCTCCAGCGCTCCAGCCGTCGCTCGGGGCCGTGGCAAGCAGCGATGCGACGAGCAGCGGCTGGGCGCCCGTGCGCAGCATCGGTGCGCCGGCCGTGTTGCCTGGCGCGGTCGCGTTGCGTGGCGCGGCGGCGCTGCGTGGCGCGGCTGGCACACGCTGGGCTTGGGCGCGAGCGGCGGCGGGGTCGAAGAGTCCCGCGGTGTGGCCACGCCACGGACGATCGCCGTGCACAGAGGGCCGGCCGGACGCTGCGGACGATGAAGAAGGCTCCCCGTCAGGAGAGTCCGCGTACGGTGTTGGAAGATGCATGCCACGTCCTCCGACGATTCTGAGGGCGAGACGGTGGGCGCCACCGGCGGAGGCCGGCAGGGACGTGGGCGGCAACGAAGGGCACGCGTCTCTCCGCTGCGGGCGCGGGCAGCGCTCGCAAGTTCAGAGTGTCAGTTGTCTGGTTCGGTTTGCTGCCCAGGTTGGAGGGCCGGGCAGCATGGCGGAGGTGCGCCAGTTGCTGCAGCAGACGGGTGGGTGGGGACCGAAACGCCGACGGGGGTTGCCCTCGGCGCTCGTTGCTGTCAGCTCACTTGATGACCGGAGTGTAGCAGAAGCGCCCCCCGTTCGCAACCCGATGCTGCCATGGCCCGGAATGGCTATGCACGCAGGAAGGCGGGCATCTGCCACAAAACGAGTGTTCTACGCGAGATGTAGCCCGAGCCTTTTGCGGGGTTTTTCCAGGCCGCAAAAAGCGGCGGCAGATCGTACACAACTTTTAAGGTTGCGGTTTGACGTGCTTCTGCGATGCGCGAATGCCGAGAAAGTTGCCCACAGGATCGGATAACTTTCTCCACAGCACGCCGACGTTATCCCCAGGGTTATCCACACTTGCCCGCGTTTGCACCCACTCTGCGCCCAAACGCGCCGATCTGGTACCATGATGGTGCCGGCGCGCAGCCGGGGTGCAACGACGTCGCACCGAGAACGCAGTTGTTCGTGTAGTGGGAGCGGGCGTGGGCCAGTTCTTCAACTTTTCGCATCATGTGGTGAGCGACGCCTTCGGCCGCCGCGCCTTCCTGCGCGCATGGTGGCGCAAGGCCGAGCGCGACCGGCGCTGGATTCCCCCCGCCTACGAGCCCATGCAGCGGGCGCTGGTGCGGCGTGCCGAGCCACACATCGCACGCTTCGCGCCGCTGCTGCTGGAGCTGAACGCCGTCGAGCGGCCGCGGCGCAGCGGCAGCAAAGCGGGCGTGATCGACGGGCCGCTTTCGATGGCGGCGGGCGATGTGCGCGTGGGGCAGGCGGCGCTGCTCTTTGACGCCGCGTTCGACACGGCGCACCTGGCCTTGCTCGAGGTCGCCAACGATGACGAGGCGCTGGGCCGGCTGCTCGAAGTCTCGGCCGCGCAGGCCATGGAGGCCGGCTGCGCGCGGCTGCTGCTGACTACAGGGCTGGCGCCCGCGTTTGCCACCGGCGTGCTCTGCTCGCACTTCAACCTGCCACCGCCCCTGCACAGCGCCTACAACGCGCCCTTTCTGCCCGAGCTGCTCGAGGCCGACTGCGAGGCGCTGCTGCCCCGCCGCATCTGGCACGCGCCGGTTGCCCCCGAAACGGGGGAGCCTGAGTTGCCGCAGGGGCTGCAGATCGAGCTGGTTGGCGCAGAGCGGCTGGCCGGCGACCTGGCGCCGCTGGTGATTGAGCTTTGGCAGCAGGGCGCCGCAGCCGAAGCTGGGCTGCGCCCGCCCGACGCGCTGGAGATCGCCTTCTTGCTCGCGCAGTGGCGCGTGGCGCCGCTGACGCTGCTGCTGGCAACCTGGCAGGGCGAGCCGGCCGGCTTTGCCCTGTTGCAGCCCGACGTTGGTCCGGCGCTGCGCCGGCTGCGCGGCGGCTATGCGCTCTGGGCGCGGCTCTGGCTGGCGCAGCGGCCGCCGCAGACCGCTCCCAGCGGGCGGCTGCTGCTGGGCGGGGTGGCGGCGCGCGCGGCAGGCCAGGACATCGGCGCTGCGCTCTGGCGCCGCTGCCAAGCCCACGCCCGCAGCCAGGGGTGGAGCGCGCTCGCCGTTGGCCCCGTGGACGAGGGCGACCCACTGGAGGAGTTCCTGGCCGCGCGCGGCGGCGAACCGCGCCAGCGCAGCGTGCTCTTTGCCTACGGCGACGCAGGCGGCGGCGCCATGGAGCCAATGGACTTTGCGTGGTGAAGCGGGCGCCGGAGCCACGACGGCGACACGTTCCTGGCTGCTGCTTCTTCAAGCTTCTCTATGTTTCTCCTTGCGTTCCCTTGCATCAATCGCGCCCTTGCGTCAGATGTTGCGGTTTTCTATTATGAATGGACTGCTTATGCACCCGTTAGCGACACGCCCAAACGAGATCACAATCAGCCGCGAACAGGCGCAGTTGGTGGTTGCCTGGGCCGACGGCCACAGCTCTCACTATGCGCTGGAATGGCTGCGCGCAAACTGCCCATGCGCCACCTGCCGCGAGGAGCAGCGCGAGCGTGCCGAGAGCGGCGGTCTGCTGCTGCTTGCGGGGCCCGGGCCCAGCGCCGCCGTGGTGGGCGCCGAACTGGTGGGCCGCTATGCGCTGCGCCTGGACTGGGGCGACGGCCATAACACGGGCATCTATCCCTTTTCGGCGCTGCGGGCGGCCTGCCCCTGCGCCCACTGCAACCCTAACGGCGCGCCACCGCTCCTCCCCAACCCCTGACTCCCACGCTGAAGGAGACACACCCCCATGGTCGAGCTTGACCTGAACAGCTTCCTGGCGCGCAAGGCCGGCATCCTGGCCCAGCGCCAGGCGGAGATGCGCGCAGAGCCTGCACGCGCGCGCATCACCCTGCGCGCCGGCGCCACGGTGGCCGGCTTCACCGGCGCGCGCACGGTGCAGATGCGCGACAGCAGCTGGGTCACCGATTCGGCGCCGGCGCTGGGCGGCAACGCGCTTGGCCCCTCGGCGCCCGAAGTGCTGCTGGGCGCGCTGGCCAGCTGCCTGGCGCACACCTACCTGATTGTGGCTGCGCTCGAATCGATCCCGCTGCAGAGCGTTGCCGTGCAGGTGCAGGGCGCGCTCGACTTTCGCGGCGTGGTGGGGCTGCCCGTCGACGCGCTGCCGCAAATGGAGGCGCTTACCTATCAGGCCGAGGTCGTCACCACGGCAGGCGAGGCCGCACTGGCGCACCTGCACGCCGAAGTCGAACGGCTCTGCCCCGTGCTCAACACGCTGCGGCTGCCGGTCGCAGTCACCCGCACCGACTGCGCGCCGGGCTGACCGCCGCGCTCCCCCTGCAACTTGGAGAGCCACCCCATCTATGTTCCGCACCTTTGATACCGATACCGGCGCCATCGCCTACCAGCTGCTCGAGCCCACCGAGCCCACCGAGCCGACTGCCGGCGGCGCGCCTCCTCCCAGCCTGACGCTGCTGCACAACTTCATGAGCAGCGGGCGCGCGGCGTGGGCGGCGTTGCTGCCGCTGCTCAACCGCCGCCACCGCATCCTGCTGCCCGATCTGCCGGGGCACGGCCGCTCGCTCGGCCATCCGCAGGGGTGGCACCACTGGGCCATGGCGCGCCAGCTTGCCGCGCTGATGGCGCACGAAGGCGCCGCGCAGGGCCACCTGGCGGGCTGCAGCAGCGGCGGCATGCTGGCGCAACTGCTGGTGCACCACCGCATGGTCGCGCCGGCCAGCCTTACGCTCATCAGCACCACCTACACTACCGACCCGGCGCGCACCGGCGGCGGCCAGGCGCTGCAGCCCGAGAACTTTATCGCCGGCGACCAGTGGCTCGAAGCCACTGCGCGCCTGCATGACCCCTACCAGGGCGACGGCTACTTCTTCGCGCAGCTGCTGCCCGGCTTCAAGGCGCTGCGCCCGGATGATTCGATCAACCTACCGCTGCAGGCGCTGGCTGCGTTCAACCTGCCGGTCTGCATCATCCACGGCGAGCGCGACGAGTTCTTCCCGCTCTCGGTGGCGCAGGAGATGGCGGCTACCCTGCCCGATGCGCGCCTGCACGCAATTCCCAAACAGACGCACGCGCTGCTCTTTCGCCGCCCGTGGCAGGTGGCCGAGCTGATTGAGGCCTTCCTTGCCGAGGGGTCGGCGCCGACACCCGACCGCTGAGCTCCTGCAATTCGACTTGCCGAATAATGCATGCAACGCAAGACGAATGGCAGGTGGACGCCCCAGGCGACCTGCTGTAGAATGCCGGGACGCGCGCCGCATCGACTGGCTTCCTTGCTTCGAGCCTGCTTCGCGCGCCCGCCGCACCAACATCGCTGCCCTGCCTCTCACCCTCCCGCTTGCTGGGGGCCCTTGATGAGACCGCGACCGGTAAAGCTGAGCCCGTCGATTCTGACCGCCGACTTTGGCCGCCTTGCCGAAGAGATCCGCGCCGCCGAGGCTGCGGGCGCCGACGCCATTCACCTCGACGTGATGGACGGCAGCTTCGTCCCCAACATCACCTTCGGGCTGCCCGTCGTGCGCGCCGTGCGTGCGGCAACGCAGCTGCCGCTCGATGTGCACCTGATGATTGCCAACCCCGACGCCTTTCTTCACGACTTTGCCGAGGCCGGCGCCAGCATCATCACCGTGCACGTAGAGGCGTGCGGCCACCTGCACCGCACTGTGCAGCAGATTACGGCGCTTGGCTGCCTGGCCGGCGTCGCGCTCAATCCCGGCACCAGTGTGGAGGCCGCGCGCGAGGTGCTGCCCTTTGTGGACCTGGTGCTGGTGATGACGGTGAACCCGGGCTTTGGCGGCCAGCAGTTCATCGAGACGATGACGAGCAAGATCCGCCGCATGCACCAACTGCAGGAAGAGCTCAACCCCGTCTGCGACCTGCAGGTGGACGGCGGCATCCACGTGCACACGATTGATGATGTGGTGCGCGCCGGCGCCAACAACATCGTCGTCGGCAGCGCCGTCTTCAATCGCGAGATGACGCCCACCGAGGCGCTCGAGGCGCTGCGCCGCCCGCTGCGCGAGCACACGCTGGCCACCTTCCCGGTGCCGCAAGCCGCCGACTGACGGCGCCACTACCAGGAATTAAACGGCGGGCGGGGGTCCTGAGACCCTCGCCCGCTCTGTTGTGCGGGTGTTCAGTTGATGGTTCGCTGCACCGTCAGGAGAGAAGCCGGGAGAGCTGGTAGACGAGGGGGAACACAAAGAGCAGGCTGTCGATGCGGTCGAGCATGCCGCCGTGGCCGGGGAAGAAGTGGCCGCTATCCTTGACGCCCACCTGACGCTTGACCATGCTGATCGACAAATCGCCCAGGAAGCCGGCGACGCCGCCCACAAAGCCAATCAGCAGCGCGAGCCAAAGCGGCAGGCTCAACGGCGTGAGCCAGACGACGAGCAAGGCCGCCAGCGCCGCGCCCACCCAGCCGGCCACGGTGCCCTCCCAGGTCTTCTTGGGGCTCAGGCGCGGCCAGATGTGATGCCTGCCCACGGTGACGCCGGTAAAGTAGGCGGCCGAATCGTTGATCCATGTGATGGCGCAGGCCAGCAGCAGCCAGTAGAAGCCCTGCTCGAGCAGCATCAAGAGCAGCGCCTGGCGCATCATCAGGCCGATGTAGACGGCGACGGCAGCCGTGGCCACAAACATGTGCAGCGGCCGATCGACCTGCCAGAGTGAGACGGTGAGCGTGAGGATGAAGCCGCCCACCAGCACCGTCTCCAGCGGCAGACCCTGGGGGAACCAGGCGCTGAAGCAGATGAGCAGGACCCAGGGTAGCCCCACCCAGATCTCGGGGTGGAAGTCCGCCTTGCCCAGCATCCAGTAGAACTCGTAGCCGGCGATCAGCGCGGCGGCTGTCACCAGCAGCAGCAGAGGGATGCCGCCAATCCAGGCGACAGCCAGTACCACAGCCAGTGCTGCGAGTCCGACGACGATGCGGGTCTTCAAGTGTGGGTTCAGGCGTGGGCGACGGGTGTCGCCTGCGGGTTGGTTGCAGCGGGGACTCCACCAAAGCGGCGCTGGCGAGCTGCGTAGGCAGCCAGCGCCTTGGCCAACTCGGCCTCGTCAAAGTCGGGCCAGAAGCAGGGCGTTTGGTAGTACTCGGCGTAGGCGGCCTGCCAGAGCAGGAAGTTGGAGAGCCGCCATTCGCCGCCGGTGCGGATGATCAGATCGGGGTCGGGCAGTTCGGCCACGTAGAGGTGGCGGCTGAGCATCTCTTCGGTAAGCGCTTCGGGGGCGACGCCCTCGCGCATGATGCGGCGCATGGCGTCGAGGATTTCGGCGCGACCGCCATAGTTGAAGGCGACGTTGAGCACGATGCGGCTGTTGTTGCGCGTGACTTCGAGTGCGCGCAGCACCTGGCGCTGCAAGTGCGGGTCGATGCCCTCGAGCCGGCCCGAGTGCACAATCCGGACGCCGTTGCGGTTCAGTTCGTTGAGCTGGCGCTGGATGGTGAGGCCGAGCAGCCGCATCAGCCCCTGCACCTCTTCGACCGGGCGGCGCCAGTTCTCGGTGGAGAAGGCGTAGATCGAGAGCACCTGGACACCGCTCTGCACGCACGCTTCGAGGATGCGCTTGATGTTGTCGACCCCGGCGCGGTGGCCCGCCAACCTGGGCAGCCCGCGGTTCTGCGCCCAGCGGCCGTTGCCGTCCATGATGATGCCCAGGTGGCGCGGCACGCTGACGTCGGCATTGGGAATGGGCGGGCTGGCGGGTTCGGTGCTCACTGAGTACTCCTGATGACGGCGGCGGGCGGCAAGCACAGCCATGGCTGCGCACGGCAAACGGTGGCGTCGACGGCGCTAGACCGTCATGATCTCCACATCCTTCTCCTTCACCAGCTCGTCCACGCGCTTGACGAACGAGTCGGTCTTCTCCTGCACCTTCTTCTCGCCCACCTCCAGGTCATCCTCCGAGATCATCGCTTCCTTCTGCATCTCTTTGAGGTCGTGGATGGCGTCGCGGCGGATGTTGCGCAGCGCCACGCGCGCCTCTTCGCCGCGCCGGCTCACCTGCTTGGTCAGGTCGCGCCGCCGCTCTTCGTTGAGGGCGGGAATGGTGAGGCGGATCGCCTGGCCGTCGTTGTTGGGCGTCAGGCCGATGTCGGAGGAGGCGATGGCCTTCTCGATCATGTGGATATCGCCGCGCGAGTAGGGCTTGATCTGAATCTGCTGCGCTTCGGGGATCGAGATCTGGGCCAACTGGTTGAGCGGCGTGGGCACGCCGTAATAGTCGACCTTGAGACCTTCGACCAGCGCCGGCGAGGCGCGGCCGGTGCGGATCACCAGAAAGTCGTGGCGCAGCGACTCGATCGCCTTGTTCATGCGGTCGGTCACATCATGTAGTACGTCGTTGACCATAGGGGGCCGTCCTCCAAGGTCGGGTAGATATGTGAAGGGTCGTGTGGGGCAGAGGCGGGGCAGCGCGCTGGGAGCGCAGCGGTGGCGGGCGACTTGGCAGCCTGCTGAGTGGCGTGGCGCCCTACCCGCTGCGGTGCATGCAGCCGGCAGGCGCGCACTTGGCAAGCAGATCGATTGTAGCAAAGCGGGGCGCAAACGAGAAATGGGCCGTTGCGGAGCGAGAAGCGAGAAGCGAGAAGACAGCCGTCGCCGACCGTGCGCCCTGACTTGGGCCGGCTGGCCGCCGACTGCTTTCTTCTCGCTTCTCGCTTCTCGCTTCTCGCTCTGTGTTTAGCTGCTGGTGCCTGTAATCGCCGGCTTGCCCGCCGGGTTAACGTTCGAGCCGTGGGGCGCCGTGCCGCTGATCACCGTGCCCACTGGTTCGCCGCTCACGACCTTCACCAGCGAATCCTCGTGCCAGAGGTTGACGACGTGGATCGGCAGGTCGTTGTCCATACACATGGCCATCGCCGTGCTGTCCATCACGCCCACGCGCATGTTCAGCGCGTCGATGTAGGTAAGGTGGGTGAAGCGCTGCGCCGAGGCGTTCTTCTTGGGGTCGCTGTCGTAGACGGCGTCGACCTTGGTGGCCTTGATCAGGACTTCGGCGTCGATCTCCATCGCGCGCAGGCTGGCCGCGGTGTCGGTGGTGAAGTAGGGGTTACCGGTGCCGGCGCCAAAGATCACCACGCGCCCCTTTTCCAGGTGGCGAATGGCGCGGCGCTGGATGTAGGGTTCGGCCACGGCGCGCACCTCGATGCCGGTGAGCACGCGGCTCGGCAGCCCCAGCCGCTCGAGGGCATCCTGCAGCGCCAGCGAGTTCATCACCGTGGCGAGCATGCCCATGTGGTCGGCGGTCACGCGCTCCATGCCGTGATCCAGCCCGTCCTGCTTGCCGCGCCAAAGGTTGCCGCCGCCGATCACAACCGCCACCTGCACGCCCATGTTCGCAATCTGGCGCACCAGGTTGGCCATGAATTCGGCCTGGCGCGGGTTGATGCCAAAACCGCCCTCGCCGGCCAGCGCCTCGCCGCCCAGCTTGAGCAGGATACGGCGATACTTGAGCTCTGCCATCAGTTTCCCCTTTGCGTATGGCGCCGACCTGACTGCATCGGCTTGCTGTGCGCCGCAGTTGGCTGCGTTCGGCGCAAGACACAACAATGCCCAGCCCGGGGTGGGCTGGGCATCGTCAGGTGCAGGGTGCTTACTCGCCGATCTCTTGCCGGCTGAAACTGCCGACCTTGATGTTCTCGCCCAGCTTGGCGATGGCATCGGTCACCAGCGAGCCAACCGTGACGTCCGGGTTGCGGACGAAGGGCTGGTCGATGAGGCAGACGTCGACGTACCACTTGTCGAGCTTGCCCTCGATGATGCGGTCGACGACCGATTCGGGCTTGCCGGTGGCCAGCGCCTCTTCGCGGAACTCCTGCTTCTTGGTCGCCAGCGTCTGTTCGGGAATGTCGTTGCGGCTCACGTACTCGGGGCGGCTGGCCACGACGTGCATGGCAATGTCGCGTGCGAGCTGGGTAAAGCTCTCGTTGCGGGCGACGAAGTCCGTCTCGCAGTTGAGCTTGACCAGGGCGGCCATCTTGCTGTTGCTGTGAATGTAGGAGCCGATGATGCCTTCGTTGGCGGCGCGGTCGCCCTTGGAGGCGGCCTTGACCAGCCCCTTTTCGCGCAGGTAGGCAGCGGCGGCTACAAAGTCGCCGTTGTGTGCAGTCAGAGCCTTCTTGCAGTCCAGCACGCCGGCGTTGGTCTCTTCGCGCAGCCGCTTGACCATTTCGGCTGTAATCTCAGCCATGGGGAACTCTCCTCGGTTTGGGAAGGGCAGGCGGCCGGCAACACGCCGGGCGAGCGGCCCAGAAGGCGGGTGCGGTGCCGCAGAGGACACCGCCCCGCCGGAAATGGATGGTTAGGCCTTGTCCGCGTCGGGGTCAGCCGGCATTTCGATCTCTTCGACCGCGACGTCACCGTCCAGGTCGTCATCGATGCCCTTGAGCTTGGCCAGCGTGCTGGGTCCCAGGTACTGCTCCATGTCGGCCATATCGTCGCGGCCCACCTGGCCCACGTCCACCATTTCGGTCTCGCGGATGCGCAGCCCTTCTTCGACGGCGTCGGCAATCACGCTGACGATCAGCTTCACCGAGCGGATGGCGTCGTCGTTGCTGGGGATCACGTAGTCGATGGGCGCCGGGTTGCCGTTCGTGTCCACCATGCCCACAATGGGAATCTTGAGGCGGTTGGATTCGGTGACGGCCAGCTCTTCCATGCTTGTATCGACGATGAAGACGAGGTCGGGCAGTTTGCGCATGACCTTGAGGCCGCCGATGCGCCGGTTCAGCTTCTCGATGTCGCGCTGGATGCTCAGGCGCTCCTTCTTCGAGTAGTTCTTGAATTCGCCGGCGTCCATCTTGCGCTCGGTCTGCAGCAGGTAATCGATCCGCTGGCGAATGGTAGACCAGTTGGTCAGGGTGCCGCCCAGCCAGCGCTCGCTGACGTAGGGCATCTGGCAGCGCTCGGCCTCGCTCTTGACGGTGGCCTGCGCCTGGCGCTTGGTGCCTACAAAGAGCACGGTGCCGCCCTTGGCCACGGTCGTCCGAATCTGGTCGGCGATGGCGTTGAGCTGGAGCATCGTCTGCTGCAGGTCGATAATGTGGATGCCGCTGCGCTCGGTGAAGATGTAAGGGCGCATGCGGGGGTTCCAGCGGCGGGTGCGGTGGCCAAAGTGGACGCCCGCCTCCAGCAGTTCCTTCATACTGACAGCCATGGTGAAGCTCCTTATGGGGTTGATCTTCCGCTTCGATCATCCCGGGAATTGACCCACCGTTGCGCGCCAGAGGCGGGCAGCAGCGGGCACCCGATTCACCGGTCCCGAAGCGTGCAGAATGGATAGGCTGGCCTCGCCGGCGGTGGCGCTTTGGGCGCGCGTTTGGCCGGGGACACCGAACGGGAATTGTATCACAGGCGGGGCGGGGAGCTCAAACCGGGGAGGGGAAAAACGATCGAGGAGCGATCGAGAAGCGAGAAGCGAGAAGCGAGAAGACAGCGGGCGGCGGCCCGACACTCAGGTGCTGGGGGATCAGGTGGGCGATCTTCTCGCTTCTCGATCGCTCCGCCTTTATTTGGCCAAATCGTATAGATACACCTGCACCCCGTAGGCCGAGAAGGCATCGAGCTGGGTGCCGGCGGTGTCGAGGTGGGCGAGCAGGGCGGCGTCGTCGCCGGGGTAGGGACGGGCGATGACGACCCACACCCGCTCCTCGCCCTGCAGCGCGTCCAACTCGGCGACTGAAGTTTCGGGGAAGGCGCCGTAGTAGGCGCCCTCTTGCAGGCGCACAGGGGGAAACGCGCCGCGGGCGGCATAGTAGGCAAGCGGCGGGCAGGCGCCAGTGGAACAGTAGGCCGCATCGCCCTCCTGTACGTGCGCCGCCATAAACTCGAGCGCCGGCCGGTAGTGCTCGCGCCAGTTGTAGGGCGTCAGCGCGCGCCGCACCGTCATCGAACCGACGCCGGCCAGCAACAGCAGGCTCAACACCCCGCCCACTGCCCACGCAAGGGACCGGTTTGGGATCAGCCCGGCCGCCCACTCCACGGCCGAAGCGGCCAGAAACCAGAAGAAGGGCAGCAGGAAGAGCAGCAGCCGCGCCGCAAAGGGATAGGCCTGCACGGCAGAAGCGGCCAGCGTAAAGGCTGCCGCCAGCGCAAAGGCAACGGCGAACGGCCGGTGGCGCACCAGCACCACGCCAAAGCCCACCAGCAGCAGCACCCACGTGCCGCGCCATGGCAGGTCGATGGGGTTGCCCATGATCGCCGTGAGTGTGCGCGGGAACCAGCCCCAGTCCCGCCAGGGCGGCAGCGGCGCAAAGGCAAAGGCCCAGAAGTTCGTCAGGATGGAATCACCGGTCAGGTTGCCCAGCACCACCAGGTAGAAGAGGCCGAAGAGCAGCGCGGCGGGGAGCGCGCTCAGTGCGAGCTGCGCGACGGTGCGCCACTGCCTGCGCCACGCCGCACCGGCGCCGACGGTCATCACCAGCGCAGCGATGACGAAGACGGCGGGAAAGGAGAAGCAGACGGCCGCTGCGGCTGTCGCGCCAAAGACGACCAGGTCGCGCGTTCTTGGCGCCGGCGCAAAGAGCGGCGCCGCGCTCCAGAGCAGCACGATCGTCGCCAGGATGTCGAGCGCATACTGCTTGGATTCGACGGCGTAGTAGACGGCGTAGTTGGCGACGGCAAAGAGGGCGGTGGCCAGCACCACCACGCTCAGCGGGCGGGGCGCAAGGTCGCGCACGCGCACACGCCGGGCGCGCATCTCGCTGCTGCGCGTGCCTGCATACTGCGCCAGCGTGGGTGGATAGCAGAGCAGGCCGGCCAGCGAGGCGAGCAGCGGCAGCAGGCGCAGCACCCGTTCGCTGCTGCCGAACGCGCGCATAAGGGCCGCCTGCGCGAAGAGAAAACCCAACGGCGCGCCCTGATAGTGGTCGAGCGGCTGCAGCAGCTCGACCCAACTGCGGCGCATCAAGTTCAGCGCCAGGCTGGCTTCGTCGAGGAAGAGCGAGCGGTTGACGACGTAGTGGTAGAGGCGGACGCCGAAGCCCAACAGCAGCGCGACCGCCAGCAGCGCCCACAGGATGCGCTGTTCCGTGCGTTCGGTTTCGGTGCGTGGGGGCGACGTCATTGGTTCGGTATTCCAGCGCTGCGCAACGCGGGCTACTCCGGTTCCGGCTTGCTGAAGTCGGTGAAGCGATAGCCAAGGCCGCGCTCGGTGAAGATGTAGCGGGGATTCTCGGGCTCGGCCTCGATCTTCTTGCGCAGGTAGGTGATGTAGAGGCGCAGCAGATGGTTGTCGTTGACGTACTCCGGGCCCCACACCTTGGTCAGCAGTGTCTCGTGGGGCACAACCCAGCCGGCGTTCTGGATCAGGTGGTAGAGCAGCCGGTATTCGGTGGGGCGCAGGCTGATGCGCTCGCCGTTCACAATCACGTCACGCCGCTGCAGGTCGACCTGAAGCCGGTCGTCGATCGTCACAAGCTGCCTGTCGAGCCGGTTGGTCTGCTCAAAACGGCGCAGCACGGCGCGGATGCGGCTGGAGAGCTCGCGCGGGCTGAAGGGCTTGGTGATGTAGTCGTCGGCGCCCAGGTCCAGCCCCTTGATCTTGTCCTCCTCCTCGGAGCGGACGGTGAGCATGATCACGGGCGAGTCGCTCATCTGGCGGATGCGCTTGAGGGTTTCGAAGCCATCCATGCCGGGCATCTCAACGTCGAGCAGGACCAGGTCGGGGTTGTAGTCGCGCACCTTTTCTCCGGCCTGGATGCCGTTGTTGGCCTCGATGGTGAAATAGCCCTCCAGGTCCAGGTTCATCTTGATAAAGCGGACCATGCGCGATTCATCGTCCACCACCAGGATGGTGGTACGCCGGCTGCTCTTTGTGTCGCTCATGGTTGCGGACGCGTGTTCCTGGCTGGTGGAAGGGTCGCACGGTCAGGCGATCGTGCGTGCGGCAGCGCAGTGCTCATAGCCGGCGCCCCCGTATCATAACAGAAAGCGCGAGGCCCGGGATATCCCGGGCCTCGCGTTCACTTGACGCAGTGGGTTGTACTGAATGGAGCGCTGCACGCACGAGCTCATTGCGACCGGTGACCTGCAGCCGGCCGGCGTGCGGTGGGCGCCGACTGCTCCTACTCGGTGAAGCCGGGCACAGGCAGCGAATCAAAGCGCAGAACGCCGACGTCGATCACTTCGCCCGGCTGCACTTCAACCAGGATCGTCTCGCCGCTCTGGGGATCTGCCAGTTGATACTGGGTGACGACGGCATCGAGAATCAGCGAGTAGGTGCCCGGCTTGACATTATTGACGGCAAAGCCGCCGCTGTTGTCGGTGGTGGTGCGGTTGGGGGAGCCCATGTCGTAGCCGCTGGCGCGGGCGACACCGTCTTCGCCACGAATCACGTCGGCCAAGCCGAGAATCAGGCCGGCCACGGGCACATCGCCGGCGTCGCGGCCGACAAGAATGCGGCCCACGATTGCACCGGTCTCAGCGCCGGCCACACCCACCATTCCCGACCCACCCGGTGTGGGCAGCGGCGATTCGGGCGTGGCAATTGGCGAGCCGCCAGCCACGATCAGGGGTGAACCGCCCTGGGCAACTGCGGCATCGGCGGGCAGCTCGGCTGCGGGTGCCACTGCCTCTTCCCCGTCACCGCCGCCGCAAGCGGCCAGCAGGCCCAGGGCCAGCACAAGCACCATCAGTGGAAACAACAAAAGGCGCATTGTTCGCATGGGGTTCCTCACAAGCTTGTTGGGTCGAACTGCATCATGGCAACGATGGATGGGAACGATGGGATGCACGCAAGTCTGTGATGCTCCTCAGCGTTCACTGCGTCGGGCATAAGTATACAGAACCTTGCGGAAATATGCGAGTGCCAAATTTGCACAATCGAGAGCTTGCTTGCCACCAGCTGCTTGTGTGGCGCCGCCTGCTTGTGGGGCGACGGCTGTTTCAGCGCAGGCGGTGGGCAGGCAGACGGGCGAGGCAGACCCTCGCCCGTCTGATTGTGTTGCCCAGCTGGGACTGCACAGCTTGCACCGTGCAGTCCCAGCTTCTCTTGCTTGAATCTAGCGCTTGATGCCTTCGTACACCATCAGGGTGTCGGCCGTGTTGCCGCCCAGCTGGTTAACCACAGCCACCAGGCGTGCGGCCGGGTCGGCGGCGTTGGTGGTGGGGTTGAGGCCTACGCAGGTCGAGGAACCGACCCAGGTCTGGCCGAGCTTGTTGAACTGCAAGTCGTTCAGGGCCGCGTTCGGCTGCACAACGGCTTCGGCGACGTGGCTGGCAGGGGTCGCTTCGCCGGCCTTGGTGAAGGTGCAGCGAATCTTGACGGCTGCGGTGCCAACGTTCTGCACCTGGATGCCGGTGAAGGTGCCGCCGTTGCGGTCCATGATCAGGGGCAGCACAACCGTCGCGCCGGCGTCGGCCTCGCTGAAGGCGTTATAGGCGCCGGCCTGGGTCGGCGTCAACTGGTTGACAATACCCACCAGCGGCTGGTTGGCCGAGTTGGTCGTCACCCGGGCGGAACCGACGAACTTGGCCTTGTCGGCGCAGTTCTCACCGGGTTGGGTGTTAAAGAAGGCGAGGAAGGCGAAGGTTTTCGCCTCGCCGGCCGGAATCGTCTGCGTCTCGGTGCAGGCGGCGCCGGCGGTGGCCGGCGTGTAGCTCACCGTCACGTTCGTCGACTGCGTGCCGCCGTTCTGGATCTGCACACCCGTCAGCGTGCCATTATTGTTGGCATTGATGAGCGGGAAGACCGGGTTCGTGGTGCCGGCGGCAAAGCCGGTGTAGGCGTACATCACGGTCGAGGTTTCCTGGATCACAGCGGCCACAATGGGCTGGTTGCTGGTGATCGTGGCCGAGAAGTTCGGCACGTTGTGCGGCTCGGAGTTCTGGTAGAAGACGCGCGCCGCGCCGGGCTTGATCGTGGCATTGACCGCAGGCGCCGAGCTGCCCTTGTAGGTCACCGTGATGTTGGCATCGGCGCCGCCGCCGTTCTGCACGCTGAACCAGGTAGTGCTGCCGCTGTTGTTCTTGTTCAGCAGGGGCAGCAGGACGGTGGTCGAACCACCCGAGCGACCGACGTACGAGGCGCTCGCCGCAAAGTTCGAGGCCAGGATGTTCGAGATGGCGGCCACGTTGCGGTTCGACGAGATGACGATCGAGCCGCTGAAACCGGCCGACACGTTCGAGATCGGGAAGAAGGTGCGCGAGCTGTTGACCGGAATCGAATCCGTCAGCGGCGAGCCATTCTGCGTGCCGTCCGGATTGTAGGCCGTGAGCGAGACGCTGGCGGCGTTCGATGGGTCAAGGTTCGCAACCTGAATACCCGAGATATAGGCGGGGAACTTGGTGTCCTGCGCCTGGGCAACCTGCGGATGCAGGGCCGCCACGACGCCAAACAGCAGCGCAACAACCAAAAGAATGCGGAACGTCCGTGACATGGTGGAATCCCTCCTCAAGGTGATTCGTCTGGGCGCCGGTAGCCGGCTGCCGTGAACAGCCGATCGGTTTGCTGCAACCGGCTTCATCTGCACTGCGCTCGCCTGCCTGCTGCCCGTGCCGCCGCGCACCCCGCAAGCGAGCGGGCGTTTGTGCGGCACGGCTGGGCAGAGCGGACGCAGCGCGCTCTGCTGCACCCAACTTACCCTGTTGCGAGGTCCGCTGCAATACAACGAAGGGGGTAATCTGCAGCCAAAGGGGGCGCAGCGGCGCTGCAAACAGCGCTACTCCGAATGGGGTATTGCTCGAGAGGAAAGGCAGCTACAGCGGCGGCGGGGCAGCGGGAGAGGCCACGGCCTGTGCGCGACGCAGCAGGCGGCCGGTGACGATGCTGAGCAGCAAGCAACCCAACGCCGAATAGAGCGTGAGCAGCAGACGTGTGAGCAGGGCAGCCATCACCGCCACCGAAGAGGGCATGACTGCGCTGAGCAGCAGGCTGATGCCGATCTCCTGCAGGCCGAAGTTGCTGGGCAGAAAGAAGACCAGAAAGCTGAGCGTGCCCGCCACGCTCCACGCCAGCATGATGTAGGCAACGGGCAGGTTCGCTCCCTCTGCGCCCAGCAGAAAGCGCGCGTTCATGGCCAGCACCAGGCCTCCCGTCAGCCAGTTGACGGCGTACCAGGCCAGCCAGCCTGCGAGCTTGCGCAGCGGCGGCAGCGGCGTCTCCTCCATCTTCAGGCGGCGCATTGCCCAGCGCAGCGTGGCGGGGTGGAGCAGCGCCACGCTGAGTGCAGCCACGACCAGCGAGGCCACCAGCGATGCGAACAGGGCGTTGGCAATCTCGCCCTGCATTGCCTGCCGCCAGGCCACAATCAGCAGCACCAGGTTGACGAGCGCGCCCGACATCACCGTCAGCATCAGCTCGACGCCGCTGGCCACCGTCACCAGGCGTGCCGAATCGCCTTCGTCGCGATAGAGCAGCCCGCGGCCGACCACATACCAAACCGTTCCGGGCAGATAGCGCTGCAGGTAGGTGGTGGCGTAGATGTTGATGTGGCGCAGGCGCGGGGCGCGGCTGCCAAGAGAGTGCAGGATCGACGCCCAGAGCGCACCGGCCAGCAGCAGGCCCGCCGCGACCGTAATTTGCCCCACCACCAGCGCAGGCCAGGCGCGGCTTGGGTCCAGCGCAAGCAGCGCCGCCCGCTCGCGCCAGACGAGCACGCCCATGATCACACCGACCAGCCCCAGGCTGAGCAAGGTGAGTGCACTACGCTTGCTGCGCGACGGTTTGGTCGTGGTCGTCGTGGGCGTTGTGGTCATTGTGGTGCGCCGTCGCCGGCGCCGGGCAGCCGGCTCTGCAAGGGGGTGATCACGTGGGCAACGTGGGGATGTAGGGGAGCTGGCGCGCCTGCTGCTTGCTGCACAGGAAGATCAACTGGTTGGCGAGATTGGTGGGGATGACGGTTGCCGCTGCCGCGCGCAGCAGCTTCTGCGGGCGCCGCAGCAGCCAGAAGAGGTCGGCGGGCGTGCGCGGGCGGCTCACTTCTTCCCAGCCCACAACCTCGTCCACGCGCAACCCGGCCGCTTCGAGCATGGCCTGCCAGGTGCCGCGCGTGGCGTAGCGTTGGCGCGGCTGGCCGTCGTCATAGACCTCGCCCGTGGTCGTCACATTCTGGATGTTGCCAAAGAGCCCATAGGCGTTGGGCAGCAGCACGCAGGCGCGCCCGCCGGGCTTGAGCACGCGCGCAAGCTCCTGCGCGCCGGCCAGCGGGCTGTCGTAATGCTCAAGGCTGCCGATGCACATGATGGCGTCGACGCTGTCGGCGTCCAGCGGAACCTGCTGCCCGTTGGCCAGCAGCCAGCGGGCGCGTGGCTCGGCGGCCACGGCATGCGCAATCCCCGACCAGGAGAGCTCCAGCCCGGTGGCGTTGTAGCCGCGGCGCGCCGCCAGTTCCACCAGGCGGCCGTTGCCGCAGGCCACATCCAGCAGCAGGCCGTTACGCGACGGCTGCAGCAGCTCGAGCAGCCAGAGGTAGAACGAGTCGCGGTGGATCAGCGTGCGCTCGAGGTAGAGGTCATCGTAGGCCTCCTGGATGCTCTGCCCCTGGTGGATGGACTGATGGCGAATCTCAATCATGGATCAAACCACCTCTCTCGGTGGTGATGGAGCGGTAGGAATGGCGTGACGCGAATGGCGCTGCGGGAGCCGGCTTCCGGGAGCTGCATCCGGGCGAGCTCAGGCCGCGCGCGCCGTCATCACCAGCAGCGGGCCGCGGCCCAGCAGCGAGGGGACGGCGAAGAGCGGCGCCGTTGCCAGCCGCGCTGCGGGGTGCTGGAGCAGCCGTTGCGTGCGCCGGCGCCGGGCGGCCGCCACCTGCTGCGCCACCTGCATGTAGCGTACGCTGAGCAGGAAGACCGGGTAGGAGCCAATCGCCGTGTCCCACGCGTCGACGACAAAGCCGGCCGCTTCGAGCACCGCCTGCAGCGTCTGCGGCGTATAGACGGTGAGGTGGCGCGGCGCGTCGAGCCCGGCCCAGCTCTCGCCAAAGAGGCGTGCATCCCAGCTTGCCAGGTTGGGCACGCGCGCCACCAGCACGCCTCCCGGCCGCAGCAGCCGGCGCGCCTCGCGCAGCGAATGGGTAGGATGGTGCATATGCTCGAGCACATCCCACATGGTGATGGCGTCGAAGCTTGCGGCGGGCAGCTTCGCGGTTTCGAGTGTGCCGGCGTGTACGCGCAGGGAGTAGGTGTCGCGCGCATAGGCGGCGGTGGCGGCGTCCAGCTCCACCCCCTCGACCTCCCAGCCGCCCAGTTCGCGCATCGAGACGAGGAAGACGCCGGCCGCGCAGCCCACATCCAGCAAGCGCCCGCCGGCCACATGGCGAGTCACGTAGCGGGTGCGCTTGCGCATGCCGTAGTTGTAGGCAACACGCAGCAGCCCGCGCCGCGTGGTAGCGCGGTAGTCGTCGTACAGGTCGTAGGTGGGCGGGTAGTGCGCGCCGATTTCGGCAGGCGTGGGGCGCGGCGACTGGTAGACCAGGCCGCAGCGCAGGCAGCGCACGAGTAGCGCCCGGCTGTCGAGCCGCTCGAGCAGATAGTCGGCGGGCTGCGCAAAGTGTTCGGCTTCGGGCGACCCACAGAGGTCGCAAACGGTGGTTTCCATATGCAGGACAGTCAAATCCATGGTTTTGCAGCGGGCGGACGTGCGCTGTGTATCGGGCGCTGCGTGTTGGGCTCTACGCGTCCGGCGCCGGCCGACCAACCGGAATCTCGGGGTCGCCGAACCAGCCGGCGCGCCAGCCTTGCCAGGCCGCCGCGGCTGCCTCGCGCCGCCCGGCGGCCAGGTCAACCAGGCTCACCAGCAGCGTGCGCAGCAGCGAGAGCACAAACAGGGCCCAGCGCTGCAGGCCGCGCGTGTGGGTGCGGTAGAAGCGCGCCATGTTGCCCGCACGCCAACGGCGCGCGCGGGCGCTCAGCGGCGGCGTGCTGAGCGACACCTTGTGCTCCACCACCGCAAAGGGCGCACAGGCAAGCGTGAAGCCGGCGCGTGCGGCGCGCAGGCAAAGGTCGCCATCCTCGCCATACATGAAGTAGCGCGTGTCGAAGAGGCCGATCGCCCGCCAGACTTCGGCGTGCACGAGCAGTGCGCAGGCGGCGAGCGAATCGACGCGCAGCACGCGTGGCAGCTGGGCGGGCACGGGCCGGTCGTTCAGAACCGAGCGCGTCAGCAGCGTGCCGAGGATGCGCCTGTCGCCCGCCGTCCAGACGCGCGTCGGCTCGGCATGGTAGACGACGAGCGCGCTCCAGAGCCGCACATCGGGGGCCAGGGCGCGCGCCTGGCTCAGCTCGTGCAGCATGCCCGGCTGCAGCAGCGTGTCGTTGTTGAGCAGAAGGGTCCACTCGGCGCCGGCCGCCAGCGCAGCACGAATGCCCAGATTGTTGCCGCCGGCAAAGCCCAGGTTGGCCTCGCTGCGCAGCAGGTTGGCGCCGGTCGGCAGTCCGGCAACAAGCTGCGCGAGCGCCTCGGGGTGCGAGCCGTTGTCCACTACCCACAAGCTCTCGGGCGCCATCCCCTCGTCGAGCAGCGAACGCACGCAGGCCAACGTGTCTTCCGGCAGGTTCCAGTCTACAATCACCACATGGATCAGCGGCGCACCCGCGGGCTGTGCGGCGTGCGGCAGGGCAAGCGGGCTTTGGGCAACCTGCGCATCAGCAGCCATGCGGCCAGTATAGTCCACCCCGGCGCAATCGCTCGAACCATCCGCCCGCAGTGCGCCATCTCCTTCCACCAGGGCTCCCTTGCGCCACACCATGCGCGTCCTCTTTGTTGCCGCACGCGAACTGAGCTACGCCCGCAACGAGGTGCTGCTGCGCGCCCTGGGCCGCTTTGCCGAGGTCGACGCGCTTGGGCCAGAGCGCGCCCCAGCCTCACTGCTGCGGGCAAGCGGCCAGATGGCGGCGCGGGCGCACGCCGCGCTCAGCCGGCAGCGCTACGACCTGGTGGTGGCCGGCTTCTACGGCTACCTGATCGCCCAGGTGCTGGCGCTGCGCACGCGTACGCCGCTGCTCTTCGACGCCTTTGTCTCCAACTACGACACGCTGGTGGAGGATCGCGGGAGCTATGCGCCGGGTTCGCCGGCTGCACGCGCGGCGCGCTGGCTTGACCGCTCGACGTGCTCCCGCGCCGACCATCTTCTGCTGGACACGCAGGCGCACGCAGCGTACTTCACCGAGACGATTGGCGTGCCGGCAGCAAAGATCACCGTGCTGCCCGTGGGCTGCAGCGAGGATCGTTTCCAGTCTTCGCCGCAGCCCCAAGCGCTGCCGGGTGCGCCGCTGCGGGTGCTTTACTACTGCACCTGGCTGCCGCTGCACGGCGCCGATGTGGTGGTGCAGGCGGCCGCCCTGTTGCAGAGTGCGACGGCGGGAGGCGACCAGCGCTTCGAGTTCCGCCTGGTGGGCGATGGCCCGCTGCGCGCCGCCGGCGAGGCGCAGGCGCGCGCGGCCGGTCTCACCAACGTCCACTTTCTGCCGCCAATGGCTGCGCAGGCGATTGCTCGCGAACTGGCTCAGGCGCACATCTGCCTGGGCGGCCATTTTGGGCCGGGCGCCAAGGCCCAGCGCACCATCCCCGGCAAAATCTACCAGATGCTGGCGGCGCAGCGCCCCGTCATCGGCGGTGACAGTGCGGCCAATCGCGAGCTGCTTACCGACGGCGTTTCGGCGCGGTTGACGCCGGCGCAGGATGCCGGCGCGCTGGCCGCAGCGCTGCGCGAGTTGGCCGCCGCCCCCGAGCTGCGCGCCGCACTTGCCGCCGGCGGGCGCGCAGCGTACGAGGCAAGCGCCTCGGAGGCGGTGATTACGGCGCGCCTGCGCGCGCAGGTGGAGGCGATGGTGGGGTCGCGCGGGTGAGGGTTCGCTCGCGAATCAGCCGGCGAAGCGGAAGAGCACGGTGCAGCCGTAGACGCCGCAGAAGTTGAAGCGCTCGCCGTCCAGTCCGTCGTGCACGGCCTGATAGACCTGATAGTTTGTGTTTGACTCGTCGCGGTTGTAGGGATTGTTGTAGTCGTGGAAGAGCACAAAGGCGCCGGGCAGCAGCGCGCCGGGCAGGGCCTGGCAGACGGACAGAACGTGCTCGTAGCGGTGCGAATGGTCGACGAAGGCAAAGCCGAAGCGCTTGGGCTGGGCGGTGAAGTCGTTGACGGCTGAGGCGGCGTCGGCACAATAGAGCGTGGCGCGGTCGGCCAGCTTGTGTGTGCGCAGCGTGCGCAGCGTTGCGGCCAGGCAGCCGGGGTCCAGGTCAACGCTGTAGATGCGCGCAGGGCTGCCGGCGTCGCGCACCGCCTGGGCCATGATCATCGTACTCAGCCCGTGGTAGCAGCCCAGCTCGAGAATGTCGCCGGCGCTGAACCAGGCCATTTCATAGAGCTTGAGCGCGTCGGCGTGCATGAGCCAGCCCGGCACGCCCAGGCCAAAGCGCCAGAGGTTGCGGGTATCCACAGCGCCGTCGCGCGCACGCAGCCGCAGCCCCTGCCACAGGCGCCCGCGCTCGCGCAGCCGCATCAGGATTGTCTGGCGGAAGGGTGCAGCGGCAATGCGGCGCTGCGCCGGGCTCAACAGCTCGCCTGTAAAATCGAAGGTGGGCTGGTAGGGCGGAAAGCTGTTGCCGACCTGGTCGAGCACGACGGCGGTTTCGGGATGGGTTTTCATGGGCGGGCGGGGGTGGGCCGAGCGATGGGGCCGCCGCCTGCCAGCCGCAGCAGGTCCGCCTCAAAGCCGTCGGCAATGTTTTCCCAGTCATAACGAGCAGCCACAGCCGGGGCCGCACGCGAGACGCGCGCGGCCAGTTGCTTGTCGCGCAGCAGGCGCAGCATCGCGCCGGCCAGCGCCTCCGGGTGCTGCGGCGGCGTCATCAGGCAGTTGACGCCGTCGATTGCATAGTCGCGCACGCCGCCGGCGTCGGCCAGGGCCACCGGCGCGGCGCAGGCCATCGCCTCGAGCGGCGCCAGGCCCAGCGACTCCCAGTGCGAGGCCGAGACGAAGAGGTGGCAGCTCTGGTAGAGGCGCGCCAGTTCGAGGCGCGACGGACGCTTGACCAGCGTGTAAGGCAGTTCCGTCTCGATCGTGACGGGCTCCTTGGCGAAGAGGGTGAGGTGCAGGTCGGGCTCGCTCTTGGCGACGATTGCGGCGGCGGCCAGGAAGTCGGCCATGCCCTTGCGCGGGCGGTCGTCGCCGAAGCTGAGGATGCGGCGCGGGCCGCTGGGGTCGCGATCTTCGAAGTAGACGGGCGTCAGCAGTTCAAGCTGGCTCAGCCCCACGCCGTTGACGACGATCTTGTGCGGCGCCTGGGCAGCGATCTCGGCGCCGGCCCACGCCGAGTTGGCATAGGCCACCTTGTGCCAGCGCAGGGCGTGGCGAAAGAGACTCTGCTCGAAGGGGCGGCCGTCAAACATCGCTGCGTAATCCTGGAAGAGCCAGGCGGGCTGCCCCTTGCGCATCAGCGCCGTCGCGATCCAGCCCGCAACCACGGTGGGTGTGTGCGTCGAAAGAACGATGTCCGATTTGGGCGCCGTGGCTGCCATCGACCAACTGAGGCGCGCCATTGCTCCCGCGTCCATGGCCGGATGGAACTTGACCGGCGTCTCGAGCACGGTGACGCCGGGCTCCAACTCGGCGCGGAAGGTCGGGTCGACGGTGCCGCCGGGTGCGACGATGGTGCAGTTGTGGCCGCGCTGGGTGAGGCTGTTGCAGTGCTGCACCACGACGCGCATCCCGCCCGAAAGGCGCATGGAGGAGCAGAGGAAGGTGATCCGCATAGGGCAGTGGCAAGGACCGCGGCGCGCAAGGGCTCAGGCGGGGCGGTAGGGGTTGGCGAACTGGATTGGCTCTGCGCAGAGCACCGGGTTCATCTGCAGCAGGTAACTTACCTGCGAGCCGCGCAGCTGGTCGAAGACGGCGCGCTGGGGGAAGTCGGCCTCTTCGGGGCGGCGCACCACATGGAAGTAGCGGCGCAGAAGGTCGTAGAGGCTGGCGCTGGAATACTCGATGGCATGGTGCAGCCAGCGCGGCTTGAGGTCGTTCACATCGCTGCCGCAGGGGGTGGAAAGCAGCAGCCTGCCGTCCGGCGTCAAGTGATTGACAAGGTTCTCGAGGAAGATCTCGCGATGTTTGCTGTGCTCCAGCGTGTCGAAGCTCACCACGCAGTCGAAGCGCTGGCTGCCGATGCTCTCGCGCCAGCGGTGCACGTCGCCCTGCACAAAGCGCACGTGCGGCGAGGCGTGGTTGGCATTCGCATGGCGGACGGCGGCGGGGTCGTAGTCGGCGCCCAGGATGCGCGCGTCGGGCAGCTGCGCGGCCAGCATCGCGCTGCCATAGCCCGAACCGCAGGCAACATCGAGCAAGGTGGCGGGCGGCTGCTCGGCCAGCACAGCTGCGGCCCACTGGTAGCGAATCAGGTGGTGGACGGCGGTCACGTCGCCGCGCTCGAGGTAGGGCGCCAGCTCGAGGCCGAGGGCGGGCACAAAGTGCTCGTTGACGACCATGCGGTTGCCCACCAGGCGGGTTGCCAGGTTGTAGGCGCGTACGCGCAGGCTGCTCTCCATTAGCCGTGCGCCCTTTCGCCAACCCTGAAGTCGAACCGCACAAAGAACTGCACCTGCGCAACGCAAGGGCGCAAGGAGCCGCAAGGGCGCAAGGAACGGCGTTTGAACGTGGCTTTCATCGCGGGATCACTCCAGGCGCCGCCTTTGCGCGCTCCACGCGCAGGGGCGCGTCGGCGGCGTCGGGGCGCGTCGGCGGCACTTGCCAGGCAGTCGGCTCGGTCTCGGTCTGCGCAGCGCTCTGTGCTGTCTGCGCCGCGCTCTGTGCGGCTTCGCTGCGGCGCAGGCGGAAGAGAATCTCCTCGATGATCTTGCGGTTGAAGCCGATCAGGTCGGCGACGAGGCCGATCAGCATCGTCTGCACGCCCAGGATCAGCAGCACGGCGCCGAGGATCAGCGACTGCACGTGGCCGCCGCCCTGCCCCGCAAAGTAGAAGTAAAGGAAGCGAATGCCGATCAGCGCGCCAACCAGCAGCAGCAGCAGCCCCAGCGTCACAAAGACGCGCAGCGGGCGGTAGAGCGTGTAGGCGCGCACAATCGTCACGCTCGAATTGCCCAGATAGTTGGGCAGGCTGCGCATCAGCCGCGAGGGGCGCACAGGCGCGTTTGTGCGCACGGGCACAAACTCCATTGCAGTGCGGCGCGCGCCGGCCTGAATCAGCGTCTCGAGCGTGTAGGAGTATTCGGAGAGCACAAGCGTGCGCAGGGCGGCGTCACGCGTCAGCGCGCGGAAGCCGCTGGTGGCGTCCGGGGCGGGCGTGTTGGCGGCGCGCGTGACAAACCACGAGCCAAGCCGCTGCAGCCGCCGCTTGGTGGGCGAGAAGTGCTCCTGGCGGGCGACGTCGCGGTCGCCCACCACCAGGTCGGCGCGGCCGGCCAGAATCGGCTCGATCAGCCGCTCGATGTCGTCGGCGACGTACTGGTTGTCGGCGTCGGTGTTGACGATGATGTCGGCGCCCAGCCGCACCGCTTCCTCGATGCCGGCGGCGAAGGCGCGCGCCAGGCCACCGTTGCGCGGCAAGCGCAGCAGGTGATGGACGCCTGCGCCGCGCGCCACCTCGGCCGTGCCGTCGCTGCTGCCGTCGTCGATCACCAGCAGCTCGAGCAGGTCGATCCCCGGCAGGTTGCGCGGCAGCGCCGCCACGGTGGCAGGCAGGGCTTCGGCTTCGTTATAGCAGGGAATCTGGATGACGAGCTTCAAGGTCTGGGTCCGGTGAGTCCGGTGAGTCCGCGGCGGGCGGCAGGGACTACTTGCGCGGGCTGTCGGCGGCCGGTTTGCGGCGGCCAATGTTGCCTAAAAAGAGCTGGCGCAGATAGCCGCTGTTCGGCTTGCCCGCCTCGCCGGGTAGCGCATCCCACTTCTGGGTGGCCGCCTGCTTCTGCCAGGTCTCTTGTTCGCCGGCAACCTGCTGCAGCGCCTCGAGCAGCGGCGATGGCGGCGCGGGAAGGGGCTTGCCGTCGGCGGCAACGGGTGCGGGTGCAAGCGCGACCGGCTCGGCCTCTTCGATCAAGGTGCGCCAGCGATCGAGTTCGCGCTCCAGCTCGTCCAGCCGGGCGAGCAGCGCCGTGCGGTTGAGGGCAAAGGCTGCGGCCGAGGCGGCGGGCGCGCCGGCCAGGGCGCCGGCCTGGCCAAAGCGGCGGCCGGCCAACTGCCGCACCTCGCGCCAGCCCGACGCGCGCGTGTTGAGCGAGACCAGCGCTGCGCCTACCAGCTGCGGCAACTGCTCCACCGCCGCCATGATGCCATCGTGCTCGTCCACATCCACAAAGTGGGGCGTGGCGCCGATGCGCTCCACCAGGTCGCTGGCCAGCTCCACTGCTGCCGGGTCGGCGTGGGCGGGAGCAGCGATGCAGAAGGTGACGTTGCCATAGCTCTCGGCGCTGGGCGCAGAGGGCGGCGCGAGGCGAATGGGGTGGCCGGCGACCACGCGCGGGTGGTTGGGCAGCAGCTGCGCCGCGGCTTCCGTCACCGGCCGCAGCAGGGAGCCGGTGGCAAAGACCAAGGCTTCGGGCGCCAGGTCGTCGGCAATGTGGCCAAAGGTCTCGATCAGGCCGGGCAAGGGCAGCGCCAGCACCACCAGGCTCGCGCCTTCGACGGCGGTGTGCAGGTTCCATTCGGTGCGGTGGACGGCGCCCAGCCGCTTGGCTTCGGCTTCGGCGTCGTTGTCGCGATCGTAGCCCACCAGTTCGTAATCGCCCGGCTCCTTGAGCAGCGCCAGGCCGACGGCGGCGCCGGTTTCGCCGAGTCCAATCAGGGTGATGCGTGGCTTGGCCATAGAGTCCTGTTCTGGAACGGGTCAGTTGCGGTTGTCGGCCCACTGCAGCAGGCGCAACTCGCGCTCGGCCGCCGGCAGCGCCTCGTGGCCTGCAGTTGGGAGCGCGTCGCCGTGGCGCAGGATCAGGCTGCAGGTGGCTTCGCTGCAGCCGGCGCTGCGGGCCATCTCGGCGCCAAGGCGGGCATGTTCCTGCTGCACCCAAAGCGTGTAGCGCCAGCCGGCATGGGGGTTCGCGCGCGCGGCTCGCGCCAGCCGCTGTGGTGCGAAGGCGGCGGCGAGCACCAGCGGGCCGCGCGTCCACAGGCCGGTGGGCGCACCGGCGCGCTGCGCTTGCAGCTTGCCCACGTCGTGGAGCAGGGCGGCGGCGGCCAGGTCGCAGCTCACTTCGCCCTGCTGCACTAGTGTCTGGAGCACAGCCAGGCTGTGTCGCTGCGCATCGCCGGGCAGTGCGTAAAAGAGCGAGACTGCAGTCGGCGGCAGCGCCTGCTCCACCTGCACCCGCTCTTCGGGCAAAAGGCTGGGGCGCAGCGTGGCCTGCAGACCGCGCGCAAACTGGCCCACGCGGTAGCGCACTGCGCCCACAAAGCCCGGCGCCGGCTGCGGTGCGCGCTGCAACGGCGGCGCCATCACAGGAAGAGCGACTCCAGCAGCGAGACCACGGCGGCGGTCGGCACCCGTATCAGCTGGGGCATCAGGAAGACAACCAGGAAGACGATGAAGATGCCGTACTGGCTCAGGGTGGCGTGCCAGCGGTAGGCGTCGCCCGGCAGCAGCGCAAAGAGCACGTGCGAACCGTCGAGCGGCGGCACCGGGATCAGGTTGAAGACCGCCAGCAGCACGTTGATGTAGAGGAAGAAGTAGAGAAAGTTGGCCCAGAGCATCGAGATGCTGTCGGCGAACCAGCCCAGCAGCAGTGCGCTGATCAGGGCGAGCAGCAGGTTGCTCAGCGGGCCGGCGATGGCAACCAGGATTGCGCCCACACGCACGCTGGTGCGCACCTTGCGAGGGTTCCACTGCACGGGCTTGGCCCAGCCAAAGCCGGTGATCAGGATCAGGACGCTGCCGACGGGGTCCAGGTGGCGCAGCGGGTTGAGCGTGTAGCGCCCCTGGCGGATGGGCGTGTCGTCGCCCAGTGCAACGGCGGTGGCGGCGTGGGCAAACTCGTGGAAGGGCAGGGCGAGCAGCAGGATCGCGCCGACGGCCAGCAGGCGACCGGGCTCGAACAACCCGCTGCCGGAGAGCGCCGAACTGACCAGCACGTAGAGGATCAGCGCCGCCAGGCCGCCCATCACAATCTGCTGGGTGCGGGTCAGCGTGTTCCATCGGTCCACAAAGGCTTGCATACGGGGAATCGGTCTCCAAGACCACAGCAACATCTGACGCAAGGACGCAATTGGGGGCAAGGGAGCGCAAGGAAGCATAACTGCCGGTGAGGCCCTGCGTGCACGGACACTCTCGAGCAGCCTCGCGGGGAGTATAGCACGGCGCAGGGGCTTTGCCGAACATTCGGCCCGCGGGAGTGTGCCGCTATAATGCAGATGTGTCTTCGCCCCTGCCCTCCCCCCCCTCCAGACGAACGCGCCGCTCGCGCCGCAGCCTGCTGCTGCCGGCCGCCGCCCTGCTGCTGATCCTGGCGGTGGGCGTTGGCTTCTGGTTTGCGCGGCGCGGCGATGTGCCGCTCGGGCCGCAGCGCACCGTGGTTACCAGCAACCCCAAGGTGGGCGTGCACACGCGGCTCACCGACGAGGTGGAAGAGTGGAAGGTGCAGCGCACGCTGGAGATGATGCGCGAGATGGGGGCGCCCTGGGTCGTCGAGTACTTCCCCTGGGCCTACAGCGAGCCGCGGCCCGGCGCCTTTGACTGGGCGCACGCCGACATGGTGATCGACCATGCCGCGCGCCAGGGGCTGACGGTGATCGCCCGCCTGGGTTATGTGCCAGAATGGGCGCGCCCGGCCGAGACCACGCCGCTCTACCTGCCCGACGAATCATTCGACGACTTTGGCCGCTTTGCCGCCGCCTTTGCCGCCCGCTACGCCGACCGGGTCGACTCCCTCATCATCGGCAACGAGCCGAACCTGGCGCTGGAGTGGGGCTACCAGCAGCCCAGCGCCGCACGCTACACCGAACTGCTGCGCACCGTCTACCCGCTGGTGAAAGAGGCGGCGCCCAACATGCAGATTCTGGCCGGCGCGCTGGCGCCCACCAACGCCCCCGAAGATAGCACCGACGCCGTCAACGACCTGACCTTCCTGCAGCAGATGTATGACGCCGGCGCCGCCGACTTCTTCGACATCCTGGCCATCCACGCCTATGGCTGGCACGCCGAACCCGACGCCGACCCGGCGCCCGACGCCATCAACTTCCGCCGCGCCGAGCTGCTGCGCGCGATCATGGTAGCCAACGGCGACGGCGCCACGCCGGCCATGATCACCGAGGGGGGCTGGAACGACCACCCGCGCTGGACGCGCGCGGTGCGCCCCGCCCAGCGCATCGCCTATACCCTGCGTGCGTACGAGCTGGCGCGCGAGTGGGAGTGGCTGCAGGCGATGGCGCTCTGGGCCTTCCGCTACCCATGGGAGGCGCGCAGCTACCAGGACTACTACACCTTTGTGGGCACCGACTTTGAGCCGAAGCCGATCTACCTCGAGGTGCAGGCCTATACACAGGGCGGCAGCCAGGCGGCGCCCGAATGAACCCTGTGGATGGGGCACGGGCGGCGCGGCGGCGCAGGGCGCGCTGGGGCGGGCTGCTGGGCGCGCTGATTGCGCTGGCCGTTGTGGCGGGGTTCACCCTGCGCGACGAGGGTGGGTTGGCGCTCTTCCGCCGCGACGCCACCTGGGCGCGCATTCTGGACCAGGAGAAGCTGCGCGTGGGGCTGGACCCCAGCTTTCCCCCCTTCGAGGCGCTGGATGAGCACGGCGCGCCGGTGGGCTACGACGTCGACCTGGCGCAGGCGTTGGCCGACCGCTGGGGGTTGCGGCTGGAACTGGCGGCGATGGGCTATGACAGTCTGGTGGATGCGCTGATGGCGTCGCAGGTGGACGTGGTGATCAGCGCCATGCCCTACGACGAGCGGCTGACGCGCGACCTCTCGATCTCTCCCGCCTACTTCGAGGCGGGGCTGCGGCTGGCCGCGCCGGCGGGGTCACCCATTCAGGGGACTGACGCGCTGGCGGGTGCAACCGTAGCGGTGGAATGGGGCAGCGCCGGCGACATGGTGGCGCGCCGCCTGCTGCGCGAGGCGAACGACGCCGGCGCCGAACCGGCCTTTACGATTGCGCAGTTCGAGACGGCCGAGCTCGCGATGCAGGCCGCTGCCGGCGGCGCCGCCGATGCCGTGCTCGTCGATGCCGTCAGCCTGCGCCTGGCGCAGGGCGCCGGTTCGCCGCTGGTGGCGGTGGGGCCGGTGCTCGAGGCAAACCCCTACGTGATCCTTTCGCCGCGGCGGGGCGCCACCTTTGCCGCCGAAATTGCCGCCGCGCTGACGGCCCTGCGCAGCGACGGCACACTGGCGGCGCTGGAAGATCGCTGGTTTGGCCCTGCAGCCCAACCCACACCCACACCGCAATCCACACCCTGAAGCCCAAGCAACCCGCACCCACGCATCTCAATCGCAGCTCGCTCACCCACGCCGCGCGCACGGAGCGCCTATGCCGGTCTCAGTCGCCCTGCTCACCGACACACACAGCTGGCCGATGGCCGCGCCGCTCAACGGCAGCGGGGGCAGCGTGCTCTACGTCAACCACGCTGAACGGCTCTACGAACTGCTGCTGCGCGACCTGGCGGCGAGCGGGGTTGACCTGGCAATCCACTTGGGTGATACGGTCAACGGCGGCGGCTACTTCCACATGCCGGCGGCGGCCTTTGCGCCGCAGCTGCTGGCGGTGCACCAGGGGCTGAAGGCGCTGCCCTTTCCCGTACACGCGCTGCCGGGCAACCATGACTGCCCACCCGGCGGCGACGGCGAGTTGCCGGACGCGGTCCAGAACGGCCATGTGAGCCACGCCTGGCGCCACTTCGAGCAGCTTTGGGGGCTGGAACCCGGCTTGGGGCGCACGCTGGATGTGGGGCCGGCGCTGCTGGTGATGGTGAACACGCAGGGGCACAGCGCGCAGCAGGTGGAGGCGGCGCTGCCCGACGACCCCGTCTACGGCTGGCTGGCCGATGGCGAGCTTGCGCGCGTGGAGGAGATGCTTGCCGCCGCCGGCACGCGGCCGGTGGTGCTGCTGACGCACCAGCTGCTGGTGCGCTGGCAGGGGCCGCTGCGCTGGCAGGAGTTCTATGGCGTGGCCAACGGCAGCCGCCTGCTGGCACTGATGGAGAAGTACGGCAACGTACGCGCCGTCTTCCAGGGCCACGCGCACTTCTACGAGGTGCAGCCTGTGGCGCTGGCGGGGCGCCTTTGCCCCTTTGTGGTTGCCCCGGCGGTGATCGAATGGCCCCATGGCTGGCTGCGGCTGACGCTGGACGACGCGGGCTGCACGGTGCAGCTGCAGCAGCTGGTCGCCGGTCTGCCCGCCCCTCCGGGCCAGGAATGGCGCGCGGGGCACCCACAGTGGGGCAACTGGCGTTATGAATGGGATCCCAGTGCGCGCGGCTGACTCTTCCCACAGAGCCGCTTCGCGTATACTGAGGCCAGAAGCGAAGCACGCATCCCTGCAGGCGGCGCAGATGGTTGCTGATTGGCCGCCTTGAAAGGCAGATCTCGTGTCACCCGTTCAACCGTTGGACCCCACTGCGCTGATCCGGCGCACCGACGTGTCGACGCTCCCCTTTGCCACAACCGACGAGTTGGCTGATCTGGTTGATTATATCGGCCAGGATCGGGCCAGCCACGCGCTGGAGCTGGGGGTTGGCTTGCGCCGCCCCGGCTACAACATCTTCGCGCTTGGCGCCCCCGGCACCGGCCGCCTTGCCCTTGTGCAGCGCACGGTGGAGCAGCGCGCGGCCGCACAGCCCGCCCCGAGCGACTGGGTCTACGTCAACAACTTCGAGATGCTTTCAAAGCCCACCGCGCTCAGGCTGCCCGCCGGCGTGGGCAAGCAGTTGCGCGCCCACATCGAACGCTTTACCGACGAACTGCGCACGGGGCTGGCCGCCGCCTTCGAGAGCGAGGAGGTGCAGGCGCGTCGCGCGAGCCTGAACGAGGAGTTCAGCGACCGCCAGCAGGCCACCTTCAACGAGCTGCAGGAGAAGGCCAAGCTGCGCAACCTGACGCTGATGCGCACGCAGTCGGGGCTCAGCCTGGCGCCGCTGCGCGACGGCGCCGTGCTCTCCCCAGAGGAGTTCGAGAAGCTGCCCGAGGAGGAGAAGGTCTCGTTCAGGGCGGGGCTGGAGGTGATGGAGGAGGAGCTGCAGAAGGTGCTCTACAAGGTGCCCAGCTGGGAGCGCGAGCTGCGCGCCCGCCTGCGCGAACTGCACAGCGAGATCACCGGTCGCGTGCTCGCCTCGCTGCTGGACGACCTGGTAGAGCAGTACGCTGCGCTGCCTCAGGTGCTCTCCTGGCTCGAGACGTTGAGGCGCGACGTGGTCGAGCACGTGGTCGAGCTGCTGGGGCGCAGTGACAAGAGCGACGAGCAGAGCTCCTCGCCGGTGTTGGGGCTCTTCGACGGCAAGGGCTCGCCGCGGCGCTATCAGGTCAACCTGCTGGTGGATGCAGGCGAGCATGCCGGCGCCCCCGTTGTCTATGAGAGCAACCCCACCTTTCTGAACCTGATCGGTCGCGTGGAGCACCTGACGCAGATGGGCACGCTCACCACCGACCACATGCTGATCAAGCTGGGCTGCCTGCACCGCGCCAACGGCGGCTACCTGATTCTCGACGCCCAGCGCGTGCTTACCGCGCCCTACTCGTGGGAGGGGTTGAAGCGCGCGCTGCAGTACAGCCAGATCCGCATCGAATCGCCAATCGAGATGATGAACCTGACGACCACGGTCACACTCGAGCCGGAGCCCATCCCGCTCGACGTCAAGGTCGTGCTGATCGGCGAGCCGCAGATTTACTACCTGCTCTCGACGCTCGACCCGGACTTCAACGAGCTCTTCAAGGTCAGCGCCGACTTTGACGACGAGCTCGAACGCACGCCCGAGAGCGAACTGCTCTACGCCCGCCTGCTGGCCACCATCGCCCGCGGCGAGGGCATGCGCCCCTTCGACGCCGCCGCCGTGGCGCGCCTGATCGAGCAGAGCGCGCGCATGGCCGACGACAGCCGCCGGCTGACGGCGCGCCTGGCCGACGTGAAGGGGCTGATGGAGGAGGCGCACCACTGGGCCGAGCGCGAGGGCGCACCGCTGGTGGGGCGCAGCCACGTGCAGCAGGCTGTTGCCTCGCGCACCTTCCGCCAGGACCGCATCGAACAGCGGCTGCGCGAGCAGGTGCTGCGCGGCTCGATCCTGATCGAAACGCAGGGCGAGGTGGTGGGGCAGGTCAACGCGCTCTCGGTGGTGCAAGTGGGCAAGCGCACCTTTGGCCACCCGTCACGCATCACCGCCACCGTGCGCGTGGGCAACGGCGACGTGGTCGACATCGAGCGCGAGGTCGAGCTGGGCGGGCCGATCCACAGCAAGGGCGTGCTGATCCTCACCAGCTACCTGCGCGCCTGCTACGCGCCCGAAGAGCCGCTCTCGCTTTCGGCGACGCTGGTCTTCGAGCAGAACTACGGTGGCGTCGAAGGCGACAGCGCCTCGTCCACCGAGCTCTATGTGCTGCTCTCGGCGCTGGCGCGCACGCCGCTGCGCCAGGGGCTGGGCGTGACCGGGTCGGTCAACCAGCGCGGGCAGGTGCAGGCGGTTGGCGGCGTCAACGAGAAGATCGAAGGCTTCTTTGACCTCTGCGTGGCGTGCGGGCTGACGGGTGAACAGGGCTGCCTGATCCCGGCCGCCAACGTGCAGCACCTGATGCTGCGCGACGACGTGGTCGAAGCCGTCGCCGCCGGGCGTTTCCACATCTACCCCGTCTCGACGGTAGACGAGGGGATGGAGCTGCTCTGCGGCCTGCCCGCGGGCGAACGCCAGGCCGACGGCTCCTTCCCGGCGGGTAGCCTGAACCGGCTGGTGATGGAGCGGCTGGCGCAGCTGACCGAGGCGCGGCGCAAGGCCGACGACGTGCCCGAGCAGGCCGAACCGGCGCCCAGCAGCCGCAAGCGCAGCAAGAAGAAGGGCGACGACAAGCCCAACCCCGTCCCGGACCCGCAGCCCAGCCGCGGCCCCTGGCCCGGCCCTACCGCCGGCCCCGACCCCGTGCCCGATACGCCGGACCCCGACGACGGCGACGACGAGAGCGACGACGGCGCCGACGATGAGGCCGACGCGCCCATCATCGCGCTGCTGGTGACCCGGCGCACCAAGGACAAAGCCGAGAAGTCCAAAAAGAAGCGCAAGAAGGCAGCGAAGAAGTAGCGCTCGCGAGAGCCGAGCTCTACTCGGCGCGCGCTGCGCCAATCTGCACACGGCCATCGCCGCTGGGCAGGTTTCGCGCGCTCGTCACCGGTAGCAGTGCGGCAACGTTGGCGCTTTCGTAGAGCCCGGTCCAGAGCGTGTAGGCGCCGGGGGGCAGCTGGGCGGGGAGGGTGAGGGGGAAGGTGGCGACGATGCGATCACCGGCGCGCCAGTGCGCGGTGGGGAAGCGGCCGGGGGCGGGCGGCTGGTCGTAGCCGGCCACAGGCGCGCCGGCGGCGTTGAGCAGGTGGACGAAGGCAGTGTAGTCGGTGGCGGGCGTGCCCAGCGCTTCGTAGAGCAGGGTGACGGTGAGCGTTTCGCCGGCGCGCAAGGTCTGGGCCGATTGCTCCGCCCCGCGCAGGGCGATGACGTCGCCAAAGGTCGCGTCCGCCGCGTTCAGCGCCAGTTCTTCGACCGTGGGCGGCGTGTGGGGCAGCACGGTCACCTCGCCGGCGAAGGGCGTGAGCGGCTGGCCGCCGGCGTCGCGTGCGGGCAGCGGCAGGTTGGCGCCGCCGCTGGTGGCCGGGTCGATCAGCCCCACATAGAGGCGCGCGCGCAGCGGCGCGGCGTCGTCGACGGCGCCCGTGATTGGCAGCGCGTAGCGGTCGGCGTAGAGCGCGCCGGGCTGCCAGAGCTTGGTGGGGTTGCGCCCCCAGCCCGGGTGCGTGGTGATGTTGGCAATCTCGCGCCCTGCGTCGTCGAGCAACTGGACAAAGAGTTCGAGGTTGGCGCGCGGGGCGGCGTCGGCGCGCCAGTAGAGGGTAAGCGGCAGCGCGGCGCCGGCGTTCAGCCGCTCAACCGGCAGTTCGACGGCCACCAACTCGAGCGTTGCACCGCCGGCCCCTGCGCTGTCAAAGCGGATGCTCACTTCGTCGGCGCCTGCCGCGGGTGCGGCGACGGCCGGCGCGGGGCGATAGGCGCCGGGCAGCAACACCAGCAGCGCATAGAGCGAGGCGCCGACCAGCAGCGACGGCAGCGCGACCAGCGCCGCATTGCGCACGGCCGCCGGCGCCCAGCGCAGCCAGAAGTCCAGCCCCAGCACGGCCAGCACGGCCAGCGCGCTGAGGGCGGGGAAGAGCAGCCGCCCCTGGCTGCCCGTCGCTTCGATCGTCCAGTAGACGAGCAGGGCAAACGAGAGCAGCGCCCAGGCCAGCGCAAGCAGCAGCACACGCCGCGCGCCGGCTTCGGCGGCGTCAAGCTTGCGGCGCGCCAATGCAGCGATTGCGAGCAGCGCGCCGACCAGCGCCACCACGGTGACAACGTCAAGCAGGATGTAGAGCCAGTTGGGCAGCAGCAGGTTGAACCAGCCGAAGAGCCCCCAGAACGAGTAGCGCAGCCCGCGGAACTCCAGCCACCAGTCGGCCAGCTCGAAAGCGCCGGCGCGGCGGCCGTTGATCGTCAGCAGCGCATTCAGCCCGCTCCAGTCGCCATAGAGGCGGATGTTGCGCAGATACCACCAGCCGGCAACCAGCGCCGCCGGCAGCGCCACCGGCAGCAGGGCGCGCAACGGTAGCTTCCAGTCGCGCCGCTGCCAGGCCATGCCCAGCCCAGCCAGCGCCGCCAGCACAAAGAGTCCCAGCCCTTGCAGCTTGCTCAACGCCGCCAGCCCCAGCAAAGCACCCAGCAGCGCCCACTCCAACCAGCGGATGGGCTGGGCGGCCGGACGCGCAACCAGCACGGCCAGCCACGCCAGCGTCAGCGCGGCGACGGTGGTGATCAGCGCATCGTTTGTGAGCGAGCCGCTGAGGAAGGCGAACTGCGGGATCGCGGCCACCAGCGCCATCGCGCCCAGGCTCAGCGCCTCGCGGTTGGCGCGCCCCGCAAAGGCCCGCAGTGCCAGCCAGAGCGTGCCCAGCAGGGTACCCACGCCAAGCAGCGTCGACCACCAGCGCCCCACGTGCAGCGCCAGATTTGCCCCCTGCATGGGGCGCGTCGCGCCGCTGTAGAGCATGTAGTTCTTGTTGCCGGGGTAGAGCGGGTTGCCGATGTTGGCGCGCGGGTTGCGCACTGCCCACGCCTCGAAGTCGCTCTGGTCGATTGGCCGGGTGAGCGCGCCGGCAACCATGTAGTAGAGCGGCGCCTGACTGCCCTCCTGCTCCCATGGGCCGGGCGCATCGACCGACTGCACGGGCAGCGGGTTACCCTGCGCCAAATGGCGGGCGAAACCATAGTGGTAGAGCTCGTCGGGCGCCTCGAAGGCGGGCACCACCAGGCTGTAGGCGACGGAGAGTGCCACAAAGCCGAACAGAATCGCCACCGCGACCCAGCGCCCGCGCGGCGAAAGGCGCGCTCCACCGCCGGGCGCAAACGGCGTCACGGCTGCGGCCCTTGCAGCGGGATGTAGACGCCGGCGCCGTCGGCAGAGGGAGCAAGACCGGCGCTCTGCGTCACCGCCAGCGGCTCGAGCGTTTCGGCGTCGTAGAGCAGCAGCGAGGCGCGCAGCCGGCCGGCGTTCAGGCCGTCGGGCGGGGACGTAAAGGGCACTTCGGCCAGCTCGATGATCGTCTTGCCTGGGTCCCACACCGTGGTCGGCACATTGCCTTCAAAGGGCTCACGTTCGATTGTCCCTAACTGCGTAACCGTGCCATCCGCCGCCACCTGCTCGAGCGCCAGCTTGTATTTCAAGCGCCGTTCAGGCAGCGACTCTACCTGCCAGTAGAGGGTGACGGGCAGCGGCAGCCCCCACGCGCCGTCGCCCGCTGCGGGATCGGCGCTCCAGCCGGGGTCGATGCCGATCAGGTGGATGTTGTCGGCGAAGGTGACGTCGGTGGCGTTGGGCACGTCGCGCGAGCCGCTCTCGTCGGTGAGGTTATTGGGCACGTAGAGCTGGGCGCGCAGCGACGAGTGGCTGAAGAACTCAACATCGCGCAGCTGCACCAGGTTCTCGCGCATCCACGCCTCAACCTTGCCCTCCAGGTCGTAGTAGGGGTGCGTGCCCGACTTGATCACCCAGGTGCGGCGCGCCTGCTGCGTGGCCTCGGCGAGCCAGGCCCAAGTGTCGCGCCCGCTCTCGAGCAGCGGCACGCCGTAGACCGCAATCGCCGCGCCGCCGTCGCGCGCGGCGTAGACGCGATCCATGTCCAGATAGTAATCGAAGATGCGCCAGGAGGAGGGCGGGTAGAAGAGGATCAGGTCGCCGGGCACCATGCGCTCGGCCATGTAGGCGCCCAGGCTCGAATAGTCGTCCTTAGCGTAGGCCTCTTGCGTGTAGTAGTTCCAGGTGCTGAAGGCAAAGCCACCCAGGATCAGGGCGGCAGGCAGCCAGGGCAGCCAGCGGCGGCGCTCTCCCAGCGCGGCCAGGCCGGCGGCCACCAGCAGCAGCCAGGCCGGCGCCAGCAGCGAAAGGTGGCGCGCGTTCATGTAGAGGGGCAAGAAGAGGTTGCCCAGCAGCACCAGCCCGATCGGCGTCAGCAGCCAGGCGGGGATGACCCAGCCGCCGGCCCGCAGCGCGGTGCGCGAATGCATCATGTTGGCTGCGCCCAGCACCGCCAGCAGCGCGAAGATGATATGCAGCCAGCGCACCTGCTCGATGTTGACGCTCAGCCCCAGGCTGAAGGCGTTGACGAGGTCCGGCACCAGAATCGGCAGCGAGATGCTGGGGAAGTTGCCGCCGCCCCCCTGCGAGAGCACGATCCAGAGCGCCAGCGCCGCCATGGCCGCCGCACCTGCCAGCAGCAGCAGTGCAATCTGGGTGGCGCGCGCACGGTGGCGCTGCGCGAGGTCGGTATAGACAAAGAGCGCGTGCACGGGCAGCAGGAAGGCGGCGTAGTAGTGGGTGGTCAGCAACATGGCCAGCGCCACGCCGTAGCCAACCCAAAGGCGGCCGGCGCTGTGGCGCGGGCGGGGCGATGCGTCATCCACGGCATCGAGGGCGGCGAAGAGCAGCCAGGTGGAGAGCACGCTGAGCAGCGCCCAGAGCGTGTAGGGGCGCGCCTCCTGCCCATACCAGAGCAGAAAGGGGCTGAGCGCCGTCAGCAGCGCCGCCCAGAGGGTCGCGCTGGGGGCAACGAGGTCGCGCCGCGCCAGCAAGCGGGCCAGCGCCACCATCGCCGGCACCAGCAGCGTGGCCGCCGCCGCCGCCGGCCAGCGCAGCACCGTCTCGCTTGTGCCTGCACCCCGCACCAGCAGCCCCTGCAGCAGAAACGAGAAGAAGGGGTGCTGGTCGGTGGTGGGCACCTCAACGAAGCCATCCTTGATCAGCAGCGTGCCGCGCAGCAGCGGCCCCCACGCCGATTCGGCGCGCTGCAGGCTCAAGCTCTCATCCCACCACAGGTCCTTGGCGCCCAGCCCAAAGGCCACGTGCGCAAAGGCGACGAGGGTCAGCAGCAGGACGAGCAGGCGCGTGCGGCCCTGGATCGCCAGCCGGTCGCTCGCTGGCGCGTTGGCATTGACCGGCGCGGCGGCTGCGAGCGGCGCGACAGGGAGTGCGGCGCTCATGGGGCCACCACCTGCACCGTGCCAAGCGTCACATCTTCGCCGGCGGCGGTGGGTGCAGCCTGCCCGCTGGCGGCGTCGTAGAGGCGCAGCGTCACCATGTAGGCGCCGGGGGCAAGCTGCGCAGGAATCAGGAAGGCGCGTTGGTCGCGCGCCGGCTGTTCGAGCGCCCAGCTTGCGGTGGGCGCAAACCAGTTCTGCGGCACGTAGTCCTGCGCCAGCGCGACGCTGCCCGCGCCATCCACCAGGCGCAGGCTGAACTTGTAATCGGGCGGCGGCGCGAGGGTAAACCAGTCGGTGGTCACTTGGAGCAGGTCGCCGGGTTGCAGGACCGGTGGGCCGACGTGGCTGCGCTCGAGCCGCAGCGCGCCCGCGTCGCCGCCGAAGGTCAGCCCATGCGCCAGCGTCTGCCCCTCCGGCTCGTGCGCGCCATAGAGCGTGACGCGGATGCCGCTGTGCGCCTCTGCTTCGGTGGCCCACGCCTGCGTCGCCAGCCACACCTGCACGCTGGCCGGCTCGTGGAAGAAGAGCACCTCCCAGATGCGCGCGGCGTCGGCGCTGATGGCGCGCAGTCGCTCATCGATCTGGGGCCAGTTCATGTCGTAGAGCTCGCGCACATCAAAGACAGGCGCGCTGCCGCGGTAGTAGTGGTTGAAGACGATCTCGGGGTTGGGGCCGTCCACAATCACCACGTCGCCCGGCTGCTCGTGGGCCATGATCTGCTCGGCCAGGCTGCGGAAGTTCGGCTTGTGCTGGGCAGCGTCGGTGGCCTGCTGCCAGCCGGCGCGCAGCAGCAGCGCAACCAGCAGCGCCAGCAGTGCGCTTGCGGGCAGCATGGTCGCGCCCGCCGGCAGCAGGGCCGCGCCCGAACTCTGACGCGGCGAACGCTCCCACGCCGCCGGCGCCAGCGCCACCACGCCCGCGGCCACCAGGAGCAGAAGCGGCGCGGCGAGAAAGATCGTGTAGCGCTCGTGATAGTCGGGGTTGCGCACGGCCAGTAGCAGCACGGCGGCAAAGGGCACGGCGAGCCAGGTAAGCAGCAGCGCCGCACCGGCCGGCCGCACCCGCAGCCACCAGACGCAGCCGAGCAGCGCCAGCCCCGCCGTCATCCAGACGGCCCACGTCTCCAGATTGCCGCCGCCGGCATAGGCCTGCAGGTAGCGCCACGGGATCTCGCTCACGCTGCCATCTTCGCGCCAGCCCTGGAAGGCGAAGAGGCCGCCCAGGCGCGGCAGCCAGGGCGCAAAGAGCAGCAGCGCCCCTGCTGCGCCGGCCAGCCAGGCAAGCGGCCCAGCCCAGAGCGCACGTCCGCGCAGCCCGCGCAGCGCACCTGCGGCAACGTAGCCCAGCACATAGAGCAACTGGGCGATCGGCGTCAGCGCGCCAAAGTAGTGCAGATAGACGCAGGCGGCGGTGCTCAGCGCATAGGCAGCCGCGGCGGCCGTGCGCTCGGCGCGGCTGCGGGCATGCAGCGTGCGCCAGAGGCTCACCGTCGAGGCGAGCGCGGCGGCCAGCAGCCACGCGTACATGCGCGTCTCCTGGCCATACCAGATCAAGAAGGGATTGACGGCCAGCAGCAGCGCCGCCGCCCCGCCCACGGCCCAGCGCGCGCGTGCCGGCGCCGCGCTGTCGGCGGCCAGGCGGTAGGCCAGCGCCACGGCCAGCACCGAAGGCAGCAGCGAAAAGGCGCGCAGCCCGTAATCGTGTACTCCCGTGAGCAGCAGCCAGCCGCGCAGCGCCACAAAGTAGCCGGGCACATGCTCGGCGGGCATCCTCTCGAGCATTTCGCCCAGCGGCAGGCTCGAGCGCAGCAGGCTCAATCCCTCGTCGCTCCAGAAGCTCTGAAAGTCGAGCCGCCAGGCGCGCAGGGCAAAGGCGAGAAGCAGCACGGCCAGCATCGCCGCGCGCAACTGCTGCGGCTGCGCGCGGGGCGCGGCCGGTGGCAGGGGCTGGGCGATGGGTGGTGGGGACATCATGCAGGCGCCTCTCCTGGCCGCCATTCTACCACTGGCCCGGCCCAGGGGCTGCGCCGGTGGGGGCGCGGCGCGTGGCTCACGCGCTCGGCGCCGCAACTTCGCCGGCTGCACCCGCAGCATCGGCCGCGGCGCCCAGGGCTGTGTAGAGCGCCAGGTGGCGGTCGGCGATGCTCTCCCAGGTAAACTGGAGGGCGGCGCGGCGGGCGTGGCTGCGCAGCGCGGCGAGCGCAGCCGGGTCGCGCAGCAGCGCCGCGGCGGCGTCGGCAAAGGCGGCATCGTCGCCGGCGGGGGCGAAGGTCAGGTCGCGCCCGGCAACCAGCTCGGGCAGCGGCCCCTGCGGCGCGCTGGTGAGGATGGCGCAGCCGTTGGCCAGCCCGGCCATCAGCGTGCCGCGACGCAGGCTGGCGCCATCGGCAAAGGGCAGCACCAGCAGGTCGACGGCGTTGAGTGCGGCGGCGACATCCTCATCGCCCAGCGCTCCGGTGGAGTGCACACGGTCGCTCAGCCCCAACTCGGCCACCAGCGCCTGCACCTCGGCGAGCGTGGCGCGGTTGGTGGGGTCACTGGCGCCCAGCCCCTCGCCGATGAGCAGCAGATGGGCGTCGATGCCGCGCTCGACAAGGCGGCTCACCATCTGCAGCAGGGTGGGTGCGCCCTTGGAGCGGTTGAGGAAGCCAAAGAAGCCGATCAGCGCCGTTTCATTCGTGTAGCCATGCGTTGCGCGCAGGGCTGCTCGATCTTCTATACGCAATTCTCGCCCCGGCACGTTGCTGCCGATGGGGATGTAGTGTGCGCTCAGCCCGGCCGCGGCCAGGGCCTGTCGGTCGCTTTCGTTTGTGGTGACGGTGAGCGTGGCAAAGTGGGCGGGGCGCTGTGTGACGCGTGAGCGCAGCGCGGCGCCTGCCTTGGGAAAGAGGTAGGGAGGAAGCAGGTCGTGATAGGTCCATGCCACGGGCAACTGGCGGCGCCAGCATTCGGGGCCAAAGTTGATCGCCGGGTTCATGCCAAAGGCGGCGGTCTGGTACTGCACGTGCAGCCAGTCGGCGCCCAGGTCGCGCGCGGCGCGTCCCACCTGCCGCCAGATGGCGCTCCCCCAGCGTTCGACGGCGGGGTAGACGAGCACGCCGGGCACGCGCTCGACGGGCGCAGGTCCGGCGCCGCCGCGGGCGGGCGCCAACACCGAAACGACGGCCCCGCGCGCCGTCAGCGCGCGCGCCAGCTCGGCGGTGTAGGCGCCCACGCCGCCCAGGTCGGGCGGGTATTCAGCTGTAACGAAGAGGATGTGCATCCGAAGGTTGCGCAGCAAGTCGCTTTTCGAGCGTGTAGCCTCGATAGTTGTCTTCGTGAAAACCGGTCTGCACCAGCAGGTTGAGCGCGATCGGCTGGTTCATGGGCAAAAAGGCCACGCACTCCTGGTAGTCGCCATGGCCGGCGTCGTTGAGGATGCGCCGCAGCAGCCACTTGCCCAGGTTGCGGTTACGCCACTCCTCGCTTACCTCGATGTGCAGCAGGTGCAGCACGCGCGCGGCGGTGCCCGTGCGGTCGATCTGCAGGCCAAGCACCCGGGCCTGGGCCACCAGCTCGACGCGGCGGTGGTAGACGAGATAGGTGCGGCCGCGTGCGGTGCGCTGCTGCACCAGGCTCAGGTCGGCGAAGGGGCACTCCTCCTCGAGCGGGGCGCCGACGGGCCGCGAGAGCGCGTAGTAGCGCTGGCGGAAGAACCAGCCGGCGGCGGTGAACTGGCGCACATGTTCGTCCCACTCGCCCGGCAGAATCCCGGCGCCGGCCTGAAAGGCGCGAAAGCCGCACGAGGGATGGAAGGCCACCAACTGCTCGACCTTGTGGTCGCGCCAGTGGGCTTCGGCGCGCTCAAGCAGCAGGCGCAGCACGTCGCCGGCCTGGCTGCTGCGCGGCGCCGCGGCCAGAAAGCGGATCAACCCCTCGGGCTGGTGCTCGGGTAGCTCCAGCGCCTCGGACGTGGCGCCGTATGCGCCGTCGAGATAGCCCACCAGTTCGCCGGCGCGCCAGGCGCAAAGGCGCATGGCCTCCTGCAGGCGGGCGCCAAACTCGCAGGTTGGCGGCTGGGCCAGCAACTGCTCGCGCGCCATCTGCGCATCCAGCGGCAGGCTCCATGGCGCCACCGTCAGCCAGCGGTTGACGAGCGTGGTGACCTGCGGCGCATCTTCCGGCTCGTACTCGCGCACCTCGAGCGGCGGCGGTGGTGTGATCATGGAGGCGTGATCATTGCTGGGTGCGCTGCGCCAGCTTCTCGAGCAGCTCGCTCTGGCGGCGCACGGCGGGGGCGAGCAGCGAACCGACGGCGTTGGTGTCGATGATGCCGTCGTCGCCGCGCGGGTGGTAGATCAGCGCCAGCACGCCGAGCAGGCGGCCGGAAGGCTCCACGCGCAGCAACTGACGGTAGTCGATCAGGTAGGTGGCCGTCGCCCGCTGCACCAGCAGCCCGTCGTCGAGCATGGTCAGGCGCGTAGTCGCCATCCAGAGCGCCCACAGGCCGCCCACCAGCCCCACGGCGGCGAAGAGCACTGTGTCCCAGCGCAGGCCGCTGCGCATGTCGATCAGAAGCGCAACGGCGGCCAGCAACGCCAGCCCCGCCATCACCCAGTAGACGGGCATGGCGGTGTGTACGTTCTCGGGGCGGACTGCCTCGGCGCCTTCAGCCTCCGGGGTGGCTTCGGCCGGCGCGCTTGTCACTTTGGTCTCGTGGTACTTGTCCTTGCTCATCGTTTCATTATAGCGCCCCGCGCACGCCCTGAATCAACAGCAGCACCCCGAAGATGAGCAGCAGCACCGCGCTTGCCAGCAGCAGCAGGGCGTAGCTTTCGTCGGTGAGCCAACTTCGCCTGCCGCTCTGGGCGCCCGAGATGGCCGCCGCCACCACGCCGGCAATCGCCACCTTGCTCCCCACCAGCAGCGCATAGAAGCCCACGATGAAGAGCGTTGCCTGCCATGGGCCCTGCTCGGCAAAACCCACCAGCAACGGCGCGCCCACCGCGATCCAGAAGAGCCAGGCGTGCGGGTTGAGCAGGTTGACGAGCATGCCCCGCTGCAGGTCCACCCGGCCGCGCTGCACCAGTGCCGGCTGCAAGAGCGTGGCGTGGCGGGCGTCCAGCACCATGCGCACCGCCAGCCAGACGATGAAGAGGCCGCTGATGATCGAAAGCGCAGGCTCGAACCAGCTGGGCAGCGAGCCGACCACCAGCACGCAGAGCGGGACGATCAGCAGGTCGGTGAAGAGGGGAGAGGCCGCGACGCGCACGCCGGCGCCGAAGCCGCGCGCCAGCGTGGTGCTGATCACGAGCGTGAGCAGCGGGCCGGGGTTGATGCCGGCGCTGAAGCCCAGGCCAATCCCCGTCAGCAGCGCGGCGATCATGGGCGCACCTCGCCATCGCCGGGTGTTTCGTGTACACCCAGCGCCGGGCCAAGCGCGCCCAGCAGCTCCTCCACATGTTGGGCAAAGGTGCGCGCCGGCGGCAGGGCGCGCCGCAGCCCTTCGAGCCAGGCGCGGTCATCCAGCGCCTGCTGCAGGGCAGCGGTCCATGCCGCCGCGTCGCCCGGCGGCAGCAGGCGGCCGTCGATGCCGTCCCGCACCACCTCGCGCAGCGCGCCCATCTGCGAGACAAAGGGCACGGCGCCTGCCGCCACCGCCTCATGCGCCGCAAAGCAGAAGGTCTCGTGCCAGAGCGAGGGGACGAGCAGGATGTCGCTCGCCGCCAGCTCGGCCCACACCTGCGCGCGCCCCAGCGCGCCCAAAAACGCCACCTGCGGCCCGGCCAGCGCCTGCAGCTGGGCGGCATAGGCGGGCTGCTGAGCGGGGTCGCCCACCACGTGCAGCTGCCAGGCGCCGTGCACTCCTTGCAGCGCCTGCAGAGCGACGTGCAGCCCCTTGTTCGGCGCCAGCCCGCCCACATAGAGCAGCCGCAGCGGGTCGCCCGGTGCCGCCGGCCGGTGCTCAGGCAGACCAGCGGCGGGCGCCATCACGCCCAGGCGCACGGTCTGCAGCGGCGTCGCCACGCCGTGTGCGGCGTACCAGTTGCGCACATGGTCGCTGGGGGCAACTAACCCGCGTGCGCCGGCCAGCGCACGGCGCAGGCGTGCGGCGCGCCGGGCAAGCAGCCCCGCCGCCGCCGGCGCTGCGGGCCAGGCCAGCGGCGTGCCGGCGCGCGCCACGGCACAGTGTGCGCAGTTGAGATAGGCACGCGGCCCGTCGCACGGGCGGGCGCTGTAATTCGTGAGCAGGTTGGCGTTGGCGCAGATCCACCAGTAGTCGTGCAGGGTGACGACGTAGGGGATGCCCCGCGCGCGCAGCAGCGCCAGGCAGCCGTCGGGCAGACCCATCAGGTGCTGAACGAGCACGGCATCGGGCGCAAAGGCATCGAGCGCGGCTTGCCACTGGGCCAGCAAGCGCGGGTTGCGCAGCCCGTCGAGCAGGCGGCGTGTGGCGCCCACGGCCCCGTCGCCGGCGCGCAAGAGCGTGATGCCCGCTTCGTCGCTGCGCTGCAAGCTGGTCGTGCCGGAATAGGTGCGGGTGAAGACGCCCACGGTCGCGCCGCGCGCGACCAGCGCCTGGCCCAGCGCCTGCGTATAGAGTTCGACGCCGCCCACGAACTCGGGCGGGTACTGGTGGACCAGCTGCAAGATACGCATAGAGGCGATCGAGAAGCGAGCCGTTCGGATCGAGAATCGAGAAGCGAGAATCGAGAGAACTGCGACCGATGATCGATGATCGAGGGCGGCGGCGGTCAGGGGGGCGGGTGGGCGGCGGCGTAGAGGGCGAGCAGGCGGGCGGTGTGGACGACAAGGGGCACAGGGGGCGTGACGCCGGCGCGCAGGGCGGTGAGCGCTGTGGGGTCGGCGTACAGCTCGTTCAGCAGCGCCGCCAGCTCGTCAACCGCACCGGGCGTAAAGAGCCGCCCGCTGACGCCATCCACCACCTTCTCCTCCAGCGCGCCGATGCGGCTGGCCACCACCGGCAGCCCGGCGGCGTAGGCCTCCTGCACCACCAGCGGCGAATTTTCGAACCAGAGCGACGGCACCACCAGGCAATCCACCGCGCGCAGCGTGGCGTGCACCACCCCCTGCGGCTGCGGCCCGGTAAAGCGGATGCCGGGATGCGTGGCCAACTCGCGCAGCCGCTGCGCATAGCCGGGCTCCGGCCCCTCGCCGCCGATGAGGGTCAGCGAGGCGCCGGCGGGCAGGCGGTTGAAGGCCTCCACCAGCACGTGCACGCCCTTGTGCGGCGCCAGCGAGCCAACGAAGGCGAAGCGCGGCCGCGCGGCCGGCAGCGGCAGCGGCGCCGCACCCTCCGTGGCCGCAGCGATGCCGTTCTCGAGCACGGCGATGCGCGCCGGGTCGATGCCCTGTTCGATGTAGCGCTCGCGAAGAAAGGCGCTGGGCGCGATCATCAGGTCGATCTCGGCCAGGCGTGCGGCCAGGTAGCGATTGCGCCAGGCCAGCGGCAGCGCGGTGAGGGGGCGCAGCGTGCGCAGCGGCTGCAGGTCGGCGCGCAGGGTCATGCAGTCCACACAGTTGCGGCAGCCGGCGGATGGGCCGGCGCAGGGTTCGTCGCCCGGGCGGCGCAGTTGGCTGTTGGCGCAAAAGAACCAGTAGTCGTGCAGGGTCAGCACGCGGGTCGCGTCTGTGTGTGCGGCCTGCGCCATCAGTTGCGCCGAAAGCCCCTGCAGGTGCTGGAAGTGCACCACCTGCGGCGCAAAGCCGGCGAGCAGGGTGGCGAACTGCGCTTCGATCGCCCGGTTGCGCACCGTCAGCCAGAGCTGCGCCGCCGGGTTGGGCGCGAGCTGGTCTGCCGCGCGGCCGGGTGCGAGCGGGGCGCGCACAATCGTCACGCCGTCGGCCGCCTGCTCGCGCTGCACGGTGGGCGCGCTGGTGGGCGCGAAGATCGTCACCTCGTGGCCGCAGGCAACCAGCGCGCCCGCCACGTTGCGGGTGTAGACTTCGACGCCGCCCCACTTTTCGGGTGGCAGGACGTGAACAACGTGCAGAATGCGCATGGGCGCGAGCGAGAATCGAGAAGCGAGATGCGCGAGGCTGGTGGCGGAGATCAGGGGCTCGGCGGCGTGGCGAGCAAGTGGAGGGCGCCGGATGCGATCAGCTGCTGGCCGGTGGCTTCGCAGCGGCGGCGCAGCGCGTCTTCGTCAAAGCCGGCCGGGTCAATCTGCACCTGCCCGACGTCGAAGAAGGCCCAGCACGAGTGCAAGGTTTGGGCGCTGCCGTCGGCGCCGGCGCCCAGCAGCAGCCCCAGCCCGCCCTGTTCGGGCGCCGCCTCATTGTACACCTGGGCGTAAATCCAGGGCGTGGCACCCGCGGCGCTGCTCTGCGGCTGCTCAAAGGCCGCGCCCACACACTCCGTCCCGCAGGCCCACGCCGAATCCAGCAGCGCCACCTGGTGCGCCACCCGGTCGTAGCCGAAGCCTACCAGCGGCGCCGTCTGCCCCTGCGTGCGGGCAATCACCTCGCGCAGCCAGATGTCGCTCGAGATCACCGGCTCGACGCCGCCAAAGGCCATGTGCATTGCCGCCTGGAACGACTCGGCGGTGGAGAAGACATAGGCGCCGCCGACGCTGGCCGGCACGCCCACCTGCGCCACGCCTGCGCCCAGCGGCAGCGCCTGTGCCAGCAGTGGCGCCTGTGTGACAAAGGTGCGGGTGTGGAGCGAGGCGCGCTCCCATTCGGCAACGTCGCTGGTGGTGACGAAGGCGTAGTAGGCGAAGAGCAGCGTGATCGCGGCGACCGTACCCCACTGCCGCAGGCGCGCGCCAGCCGTGCGCAGCGTGAGCGGGCCAGCCAGCCAGGCCGCGGCGGCTGCGACGGCGACGGCAAAGCCAAAGGAGGGGATCAACGTGTAGCGGTTCTCGGGGTTGCGGCCCACCAGCGCCGCAAAGGGCAGTGCCATGGCCGTCACCCAGAGCAGACCCCAGAGCAGCCAGAGCAGTGGGGCCGGCAGCCGGCAGCTGCGCACCTCGCGTCGGTTGCGCAGGGCAAGCAGAAAGGTCGTCAGCGTGCCGGCTGCGGCCAGAGCCATGGAGGCGAGCGCGCGCGGGTTCGTGGGCGCCATCCACTCGCGCAGGTCCGACGCCGGGACGAGGTGAATCCACGGGCTGCTCTGCAGCAGCACCAGCTGGCCCAGAAAGAGCTGGTAGCCGTGCAGCAGGTGGGCCGGCGCCAGCGAGAGGCCGTAATCGGCGCGCCCGCTTGCCAGCTCGCCGGCGCCGGCCCACGCCCGCAGCGCCAGCGCGCCCACCGCCACCAGCAGCAGCCCGGCATAGAGCGGCCATTCGCTGCGCAGGGTTGCCGGCGTCTGCTCCTCGTCGTAGCGGGGCAGCAGCTTCCAGCGCAGCGCCGCCCAGTGTCCAGCAGCAAGCACAAAGGGCAGCGGCAGGATCACCTCGTAGACGAGCAGCCCCAGCGCAAAGGCACTCCACGCCAGCGGCCGCCAAAGACTGCGCCGCGACGGGGCCGATCCGCCGCTGACCACGCGGCGCACAGCTTCCACCACGCAGAGCGCCAGCAGCAGCGCCATCAGGTTGGCGTTGCCGCTCATAAAGAGCACGCCTTCGTTGTGCGCCGGCAGCAGCAGCAGCACACCCGCCGCCACAAAGGCCCACAGGTCGCTGCGGCTCACGCTGCGCACCAGATGAAAGGTGAGAAGCACGGCAGCCAGCAGCAGCGCCATGCCAAAGGCGTAATAGACCCACACCTGCCGCATGCCAAAGAGGTGCACCAGCGTCACACGTACGGCGTAGGCCAGCGGCCGATAGCCCGACCAGTTGAAGTCGCCCGTGAAGCTGTCGAGGATTGTGCGCGCCCAGCTCTTGCTGAGCGCGGCCTCGGTTTCGATGAAGTCGTCGAGGACAAAGTAGAGCTTGCCCACGAAGCGGGCGTAGAGCCAGCCCCAGAGCAGCAGCAGCGTGGCCAGCCCCGAGTAGAGCACCCTGCGCGTGCCGCGCATGCCGGCCATCCGCTGCGCCGCGACCCCTTCGGCGGCGGGCGCGGGCGGCTGCACCGCAGCCGAAGCCGGCGGTGCAGCCGAATTCTGAAGCTGTGCGGAGGGCGGCGACGCTGCGGACAAGGGGGAGGTTGCTGCCAAGGGCTCCTCGCGTGAGGGAGTGAACATGATGGACTGCCGGGCGCCGCGCGGCGCCCGGCAGCAAGGGTCATACATCTGCGTGCAGCGGGCAAAATGCTGCGAGACGCAGCACGAAACCCGTTACGGGATGAAGTCAAACATGCGCCCCGTGCCGTCAAACCAGCCACAGGGACAGCCGTCGGTGGGGTCGGGGCTGGGCTCGGGATCCGGCGTATCCTGCTTGCCGTGCACCAGCGGCATCAGCACGCGACGCCCACCCTGGTTCGGCCCGATCTGTACAGCCTCGGCCAGCAGCTCGGCGTCGGCGGGGATGCTCGCAAGCAGTGCGCTGCTCTCGGCGGTGGCGGCGTCTACCGCGTCCGCCGTCAGCGGTGCGCTGAGCTCAAGCGCAGCCGCCGAGCCGCCCGAGCCAATCATGCGCAGCGGGATACGCGTCAGCCCGGCGTCCTGCACACGCTGCACCTGGTAGTAGAAGATATCCACCGGGTAGGTGTGGTTGTAGATCTGGGCCAGCAGCGCATCGGGGCAGCCGCCGTTGGTCATGCAGGCATTGTAAGCGATCCCGGGCGGCAGGAAGTATTCGGGCGTGGCAAAGCGGATAAAGTCCTTCCTGTAGGAGAGGAAACTTCCGCCCGCCTCGTCAATGTCCACCCACTGGTTGCGGATCGGCGTGAGCATCGAGTTGACGTGATCAACGGTGAGCAGCCCGCCGCCGGTCTCAAGGCGCCAGGTGCCGCTGCCGGGCAGACCGGCGTTTTCGGGCGCGCCCTGCGACGCGTACATGTCTACCGCAGACGGCGCGTAGCGTACGAGCATGAAGTCGGCGCCGCTGGGAACGCTCAAGTCGAATTTGTCGTGCCGGTTGCCATAGCGCCCCATCTGCCCGCGCAGCGAATTGAGGATGCCGGCGTTGCCGACGCCAATGTAGCTGTGCGCCTGGAAGGTCTCGGCGCCCAGCGGCGTCACGATGATCTTGCGCGGCACGTTGGGGAAGGTGAAGGTGGCGGTGATTCCGGTGTAGCGGCCCAGCGCAATCATGCGGCAGCCCATGTTGGCGGGGATGGGAAAGGCGCCGTTGCCGGGGTCCACCGTTTCGTTGGGGCCGTACGTGTACTTGTCGTACGCCGTGGCCGGGTTGGGCGGCTGGTAGAGGCCGGCCGGGATGATGTAGCGGTAGCGCAGCGTCGAAGTGACGTCGCGCCCATTCGCATAGAGACGCACGCTACCGGCGGGCGAGGTGGAGGGCCACTGGTCAAAGGCCGCAAACTGCCCCAGACAGCCAATGATGGTGGAGACGTTGGCGCCATCGGCGTAGTAGCGGGGGGTGATGTTGACGTTGATGGTGACCGTGTTGCCCGAGCGGCTGCCCGAGACATAGGTGGCCATGCCGTAGCCGGTGCCCGATGTGAGCGTGATGCCCTTGAGGTGCGCCTCGGGCACGATGCCGACGACGTCGACGATGTTGATGCCGCGCGGTTCAACCCAGCTGACTTGGGCAGGCGTTGCAGCCGGATCAGCGTCTGTGGGGGCGGCGTCTTGCGCCTGGGCAGAGGGGGCCAGTGTCAGAAGCAGCAGCAGGGCAAGAAGAAGGGCAAGCAGCGAATGGCTCGATGAGTGGCTCAATGCGGTGGGTGTTCGACCGAGTGGGCGACGAACAGTCCAGGACATTTCGGAACCTCCGGAGAAAGGACGCGGCCCGGCCGCGTCGCACGAGCATCCACGGTAACATCACTCCGGTAATTCGTCGGTAAGCTCTGGGGTTCCAGCAAGTCCAGCAACCGGCGCAGTTCGGGCGTGAACCCAACGCAAGTTGGACCGCCGGCATGCAAACGGCGACTGATCTGGATCGTGCAGCTGCGTGGCTTCGCTACGCTAGGGGGTTGCCTGGGGGGCATTCGCCATCGTAACACGATAGAGGTGGAGTGGCAATGCGAATTCCCAGTAGACCGGCGGCCAGGGCGTGCGCACCTGCCCAATCTGCGCCGATTCCCAGGTGGTGGCGTAGAGCGGGGCGGCGCCGGCGCCGGGGGGCAGCAGGGCCGCGGGCAGGGGGTCGCTCTGGCTGGCGAGGATCACGGCGCGCCCGCCGGCTTCGAGTTGCTCGATGGCGGCGGCGAGCAGCGCCGGGTCGGGCGTGTCGCTCTCGAGCAGCAGCGCGTCGCGGCTGTGGAAGGAGAAGAGCGGCGCCGCCAGCCAGCCGATCCACGAGTCGCCATCCTGCGGTTCGAAGAGCAGCACGGCGTTCTCGGGCAGCTGGGCGTTGAGGGTGGCGAGGAAGGCGACGTCGTCGCGCGCCTCGCGCATGTTCCAGAGCGGCGCGCTGCGCATGCCCATCCAGAGCAGCGCCGCCGCCGCCACCGCCACCTGCGCCGCGGGCAGCCAGCGCCGCCAGTCTGCCGCAGCGGGGGGCGCAAGCGGCACAAGCGCCTGGCCGGCCACCAGCACCAGCAGCGGGATCAGGTCGGCGGCAAGGCGGCGCAGCGAGATAGGGTAGAGGGGCGCCGAGGTGTAGTCGAGGAAGTAGGCGGCGCCCAGCCCCAGCAGCGAGAGTAGCAGAAAGCCCTGCGCCGCACCCGGCTTGCGCCACAGGATCACCGCCATCCCCGCCAGCGCCAGCCAGTAGAGCAGCGGCGTGAGCGAGGCGCTGCTGAACCAGGGGATCTCCTGGAAGGCGCGCGTTACTCCCTCGACGCGCCAGGGGTTGGGCAGTGTGGACCAGAGCACCACAAATGCGGCGGGCAGGAAGAGCAGCAGGTGCGCGGCCCAGTCAAAGCGACGGTAGAGCGCGGTCAGACCCTCGCCCCAGCGCCAGAGCACAGCCATCAGCAGCGGGCCGGCCAGCGCCAGCGCGCCGAGCGCGGGTAGGAAGAGCGGCTCGATGCGCGAGAAGAGCTCGACGGTGGCGTTTGTGTAGGGCGGGTTGGTTCCCCACACCGCCAGCAGCGCCAGCACCGGCAGCGCCAGCAGCGCGGCGCGCAGTCCGGCGCGGTCGCGCCGTCGCGCCGCCTCGAGCAGCAGCAGCAGCGCCGGGCCCACCAGCAGCGCGGCGTCGATGCGCGCCGACCACGCCGTCATCCAGAAGAAGGGTGCGCAGAGCAGCAGCCAGGGGCGGCGCGGCGGCCCATCCTGCAGCCAGCGCACGGCGCAGAGCAGCCCCGCCAGCGTCCACACCTGCCCGACAGGCTCGGAGAGCGCCGAGCGCATGAGGTAGAGCTGCGGCAGCGAGATTGCCAGCGCCAGCGCGCCCCAGATCGCCACCCAGCGCGGGGCAATGCGCCTGCCGATTGCCCAGAGCAGCCAGAGGCTCAGCACCCCCGCCGCCGCGCCCAGCCAGAAGTTGGCCGGCAGCCCAAAGAGCTTGATCAGCAGCGCTTGCCAGGCGCTCGTCTGCGGGGCGCGGCTCTGGCGCACGGTGGGCGGGGTGGCGGCGTCGCCCGGCTCCACCACGTAGTAGCCGCCGTAGATGATGCCGTCGTACGACTGTACAGTGTAGCGCCCGTCGAACTGCTCGCTGCTCTCGATCACAAAGAGGTCGCGCGTCGCCGGCGAGAGCAGGTCGAGCGGGGTGTAGGGACCGACCACGCCGCCGGTGCGCGCCAGCCATGCGGCCTCGTTGGCGTAGATGCCGGCGTCGCCGCTCAACGCCACCTGCTGCGCCGGAGGTGCAACCAGCAGCAGCACCAGCAGCGCGAGCAGGGCCGTCGTCAGCTTGTCGGCACGCGCCAGGCGACTCCAGGCCAGCGCGCCCAGTGCGGCGGCGGCGGCCAACAGCGGCAGTGCGCTCCACCATGCGGCAAACCAGCCGGCGCGCGCCAGCGTCACCAGCAGCCAGGCTGCGGCGGCCAGCGCGAGCAGCGCGGCGACGGCGGGTTCGCGCAGCAGCGCAGCGCTCCAACTGCGTGCGCGCGCCGGCGCGGGCAAGGCTGCTCCGGCGCCGGGTGGGGTGCTCATGCGCTTTCGGCCGCGGGCGGGGCGAGCGGCGGGGTTGCTGCGGGCGCCTCGTCGAAGAGAGTGGCGGCAAAGGGGGAGAGCGCAATCGGTTTGCCCGGCTGGTGGCCGTTCACGATTGCAGTATAGAGCCGCTCGAGACGGTCGATGTAGCGTGGGAAGGTCCAGCGCGCCTGGACGTCGGCGGCGCCCTGCGCCCCGATGCGGGCGTGGAGTTCGGGCTCGGTCATCAGGCGTGCGATGGCGTCGGCCAGGGCGCGGGCGTCGTCGGGGGGCACCAACAGCCCGTTCTGCTCGTGGCGCACGGCTTCGGGCGTGCCGCCGGCGGTGGTGGCGATCACAGGCAGCCCGGTGGCCATCGCCTCGAGCAGCCCGCCCGAGAAGGGCTCGTCCCAGATCGAGCAGAAGAGGTAGGCGTCGCCGGTCTGGAAGGCTTCGGCGACGGCGGCCTGGGGCGCAAAGCCGTGCATCGTCACCGCGTCGCCCAGCCCCAATCGCTCGATTTCAGTGGTGAGCAGCGCCCGGTAGCCCTCAGCGCCGGAGCCGTAGATGTCGAGCGTGGCGGGGGGCAGTTCGGGGCGGGCGCGCAGCAGCGCCAGTGCCTGCAGGGCCACCTGCGGCCCCTTGCCGCTCCACAGCTGGCCGGCAAAGACCAGACGCCACGGCCGCCCCTGCGGGTAGGGGTGGGGCGTGGGCGCGAAGGTCTCGGCGTCGACGCCCAGCCAGGTGGCGATGCTCTGCGCCGGGTCGTAGCCGGCCTCGGTGTGCAGGCGGCGAATGAACTCCGAGACGGCCAGGATGTAGTCGGGCCGCGCTTGGGCGCGCAGGATTGGCTGCACCGTCGCGCGCACGGTATTCACGGCCAGCCGCTTGATACGCGTGCCGGCAGGCACCAGCGGGCGCAGGTCGTTGAGGGTGTAGAGCAGCCACTTGTCGGCTGGGTGGGCAATCACGGGCCAGGGCAGGCGCCGAGCGGCCAGCAGCGGCGCCGCCGACGCCATATACATGTTCCAGGCGATCACCAGGTCGGGCACGATCGACTTCAGCGCGGTCTCGACGCCCAGCTTGCTGCGGTGGTTGTAGAGGTGCCAGTTCCAGGCCCGCTGCCAGGTCAGCGGCAGCCCGCCCAGGAAGATCGCGGCCTTCTGCTCCAGGTCGATGTCGAGCGCCTGGTGGGTAAAGCCGTCGTCGGGCAGGTCGCTGCCGCGCCCGGTGAGCACATGCACGGTGTGGCCGCGCGTGCGCAGCGCCTGCACCACATTGTGGGCAAGCATCTCGTTGCCGCCCACGATGTAAGGCGGGTAGAGGTTATTGATCAGGGCGATGCGCAGGGGGCGGGAGAGCATAGAGGAAAGAGATCGAGAATCGAGAAGCGAGAATCGAGAGGCGGCAGGGCGATCGAGGATCGAGGATCGCGATGCGCCAGGCTGAGAGAACTGTGTGGTTGGTCCTGCTGTTGCTGTTCCTGGCTGTTCCTTGCGTTTCCTGGCGACCTGGCGCCCTTGCGTCGAAGCAGTTGCTGTTCTAGGTGTAGGGGACGCGGCGCTGGGCGCGTTCGACGGTGGCGGCGCAGAATGCAGCGAACTTGTTGCCCAGCATCTGCCACGAATAGTGGTTCTGCACAAAGGTGCGGCCAGCCTTGGCCATGCGCTCGCGACCGTCGCGATCCTGCAGCAGCGCCGCCAGCTTGCGCACAAAGTCCTCGGGCTCGTCGGCCAGCACCATCTGCAGGCCGCTGCGCACCTCCAGCCCCTGCGCGCCTATGCTGGTCGAAATCACAGGCAGCCCCGCCGCCATCGCCTCCACAATCTTCAGGCGAGTGCCGCCGCCCAGCCGCAGCGGCACCGCCTGCACCCAGCTGCGCGCCATGTAGGGGCGCACATCGGGCACCGAGCCGGTGACTGTGACCTCGGGCCGGTTGCCCAGGGCGATGATCTCGGCGGGTGGGTTGTGGCCCACAATCAGCACGCGCAGGGTGGGCACGGTAGCTAGCAGCGCATCGTGCATGGTCTTGAAGTACCAGCGCACGGCGTCGATGTTGGGATAGTAGTGCATCGTGCCCATGAGCAGGATCGTCGGTTCGGCGTCGGGCGCGCGTAGGGGCGCATAGTAATCGATGTCGGCGCCGTTGGGCAGCACCTCGATCGGGATCGGCCCGGCCTGCGCCAGCGCGAACTCGCGGTCCGCCGGCGAACAGACTAGCGCGGCCTGAAAGCGGGGCATCTCGGCGCTCTCAAAGCTGCGCATGCGGCGCGCCTCCAGCCAGTCCAGCGCCTTGTCGCGCCCAAAGGGGCGGTTGCGTGCGGTCTCGGCGTAGTGCAGGTGGTCGATCTTCTGGCGGATCACCAGGCGCGGCGTCTGTGCGGCGCCGGGAATCTCCCACACGTAGGGCGCCACGATGATCTCGTCGGCGATCAGCAGGTCGTAGTCGCCAACCAGACGGGCGCGCACGGTGGCCAGGCTCTGCGCATCCTGAAAGTAGCGCACGGCGCGCGGCAGCGGGTGGCGCATCACGCCGATGGGGTTGGCCAGCGAGGGGTCGTCGGCCAGGGGAATCGACTCGACCGAGCGGCAGAAGTCGGCCAGCTCGCCTGCTGCGGGCGCCTGCGCTCCGTGGTGAAAGCTGATCAGGTCCAGGTCGGCGGTCTGCGCCAGGCTCTTGAGCAGATAGAAGGAGCGCAGCTTGCCGCCGGTATCGGCCGGCCAGGGCAGATAGGGCGTAACGACGGCGATGCGCATGCGCGTGGGCGCTCCGGCAACGGGGAGGTAGGCGGCCATGAGGGATGGGTCTCAGTTCGCGCCGGCGGCGCCGAATGGAGTGCTCGCGTCGGTCTCTGCCGTGGCGGCATGTGAGGCGAAGAGCGCGGCGCGGGCCGGGTCGGTCTTGCTGGGCGGCGGCGGGCCGGGCTTGTAGCCTACCACATAGTACTCGCGCGGCGGGTAGAGGAAGCGGGTGGCGGCGTCCAGCTTGCTCAACCGCTGTGCAACCTCGTTCGCCTGCGCCTGCGCCTGCTCGAGCGCCGCGCGCGCCTGCTCGAGCGATTGGGTGTGCTGCGCCGTTGTGTGGCGAATCGGCTCGACGAAGGGCGCCGTCAGTGCGCGATAGAAGGGCTGCGTCAGCCGCCAGAGCGCACGCTTCCAGGCCGGGAACTCGGCGCCCAACTGGGCGGGCAACTCGGGCACAGCGGCGGGGTGTGCCAGCGGCGGCAGCGGCGGCAGCGGCTCGGCCACGCCGGCCAGCATCACGTCCGGCCCCTCCCACGCCGAGGCCGGGTTGAGCTGGCTGGAGACCCGCTCGAAGCCGCTGTCCACGAGCATAAACTCGAGCAACTGGCGGTTGTAGAGGCGCACGTGGGTGGGGTCGCGCCAGAATTCGTAGAGGTGTACCACCGCCGATTCGGGGTTGGGCGTGGCAAAGAGCACCATCCCCCCCGGCGTCAGCGCACGCAAGGCCGCGCCCAGCCACGCGCGCACCGTTTCGGGCGGCAGGTGCTCGACCACGTTGCTCGAGAAGATCGCGTCGAGCGACTGCGGGCGGGCGTTCAGCCACTCCACGGCATCGCCCTGCGCGACATCAAAGCCGGCGGCGCGCGCCGCGGCCACCATGCCGGGGTCCACGTCGACGCCACTCACCGTGTGCCCTTGGGCGCGCAGCAGCGTCAGAAACTCGCCGTGGCCGCAGCCCAGGTCGCCCACGCGCGCGAAGGGCTTGAGGTGGGGCAGGTAGACCTTGAGCACGTCGTTGAGCGCGTCGCTGCTGCTGTAGCCCTGCATGCGCAGATAGGCATAGTAGCGGTTCTCGAGCGACTCGGCGGCGTCTGCCGCAAGTGCGGGTGCAGCGCCGGGCGCACTCTGGGCGGGGAGCGGTTTGGCCGTCATGGTCTGGCTCGTTCGGCGTGGGCTGGGTTCGGCGGCTCGTGGCTCCAGCGGGTGGGCATCACCACGTCGCCGTGAATCTCGCGCTCCGACGTCACCTGGAACTCGTAGATCTGTTCGTGAAAGTCGCTAGGATGGCCCCACCAGGGCGCGTCCGGTTCGGGGTAGGCGGCGGCCGAAAGCAGATAGCGCCCCGCCGTCAGCGCCAGACCGTCGAGCGCCACCGTCAGCGCGCCGTTGCCGGCGGTGGCAATCGGGCCAACGGGGTGGTCCATCGTGTTGCTGGCCCACAGATAGCGGCCGTCGTGGTGGTGAATGAGCACGCTGAAGACCGGCTCGGACACGGGCGCCGCCGCCGTGTAGGCGATGCGCACCGCCAGCGGCGCCAGCGGCTCGAACGACCAGCCGGCCGCCCCTGCTGCGTCCACCATCTCGACGCGGTTGATGGTGATCGGCCCGCGGCCCCAGCGCCGGGGCGGGCGCTGCAGTGGCGGCCCGTCACCCTCGTCGTCGGCGATCCAGCGGTCGAGCGCGTTCTCGGCGATCAGCCGCTGCGCCGTCTCGTTGTCTACGGCGCGCAGGTAGGCGCGCACCACCTCGGGCGCGGGGCCATGGGCGCGCACGCCGCCTTCGTCGAGCCAGATGCAGTCGTCGCAGAGCGAGAGCACCAGCTGCAGGCTGTGCGACACAAAGACGATGGTCGCGCCCCCGGCCCGCAAGTCCTGAATCACGTCCAGGCAGCGGCGCTGAAAGGCCTCGTCGCCCACCGCCAGCACCTCATCGACCAGCAGGATATCGGGCTGCACATGGATGGCGATCGCAAAGCCCAGGCGCGCATACATGCCCGACGAGTAGTGCTTCACCGGCGTGTCGATGAACGAGCCGATGTCGGCGAAGGCGATCACATTGTCCACGATCGCCGCCGTCTGCGCCCGGTTCATGCCCAGCAGCGAGCAGTGGAGGGCGATGTTCTCGCGCCCGGTGAGCTCGGGGTGAAAGCCGGCGCCCAGCTCGAGCAACGCCGAGACCCGCCCGCCAATCTGCACCTCGCCGCTCGTCGGTTCGAGGATGCGCGTGATCAGCTTGAGCAGCGTGCTCTTGCCGGCGCCGTTCTCGCCGATCAGCCCCACCGTGACGCCGCGCTGAACCTCGAAGCTGACGTCGCGCAGCGGCCAGAAGTACTCGCGCTTGGGCTGGCGGCCCACGACGCGCCCCGGCAGATCGACCAGCGAGCGGTTCGAGCTGCGGTTGAGCTCGAAGCGCTTCGAGACGCCGCTGAAGCGCACGGCGGGCGCGGGCGGCGGCGCGGCTGCGCGAGCTTCGGCTACGGTGGCAGCAGGTGCGACTGTAGAGGTCCCCACTTAGACCTCCTCGCCGAAGCGCCGGCTGTACTTGCGGAAGAACCAGTAGCCAAAGGCCAGGATCGCAAAGGAGGTAATCGCCGTGCGCACGAAGAAGTCGAGGTCGGTGCGGTAGCCCCAGTAGAGCACGTCGCGGTAGGTACTGATGATCGACGCCATGGGGTTGAGGATGTAGACCAGCCGCTGCACATCCAGCGTTGTGCCCAGCACGGTGTAGCGTTCGGGCAGCGCGTCGAGCGAGTAGACCACGGGCGTGAGGAAGAACCAGGCCAGCATCAGCACATCGACGACCATCAGCGTGTCGCGATAGAAGACGTTGAGCGTGCTCAGGATCAGCGCCAGCCCCAGCACAAATGCAGTGTGCAGCAGAATCACAATCGGCAGCACCCAGATCCAGGGGCTGAAGCCGACGCCGAAGATCACCAGCAGCACAAAGAGCACGCAGAGCGCGAGCAGAAAGTTGACCAGGTTGGCAAGCACCGACGCCAGCGGCAGCACCTCGCGCGGGAAGTAGACCTTCGTCACCAGGTTGCCGTTGGCGGTGATCGAACTGATGCCGGTAAGGATGCCCGCCGAGAGGAAGTTCCACGGCAGGATGCCGCAGAGCACGAAGAGCGGGTACTTTTCGATGTTGTTGCTGGGGAGGAAGACTGTAAAGACCGCCGTAAAGACAAGCATCATGGCGATCGGGTTGAGCAGGCTCCAGAAGAAGCCGAGTACAGTGTTCTTGTAGCGCGCCTTGAGCTCGCGCTGCGTGAGCTGCAGCACGGCGTTACGGTAGCGCCAGAGCTCGTGCAGGCTCGCGCGCAGGCTCTGCTGGGGGCTGCTGCGTGCGGCGCGAAGGGGCGCGGCTGGCGGCTCTGTCTCCACCGGCTGCATCTGTGCCGGCGGGGGCTGCGTCTGCTGCGTCTCGGTTGTGGCAGAGGCGTGCGCCGGAGAGACGGCCATGGTTCATTGCTCCAAGCACGGCATCATAGCCCGGCGCGCGCCTTTCGGCAAACCCACAACTGCCATCGAGAAGCGAGCCGTTCGGATCGAGAAGCGAGAAGCGAGAAGCGAGAAGATAGCCCCGGCGCCCGGGCAGTCTTCTCGCTTCTCGCTTCTCGATCGAAAAACGGGCGGCCCGAAAGCCGCCCGTCTCTCAAACGTCACTGCACGCCCATTTAGGGGAGCTTGCCGTTCGGCAGCTGCAGGCGCGACGACTTGTCGTTGACGTAGTCGCGGTAGAGGCGGCCGGCGGCGGTGGGCTGGCTGGTCGCTGCATCCATCAGCACGGCGTGAGGGTTGAAGTCCCAACCCACATCGTCCAGGCCGAACCATGCCCACTGCTGCACCAGGCGGCACTCGTCGTACGAGGTCAGCGTGCAGTCCTTCTCGGTGCGGAAGAACTCGAAGGTCCAGATCATAAAGTCGTGGATCACGGCCGGGTTCTCAAGGTCGACGTAGTTCGAGCCGTAGCTGGCCACACACTGGGCCTTGAGCGCGGGCGTCGGGTAGTTCACGTCCGGGCAGAGCGACTCGAAGAGTACGCCATACTCGGTGACGATGAGCGGCTTGTTCCACTCGCCCTTGGCCTTCATCCAGGCGCGCATGCCGCGAATCTGCTCCTCGAAGGTCGCCTTGCTGATGACCTTCCAGTTCTCGTTCATGTACGCGCCCTGCTCTTGCGGGTCGTTGTTGGGGTTGCTGTCGTTGGGGTTGCCGGGAATGACGGTGCCGGTGACGCCGACAGGGATGCCCATGCCGTAGCAGAACTTCTCGGCGAAGCCCAGTTCGTTGCGCGAGGTGATGCAGATTTCGGGGCCGATGAAGTTGTGCACGTTCCACACATCCACCGGCATCTTGACGCCGTAGCGCGCGAGGTAGGCGTTCCAGACCTTGTCGAGGTACTGGGCGCGCAGCGGGGTGAACTGGATGATGCCGCCGATGGCGATCTTGGCTGTCGGGTCGCCCGACTTGATGGCGGCGCGCACTTCGTGGTAGGCCTGAGCGTAGAGCTCAGGCAGCATCTCATCCTGCGTGCCGCCGGCCCAGTCTGCGCGCTCCATCTCGTTGCCAATCAGCCAGACGGCGCCCGGGTTTGCCTTGGCAATGTTGGGCAGCAGCGCCAGCGACGTGCTGGGCGTGTAGCTGTGCGGCACGGCATAGGGGCAGATCGTGCGGTCGGCGGTGACGCCCTTGCCGCAGGTGATGCCGTCGTTCGGGTTGCCGTCGACCAGATTCTGGTGCAGGCGCACCATCTGCATAAACTGCATGCCACCCGGGCGCTGCGGCCGAATCGCCGTCGACCAGTTGACGTACCAGCCGGCATTCAGCGAGCGGATGGTGGGGAAGCTTGAGAGCGGGCGAGTGCCGGCGCCGTAGCCGATGCGGTCGGCCTGGTTCGGCTGCCAGTCATTCGAGGCGAAGGGCAGGCGCGAGGTGAAGGTGGCGTCAGCCAAGTCAACGACCGCGGCATCGGTTGTGGCTGCCGTATCGACCGCTGCAGCGCCGGCGGCGAGTTCAGCTTCGAGGGCGGCGGATTCGGCTTCCAGCGCCGCGGCGTCTTCGGCGGTCAGCGGGAAGGCGCCGTAGCCCATCGGCGGCAGATTCTCGACGGCCAGGGGGGTGGCGTTGAGGGGGGCGCCGGTCGCAGGGTCGATGCTGGGGTCGATGACGAACTCCGAGACGACGGAGACGTCGGTGACCTCGTCGGTGGGGATGGTGACAGGAGCGGGATCCTGCGCCAGCACGGCGGCCGGCCACAGCAGGGTGGCCAGCAGCATCAGCACAAGCAGCGCGGCCGGGCCGCGCTGGCGGCGCTGGCGGCGCACTCGGTTGTGTTGCACGGTCAACATGGTTTGGTTTTCCTTCCACATTTCTACAGATCGGTTCTTGCGCAAGATCGGTGCTCGCAACAGAACCAGACTCGGACTGCATACGGCGCCGCGATCAACAGCGGCGGTCGGTGGGGAACAGGGAAGAGCAGGACTAGCGCACGGGCGGCACAGCCTGGTTGTGCGCCGCAAGCGGATCGTGCGCGGCGGGCCGGCCGTTCGCAGCCGGCCGGCCGTTTGCGACTGACTGGCCCTGCGGTAGTGGTCGGCCCATCAGCGCAGGGGGTGCCGTGAGCGACGACTGCTGCGTTACAGGAAGTGGACCGGGCAGCGGCCCTTCGCCGCGTGCGTGCGCATAGGCCTGCACGATCCTGGCGCCGGCGTGCAGCCAATCGAAGTGCTCAAGTGCACGGCTGCGCAGTGCAGCGCCGCGTAGCGTGGGGCCAGGCGCGACCGCAGCGGCTTCGTCCAGTGCCTGCTCCAGCTTCTCGGCCAGCGATTCGGCGTTTGCGCGCTGGGCAAAGAGCCCCTGCTCGCCCAGGTACTCGCGCGCGACCGGCGTATCAAAGGCGACGGTGGGCAAGGCCACGGCCATATAGTTGAGCAGCTTGCCTGCGCCTTCGGTCAGGCTCAGCTTGGGAGCGACGGCCACATCGCCAAGGGCAAGGTGGCGCGGCGCCAGGCCGTAGGGCACGCGCCCGGTCAGCACCACGTCGCTGCGCACGCCGAGCGCCTGGGCCTTTTGCGCATAGGCATCGGCGCCGGGAAAGCCCATCAGCAGCAGCGTCAGCTTGTCGCGACGGCGGCGCAGGGCGGCAAAGGCTTCCAGCAGCAAGTCGGTGCCCTGATAGCCGGCGAGCAGCCCCAGGTAGGCGATCACCTGGTTGCCGTCGGGAATGCCCAGCGCCCGGCGCAGTTCTTGCAGCGCATAGGGCGGATAGTGCGCGGCCGGCACAAACTGGTCGCCATTCACGCAGTCGGGCAGGGCGCAGAGCCGGCGCGGGTTGACGCCAAAGTCGTTGACCAGATGGCGATGCGCCGTGCCGCTGTTTGTGAAGATCACCGACGAGTGGCGGTTCAGACCCTGCTCCAGCCGGCGCAGCGGGCCATAGAGCGCCGACGTGCGCTGCAGGAAGCGGTGGTCGATCATCTCTTCCGTCATGCTGCCCTGAAAGTCGAAGACAGTGGGCAGCCCCTGCATCCAGCCGCTGGCCATGCTCAACAGCGCACCTTCGTGCAGGTGGGCATGGAGGACGTCGTAGCGGCGGGTGAGCAGCAGGCCGCCCAGGCGCACGCCCAGCAGGGCATCAAAGAGAATCTTGTGCCGGCTCGAACCCACCTCGTACTCCTGCCGCCATGGGATCGCCAGCGTGCGCTCCACGCGCACCCCGTCAACCGGGTTGCCGTTGGCATAGGTGACGACGGTGACCTCGTGGCCCAGCTTCTGCAGCACGCGCGCCTCTTCCAGAATGCGCACATGGCAGCCGTAGTCGGCAAAGAAGCTGGTAGGCGCGACCATCAACACCCGGTAGGCGCGGTGCGGGGCAGAGCCGTGGATTTGCTGCACATGCGCCGCCGCGGGCGAGGGCGCATGTGGGGTCTGTTTCTGCATCAGCAGCGGCACGGGCGGCTGCTGATGCCGGGCACGGACGCAGTGCACGCGGCGGGAGCAGACTCGCAGGCGCCATTGTAACCCACTTTTTGGCTCTTTCGCGAATTCGCGCGCTTCAGGCGGGAGGTGGCAAAGCGGGGGTGCGCAGGGTGCGCGCGAGGCGCTGCAGGTCGGCGCGGGTGACGGTGGAGGTGAGGGCGTACAGGAGGAAAAGCGCGCCAACTGCCGCTGCGCTCTGCGCGATCCAGCCAACCGGCAGAGCGCCCGCGCCCCAGGCAATCAGCGCGCCCGCAGCGACCAGGGCGTATGATCGCATGGATTGCGCCGAACGGCTGACCAACTCCTGCCCGGCTTCAGTCGGGAGAGCGGAGAGCAGGCGTGCACCGGCGAGCGCTCCGATCGCCGCTGCGGCAACCACGGCGGGCGCAGCCAGCGACGCGCGGCCGCCGAGCAGCGCCGCAGCCAGCAGAAGCAGCAGCGCGCCCACGTGAACCAGCGCGACCAGCAGCGCGTGCCGGCTCTGCTGCGCCACGAGCAGCAGCACCACTGCGCGCGCAACGAGGAAATAGAAGGGCGCGCTCCAGGCCAGCACGCGCAGCAACGGCGCGGCGTCGGCATAGTCGGCGCCGAAGAGCAGCGTCACGATCGGCAGTGCGGCGGTGGTGAGCAGCAGCGCCGCCAGCAGCACGGCGGCCAAGCCCAGGCGTTGGGCGATGTCGTCGAGCTGCCTGGCCTGCGCCGCGGCGTGGCTGTGCAGCCGGCTAAGGGTGGGGAAGAGCGAGCGCCACCAGGTTTGCGCCAGCTTGAGCAGCACGCGCACCAGCCCGGCGGCGGCGGCGTAGAATCCGGTGGCGGCCGGGGCGAGGAACGCGCCGACCAGCAGCAGGTCCAGCCGCTGCTGCAGCACGTCGGTGATGGCGACGCCGAAGGTGGGTGTGGCGCGGCGCACGAGGGCGAGCGCGTCGCCGGTTGCAGGCGCTGGCGAGTGGGTCGCATCGTTGGCAAGCCAGGCGCGCAGGCGGGGCAGCTGGGCCAGCGCCAGCAGCGCCGAGAGCGCCTGCACGGCCACCAGCGCCACGAAGGTCGAGAGCAGGCCGCCGCCCAGCGCGAGGGCCAGGGCAGTGGCCGCCAGCAGCAGGGCGTTGGTCAGCCCGTCGACGAGCAGCACAAGTTCGAAGCGTTCGGCGGCCTCGCACATGGCCAGCGCCGCCGCCATCAGCGCGTAGAAGGGCAGCGAGGCAAAGAGCAGGGCAAGCGGCAGCGCGCCCGCCCATCCTGCCAGCCAGAGCAGCAGGGCAACCAGCCCAACGGCCCCTGCCAGCGCTGCGGCAATCGTCAGCATCACGCGCCGCGCGAGGATGAAGGTGGCGCGCCGCCGGCCTGGCGCGACAGATGCCGGCGCCAGGTCGCGCACCAGCAGCGCCGGCAGCCCAGCTTCCACCACCACCTGCGCCACGTTGAGCAGCGCCAGGTTCAGCGCAAAGAGGCCCAGCCCGGCGGCGCCCAGGCTGCGCGCCACCAGCAGTTGCAGCGCAAAGGCCACGCCGATGCGCCAGAGGCCGGCGGCGCTGAGCGCGCCGGTGTTGGCAACGATGCGGCGGGCGCTGCCGGGCGCGTGGCTCATGGGCGCAGCTCAGCGGCGCTCGAGGCGGCCGGTGCGGATCAGCGCGCGCAGGCGGTCGCCCTTCCACAGGCCGTGGCGCCAAATCACAAGCGCCAGCGCGAGCAGGCCGCCCAGCTCCCAGCCCCACAGCTCGGGGCGGCGCGTGAAGGCAAACCAATAGGCGCGCCCCATCTGCGTCTGCTCTGAGCCCTGCTTGCCCCAGACGTGGAAGCGCCAGCCGCGAAAGGGCCAGTAGAAGGTGTCGCGGTAGTGCCAGATGCGGTCGAGCAACGAATGGCCCACCACGGCGGCCGTGTAGACCCAGAGCAGCTTCGAGCGGCCACGCTGGACGGCGCGCGCGCTCCAGGCCACCACAGCGAGCGTAGCCAGCAGCGTGTGCGCAAAGAGGACGGCTGCCTTGTAGCGCGGGTAGAAGTAGACGGCGGCCAGCGGCTTGTCTACCAGGTCGGGCGCAGTGGCGGCCACGGCCAGCAGGCGGAAGTCGATTGGCTCGTCGGTGGGCAGCGGCAGAACTTCCTGGGCCAGGCTAGCCGCCAGCCAGGTGTAGGCGATGTGCGATAGGGGAAGCATGGGAGAGGGTAAGGGGTGTGCGCCCGGCGCGGCTCAGGAGCCGCGCTCCTCGCGCAGGTAGGGGACGCCCAGCGCCGCCGGGGCGCCGATGCGCCGGCGCATGGCCTGGCGTGCGCCCACCACCAGCACCAGAATCGTGAAGAGGTAGGGCAGCATCTTGAGGAAGTAGCCGAGCTGCGGGTTGCGCAGGAAGAAGCCGACGTTCTGGATGTCGAGCGGCAGGCGGTTGATGGCGCCGAAGAGGTAGGCGCCCACCATCGCCACCACCGGGTCCCAGCGGGCAAAGATGACCATGCCGACGGCAATCCAGCCGATGCCCGAGGTCATGCCTTCGAGCCAGAGCGGCGTGACGGCGAGGCTGAGCGATGCGCCGGCGGCCCCGGCCAGCATGCCGCCAAAGATCACGTAGAAGTAGCGCTGGCGGTAGACGCTGATGCCCAGCACGTCGGCGGCGGCCGGGTACTCGCCGATCGCGCGCAACTCCATGCCCGGGCGCGTGCGGTAGATGTAGTACCAGGCAATCGGTACGAGCAGAAAGCCCAGGTAGACGATGACGTTGTGCTGGAAGAGGATCGGCCCCACCACCGGAATCTGGCTCAGAACCGGGATGTCGAACTCGGGCAGGCGAGCGACGCCGCGCACTTCGACCAGGGGCGCGCCCAGCACGGCGCTCATGCCCGCGCCCAGGAAGGTGAGGGCGAGGCCGCTAACGACCTGATCGGCGCGCAGCGAGACGGTGACGAAGGCGTGGAGGAAGGCCATCAGCCCGCCCACAAGCAGGGCGGCCGCCAGCCCCAGCCACGGGCTGCCGGTGAGCCAGCAGACGCCATAGCCCGTCATGGCGCCCATCAACATCATGCCCTCGACGCCCAGGTTGAGCACGCCCGACCGTTCGGCGAAGATCTCGCCCACGGTGGCAAAGAGGATGACGGTGCCCGTGCGCACGCCGGCGGCCAGCAGCAAGACGACAATTGAGAGGTCCATGGCTCAGTTCGATGTTCCTGGCGTTGGCGAATCAGGCGGGCTGGACGGGCACGCGCTCAAGGCGCACGCGGTACTGCAGCAGCAGCTCGCCGCCCACCACCACAAAGAGCAGCACACCCTGCAGCATGTCGGCAATGCCCGCCGGCTGAATTGCATCGCCGCCCACCAGCAGGCCGCCAAAGAGGTAGGCAACCGGGATGATTGTCAGCGGGTTCAGCTTGGCCAGCCAGGCAATGATGATCGCCGTAAAGCCGTACCCAGGCGAGAAGCGCTCCTGCAGGCGGTGGACAACGCCGGCGACTTCGGTCATGCCAGCCAAACCGGCCAGACCACCGCTCAGCGCCATTACCAGCACAATGTTGCGCACCAGATTCATGCCGGCGTACTGCGCGGCGCGCCGGTTGTCGCCGATCACCGTCACCTCGAAGCCCCACTTGCTCGAGCGCAGGAAGACCCAGAGCACGACGGCGATGGCGATGGCGATGAAGATGCCGAAGTGCGCCGTCAGCCCGCGCAGCGCCGGCACCTGTTCGGCGTAGTCGGTAAAGCGGGGCAGCCAGGCGTTCTTGGGGAAGGTGGGGGTGAGGCCAAAGCCGCGCTCGCTCCACGGCCCATAGACCCAATAGTTGTTCCAGAGCGCGGCGACGTAGGTGAGCATCAGCGTCGTGATGATCTCGTTGACGTTGAGCTTGGCCTTGAGCAGGCCGGGGATGATGCCCCAGAGCGCGCCGCCGATGAAGCCGGCAACCGCCATCGCCGCCAGCATCACCCAGGTGTTGGTATCGGGCGAGAGCCAGTGCAGCGCGACGCCGGTGGCCATAAAAGCGCCGATGAAGAGCTGCCCCTCGGCGCCGACGTTCCAGAGCTTCATGCGGAAGGCGATCGAGACGCCCAGGCCGGCCAGGATCAGCGGCACGGCCTTGATCGTCGTGTCGGACCAGCCATAGGCGCTGCCGAAGGCCAGTTCGAGCATCTCGCCGTAGAGGTACCAGGGGTTGGCGCCGGCCATCCAGAGCAGGGCCGCGCCCACCAGCGCCGCCATCGCCACCAGGATCAGGGGCGACGTCCAGGCCAGCCAGCGGGGCTGCTCGATGCGCTGCTCGATGCGCAGGCGGGTGCGGGTGCGGCCGGCGGGCGCGAGGGGCGCCGAGGTTTGCGTGGTCATGAGCGGTGGCCGACCTGTGCGCCAGAGGCGGGGGTGGAGTCGGGGGCGGGAGCGGGGGCAAGGGCCGGCGCGGCGCCCTCGCCTGTTGTGTGGCCGGCCATGAGCAGGCCGATCTCTTCGCGCTGGGCTTGCGCCGCCGGGATATTGCCGACGATGCGCCCTTCGTAGATCACGGTGACGCGGTCCGAGATCGCGAAGATCTCGTCGAGGTCTTCTGAAATGAGCAGAATGGCGGCGCCCTTCGCCCGCTCGTCGAGCAGGATACGGCGCACCGCCTCAGTGGCGCCGATGTCCAGCCCGCGCGTGGGATAGGCGGCGACGAGCACCTTGTGTGCGCCCGAGATTTCGCGGGCCAGGATCACCTTCTGCAGGTTGCCGCCGCTCAACTTGCGCACCGGCGTTGCGGTGGAGGGGGCGGCGATGTTGAAGCTGCTGATCAGGCCGCCCGCCTGCTCCTTCATCGCGCCGCGACGCAGGAAGAGGCCGCGGCTGAAGGGGAACCAGCGGTAGGACTTGATCGCCAGGTTGTCGCTCACCGAAAGGTTGGGCGATGAGCCGGTGGCGCTGCGGTCCTCGGGCACGTAGGCCACGCCGGCCTGGATCATGGCCATGGGCGCGTTGTGCGCCATTGCCTTGCCGCAGACTTCGATTGTGCCGCCGGAGTGGGGGCGCAGGCCGCAGATGACTTCGGCCAGTTCGCGTTGGCCATTGCCCGCCACGCCGGCAATGCCCACGATCTCGCGCTCGTGTACAGTGAGCGAGAGCTTGCGCAGCGCGGGCAGGTTCTTGTTGTCCAGCGCCTCGACGTCGCACAGGCAAAGGCGCTCTTCGCCCGGCTTCAGGTCGGCCTTTTCAAGGCGGAAGAGCACCTTGCGGCCCACCATCAGGCTCGCCAGGTCGGCCTTCGTCATGCCCTTGGCGGGCACGGTGGCTGCCACCTTGCCGCCGCGCAGCACCGTGATGCGATCGGCAATCGAGAGCACCTCGTCGAGCTTGTGGCTGATGAAGATAATCGTCTTGCCCGACGCCGCCATTGCACGCAGCGTGCGGAAGAAGCCCACTGTCTCCTGGGGCGTGAGCACCGCGGTGGGCTCGTCCAGAATCAGCACGCGCGCGCCGCGGTAGAGCATCTTGATGATCTCGACGCGCTGCTGCTCGCCCACCGAAAGCTGCCAGATGCGCGCCGCGGGGTCTACCGGCATGCCGTACTGCGCGCCGATCGCCTCGACCTCGGCGGCCATCTGCCGGAAGTTGAGGCGAAAGGGCTGGTCGCGCAGCCCCAGATAGATGTTCTCGGCCACCGTTTGCACGGGCACGAGCATGAAGTGCTGGTGCACCATGCCCACGCCGGCGGCGATTGCATCGCGCGGCGAATTGAAGCGCACCGGCTTGCCATCGACGAGGATCGTGCCCTCGTTGGCGTGATAGAGGCCGGCGAGCACGTTCATCAGCGTGCTCTTGCCGGCGCCGTTTTCGCCGAGCAGGGCGTGGATTTCGCCCTTGCGCACGCTGAAATCGACGCGATCGTTGGCGACGACGCCGGGGAAGCGCTTCGAGACACCGCGCATTTCGACGGCGAGGGGCGCATCGCTTGCACCCGCGCCATCGTTCAGGGCGGGCGCCGCAGCCGCCGGCTGCTGATCCGGAAGCGAAGATGGTGGAGAGGTAACGGCCTCGATCATGGAGTCGCTGCGCTGGAGTATGGCGCATGCCGCGGCGTGTGCGTGCATGGCGGTGGAGAAGGGAGGAAGGCGGCGTGCATGCGCCCGAGGACGAACAGCGTGCGGGCGGCTGGGTGAACGCTTGCGTGGGGTTCAACGCCAGGCGGCTGCACAAGGGAGGGCTGAGCCGCCTGTCGCAAAAAACACAGAGGGAGCGGTGGGTTCACCGCCCCCTCCTTGATTCAAGTGTACCACAACCGCACCCCCTCGCAACCGGTCGCGGCGCCCATGCTGCGGGCGGCCGGTGTGGCCGGATGCACGGGGGCGCAGCGGCTTACTGCGGGATTTCGGCGTCGGGCACCACGCCCTCGGCCAGCCACGCCATGCAGATGGTGCAATCCTCGCGGCCTTCGATGCCCTTCAGACCTTCGAGGTCCGACTGGGTGAGCGAGACGCCTTCGGGGATGATCACGTTGCCCTTGTTGTCGTTGATTGGGCCGGTGAAGATCGCGAAGCGGTCGAGCTCGCCAGACTGCATCTGGGCCAGCGCTTCTTGCACGGTGGGCACGATCGAGGCGGGCACGGCCGCCTGCAGCTCTTCGCCTTCCATAAAGCCAAGCAGCCCCAGGCTGCCGCTGTCGACGTCGAAGTAGATGTCTTCACCCACGAAGGTGTCGTCCATCATCGCCGTGATCAGGCGCACATACTCGGGGCCCCAGTTCCAGTAGGGGACGGTGAGGCAGGCTTCGGGCGCAAACGAGCAGGCGTTGCGGCTGTCGTAGCCGATGCCGAAGACGCCGCGCTCACCGGCAACCTGCACTGGGCCGGGGGTGTCGGCGCCGGTGATGACTACCGTCGCGCCGCTGTCGATCAGCGATTCGGCCGACTCGCGCTCGAGGCTCGGGTCGAACCACGAGAAGGTCCAGCGGATGTCCAGTTCGCACTCGGGGCAGGCCTTGCGCATGCCCAGAGCGGCGGCGTTGATGTGGCGGATGACTTCGGGAATCGGGAACGGGGCGATGTAGCCGACGCGGTTCGAACCGGTCTCGGCGGCCTTGGCGCCGGCGATGTGGCCGGCCAGGTACTTGATGCTCTCCATGGCGCCGAAGAGGTTTGAGAAGTTGTCGGCCTTCTTGTAGCCCGAGACGTGCACAAAGTCGACGTCGGGGAACTCGGCGGCGACGGTGGCGGTCGGGTCCATAAAGCCGAACGAGGTGGTGAAGACGGCGTCAAAGCCGGCGCGGGCCAGGTTGCGGATCACACGCTCGGCGTCGGCGCCTTCGGGCACACTCTCGAGGTAGGCCGTGTGCACGGCGTCGCCCAGCTCGGCTTCCAAATACTCGCGACCCTCATTGTGCGAGTAGGTCCAGCCGCCGTCGCCGATCGGGCCGACGTAGACGAAGGCAACGTTGAACTTCCCCTCTTCCGGTTCCGGAATCTGGACAGCACCGGCGTCGGCGGCAGGCGCTTCGGCGGCAGCTTCTGCACCCTCTGCCGGGGCCTCGGCGGCCGGTGCAGGGGTGGTGGGCACGGCACAGCCCGAAAGCACGAGCGCAGCCACCATCAGGAGGCTGCCAAGAATCCACAAGAGACGTTTGCTCATTACCAACTCCTCCTCGAATGGGGTATGGAAAGGGCGCACAGCGAAGGGAATGCGGGGAAGATACGGTGAAGGGGGCAGCATTCCACGACGGAATGCTGCCCCCTGGAACCCATCACAGGGGGGCGCCGAAGCGACCCTGCGTCCTTAGGCGGTGCGGCGGCTGAACGCCGTGGCGGCGACCAAAATCAGCAGCACGCCCAGCGCGGCCAGCAGGCTGGGCAGCGTCGACGAGCCGGCGCCCGTTGCGGGCATGCTCGTCGGTTCGGCAGCGGGCGCCTCAGCGGCCGGTTCGGCGGCAGCTTCCGCAGCCATCGTCTCGGTCATCGCTGCGGTCTCTTCGGCAGCCATCGTCTCGGTGACGGCGGCAGCGGCTTCGACGGCAACCGTCTCGGTCATCGCTGCGGTCTCTTCCGCAGCCACAGTCTCGGTCACGGCAGCGGTCTCTTCGGCGGCCACAGTCTCGGTCACGGCAGCGGTCTCTTCGGCGGCCACGGTCTCGGTCACGGCGGCGGTCTCTTCGACCGGAGCGGCTTCCTCAACCGGGGCGGCTTCCTCAACCGGGGCGGTCGGCAGAAGCACGGCGTCGATGACGTGAATCACGCCGTTGCTGGCCAGCACGTCGCTGGCGATGATGTTGACGCCGTTGACCTTCGGGCCACCCTCCAGGGTGATCGTGAGCGCGCCGCCCTGCAGGGTGGCAGGCTGGGCGCCTTCGGTCAGGTCGGCACGGAGCACACGGCCGGGCACCACGTGGTAGCGCAGGATCTGGGTGAGGTCGCCCGCCGGGTCGGCCAGCAGCGTGTCAAGCGTCGCCTGGTCGATGGCGCTGAAGGCGGTGTCGTTGGGGGCGAAGACAGTGAAGGGACCTTCACCGCGCAGCGCGTCGGTCAGCCCGGCGGCGTTGAGGGCAGCGATGAGGGTGGTGAACTGGCCGGCGCCGCTGGCGGTGTCGACGATGTCGGCGAGCTCCTGCTTGGCGGCACCCGTTGCGGGCAGCTCGGCAGGCGCTTCGGCGCTCTCGGTCATCACCTCGGTGGCCTCGGCTTCGGCGCTCTCGGTCACCACCTCGGTGGCCTCGGCTTCGGCGCTCTCGGTCATCGCCTCGGTGGCCTCGGCTTCGACGGTCTCGGTGCTGGCTGCGGTCTCGGCGGCTTCGACGGTCTCGGTCGTGGCCGCAGTGGCCTCGGCTTCGACGGTTTCGGTGGCGGCAACCGTGTCCGTCGCGGCAACCGTTTCGGTCACGGCGGCAGTCTCGCCGGCAGCTTCGGCAGCGGCTTCGGTCTCGGCAGCGGCTTCGGCACCCTCGGCGCCGGGCAGCAGCACGCCTTCGAGGACGTGAATCACGCCGTTGGTGGCCTCGACGTCGGCGGCCTCGATGCGCACGCCGTTGACGAGGATGCCCACGCTGTCGACGGTGAAGGCCAGCTCGGCGCCGCCCACAGCTGTCAGCGTGTCGCCGTCGGCGATGTCGGCCGAGGTGTACTCGCCCTCAACCACATGGTTGAGCAGCAGGTTGGTCAGGGCTTCAGGGTCGCGATAGAGCTTGATGCGGTCGGCGACGCTCAGGTTGCCAAACGCGCCGTCGCTCGGGGCGAAGACGGTGTAGGGACCATCACCGCGCAGGGTCTCTTCGAGGCCGCGCTCGACGACGGCGCTGACCAGCGTGGTGAAGTTGCCGGCGTTGATGGCGGTGTCGACAATGTCGGCCGGGCCGGCTGGGGCCACGGTCTCGGTGGTGGCGGCGGTCTCTGTGGCAGCCGCAGTCTCTGTGGTAGCCGCAGTCTCGGTGACGGCCGCGGTGTCGGTGACGGCTGCGGTGTCGGTCACAGCTGCAGTGTCGGTGACAGTGGCGGCGGCGGCAACTTCCTCGCCGGCGGCCTCTTCAACCGGGGCGGGCGGCAGCAGCACGGCGTCGATGACATGAATCACGCCATTGTAGGCGGTGATGTCGGCCGTAGTGACGTTGGCACCGTTGACGGTGATGGCGCCGTCTTCCACCACGATGTCAAGCTCGGCGCCCTGCACCGTGGCGACCTTCATGCTCTCGGTAATGGCATCCGAGGCGATGGCGCCGGGCACGGCGTGGTAGAGCAGGATGTTCTGCAGCTCTTCGGGCGTCAGCGCCTCGAGCGTGCCTGCGGGCAGTGCGGCGAAGGCGTCGTCGGTGGGGGCAAAGATCGTGTAGGGGCCACCCTCGGCCAGATCGCCGACCAGGTCGGCAGCCTGTACGGCGCTCACCAGCGTGCTGAACCCTTCGGCCGAAGCGGCAATGCCGACGAGCGAGGTGCCAACCGTCGGCACGTCGATCATGACCATGACCACGGCGCCGTCAGCCTCAACCGGTGCGTCGTCGCCGGGGAACTCGAAGATACCTTCGACGCCGGCGTCGGTGTGAAGCATGACATGGAGGATCGGCGTGACGGCAGCCGGGTCGACGTTGACGACCACATTGGCGCTGATGCCGTCGGGCACAGCCGTCTGGCCGATCACGGCGCCGGGTTCGCCACCGTCATCCGCATGGACAACAACCCAACCCGGCCCGTCGCTGGCGACGCGGGTCACGGTTACGAGCCCGTCCACCACGTCCTGATCGACGGCGAAAATCGTCGGGGAGAACTGTGCTGATGCCACAGGGGCAACCAGCATCACCACCATGGCTGCCAACAGAACCACATGGACCAGTGTGCGTCGTCTCTGCATGTTTCGGCTCCTTACCGACTCAGCTTTGATACGATATGTAATTGGCTGCGTTTGCGCGCAAGATGTGAGGAACAGGATGGTTGACGTGCCGCTGCACCATCTGACGAACCGGAACCGGTTGGAGATGGCAGAGGACACTTTGGTAAAGTCTAGCACAGCGCTTGCCGAAACGCTATCACAGGCAGAGCGTAGGCAAATGGTACAGAGCGTACAATTCTCTACAAATACGCGACAATCCTTGTGCAATGGCGCTGTTGCATGGGTGATAAAGGAATTTGCGCGCAGTTGCTGCGTCTGTTTGTTTGCGGCCTGCGCAGTGTGGCTACAGTCCGCCCCGGCGCGCAAGGCTGGCCGCATCGTGCAGCGCAGCCGAGACGGCGCGCGCAGCGTCGAAGGGATGCGGCGGCGCAACGCGCAGCAGGCGCAGCAGGAATTCGACGTTGCCGGCCGGCCCAGGCGCCGGCGAGACGGTGACGCCGGCCGGATAGAGGGCTAACGATTCGGCCAGCAAAATGGTTCGCTCGAGCACGGCGCGATGCGTTTCGGCGCTGCGGACAACGCCGCCCTTGCCCACCTGCTCGCGCCCGGCCTCGAACTGGGGCTTGACGAGCGCCACGATCTCGGCTGCTGGGGTTAGCAGGCGCAGCGTGGCCGGCAGCACCAGCGCCAGGCTGATGAAGCTGGCGTCGATAACGGCCAGGTCGGCCAGAACCTCCCCGGGCAGCGCCTCGAGGGAGCGGATGTTGGTGCGCTCGATGGGGACAACGCGCGGGTCGCTGCGCAGCTTCCACGCCAGTTGGCCGTAGCCGACATCGACGGCGAAGACGCGGGCGACGCCGCGCTGCAGCAGGCAATCGGTGAAGCCGCCGGTGCTCGCGCCCACGTCGACGGCAGTGAGGCCACCGACCTCCATGGCGAAGGCGTCGAGGGCGGCGGCGAGCTTGAGCCCGCCGCGGCTGACGTAGGGCAGGCTCTCGCGCAGCTCGAGCGGGGCGTCGCGGCGCACGAGCGTGCCCGCTTTGTCGACCACTTCGCCGGCCACGCGCACCTGCCCGGCCAGGATCAGGCGGCGCGCCCGCTCGCGACTCTCCACCAGGCCGGCCTCGACCAGCAGCAGATCGAGTCGCTGTTTGGCCGCACGGCGGGTTGATTGTGGCGCCGGCACGTTTGCGGCGGCCGGCTCGTGTGTGGATTCGTTTGCCGGGCCGGTGGGGGCCGAGTTTGCTGCTTCGTTGTCCATTGCATTACGCTGTGCTGGTTTGGCAGGGGCAGCCGCCGCGCCGCGTGGCTCCTGCGCCGCTCCTCAACCTTGCGCCGGCAGCCCCGTGCGCGCACCCCTCGCGAACATGATCCAGCGCAACCTGGCCGGCTTGTGGAAGACGATGCGCCCGCAGCAGTGGACGAAGAACATCATCGTCTACGCCGCGCTGATCTTCGATGGCAAGCTCTTCGCGCCGGATGCCTTCTGGCGCACCACGCTGGTTGCGCTCTGCTTCTGCGCCGTCTCGAGCGCCGTCTACATCATCAACGACCTGGTCGATATCGAGAAGGACCGACTGCACCCCAGGAAGCGGCTGCGCCCGCTGCCGGCCGGCAAGCTGAACTCCACGGTGGCGATTGCCGGCGCGGCCGTGCTGGCGGTGGTGGGCATGGGGGGAGCGGCGCTCGTCTCGCCCTGGGCAGGCGCTGTCACCGCCGCCTACCTGGTGCAGAATCTCCTCTACAGCTTCTGGCTCAAGAATGTGGTGATTCTCGACGTGATGGTGCTGGCGCTCGGCTTTCTGCTGCGCGTGGTGGCCGGCGCCGTGGCGGTGCAGGTGAGCAACTTCAGCCCGTGGCTCTACGTCTGCGTGACGCTGCTGGCGCTCTTCCTGGGCTTTGGCAAGCGGCGCCACGAGTTGGTGCTGCTTGCCGGCGACGCCTCGGGCCACCGCGCCTCGCTCCAGGAGTACAGTCTACCGCTGCTGGACCAGATCATCGGCATCGTCACCACCAGCACCTTCCTGGCCTACACGCTCTACGGCATCGAGGCGCAGACGGCGCTGGCGCAAGATGGGCGCATGCTGCTCACCAGCCCCTTTGTCTTCTACTTTGTGGCCCGCTACCTCTATCTGATCCACGTCAAGAAGCTGGGCGGCGCGCCCGACGAGCTGCTCTTTCAGGATCGCGCGCTGCTGGTGAACACGCTGCTCTGGGCGGCGGCAGTGGTGCTGCTGATCTACCTGCCGGGCTAACGCAGCCAGGTATTGGGCGAAAGACGAACGAGCGGGCGGTCGATTGACCGCCCGCTCGCTGTTTGTCTGTGGCTACTCTTCGTCTTCGATGTAGCGCGCCCAGCGCCCCTGCATGCCGTCGGCGGTGACGCCGTAGAAGACGCGTACGCCGGCCGGGTCGCGCAGCGCGAGGTCGTAGCGCACCTTGCCGGCGCGCTTTTCGGCGTGGATTAGCGCCGTGCCGTCGTGCCACTGCAGCGCTGCCGGGTCGGGCTGCGCCTCTTCGTGGCGGGCGATGGCATAGCTCCAGAGGTCGCGCGCGCCCTTGCGCGAGACGTTGCGCACGGTGTTGCCGTTGCGCAGGTCGCGGATGGTGTGCACCCAACTGCCGTTGCGCGACTCGCTCTCGACGATCTCCACGCCGACCTGCGGCGCGTTGTAGCGGTCGGCTTCGGCGAGCTGGGCGGGAGCGGGCAGCGCATCGGGCGCGGGCGCCTTGGCGGTGCTGCTCTTGCGCGTGCGCTTGGCCGGCGCGCCGGGAAGCTCTGACGCGACAACCGGCGCGCCGGCCGCAGCTTCGGTGACAGCTTCGGTGACAGCTTCGGTAGCCGGTTCGACGGGCGCGGCCGGAACCGTCTTGGCGCGGCTGCTGCGGCTGCGCGCGGGCTTGGCCGCCTGGGCGGGTGTGGCAACCTCCAGGGCCTCGGCGGCCTTGTCGGGCAGCACCAGCGGCGCCGCTTCGGGCGCAGCCGGCGCAGGCGCTTCGGTGGCGGCCACCTCAGTAGCGGGCACTTCAGTGGCGAGCGCTTCGGGAGTGGGAACGGCCTTCTTGCTGCGGCTGCGCGCGGGCTTGGCCGGCGGCGCAACTTCGACGGCGGGCGTAGGCGGCAGCGGCTCGCTTGGGGCCGCTTCAACGGCGCTCGTCTCCGCGTCTGCAATCGCGACGGCTGCCGGCTTGCTCGTGCGCTTGCGGCGCGCTGCAGGAGCCGTGGGAGCGGCGGGAGCCGCTGCTGCCGTCGCCTCTACCAGCGCGACGATCTCGGCCGGTGAAGGCAGCAGGATTGGCTCGGGCGCCGGTTCGGGTGCAGGCGGCACGGGTGCAGGCGGCTGGAAAACCGGCTGCGCGGGCGGCTGCAGCGCAGACTGCTTGCTCTGTTGCTGCTGGCCCTGCTGCTGGCGGGTCTGGCCGCCCTGTTGGCGACCTTGCCTCTGCGCAGGCTTGGACCCCGTTTGCTGGCCGCCCTGTTGCTGCTGGCCGCCCTGTTGCGCCTGGCGGCCCTGCTGCTGCCTACCGCTCTGTTGCTTTGATGTGGGCTGCGCTGCGGGCGGTCGCGCATCCTGGCTGGCGGCGCGCTGCGGCACCGATTCGGTCAGCGCACCGGCGCTTTCGAGCACCATGGCCACAATCTCGTCGCGGCTGGCGGGGATGGTGCTCGCCCCGCTGCGCACGACGATGCGGTGACCGTCGATGGCGTAGGGGCGCTCTTCGCCGCGCTGCACGCGCAGGCGCAGCACGCCGCCCGCATCCACCGGCACGGTATCGATCTGCAGGTCGATAGGCGGCGTCAGGCGCGCCTCTACGGCCTCGATGATCTGCTCTTCCACCAAGCGCGGGCGGGCAATGAAGCGCGGCCCTTCGTTGCGCAGCGACATGCCCACATAGACGGTGCCGCCGGCGCTGTTGGCAAAGCCGCACAGGTCGCTCAACACGGCATCAAGCCTGCCGCCCTGCTTGTGCGCCGAATCGTGGAAGCTCTGCAGCGCATTGTTGCCCTCTTCGCGCGCGGTGAAGAGCGGGTCGAGCGGGCGGTCCTTGGGGCGCGAGGGGCGGGTGCGCTCCCACTGGGTGCTGCGAATCAGCGCAGCCAGCGCCTCGAAGGTCGGCTCGTCGAGTAGGAAGTCGGTGGCGCGTTCGCCAATGCCCAGCCGCTTGGGGTTGCGCGGGTCCATGCTCAGGCGGTGTGCGTCGCTGCCCTGGATTGCGTGCATGCGGCGCGGGTACTCGCTCTTGCTGCCGTTGAAGAAGCGCGCCGTCGAGTGGGCGCGGTTCTCCAGGTCGGTCACCTCGAGCGCGTCGAGGTTGGGATCCTGGGTGTAGGCGATCTTGGTTTGGCCGCCAAAGGGGAAGTTGCGCATGGCCACGCCGTGGGTGCTGTTGGCGTGGGCGGCAATCGCCAGCCCGCCGGCGTCGTGAATGACCTTGTAGGCCGTCAGCACGTCGGTGGTGGAGCCGGTTTCGGTGCTGCCAATGTCGATCTTCTCGGGCGGCACCTTGAGCGTGAGCAGGATGTGCTCGAGCGTGCGCACCGAGGTCGCGGGCGGGAAGATGCCCAGGATGTGGAAGCCGAAGGTGGCGGTGAACTCAAAGCCGGGCAGCACGAGCACACGGTTGCTCAACTCGCTCCACTCGGTCAGGGTCGCGCGCTCGGTCTCCGTCAGCCGCCCCTGCTGCTTGAGGCGAATTAGCCATTCGATCTCGTTGCGGATCGCGGCCACACCGGCCACCGTGTTATGGTCGGTGACGGCGACAATATCGAGCCCGCGCTCGGCGGCGGTGCGCAGCCACTGCAAGTAGCTGACGCCGGGCTCCTCGTAGTCGTTGGATGCCGGGGTGTGGGTGTGCAGGTCGGCCTTGTACCAGCCGCGGCCGCCGCTCTTCTCTTCTGCAGGCTGGAATGCAGGGGTGATGATGGGGGCGCCGGGCGCGCTCGCGCCACGCTGCGCCGTGGACGGCACGCCTGGCGCGCCCGTCCCGCTCTGGGCGGAAGAACCGCCCCGTCCTCTTCTTCTCCGAGTCACAACTCTCTTCTCTTCATTCTGCAAGGCGGTTGACCCGGTTCAACGTGCCTTGCGCAGGGTTCAGTTCAAACAACTCGCTGCCGGCGCGACTCACGATTGGGTCGCAGCCGGGGACTTCTTGCGCGCAGGGCGGCGCGCAGCTTTGGCTGGGCGGCTGGTGGGCTGCGCTTCGCCCGCAGACGGCGTCGCGGCTGGTGCGTCGCTCTCGCCGTTTGTGGCGGGGAGGTCGACAGCGCCCTTCGCTGCGCCCTGCCCTGGGCTAACCTCTGGACCATCCACAGGACTCTCCCCTGTGCCGTCCAGCTGCAGGTCGGCGGCAGGGGGCGCCTTTTCGGCCAGCGCGTGCTCCAGCACCTCATCCATGGTGTCGACCAGGATGAAGGTCATCCCCTTGCGAATCTCCTCGGGGACGTCCTCCAGGTCAGCCTCGTTGCGGCGGGGGAGGATGACGGTCGTCAGCCCAAAGCGGGCTGCGGCCAGCACCTTCTCCTTGATGCCGCCAATCGGCAGCACCTTGCCGCGCAGGGTGATTTCGCCCGTCATGCCCAGGTTGGGTTTGACGGAGCGCCCCGTGAGCAGGCCGGCCAGCGCCGTAGCCATGGTGATGCCCGCGCTGGGGCCATCCTTGGGGATGGCGCCGGCAGGGATGTGCAGGTGGATGTCGGACTTGCGGAAGAGCTCGGCGAATGCGTCGGGAGCAAAGCCCAGCTGCTGGGCGCGGTTGCGCACAAAGCTGAGCGCCGCCTGTGCGCTCTCCTTCATCACGTCGCCCAACTGGCCGGTGAGGGTGAAGCCCTTGTCGCCGGGCATGCGCGTGGCTTCGAAGAACATGATGTCGCCGCCCGTCGCCGTCCAGGCAAGGCCAATTGCCACGCCGGGGATTTCGGTGCGTTCGGTCAGCTCTTCATCATGAATCTCGTGCTTGCCGAGCCAGGTGGTGACGCTGCCGCCATCCACCGTGACGCTGCTGCTGCCCTGCGCCGCCACCCGAGCCGCCACCTTGCGGCAGATCTTGCCAATGTGGCGCTCGAGGCTGCGCACGCCCGCCTCGCGCGTATAGCCGGCGATGATCTCGCGCAGCGCGGCGTCGGTGAAGATCACTTCGCCGGGGCGCAGACCGTTCTCCTTCACCTGGCGCGGGATCAGGTACTCCTGCGCGATGCGCACCTTTTCCACCTCGGTGTAGCTGCTCAGCTCGATGATCTCCATGCGGTCACGCAGCGCCGGGGGCACCGTGTCGAGCACGTTGGCGGTGGTGATGAAGAAGACCTGGCTGAGGTCGAAGGCGACGTCGAGGTAATGGTCGCGGAACTCGCGATTCTGCTCGGGGTCCAGCACCTCCAGGAGCGCGCTGCTGGGGTCGCCGCGAAAATCGCGGCCCAGCTTGTCCACCTCATCGAGCATAAAGACCGGGTTCTTGCTCTCGATGCGGTGCAGGCTCTGGATGATGCGGCCGGGCATGGAACCGATGTAGGTGCGGCGGAAGCCGCGGATGTCTGCCTCGTCGCGCACGCCGCCCAGGGCCAGGCGCACGAACTTGCGGTTCATGGCACGGGCAATGCTGATGCCGAGGCTGGTTTTGCCCACGCCGGGTGGGCCAACAAAGCAGAGGACGACGCCCTCGCGCTCGCGCCGGATCTTGTCGCGCAGGTCGGGCTCGTCGCCCTCGGCGCGGCGTTCGGCGCGCAGCTTGCGCACGGCAAGGAACTCGAGGATGCGCTCCTTGATCTCGTCCAGCCCGTAGTGGTCCTCGTCAAGGACTGCGCGGGCGTGGGGAATGTCGAGGTTGTCGTCGGTCTTGGCCTGCCAGGGCAGACTCACCATCAAGTCCAGGTAGGTCTTGATGACAGAATATTCGGCGGCCTGGATCGGCATGCGGCGCATGCGTCCGAGTTCGCGGCGGGCCTCCTTTTCGGCCTCCTTGGACATTTGCGCGGCCTCGATGCGTTCGTCGAGCTCGCGCAGGTCGGCGGCTTGTTCGTCCTCCTCTCCCAGTTCCTTCTGAATGGCGCGCATCTGCTCGCGCAGGTAGTAGTCGCGCTGCATCTTCTCCATCTCGCCCTGGGCGTCGCTCTGAATCTTGCGCGTCATCTCCAGGACTTCGACTTCCTTCTGCAGCAGCTCGGTGAGGCGGAAGAGCTTGTCGCGCACCTTGTCCATCTCGAGGATCGACTGGGCGACGTCCACCTTCAGGCGCATGCTGCCTGCAACCAGATAGGCAAGCTGGCGCGCTTCTTCCACGTTGTGGGCAACGACGGCCAGCTCGTCGGGCAGGTTCGGGTCGAGCTCCACCAGGCGGCGGAAGCTCTGCTGCACCGCGCGCATGAGCGCTTCAGTCTCGATGCCCTCTTCCTGCTCTTCGGGGATGATCTCGATGCGGGCGCGCAGGAAGGGCTGATCCTGCACAAATTCGCCGATGCGGATGCGCTCCTGCCCCTGAACGAGCAGGCGCATGGTGCCGTCGGGCGTCTTGAGGACGCGATGCACCTGCGCCGCAGTGCCGATGGTGTGAATCTGCTCGGGGCCGGGCTCTTCGATGCTCTCGTCGCGGCTGGTGACAAGGGCGATGATGCGGTTGTGCGGCAGCGTACCCTCGACGAGGCGGATGCTGCGCGCCTGCCCAATCGGCAGCGGCAGCCACATCATGGGGTAGACGACGACGCCGCGCAGGGGCAGCACGGGCAGGTCATCGGAGATGATCGGCTCGGCCGGCTCGAGTTCGCGTTCGGAGGCGAATTCTTCGGATTCGAAGAGGACGAGGTCTTCGTCGTCGTTCTCGTCCCAGTCGTCGCTGGTGGTAGAAAAGAGGTCTCGCATAGGTGCGTAAATGCGCTCGGGGGCGCAGGATTCCTTCGGATAGGTCTGGGAGGCCAACCTGAATGCGGCGACTGCTGCGGTTGGGTCGGCGCTGCCCGCTGCAGGGCGCTGCTGTGAAAGTGGTCGCGCCCTGGTTTACGATCGTCACAGTGTACCACAGCGCCGCGTAAGCCGTCTGTTGGGTGGGCGACAGTTGGCAGAACCGGGAAAAACAGCTTGAGAAAGTACACGGAAACGACGGAAAAACGGGAACAACGACGGGCAGGTGAGCTGGTTCCTTGCCCCCAGGTGGCTGCCAAGCCAATCTCCTCCGTTGTTTCCGTTGTTTCCGTGTACTTTAGTTTCGCGTAAATTGGCGTGTCGCACGCCGTTTGGGGTGTTGGTTTGGTCGTTTGAGGCCAGAGGGCTGGCGACGATGAGCGGCAGAGCCCTTTGGGAGATGGGCTGTCAC